>OLQN01000001.1_pt1 | contig 199853 bp, 198 predicted proteins | sample 1673181 | NCBI WGS metagenome assembly OLQN01 (sample SAMEA3136763, study PRJEB25190) | human gut metagenome | biome: human gut; feature: human-associated habitat; material: faeces | place: Austria | collected 2013
GCGTTCATCCGACCGCTAATATCACCCGTGCAGAAGTTTCCGCAATCTTCTACCGTCTGCTTTCCGATGACGCTCGCAAGCAGTATGCTGCAACCGCTTCCAGCTTTGCAGATGCAAATAAGAGCTGGGCAGCAGCAGAAATCGCAACTCTGACTAACGCTGGCATTCTTAAGGGTTACACCGATGGTTCCTTCCGTCCGAATGCAGCAATCACTCGTGCTGAGTTTGCCTCCATTGCAGCTCGTTTCGACAAACTGTCTGGCGGTAACAAGACCTTCTCTGATGTTCCGTCCAATCATTGGGCATATGCAGCAATTACCTCTGCTGCCGAGAAGGGTTGGGTTAATGGTTACTCTGACGGCACTTTCCGTCCGGACAATGCCATCACCCGCTCGGAGGTTGTAAAGATCACCAACGCTGTTCTGGGCCGTTCCTGCGATAAGGATTACGTTGCAAAGAATATCAGCAAGCTGACCTCTTACAATGATCTGTCCAACACTTATTGGGCGTACTACGATATCCTCGAGGCGTCCAATGCACATGATTACAAGACTGCATCTGGCGTAGAAAGCTGGACCGGCCTCAAGTAATTTGTTCTGGGTTTCCGGCACTCCTTTTCAGGGGTGCCGGATTTCTCTTTTTCGAAAATATGCTGCATGTCACTAAGTTCTCAGCTCGCCAATATGACAGTTTTTTGCTGAGAAGTGAGAGAGAGGATGCTTTTATGAAAATTGAATTAAAAAAATCATATCGTACACACACGAAAGTCTCCAAACCCACTGGTGCAATCATCCGTTTCAAGCAGGTAAAGGATGAGATTATGGAGGTAGACAGAAAAGGTCTGGATGTCCCTCAGGACAAGATAATGGAGGAATACGAGTTCGACAACTTCTTCGAAAACGGTGCCGCATTGGCATATTCTATAGCTGCTGCTTTTGCAGCAGAAAAGGGGATTACACAGGTCTACGATATCGGCAGTGCTATGGCAGCACAGTCTGAATTGTTCGAGTCGGTGGGTGTTTCGTATGTGGCGGTAGAGTCGCATGTTCCATCGTATATGCACGCAACACATGTTATTCCTCAGAAGTATCCGTGCAACCTTCCTGCGTTCGATAGGACCAAAACCATGGGCATAAGCCGCTTGTGCGTGGGATACCTCGCACAAGACGATAAAACATATATGTCGCTATACAATAATTTCGAGCACCTGCTGCTATCTGCGCCGACAGAATGCCTCTCTGAAATGTATGAACTCTATAGCAATATTCTTCCGGTGGAAATACCGTTAAGAGATTTACGAGGAAACTATTATCCGGACTATTGGTTCTATTTTACGAGAAAATCTGTTATGGAATCTTTCTTGTAATCAACTTTATTGACAATACAAACGGCCCTCACAGGACCGTTTGTTGTTGCCTCAATTTGTATAACATGCAAAGTAAAGGTTGCACAAATGTTCAAAAAAATATATAATAATTTTGGATATATTATTGGCTTTCTACCTCAAAGGAAAGATACCTCATGGAACAAATTTCGAAGAAATTAAAAAGACAAGTTCGTAAAAAAGCAGCTGAACGACTACGTTCGCATAAGGATCAAACTTATGGAAAACTGAAAAAACGCGCCATCGAGTTGATAGATGCAACAGCCCCTTCGGATAATTTTATTAAGGATTTATCCATCCGGGGAATATATGATTACAAAGACATCGTATTAACTGCTTCATTCATTCTTCAGTATAAACAGGATTACTTTTACGTTGAAAAAATTCTGCTTAAGATCTCGACGGATTCTTTTGCTTTCCCTTACTACGAGAAAGTACGAAATGACCATGTCAAATCGGACGTCAAGAATATCGTTTGGGATATTCGCAAAATGCAGAGCGATTTGTTTATGAAAGCCGAAGCAAGATTGCCAGAAGTTATATCTCAAATCCTTGTGCTAGCCGAAAATCCGGATGCTGAACATATGCAACCTCTTCTGAAAGGAGAAAAAACTCCCTACGAAAAGGCTATCCCGGCCGTTGACTTTGTGAGCTACTATAATGCTAATTGCAGCAGCCAATTAAAGCAAAAAATTGAACAGGCGCTGAATGGGGCCAATCAAAAGAAATCCGGTTACCATGCGGTATGTGATGCAGCCGAATTTGGTAAAAAGGGAAACAATATTGCAGTCCTGAAAATTCGCTATTGCATTTGCAATGCGTATACCCATCCCCAAGGGGATTACTACGAAGTAGATCTGAAACTAAAGCTCTCTGTCAATATGGATGACCTTACAAAATATGTTGACACAGAGATAGACAATATGCTGCCAGCAATCGTTGAGCAAATATGGCAGAGTGCTCCCCTTGAACGATATGATTTCCAAATATGTCGTCAGAGACATGATGAAAGCGATGTTCATGCTTTCGTGGATGACCTCATCACCAATACACTGAAAGTGCTCCGAAAAGAAATCAAAAAAAGGCACTTCTCTTATAGCTTTGATCTTCCAACAAAAAATATTTTTATTGAAAAGAGAGATAATTCGTTTTATATCTGTTTCCCAATGGGGGATGATGTTCCTCTTAAGCCTTCAAATGGAAATCTGCTGGACCAACACCTCGAGGAAAACTATTATAATGTGATGACGCTTTCTGAAGTTCAACCCATCCCTTCTAATGTAATACAGTGGCATCATTTCTGCCAATATTTATCGAAGGCTTATGAACGAGCTCTCAGCAAGAACAAAAAGATTCAGGCATACCCGACAATCACAGTGATGGTTGATTTGCATGATGTTCGCGTTTCTGTTGGCTCTTATAAGGTAAGATTCTCTCCTCGTGGAATAACATGTAGAAAAGACTTTCCAACACTTAAAACAAAGCAGCCGGAAAATGCATACGAACTGGCGGATGCATTTATTAGTCAGGCTATTGCCATAGCTGAGGAAATCAATGAAGTGGTGGATAGCATTTGCCTCCGTCCTGTTGAGGCGGAAATTCTTTTTTTTCTCATAGATAACCCGAATTCAAGTGTCTCCTATATCTGTTGGGGGGTGAAGGCAGCAGATGTTATTTCAAAGAATTATCCTCACTACATACAGCGCTTGCTTCAAGCAGACTTAATTTGCGAGAAAACCATGAGTAATACGTATGCTGTATATACAACATACTATGTAAACCCCAAGTTTATAAATGTTCCGTTTGGTCGCTATGTTACATCGTATACATTGGAAGATGTCGCATATCTCAATACAGAAACACAAAAAGAAGTAATTAAGCGTGAGTTTGAAAGGAAGTCTTTGAAACTGGAAGAGGCACTGCACTTGGTTGAAGCAATGTGGATGCTGCCCAAGTATGCCATAGAAGAACTGTGCCAAGATGAGCTGATCCGCTCGAAAATCTTTGCGCTGCCGGCACGAGATATTGATTTCATTCGGACTATGTTATGTTCGGCCGTAGGTAATAAAGCCATTCAAAATATTTTTGCCGAGCGGGATTATCAGCAGTTCGAGAAACTGGCCGCTTCCGTTACCCAGCGCCGAGTAGAGAAGATTGCAGATATGATTATGGAAGCGGAGCCGCAGACCGTTAACGCCTTCTTCAAGGAGGATATTGGTACACGGTTCTTGGCTGAATGCAAACCCAAGCAGCTGGAATACCTTGCAGACGCATTGTTCTGCGCGACCGGCTGTAAAATGCTATATAAAAGAGTAGAAAAAATGCTACAGAAGGAGAATTAACAAGCATGACCGCAGACGCTTTAATTAGTAAACTCAAGACGGCAGACTATTTCGCGGATAAAGAAATCGCATATGCATTGCTGGGAGCAATGGAAACGGGTTCTCCGCTGCTCGTAGAGGGTGATCCCGGTGTAGGTAAAAGCTCTCTGGCCGTGGCGCTGGCGCAGGCGGAGAATATCCCGCTCGTCCGCGTCCAGTGTTACGAGGGCATCAGTCCGGAAACCATCCTGTATGATTACGATTATCAGCGCCAGCTTCTTGTTGTATCTGCTATTCGTGATAAGCTCAATGAAGCAATGAAAGATATGAGTGTTGATGAAAGTATCCGTTATGTGGCTGGAAATGTTGCATTTTACGGAAAAAACTTTCTTCTGGAGCGACCTGTATTAAAGGCGCTTACTATGCCAGGACGGAAGGTGCTGCTCATTGATGAGATCGATAAGGCATCTGAAGAGATCGAACATACGCTTCTCGAAATGCTGGGTGACTTTGCAATTACCATTCCGGAGATGGGTGAGACCGTAAAGTGCGCACCAGAGAATCGTCCTATCGTAATCCTTACATCTAACAAGTACAGAGACCTTTCTGCGGCGATGAAGCGTCGCTGCGTATACCTGTATGTAAGCTCTAAGAGTGCGGCGGAAATCACCGAAATTCTTCTGGCAAAGGTTTCTGACAATGAAGAATTCTGCACTCGCTGCGCAAATTATCTCTTCCAGATCGGCCAGCTTGAACTGAACCATACCGCAAGCATTAGTGAGGGTATCGCATGGGCGAAGTTCCTGAAAACGACCTATAACGAAGACTGGGACGCCATCAATGAGAATATCAACTATACAGTTGGTTTCCTCGCCAAGGATAATGCAGATCGCAATACCATTCTTCGTATGGTTTTTTCGAACTCTACTCCCAACAAGAAGCTTGGTGATCTCTAATGCCGAGCAATAACATTGTCCTACAACTCAAGGACTTTCTCCTTGGGCTGCGAGACCAATATGGCTTTATTATCGATGTGGGCCGCCTGGAAGATAGTCTTGCCTGCATTCATGACATTACGGATGTAGAGGAAGTTGTCTATCGCCTACAGTCGATGATCTGTAAGGACGAAGAACAAATCAGCATTTTTCGCTCTGCCTTTGGTCAGACCTTTCTTGGTTCATATGTGGATTTACTCGCGACTGCCCCCGGAAAGGCGGGACTCCAAGATGCTCACAGAAAGCTAAGTTCCTTCCAAGCCAGTGTAGTGAGTTTGTCGGATAATATCTCAGCTACCGAAAAGCACATTCAAAGTCTGAAAGGGCAGATTGCAGAGGAAGAGAAACAATTTGACTCTACCCACGGAGACCTGCGGCAAAAGGCTGAGCAGCTGAAAGAAGAAATAAAATCGTTCTCGCCCAAAGAATTGGCTAAACAAAATCCACGCATAGAACGACAGCTAAACAGGATGCTCGATAAGGCAAGGACTTCGTTCGTTACAGCAAAGGAGTCGATACAGCGTCGTGACCCTTCGGCAACTAACGCAGATGATAGTGAACTGGACTCGATCATAGCAGTTCCTATGGCAAGCTACAGCCTAAGAAAAATCATTCTTCAGCTACTCAATGAAGCAACACAGCAAGATCTACAATATGCTCGAGACGTTGCTCCAGTTGTGAAGAGTTTTTCTATGTTGGCTAATTTGTGTGATAATATCATCGGTAAAGATGGGTATAAAGAACTAAAAGAAAAGCAGCTGGCGCTTGAAGCATGTGAGAATCAGAAACGGTATGCTCGCAGCCATATAATTGATTTGGAAAATGAAATTAAGTGGCGCCAAGAAATGAATAAACTGTCACAAACGAGATTGGAAGCAGCCCGAGCAAAGGCTGATGAACAACTGCAAAAGATCGAACAGATCCAAATGCATAACGAACTTGTCATCAAGCAGCAATCCCAGCATCATAGAGATATCTTTACGGCGATCAACGCAAAAGCAGTACAAACAACTGCGGAGCAAGCGGAATTGCTTTCTGAACCCATCGCCCAACTGTCACCCGAACAGATGCAGCAGGTTGCAACATACATCCGCACGAATGCCCGAGCGTTTCGACAGACCTTACGCCGGACTGCAGCTACTCCAACCAAGCGACGGATTGATATGAGAGCGACCATGACGCAGGCGACTAAGACAGGCGGAGAGCCCATGATGATTAAATACAAGAAGCCGATTAAGAGCCATGCAAAGATCGTATGTCTCGTCGATATTTCGGGTTCCTGCCGGCAGGCCGCAAGTGTGGCTTTGTATTTCATGGCATTGATGGATGAGGCCTTCCCGGGCGGATGTCACAAGTTTGCCTTCGTCAATCATCTGGTCCTGGTGGACCAGTATTTTCGCTCTCAGAGCACCTCTGCTGCTGTAAATGCCGTAAATGATAAAGTACCTTCACGAGGCATCTATTCGGATTATGGACGGACGCTGCACCAGCTAAAAGAGGAGTACAGCTCTCTGATTGGAAAAGAAACCACTCTGATTATTCTGGGTGATGCACGAAATAACCGGAATGCAAGCCGAGAAGAAGATGTTCGATACTTCTGTACTCGAGCGCGAAAAGTATGGTGGTTAAATCCGGATCCCCCACAGAAATGGGGAAAAGGCGACTCGGCAACAAAAGAATATCAGCGAGCAGGCGTAGATATGCGGCATATCGCAAACGTAGGAGATCTGTTGAATTTCCTCTCGTCCGCTTCGCAATAACACAGAACAGGTCCGAGAGGACCTGTTCTGTGTTTATTAAAGGCCGTCATTCTTGTGACCTTGTTCTGGTGTTGTGCAAAATGCACAAAAGGTATGATTTCCCTCCATAAGAATATAAAACCAATACAGGTTGAATAATAGCGCGTATAATAGTATAATTTAAGTGCTGAAAAAGTATTGCAATTATGTGATTTTGGGATTAGACTAATAACATAAAAATAATTTTTAGTTTTTCTCTTGTGTTGGAAGTGCTATGAAAAGGAGGGTGTGCTTCGTCATAAAGCGACAATTACATGTCGAAAATGTCGAAGCGGGTGAAGTATGGCAAAGTATGATATGGCATGGAAAGAATTATTTGACATCGACCCGGAATTGTCTGCCGAAGGGAAGAAGGTTATGCGGGCGCTGCAAAGCAGGCGTGTCTGGCCACGAAAAGACTTCTTGGGTTTGATGCAAGGTGTCGTCCCGGGGCAGGTTGATGCAGTGAAGGCTGAACTGGAGGAACTGGGCTATGTGGCCGAGCGTACCGAGCATGAGTTTGTCGAGAGCTGGCCTAATTCGCGCCTGTTTGCCAAGCACGACGACACAGATCTGGAGACGTATAATCCTGGCCCGATGCGCAATATTTCTGATTTGGTTGATTTCTTAACTAAGACGAAGCAGCTGCCTGAGGGAGATATACTGTCGAGGAGAAATGCGTATCGGTTTTTTGATTCTGTTTTCGCACAGCTGGATACAGACGAAACAATTCAGCTAGCACTGATGGGCGTCCTACAAGGTGGAGATGTTGAAGCGCGTAAGTTCCGTGAACACATCAAAAATGTGCCATGCGGAGCAGTCATCAAGACCACGAAACGAATTTTTACATATTACGACGACCAGCCGCTTACATGTGCTGAAAAAGGCATTTTTAATACAAACGTGTACGATTTGGAAACAGATAAGCCTCAGATTTATACAACCTTCGAAAGGACCGGAGCAACTAATATCTTCATTGATTGGGCCAATGCTCATGAGAGCGGTGATGACGGGTACTATCTTCAGATGCCTATAACCGTCAATAAAGATGCAGCGCTTTTCCTTTGCGCCCTTATTGCCCGTAGTAATTAACCGTAGTAAAGGGGATAGCGATGCAGATTCAAATTCAATCATGGGCGATGCTGATAAAAGCAATAGTAGGAGATCTGATGCTGTACGCAATACAGTTTCATGTTCTGCCAACGCTCCTGCCTTGGTTTTATCCTAGCGGTGTGATTGCGTATATCCTTTTCTTCGGAACGGCATTTATTATCTTCTGGATCTGGACGAAGTATTTACATGTCAGGGCGTCCGAATGGGCTGTATCCGACATTTTCTATTTCCTGGTTGTTGCAGCCTATGGGGTACAGACAACAGATGGCATATACGGCGTAGGAACGGCTTTATTCCATACACCGTACCCAATCCTCAATTCTGTTTTACAGATGGAGATTGTGTGGAGTGTCATCATGGTATTCTTAGTAACTTTTCTTCAAAGTGCGGCCTGCGGTATTCAAGCTCTAATCGAAATGAAGGCAAACAAGGGTGAATGATATATTCACCCTTGTTTTTGTGCATTTATGCGGTTTTAATGGCTGAAATGTTATAATTAACTCTGAACAATGCACCTGAACTGCCATATTTGGGTTGAATAACAAATCAATTAGTGATATAATACCGAAATGGAATGAATAATAAAACTGCGAAAAGAAAGACGGTGTATTTATTTGGTTGAATTGCGTAATGTAAGCGTATCGTATGACAACGGAGTAGAAGCACTTACGCATTTTTCATTTAAGATAAATGATGGTGAATTGTGTTTCGTTACTGGCAAATCAGGAAGCGGCAAATCTACATTCTCCAAACTGATAACAGGCGAGCTCAAGGCTGCGGAGGGATCAGTTTATGTTAACGGATATGATATGGGTAATCTGAAGTCAAAAGCGCTCGCAGACGCTCGACGCAGTATGGGCATGGTATTCCAAGATTTCCGTTTGATTCCCAGCATGACGATAGATGAAAATCTGGAATTTGCTATGCGCTGTATAAATGCACCGGTTTCTTCTATCAAGCCCCGTATTGAAGAGGTTCTGGAACTGGTTTCGATGAAAGGTATGGGCGGACGCCTGCCCACCGAATTGAGCGGTGGTGAACAGCAGCGAGCTGCTATTGCCCGTGCCATCGTCAACAAGCCTTCGCTGATAATTGCGGATGAGCCTACGGGCAACCTAGACCCCACGCTGGCCATCGATATAATGAGGCTGTTCCTGCGCATTAACGAAATGGGTACAACGGCCCTTATTATTACGCACGCCAAAGAGCTGGTTGATATGTTCCCACAAAGAGTTATCACGATCAAAAAGGGGAAATTGGTAGATGACTCCTTCGGTAAATACAAAGGCTCTATGCAGATGCCTCCGCAAGCACCGCAGAAGAAAGGCAGGCACCGTTAATGCGTTTATTTGAGAATTCACAGATTGGATACGGTTTTAAAACTGGGGCGTCCTCCATTGGTAAACATAAAGCCATGTCGATTACGTCGATGATTACTACGGCGGCATGTTTGCTGCTGATCGCTGTAGTCTTCATGTTGGGTTATAACCTGCAAGCAAATGTAGAGGAGTTTCAGGTAGATAACACAATGCTTGCATTTGTCGATGAGACTTTCTCGGAAGATGAAGCAATGGCATTGCAGTCGTCTATTGAGCAGATTGATCATGTAGTATCTGCCACGTTTATTACTAGAGAAGAAGCGATGAATACTTACATGGCAGAGTACGGAGAAGATGATGCAACTACTTCTCGACTCAGCCCGTCGGTGTTTAGAGATCGTTATTCGGTTGAGGTAGATGATCACGGTGGTATTAGCGAAATTGCTAAGCAGGTCAAAGCTATTGATGGAATTGACGATATCCGCTTAGACGAAAAGGTTTCGGACGGATTTTCGGCAGTACAGAGAGTTGTAACGGTTGTTGGCATTGTATTGGCCATTATGCTTCTGGCCATTGCTATCGTTATTATGACCAATACCATCAACCTGACAATGCTGGCGCGTAAGGACGAAATCTCTGTTATGAAGATGATGGGCGCTTACGACGGTTTTATCCGATTTCCATTTATCGTAGAAGGATGCGTAGTGGGTATCATCGGTGCTGTCATAGCATACTTGTTTTCTTCTGGCGTTTATACGGCGGTTTCCAACATGATGACGAAATCAGGTGCGCTTTCTATCGTTGCGTTTATGCCTTACAAGGATATTGCTCTTCCTCTGGCAGGGTTGATGTTGATGCTTGGCTTGGGCGTTGGCATCATCGGAAGTGTAATCACTATCCGCAAGCATCTCCGCGTATGAATAAGAAATTACATGATTTTTCTGCACTTTCTGAAGTGTTTCCCCGCCAGTGCGGGGGTCAACCCGTACGATCGATGTTGAATAGGCGTATGCATACGTTTCCCCCGCCAGTGCGGGGATCAACCTTAAAGTTCAAGACCTTTATCAGAGTACATCTGGTTTTCCCCGCCAGTGCGGGGGTCAACCTGTGGAACCCCGCTGGGCGCATTTATGACCATCGTTTTCCCCGCCAGTGCGGGGATCAACCTCCGCTGCACCTGCATGATGGTGATCTGTTGCCGTTTTCCCCGCCAGTGCGGGGGTCAACCTTGATCAAGATTGCAACATTTATCTGCCTTTTTATTTTCCCCGCTAGTGCGGGGGTCAACCCTCGCGCATTGCTTGGCGTACTCCCTCATTAACGTTTTCCCCGCCAGTGCGGGGGTCATAAAATACCATAAAGAAAGGACTGTCCCCCAATGATATTCGCAAGTGAAAAGAAATGGGTAAAAAAATTCACCGCTGGTGCGGTGGCGTCTTTGATGGTTGCAACTACATTCGTAGTTCCTGCATCAGCTACGCCGGCAAGTGACTACGAGAACAACTTCCAGCAGCGACAGGAGTTGCAGCAAAAGATCGATGCCAATAAGACAACGATAGACAATATCCAAAAAGAAAAGAGCAAGCTACAAACGCAATATGACGATGTTACTGCTCAGGTGAAGGATTTGAAAGAGGAAATTGCCAAGCTGGATCAGCAGATTGCAGTTCTGGAGAATGACATCGAAATCTCCAATCAGGAACTGGATGATAAATACGATGCATATTGCAATCGCGTGCGTAATTTCGAGGAGTATGGCACATCGAATTATTGGTCAATTATCTTCCAGTCGACTAGCTTGACTGACCTGTTGGGCCGCATTGATTTCATCAGCGAGGTTATGGATTATGACCAGAATACTATGGATGAAATCGAGAAGGCTATTGATGAGTTGAACCAGAAGGAGACAGAGGTAAAGTCTCTCAAGGATGAACGCACAGAAGCAAATAACAAACTGGAAGAACTCCAGAAGCAGCTGGGTGTTCAGATCCAAGAACGCTCTGCTGAAATCGAAAAGACTGAGGCGCAGAACAAGTCTTATACAGATCAATATACGGAATTGATTCGTCAAGGCTTCTCCATGATATCCAGCATTTCCGGACAGAGTTACAATGGTTCTAATGACGCAGTAGAAGTGTACAAGAAGTACATCGTAGACAGCGGCGAACAGCAGCGAAATCCACTCGGTTCCAAAATCGTAGAATATACGCTTCAGTTTAATGGCGGCCCTTATGTATGGGGCGGCTCCACACCGGAACAAGGCTTCGACTGCTCAGGCTTGATGTACTATGTATATGGCAAGTTCGGCTACAATATCATGCGTGTAGCTGAAGATCAGTACCATGACAGCGGCACATATGTGGATATCAATCATCTACAGGCAGGAGATATGATTTTCTTCCATCCGCAGAACGGCTCCGCCAGCGAGATTTCGCATGTTGGTATGTATATTTGCGATGGTGTATTCATCCATGCAGCGAGCCGCGCGAGTGGTATTAAAATCAGCTCTCTGAATGACGGATATTATTCTTCGGTTTATGTTGGAGCCAAGCGAATTATTGGTTAAGCGCGAGTATCCACCCTATTTCTGTAATTATCCCAAGTGTTTACCCCGCGTAAGCGGGGGTGGACCTCGGCTATATGATGAAGCTGCAAACTGGGGAGTGTTTACCCCGCGTAAGCGGGGGTGGACCCGATATTAGCTTTGATGAGTGGATGAAACTTGAGTTCCCCCCGCGTAAGCGGGGATCTCGTGCGAAACATCGGCCAGAGCTACTTTTGCGAAAAGCAGGAAGTTGGGCATGCATTGGTTATTGCCAAAGAACGAAATACATGGCCCCTGTATTTGCGGGGACAAGAAAAATGCTCGAATGCAGTTGCCGATAAAGCAGCTATTGCTAAGCGTTTTTCTTTTTTTCGTCCAAGATCATAAATTCCTAATTCTGCGATATGCTGCAAAAGACTTGCACAAATAATCAATTAGTGATATAATAAGCGCACAAAAGAAAATATTGTTAGGGGGAGAGCTTGTGGTTTTGCGAGAAGTTATTCCTGAACTGCAGAGGGGATTGCTTCCGGCGGATGTTCATCATCGTAGCGCGATTATACAGTTGGTTTGCGACCGATTAAGTGCGCATTTACAGAAGGATACTCTAAGTGCTTCCGCAATGGACGTACGGTGGGGGCCGTGCTCTTTTTGTCCCAGAGATGCAATCAGTATTTACTGCCGTATCGCGGGCAAGAAGGAATGGTCCGAAATAACCGTGTTAACTCTCGTTTGGGATGTACGTATCAGATGCGTAACGACACTATCCATCGTTCCAGGCGCGGAAGAATTATCGCTGCATATGCCGACAACTCTCTTTTCGTTCGACAAACTCGCGTAAGCGAGTTTTGGGGTATTTTTGTGAAAGGTTCAACCCATTTGGCCTCTGGAATCCTGGTCGCATTAGCTGGACATTTTATGGGAGTTCCGCAATGCGCGGATATAGCAACATTAACCGGATTGATTATGGGGTCAGTCTTACCAGATATAGATAAATCAACGAGTATAGTAGGTCAGAGAGTGCCGATAATACCAAAACTCTTTAAAAAGCAACATAGAGGATTAACTCATTCCGCAGTTATGGTAATAGGCATGTATTTCATTAGCCCCGCAATAGCTGCGGGCTGTCTTATACATACGATATTAGATGCTATGAATCCTGTAGGCGTACAGTTTTTATGGCCGATCCCTTTCAAATTCCATTTACCCTTAATCTCCATTCGATCAGGGAAAAAAGGAGATAAGATATTGTCAGGAATCATGTGGGCGTCAAGCGTGGTCATAGCTGCTTTCATATCACTACACATAAGTTCAGAAGCAGTTTGCTCTCATGTTGGACACACTATTTCTTACATTGGCGCGTTTTTTCGTCAAATTCACACATAACCAGGAGGCCTTAATGCCAAATACCAAGTTTATTCATGCAGCGTTTTGCGTCACCCGTATTATTTATGGATTGGCGCAGATTTCACTTTCGCTTATTGTTCAGGCGTCATATATGATGAGATTGACAAAGGAACATATAACCACCATCCCTTACGATATGGGCTTTCTGCTCAGCATCATTGTTTGTATTTTCGCTGTTGACGGTTTTTTCGACATCAAAAAGGGAATCGCCGGTTTCAGAAAGGATCCGTGCACGGAGCTCTAACTTGAATGTCCAAGTTGGTCATTCACTAATTCGTTAATTTAGACAGTGATTTATGGTTGGAGCCTTATCTAAGCCATATTCGAGGGTCAATCTCAATTCAGAAAGGAAATATCACCAAATTGCTTAATGACAATATCCGCTCGCTACTTTCCTGTATTTCCCGCTCGGATTGGGATCGAGCACGCCAAACAGCACTTGTAATTTGCACAGACGAAATCAGTCGTGGAAGTGCGAAGAATACATCTTTCTGCAAAACGATTAAGGAACGTATCGCACATCAACCGCAGCTCATGGAATTATCGCCATCAGACCGGCAGATGTTCGTCAACGACGACTCTCTCAATATTCCAGAGAACATGTTTTTCCTGTCAGAACGAGAAAAAGCAGTAGAGCAGCGAATTTTTACTATGCAGGCAGCCAGCGAGAAGCTAGTCTCCGCAGGCATTCGATATCGTACAGCTGTTCTTCTTTCCGGCCCTTCAGGAACTGGAAAGACCACCTTCGCTCGTCATTTGGCGAAATCCTTGGATCGATCCATATATGTCGTCTCGCTTTCGAGCATTGTCAGCAGCTATCTCGGAAAGACGTCCGAAAATATAGGTAAGATATTTTCTGTTGTTGCCAGGGATCCGCAGGCACTACTCTTTCTCGATGAGCTGGATGCCGTCGCGGTCAATAGAAATCACGAGAACGACGGAAGTTCTGCCGCCTCGGAGATGAAGCGAGTCACTCTGTCTATCATGCAGAACATGGACACTCTATCGCCTCATACCATTGTGGTTGCGGCGACGAACAAAATCGACGCAATAGACAATGCGTTAATTCGGAGATTTCCCATCCAACATGAGGTTCTTCCGCTTTCAGAGGACGAAAGAGTTAACATGGTCCGCCAGTTCCTGAATGCGGTAAAAGAGAACGCCGCCGGCAGCTTCAAACTGAATTGGGATGACAGTGATTTACTCCAATACGCACATGAAGCAGAAGGACGGAGCAATTCTAAAATCACGGATCAGCTTTCGCAGGCTATTGCAGATATGTTGGTTGCAAATTCTATGCAGCTTGCGTTTCCCGCAAAGGCAAAAGAGAATTGAGGTGTCAGTTTGTACATAAGAGAAGAACACAAGAAACAACTGCAAGAAGAAATAACCAAGTTACAGGAACTTGGTGCGATGGTTATGGAGAGCAGCACAACGAGTGAGGTTTCGAAATCATGGGATGCGCAATCTCCACAGAAAGGTGTTTCCAAAATACTTGGTGGCGTTATGGATTTTATTGTTCCGTTGGCAGGAATATGGAGCACAATCTTTTTACTCTTTATAGCCATCACACTTCTATTCAAGATCGATTGCATATATACAATCACAGGAATTAAATTCGTGCGATATGGCTCCCCGCTGTTAATAGTTTGCTTGGCCGGCGTAATGCTTTCAGCTCTGCCGTCTGTAAGGTACACTACTACGACGTGTGATTATTTCCAGTACAAATGCGTTGTTCCATTAGAAAAAATACCGGAAATTTGTAAGAATTTCGTGGAAATGCGACCGATCGTAAAAAGAGATACATCGCAGAATTTGAACGTTCGTGTATTTCGCGGTAAACAAGCATATTCCGAGTCAAAAGAGCCACGCAATGGCTTCTGGCTACCGATCCCAATCGGAGCAGTAGTAGCGGTGACCCTGTATGCACCAGAATATTTTTTAAGATTTGCTCCGTGGATACAGCCGTTCAATATGTGTGCACACTCTGCAATGGCACTTTCGGTTGGCGCAATCGTAATGTGCATCATCAATATAGGTATCATTCTTATTGAAAAAATTCCGCAAAAAACAAAAGAATAGGAATTGTAATTCCACAAATACCCGCGTGAGAAAGGAGCGTTTTACCATGAAAGACTATAATCTTCGATTTTCGTTTACAGCTGTTGGAGAAGAAGGCATTGCACAGCTCAAGGCATTTCGAGATCGGCTTGCCGATCTTGACTCAAAGGCTCTTTCTCAGGTGTATAGAGAGTTTGATATTGCTCCTCTCCAGATTACTCCAGAGGATGCAGTCACGGACATCTCTATTGTCCATGTAACTCATGCAGACAAAGATTGCGGCTATCTGTATGTGAATACAGAAACTCATGGGATGGCTCATAGATCGTTGTGGACGACCATTTGCCGGCATAACTATCCGGCCGTCCAGACCGCTATGGTAGGGGAGGACTCCGACAAAAACCATTTCTGTGAGGATTTACAATAGCAGCCCTTGCAAAGAGCGTCATTTTATGTTATTCTATTTTTATAAAAAAGTCTCTCTTTTATCTTCGCGTTTGAAGATTTGTTTCCACTGACATGTATATTTTGCGTGCCTAAGTTTAATATTGTTTATTAAGGACATTTTGTGTTTTAAACATGAAATGTCCTTTTTTGTTTGGAAAGGAGAAACCACATGAAAACATCCCTTACGGCAATGCTGAAGCAATTCAACATCCCGAAAGACAGCGACTTCATCGTTTACGACGAAGAAACGCGAAAAGTCTTATTCTTTCACAGAGCAAAGGATAGATATATCCTCAAAATGTCGCGTAATAGACGCGGCAACATCATTCAAATTCGCAAGAACGACATCGTTTTTACGAAATCAGTAAATGGGCAATGTTCGCTTGGCGCTCCTGATGGAGTATTCGAGCGAGTATAAGTCCAACACAACAACCACAAAAACCATTTGCCGCGTAAGCGGTCGGGAAGGAGCATGTAAAATGTTTGTTCATGGTTACAACACACAGTCCGATATGGCACGTTTCCTGTGCCGACGTGAACGAGATCTCTCGTTCAAGCAGTTCCGCTCGAGTCTACTAAAGACAGAAGCGTTGGATCCGGAAAACTTTTCGGTTACCGACATCACCCTGGCGGAGCAGCATTATCTGTTCGTAAGTTCTGAGCATGCCTTTAAGCGAATGCGTATTCGCGGCGCATTCAACAGGTATGAGACGCTCGAACGGTGCGTAGAGTTACTGCAGAATCCTCTAATTATTCCTTACATTTCTAATTATCACGTCTCCATGGACGATGATGACAGGATTGTAGAAAATGAGGCAGGATATCGCACGATTGCCGTTATCGATGACAAATCGGGAATGGTATTCATCTTCCAAGCAGGTTACCAGTTCGTACGGCTGGTATCCGTTTGGAATCTGCGAGATGGCATGTTTATGGCTAAGCCATTTACAAAAGTCATCGAGCTCATGCAGGGGATAACTCCGCATGGCTTCTTGGAGACAAGACCCAATCTGATGAGAAATGTGATATTCCTCAAAGAGGATATTCGCAAGCATCCGCGCAAGGGAAAAGGCAGTCGGTAACGACTGCCTTTTTTTGTGCTCATATATTGACTTTTGGGCGTATCGTGTTATAATATAGATAACTCAATAAGGTAATTTACTTGACGAAAATGCTGTTATATACGGCATAGTTGCGTCAAGTTTTTCTTTTATTTGGAGGTTATTTCATGAATACTAACGTCGAAATTCGAGTTCATGCTCCCGAGAACACTAAGAAAATGTACGAAGAAATCGTCCGCAGCATTATTATGGATGCACGATTTAAAGAACTCTATATGCCTAAGGCATTCTTGTTCCTGATTGCCGACTATCAGAACAACAATTTCTTCGATTGCGATTGGGTAGCCGACATCATGCTGGTATCTCCTATTCTCATGTCTGATGTTCAACAGTTTGGGCCGAAACCTATTTATACTATTGACCAGAATGGGGACTTCTCTGTCCAGCTTCCTGTGGAGATCCCAGAAGACGATGAGAAGGCAAAGCCTATCCTCGAAAAGCTCCATACGCGCAGCTTCGGCAACGGCCATCTGCTGCATAAGCCGGGTATCCGCTGCGGTTGCTTCTACTGCATCGATGTGTTCGATAGTAGCAAACTGCGTGAAGAAGACTGTGCAACAGAGGAACCCTTAGTGGACGCCCGCACGGTCGGCTGCCCTTATTGCGGAACCGGCAGCGTAATTTATCAGACGGAAGACGGCATTAAGATCACAGATGATCTGATGGAACGTATGCACGACCTCTATTTCTGATTTTCGTATCTTCCTATTTTCCCCAATCAAAAGGTGCCTCCCTCTTCGAATAAGTCGAAAATAGAGGTATCGTTAATATTCTCGGCTAACGATTATCGAGTTGAGCCGTCGGCATTTGCCGGCGGCTTTTTGCTTAAGAAACAGGCGGGAATTCTCGGTTACTTGTATCCGAGATGAAAGCCCTCCTTGCCTCTTATTTGTCTACCAATACCTAAAAAACTTGCAAGCCTTGGTTTTGGAAGACGAGCGACGCCAGCACAAAAAACGTTGGTAGTTCAGAAACTAAGGCAAAAATATTCTCTCAATCTTCTGCTTTCAGACACCTTTTTTCCCTATGATTGGGATAAAGGCTGGCATCCGGAAACCATTACCATTGATGTAGAGCGTGTGCAGAAAGAATACATTGACGGCAAGAAACCGCTGGAGATCATCGTTTCCAACCTGGCCGAATATCTGCTGCTGGTGAATCTCGTAAGTCTCGATCCTGCTGAGATGGAAACCCTGCTGAAAGCCGTGCAGGGCTGGATTCGGGAGAAGCATAAGGGGCGGGGAGCAGTGATCCAGTTGCCCGAGGATGATTCGCCTGAATGTAACGAAGGTTAATCTGGACAAAGTAAGTTGAGTATATCGCGCGTCTGCAAGACCAGCTCGCTAATGCAAAGGTAGAGGCAGAAAAGCCGTGGCCGCAGGAGGATGAATATCAGATCAAAGTCGAACGCCTGAACGAACTGAACTTCCTGTTAAGCAAAAAAGATGACCAGCCCCAGCTTGGCTTGAAACAGCCTCAGCCGGAGCTGGCGTGATGGCCTGACCATTTTGGAGCAGACAATTTGGTATATTGTATGAATTACTTAAACGAAAAGTAGACTGTTTCGAAACATCCCCAAAATTCCACTTGAACTTCACGAGTCCGAGTGGAATTTTTTAAATGTGACTTGCTGGATATAACGGCGTACAGAATATATATTGGCATCCATGAGGCGAGCACAGTTGGGAAATCATGTCTTTTATAAGGCTCTTATAAGTTTTAGAAAGATTGACGCATTTTATGGTTTGGAGTCGAATTCTTTTGTTTCTTTTGTGATAAGATAATACATCAAAAAAGGCAGGAGCAATGATAGCAGAAAACCAACTATATATGCAATTGGATGAGTCGAAAAAGCTAACACAAAATCGTAATAGCAGGTAAAAATATTAACTGGAATCGATATAATAGTAACCGCCCAAGTTATAATTACTGAAGACCGAAAAAACGTTTTTAATAGAAGCGATAAAATTACATAACCAAATATGCATTTTGATATTATTTTTACTTGCAACAAATTTTGCTCTCTTTTTTTCCAGAATCTAAGAAAAAGAAAAAAGACTATAACAGAAAGAATTACCGAAATACTGTATCTAATTCTTACTACTATTTCCAATGATATTCCTGAACCATACAGCTTCTGTATAAAAGGTGTTGTCAAATAGTCAGCAAAAAAAATTATCAAGCCTGACAAGATTAAATATACGCTTGACATAAATAATGTTCTCTTCATCATTATCACCATTTTAAATCGGGACAACCTATGCAAAGGTTGTCCCAAATATTTTTTAGGATGTACAATATGGAACGGTTCTGGTTGCACTCCAAGAACTTACACCGGGATAGCCGTACGCATCATACGCATAATAAATCATTCTTGCAATTTTGTCATCCCGTTTTTTGAGAAACTGCGGATACATTTCGTCATATTCGACAGTATTAAAGCGTTCGTCGTTTGTCTTAATGTAAATTGCTTTTCCAATGCCAGTGTTCGACGCCCCGTATTGATTTTTGTATCTAATGCTATAATTAGTTACAAAACCTTCTACATAGTCTGCTGTCACAGCTGCAATGATTTGATTTACTCCAATTTTTCTAACCTCTACTACCCCCGCAGAAATAAGTTTATTTACAACATTGCTAGCTATGCCTGTTGCTTCCGAGGAAAGGGAAATTGGGGAAAACATCGCCAGCAATCCGTTTACTAAGAATTGAACACTTTTAGTTACTGAACCGTTTAGATCATATTTTTCACAGTAATCTTCAGAATCTTGTTTGCACTCAATACTAATTTTATATGCTACTCCTGTGCTGTTTGTCTTAAAAGAAACACTTCCGATGCTCTGATATTTCTCAGGAAAAACAAAATTAGAAGGTTCGACATTATAATCATTATTCTCTTTAATGCTTTGCTTCACTAAGAGACTTGGATAAGTCTTGCGTAAAATTTCAACTTTGTTTTGATAAACAGTTTCTACACTTTTTCCACTATCAAAAAAAGTTTCAAGTCGTGTTGTACTATTCCCTTTGTCGTGAATAGTTATAACTGAATTATCAGTAAAGAAAACATCATACGTTTCTTTGTCTCCATCAGGCATAATAACAGTTATGGAAGATTGATCATTATCATCGAAAGAAATTGGGGATACTGAAATATCTGCGGCCAATGCAGGAACTACCGAGATAATGAGCATACTAATAGTGAGAATAACACTAATTATACGTTTCTTAACTTTCATGTTTGCACTTCCAGACGTAAAACAAAGCATTATACAAATAAGGTATATAAAGATTGATTTTACTATTGAATCGGTCAAATAAGTATGCTAATATATCTTCGTCCACATAAATTCGAGTTGCCATTTTAGTGGCAAGGTTGCCAGCCTTTCGATTTGTGTGGATTTTTTAATGCAATCATAGGCATCAGTCCTTTCCGTCTAACCACGGTTTTATTTACTGCCTGGAACATCGAGCCAATAAGGATCAACCCAATATCCTCTGGTCTCGTTCCAACGGCGGTACTGCTTTCTGCCATTTTCAATACGGTATCTATAGATAATCACATCGGCATACGGCACGATCTCTCTTTCACCGCAAGATGTGGGGGCTGGCGGTACATTTGCCGCAAATGCGGCAGGAATAGAGGTGGCCATAATCATAGCCGCGGTCAAGCTACAGAGAATTCTTTTTTTCATATTCATTACTCCTTTGTAATTGTAATGCCTGTTTGTTGATAAAACTCAGCTTCGTCTTTTGTCAATTTGATTGGTGCTTCGTCCTGAATGTACAACCAATATTCTTGCGCTTCATCTTGCTGTATATAGGCTGTATCGCTGCCGAACTCGATCCTCCCATTTTTTTCGTTGCTTGGCGCATCGAATTTCGGCTGAGGAAGGATTGCATAAGATAACACAAATACGCACGCACCGACCAGGAACAGCGCCATTTGCGAAAGTGTCCTATCATGCCCAGCCCCATAATTCATAACCACATCGAACCGTTCCTTGACATCCAACATCCGACCGATTTGAAACAGGGCCGTGGAAGTGTATGGAGTAGGCCGCTTCATAGAACTCGGTTTTATGGCATCTACAATTGTCCGCAGATAATCCGCTTTCCCTTGCGTATCCAGATAACGCGCTACCGAAGCATCGCATTTCATTTCCAGTGTCTGCTCCAGATCAGATTTCAGCAGATAGGCTACAGGATTCCACCAAAAGATGCAGCAGAACACGGAAGTCATCATTTTAACAGGAATATCGTGGTTCAGAAAATGCGTATACTCATGCAGCAGAATATAATATATCTCTCTATCCGTAAAGTCGTTTTGCGGCAGTAATATCGTCTTTCGGAAAATACCGATTCCGAAGGATACGCTGATATTGGGAACCGTACAAAGCGATACTTTCATCGACTTACCGATATCTCTTTTCACCGCATTCAGTGATGTGTATTCGTGCTGACCGCATGGGGAAGCGTATTTTGTGATATTGCGCATCGTCTTATGATAAGAGACGATGTAGCGGGTCGTAAGTATAATTACCCCTACTACCCAGATACACACAAGGGCGTCAAGGTAGGAGAAGTTCAGGAACTCCCCATACGAGTGATCGGTCGTCAGGAAACGGTAAATCTCGGGATACACCTCATCAATGCCTAATTCGATCACATGGGGCAGCTCCAAGGGAAAGAGGAGGCGCATGATGCTGAACAGATACAGCAGCACCAATGCACCAAGCCCGAAACTGGTTCTGAAATGGCGTGCTTTGCGAAGGACATAGATCCCGACAATCAAAACACTGCTCCACAAAACCGAAGAAAAGAATGAGAAAAGTGTTATTTGCATGGTTCGTTATTCTTATCTCCTGATTGCTCAAAATCATCTATCAGTTGCTCCAGTTCAGCGATGAACTGGTCATATTTCTCATCCCCTCCTTTTGCCTCCTGCTTTTTTACAAGCGCCATTGCAATTTTGGCAAGCGATGAGGTGTTGATGCCCTGCTGATCAAGCTTGTCGGCAATATATTCCTCTTTGGTAAGGCAGGGCCGAAATCTACGGACGTATTTTTTTCCTGATCTGACGAAGCCGCAGATTTCAAGCAGCTCTTTGTCCAGCAAAGACGTCAGCATTTTATGGATGTAGTTGATACTCCAACTGGCTGCATCCTCAGTTTTTTGCGAGATCTCAAAAACGTCTAGAGCGGATAGTGGTGTGCCAACATCCCAAAAAATGTACAGAAGGATTTCTTCTGAATTTGATAATGCTTTTTTTCTCAATATAATCACCTTTCTGGTTAATTGGACTTCTATGGTGTTATCATATACTCTTTTCTGAAAAATAGCAATTCAAAAGTCAAACAAAAACAGACAAATTTTATTGGTGCATATTCCCAAACTCTGCACATGAAAAAGAATCAAAAACCATGCCTCATAGCTATAGGCATGGTTTTTGATTGTATCAAGGCTTGTTCAAAAGTAGTAAATTTGTGGTATGATGATATTTTTCCCTGTTCAGCAAGCTTGTACTGGGGAGTGTACGAAACATTCCGAATCCATTATCAGAAACAGCTTTGCCGGAACGGAGCGTCTGTGCCTTATCGAGTTGAGCCGTCGGCATTTGCCGGCGGCTTTTCTGCTTTAAAACTTCTGAAGAGCGGAATTAAGGTAGAACACAGGTAGAACAAAATAGAACAAGTCGGTAATTACAATACAAAAATAATGTGCTATAATTGTAGTGTGAAGAAGTGGGAGTATGGGCGCTCTCACAAAATTCGGGCTTAAAGCAAAGGCAAACCAACTACCATGTTCGTGGCAGTTGGTTTTTTTGTGCCCAAAATTTTATAATGGAGAGTGAAAAATATGCTCAAATTTCTCAGAAGTAAACTTTTTATCAGCATTATCTTGCTGGCGCTTGCTGCAGTTCTCACATTCGTGCTGCTCCCGAAAATGTATGGTTCTCAGCAAGCCACAGAAGATGTCGTTCAGTTTATTGACGACGTGAATGCTGGTACACAAATCTCGGAAGAGATGCTGTCCACCAAGAAGATTGGTCGTTACGGCGTGGATGCTGCTGTAATTACCAAGAAGAGTGACATCGTTGGCAAGTATGCTGCAAAGGATATCCGCCACGACTCCAACCTGTACAGCGACATGTTTGCTGATGACTGGTCTGAAGTCGACGGCGCAGTTGATACGCTCCTTAAGGATGGCGATAAGCTGATCACCCTATCTCTGGACTCCGCAGCACAGTCTGTAGGTGGTCAGGCAAAGCCGGGCGATGTTGTTGATATTCTGACTCAGAAGGCCGTTAAGGTTTCTCTTGATGAGTATGGTCAGGCTGTTGGCAATACGGATAAAATCGAGATGGAGATGACAACCCTCCTGAAGAATGTAATTGTATACAAACTTCAAAACCAGGCGATGGAGGATGTAACTTCTCTAAACCGCAAATTTTATTCAATCCAGCAGGCAAACGATGGCAGCGAAAAAGATTTTGACTCCTCGCTTGTTCCGGCTTTCGTAACGGTAATTGTAAACGATGAGCAGGCTGTAAAGCTGGCAAACCAGGAATACAGTGGCACGGTTCACATGCTGCTCCACCCGAGAATCGAGAAGGCAGAGGAAGAAAACCAGCAGGAAGAAGCTGCAACTGATGCGGCAAAGACTGCTGAGCCGAATAAGACTGCTGACCAGAAGACCGCAGAAGGAGCTAAAAAGTAATGTCAATGGATAAGTTTATGTTTGGCGTTTGGGGCGCACCCGGCAGCGGTAAAACTACGTTGGCCGTTAACCTCGCAACAGTGCTTGCAGACTCGGGATTTATGACATGTCTTGTTTCAGGAACTGACCATGGCGAGCTCCAGGCGTTCTTCGGTACCAGCGTGCCAAAGGGAAAAGGCCTGTATGCAGCTATTAGTAGCGGCCATAATGTAGGTGAGTCTCTGGTGCTTGCACGCCAGGACCTTTATATTCTTGAACTGGACACTGGCGGCGATTCATTTGATATCGCAGCCATTACCCCTGAACAGGTAGGACATGTGTTAGGCGATCTGAGAGATCGTTTTTCTTATGTGGTTATCGATTGCACGAGCCATAAGGAGTCTACTTTTACCGGCATGGGTTTGGCAGAGGCGGACAGTGTTATCGTAACCGTACCGCATAGAGTATCTGCTGCCACATGGCACATTTCCAACAAGCAGATGCTGGATGCAATTATGCCTAAGACGATCTTCGTAGATGCAGACACCCGTGAGGGAGGATGCGATATGTCTCAGCTGCTGGCCTCCATCCCTCTGCCGGATTGTGAGATCAAGTTGAACTGCGTAGATGAAGCATATCTGTGCGAGAATGAAGGACGCCCCATTGTAACTGTAGGCGGCCGTGCGGCGAAGAAATATCGTGCTGCTGTTTTGGCACTGATCCATGCTATCCTTACTAAGGAGCATAAAAAAGAGCTTGCCCGTAAGAGGGCGATGGAGGAAACAAATCCCGAGGGAGAAGAGCCGGTCAAGAAAAAAGGCCTGTTCGGCGGGATTTTTGGAAAATAACCTTAGATAGATTAGATAGAAGGGAGTTGGATTTTAATGCCCAAAAATAATGGCGAGACATATAATCCCTTTGTCGCGTTGAACATGGCTCGTCAAGACAGAAATGTCCGGGAAGGTACTTATGTCGATCAGACTGTAAAAGATGCACCACGAATTTCTTATAAGGCCGTGCTCGAATGGGTTCAGAACAAGATCTCTTCCAGTGAAGAGATGCAGCATTCTCTGACAGCGGCTTTGGATAGCGAGCAGGGGGAGGGGCAGTTAAAAAATATCATCTACACGCTGCTCCAACAGCACCCAGCTACTTTGGATATAGAAACGATTCAAGATTACAAGGTTCGCATATTCGAGGATATGGCCGGCTTAAGTATCCTGACACCGTATATTGACGATCCAAACATTGAAGAGATTAACGTGTTTGGCCCGGGACCTAAGCAGATTGAGATCATTACCGGCGATGGCAGCTATATGCTCGATGAAGGGTTTGAAGACGCTGCATCCGTTTTGAATATCGCTAAGCGAATGGTTCGTAAGGGTCATATGGTCATTGACCAATCCAACCCGCGAGTTGACTCATACATGTCAAGCGGTGTCCGCGTTTCGGTTATGATCCCGCCGATCATTCGTGATGATAAGGGAGCGGTTATCTCCATTCGTAAGCAAACCAAAGCACGAATCACTCGCCAAGACCTGATCAATGCGACTTCGGCCATGGCAGAGGAGTTTGAGTTTATCGAATTATGTACCCGCAATAAGGTCTCCGGAGCACTGGTTGGTGCAACGGGTTCCGGTAAAACTACGCTCCTTAACTATTTGATGAGCGACTACGTTGAAAACACCAAGGAAGAGGCTCGCGTTTATATCATCGAGGAAAGCCGAGAACTGCAGCTTCCTGAAGATGCACGAGTTATTTACACAGCTGTTTGCGGTGTAGATGAAAAAAACGGTACAGTCATCACCGCACCGGATCTGCTAAAGTCAGCTTTGCGTTTCCACCCGACCTTTATCTCTTGCGCTGAGATGCGCGGTGAAGAAGCGATGAACGCTATGACGGCAGCACAGACTGGTCATATCGTTTGGTCGACATTCCATGCTGATAACTGTGTAGAGGCATATCAGCGACTTCTTACCATGTGTAAGATGTCGGGTACCGACTTGTCGGAACATCTGTTGATGAGGAACCTTGTCAGCGCGTTTCCAATCATCATTTCTACTCAGCAGCTGAAGGATGGCACTCGTAAGATTACAGGTATTTACGAAGCAGAAGATGTTGACGGCGTTCGAGTAATTGGCCACTATATCTACAGACTGCAAATCACGAACTACGAATATGCTGCAGATGGTTCGGTTTCTGCTGTTCACGGTATACATGCACGCATAGGTAATCTGTCTGATAAGATGGCCCAGCGTATATTCGATAACTGCGGCCGTCTGGATCTGGTCAAAAAGTTTGCAAGACCGGATTGGCAGCCCGAGTCGTATGTTTCAATGGGAGCTAATACGAACGTCGGGTTTGTATCCCAGGCGTTTTAATAGGAGGTGACAGGAGTATGTTTTGTCCCAAGTGCGGACAATCCTTGCCGGACGATGCGGCATTCTGCTTTCGCTGTGGGCAGCCAATGCAACAGGTGAGCGATGCTCTGGGACAGGGAGTCCCACACACTCAAAATCAACAGGCTCAAATGCCTAAGGCACAGAACCCTTATGTGGCACAAAATCAGCAGCAGTCCCCAACTGGATATCCTCCGGTCGGGAATCGCATGTCCTCCGGTCCGATGACGACCCCATGGGGGAGCACGTCAGTTTGGCAGCAGCCAATGCCAAAACAGCAGCAAGCTGCGGTTCCACCGCAAGGGTATGCACCTCCGCAGCAGCCCAATCCAGCTCCTCCTCAAGCAGAGGAACTGTCAGAGCAAAACAGAAATCTGGTCCCGGACCACAATTTCTCGAAATTCATCGACCAGCCAGATCCGCCGCTGCCGTTCCACATACCAAAAGTTATCATTGGCATCATAACCCTTCTTTCAGTAGGATTTTTGATTCTGCAGTGCCAACTGCTGGGGACATTTCGTCTTATTATGGGTCATGCAACGGATAACATTCGAGGCATGTCACTGCTGATAGTAGCTATCCTGCTGGCTGTAGCCGGAATTACCTCTATTGCTTCCAAGATGAGTAGAGGCGCCGCCGGAACAAGCGCGATATGTTACTTTCTTGGAGCAGGTTTCTCATTTATACGGCTGGATGATTTCAAATTTTTTATGTTCTACGCAATTGCAGCTATTATTTTTGCACTGGTCAATCTTATTTCGGCCGCTGGCGGCGTGAACGTGCGATTGGATTAAGCGTAACAGAGGTGTTTTGTATTGGAAGCTAAAATCTTATGGGCTATATTCTTTATGCTGGCTTCAATTATTTTGATGAATTCCGGCATCGATAAAGAATATCGCCGCAATAAACGGAAAAAAGAACGACTGCAAGAGCAGAGAGCTCAAATCACTGGGCGTAAAGCTGGCCGTATTGAGAAGTATATTGTAAGCGAACGCAAGTTGGTCCGTGCAACCAACACGGACATGAAGACCTACCTTGCCCTGCTTACAGTCAGCCTTGCCGGCGGTTGGTTCTTCGGCAAGCTCGTATTCATTGACAGTGTGATTTCACTGTGCGTTGCAGGTGTATGTATCGTCCTGCCGCACGCATTCCTGATTTTCAAAGGTAATAAGGAACGCCGGGCTGTTGCAGAAAACCTGGAAGCAGCGATGCGTATTATCACTCACGAATATATGAATACTTTGGATATCCAGAAGGCGGTAGAAAATTCTGTTGATGTTATCGATATGGACAAACCGTTCCGTGAGTTTCTGGTGGACTGCCAGCTAGTTTCGGCGAATATGGAGCGCAACCTCCGACACCTTGAAAACAAGGTGTCCAATATCTTCTTCTCGCGTTGGATCGATCAACTTATCCTGACGCAGTCAGATAGGTCGCAGATTGTAAACCTGATGCCGATCCTGGATGATATGAACGATGCAAAGACTGCACAGAGAGAAAATGATACCAAAACTGCAAGCGCATGGAGAGATTACTTCACCATGCTGTTTATCATTTTGCTTTCTCCTCTGTTGATCCGTGTAATTCAGTATGAATGGTACAACTACCTGATTACTACTTTCTTCGGTCGTGTATTGGTAGTCAGCATGCTTGGAAGCCTCGTTTGGGCAACCGGTCGTGCAATGAAGATCAATAAGCCGATTACCGGTTAATGAAGGGGAGAAGCACAAACATGATTACAGTTACACATTTTATAATCTTCTTCTGCGTGTTTATCGGTCTTCTTTACCCGTGCCTTGCACTGCTGGGATACGATGTATACGCAAGAAAGAGCAAAACGCTGACAACGATTATTCGTTGGCGAAAAAGAGATTCTGATATCTGGCAGAACAGATCGCTCAACAATATCATGAAGATCGTTGCCCCTTTGATTCCACTCTCTCAAGATCACGAAAAAAAGATGAACGATGACCTTGCCAGAGCGGACATTCCTTATACCGCAAAGGAATATTACGCCAAGGCGATACTCAGCGCGATGCTGGGCATCCTTGTTGCGATATTTGCAATGACGATCGATTCAGCACTGCTGATTATCGGTGGCCTACTGATGGCGGTGTATCTGTTTTTTAAGAACTTCGACCAGCTGAAGGATACTCTGGAGAATAAATATAAAATCGTCGAAAATGAGATCCCGACGTTCATTCGCTCTATTGAATCTGCGCTGCATACGGATCGAGACATAATTCGCTGCTTTGACTGCTACAAGAAGATTGCATCTCCAGCAATGGCGTCAGAGCTTGAAATCGTTATGACGGATATGCAGTCTTCCAGCGTTCAACAGGGACTGATGCGCTTTGATAGTCGCATGAGTAATCCTGAAATATCCCGTCTTTGTGCAGCACTGATTGAGGTAGATAAGGGCATTGATAACTCTCTGACTCTTCAGTATCTGGCACAAGACATGACAACTATGCATCGCCAGCTCATTCTCCGTGAGCTGGATAAGCGCCCTGGTCAGATGAAACGAGCAATCCTGCCGGCTGGCATCATTCTCGTTATTATGATGTTCTATATTCTGATTCAGGCAGTTATAGAGTCGGTCGCAACAATCCTGTAAAAAACCCTTTATAAAGAGAGGGAGCACGAGCTGCGAGTTATAAACCCACGGTTGGTGCTTCCTCTCTTTTGGAGGGGTTGGAAAATCTGCAGATTTTTATGAAAGGAGGATGGTTCCCATGAAGAAGATAAATGCACTGGCTATTGCTGCACAGCAGAAGGTCCAAGCTGCAAAGGCCTTCCTGATGGACACCAACGGTTCTGACACCACCGAGAAGATCGGCATGGTTGTCGTTGCGGTAGTCATTGTAGGTTTGCTTGCTGTGGCTGTTAAAACCGCAATGCCGGGCCTGTTCAACACGATGATTTCGACGGCACAGGAGAAACTGTCTGGTATTTTCTAATGCCGGGCGGAGAGGATCTTTCCCGGGCTGCTATATCCCCATTATGGCAGTCCGGGGAGTTTTCTCATTTATATCGAAAGAACAATCTAAAAAGATTTTTAGACATATTCATTAAGTTAGAGAGGAGTGTAGGCGGTGTTCCACTCGATAAAAAGCAAAATACATTCTTTCTCGAAAGACACAAACGGCAGCGAAGCTGTTGAAATGGTCTGGTCTACGGCCATGCTGGTGTTTTTCGTTATGGTTGCACTGGCTTTCCTTGTTTATGTTTTGGAACTTACGATGGTCAACTCTGCGACGAAAAGTGCAGTGCGTATGGCGGAAACGTCTGGCATTGTAGATCAGAGAGCCATGGAAGCCCAATTCAATTCATTTATGGGTGACAGCACACAGCTGATTGATCGAAAACTCGAAGTAAAAGACGTAGAATACTTCTCAGACAACAAGGTTCAGCTTAAAGACACCTTCACAGTTGTGGGCTCCTGCACATATCGTATCAATTTTTTGAGTGCCAACCCTTATGGCATTTTTAAAATAGACCTTCCGTTGGCTTCCACAGTAGTCGGAATGTCTGAACGATATTGGTGGGAATGACCAAATGTCCAACTTGGATATTCACTAATCCGTTAATATCCAGGTTGGTTGGCGGAAGGGAGGCTAACAATAATGGTTGAGAAAATAGGGCGGATGCGAGCATTTGCCTGCAAAAGAATAAAGGACTTTTCGAGTAATTGCGATGGCAGTGAGGCCGTTGAAATGGTATACAATATGGTTGCATTGGTATTCCTGGTGCTGTCCACGCTGCTTATCATAGGCTATGCCTTGCAGATGAACCAAGTATCATATGCTGCACAGCGTATTGCTCGAGCGGTCGAGGTATCGGGTGAAGCCAAGCAAACAGAGATTGATAGGCTGCTTTACGAACTGCTCCCTAATGCCGATGATATTGATGCAAAAGTTACTGTTTCTGCGGATGACTGGGTAGATGTATCGGAAGCTACAATTCAGCTGAGAGACCAGTTCACAGTAAATGTTTCGGCAAACTATCACGTTACTCTGATCAATCCGGGATTTGGTGACCCGATGGATCCGTGGTCTATCCCGATCCGAGTTAAGGTAAATGGACAATCCGAAATTTACTGGAAGACCTAAGACGAGCAATGGAATATGATATGAGTTATATTATATTTCGCAGGAAGTCTTCAGTTTGGCGGAAGAAATTCAGAGAAGAGTTCTTCTTTTACACAGAAAATCGCCCCGATCCAGTCCATTTCGGAGATAAGTAGGTGAATCACATACACTATGCATGAACTTTTGAAAAACCCGCGCAAAGGCGCTTCAACAATAACGGTAATTGGTATCGCTGGAGTAATCCTGCTCTTCGGCTTGTTCTTTTTGGAACTCCAAGAGATGTTTGACGTCCAATATGCCATAGGAGTTCGAGCGCAGCGGTCCGTCAACAGCATTGTTGAAACCTGCATCGATGATACATGGCGTGCTGATGGCTACAATATTATGGATGTTGACAAGGCAAAATCGCTTTGGAAAGAGTATATGGATGAAGACCTGAAAGTAGACTCTTCAGGAAATTGCTATTCTGACTCTGGAAAACTCATTTACCATGTATCTTACGGCACTCCGGAGTTCTTTAGAGGCCGAGTATCCGACAATGAGCAGAAGAACCAAGGTGATTTCGCTTATATGCAGGTAACGGTAAATGTTCAGATGAAAGCGGGCTTGTGTAAATACTTTGGTATCAATGGATACGAATGGAGCAATACATACAAGTCGGATAACTTCAGAACAGACAACGAGAGAGCCGGTGACTAATCCATGTACGATAAAGAAGAACAACAGCCAATAGAGCCTATCGAACCAAGTCCTCCTTCGGAACCGGACTATCGAGAAGGCCGGCATTATTGGCATAATGCTGGTGCTCAGTATAACTGGGGCCGAACAATTATTTTAGGTTTGTTTTTCACGGTATTCATACTTTTTGCTTTATGGGATATCGGCACACAGAACGGAGCGCATTTAAAAGTTCTCTGGGACAAAGCGGTCGTTCTGTTCAATAAGCTGGTCAGCGGCATGGAGCGTTTGGCAAATCAGCTTTTTTCGAAGTATCAATATAAGTAGGAAACACTCCCGAAGAACAGATAAAGAAAAAGAAAAAGTGAGGATGTGCACAATGTTTAAACTAAATGATATCATTAGCGCTGTTCCTGAAAGCAGCAGCAAATCTGTCGCCGTTCCGGCCAGAGTGTGTTATATTCACCCGATGGGCCGTTTTTATGAGCTGGAATTTCATTTCAGAAAGGGCAGCGGTGCTGTATACCGGGAGAGCCGCTTCTTCACTCCATCGGAGTACGAAGAAGGCCTCGCGAAAGGCCTGTTTAATCCTCGCGCCTCGATGAAGCGCAAAACGCCGTGCCCTCCGGGATATTCCCGTGGCTTTCTGGATGATGATTTTTACATGCAGGAGCAGCAGAGTAAGAAGTCTGCTGAGTTTGATCCGGCGATGTTCTAAGGTTCCGCTAAAACTGATAATTGTGGGTGATTAAGTGGAAAAGATCTCGAAGCTGTTCGAGGATTTTGAATTGGAGTTTGAAAAAAAGAACGAGGATTCATTTTCCGATCTAAGTGAAATCATAACAGATATGCACAAGGTCCTCTGCGATGACACAGATACCCCTGAAGAAGTATTTGTCCAACAATTAGAGGAATTCTCCGTGCGTATAGATGAGCTCTGCTATACGGTTAACAGCACCTTCAGGGAAGCGAAATTAACCGAACGTACAGCAAAGCGAATGGCAGAGATGAATATCTCAAATATTCGCAAGTACGAAGCTCTGGCGAAAAATGCTATTCAAAACGGCCACAAGGACAGTGCTCTAGTATTTCAAGCTAAGCGGGCCGAGTGCATTGCGCAGGCAGATACTTTACAACAGGAGTTCACAACTGCTGCATATTCGACCTTGGATATACAGGCTATCCTCAAGAAGCTATACGCGGAAGAAATCTTCTGCAATACACTTCTATCGAGTAGAGAGAATATATCGTGAAAGGAGGCAAAGGTATGAATTTGAATAAGGAAAACTCTGAACCCGCCAACAAGGATGAAGTTCCACAACCCCAGATGAGTGAGTTTGAAGCGACCGCATCGAGTCTGGAGAAGGAAAAACATTTTTCTCTGGAAGAAAACCAGCGGAAATGGCGAGCAGGTTTGCTGGCCTTCTTCATTATCGCATTGGCCGTCCTTTCTTGCATAGTAGCTTCTTCAGGAGATGTTGACAGTTTGCTGCCGACCAGTACGGTTGAGAAATCAACAGTCAAAAGAGAGCCGGTGCATATCAACTCCATTCAGAAAACAGACTTTATTGTTGATGAGCTGGACTGGATCAAGAATCACGAGCAGGCTGAAAAGGGAATAAGTTCTTTTTATGCGAAAACCGGCGTATATCCGATGCTGATCCTGACCAACAACATCAACGGAAATCCCAAGCCTACATCTGATGAAGTAAACGCATATTTGAATACGGTATATAACGAGGAGAGTATCCCTGATCAGGGCCACATTGTTGTTGTCTTTCTTGAGCGCGAGCATGGTGACTACGCTGTTTACATCAAAAAAGGAACAGGCGCAGAAAAATGCATGGACGATGAAGCATGCGAAATTCTGAAGAACTATTTCTCTGCGCTCTACTATTCGGATCGCAATAGAGAAAAGTATGTAAGCGATGTATTCTCTAAAACCTCAAAAAGAATTATGCAAGTCACTCCATCGCCGTTGAAAATCATCATTATATGCTTCGGCGCTGTTTTCGTTCTCATTTGCATACAGCAGACAGTTCACAATAAGCGCAAGCATAAATCACTGAACGCAGATCAAACCAAACAGATTTTGGAGACTACCTTGCGTAAGTGATTCTCACGCAGAAAGGAATATCAATGTTTAAGGACGAAAAAGAAAAGGGCTATATTATTCAGGACGTTTCTGATAGCAAGGGAGTGATCCTTGGACAAACCCCGAAGGGTGTTATCGTTAACAATGAAACGCGTGGAAAGAACGTCTGTGTGTTTGGCAGCAGCGGAAGCGGAAAGACCGTCTGCTACGCAAAGCCGCTCTGTCTACAGGCTATACGTCGCAACGAAAGCGTTATTATTAACGATAATGCGCAAGCACTTTATTCGGATCTGGCGACCTCGTTCAAGGAACATGGTTATGTTATCCGGAGACTGAATTTCCGATATGGCAATTCGGATCATTGGGATATGCTCGAAGGTGTAGCAGAAAACCCCGAAAAGGCTTTCGAGATCGCAACTGACATTATCGGGCCGAGTGGAGATAATGTAATTCTAGCGGCCGCAACATCGCTGCTTAGTGCCCTGATTATCTATGTCGATATTCTGTCGAAGCAGAAACACCTGACAAAATCGAAAATGGCCGCCCTGTACGCGCTTCTCGGTGCATACAGAGAAGGCGATCTGGGTTATCGCATGAAGAGCATCAGCTCCAAGGAATGCGAGAATGCTTACATGATTTTCGAAGAGTCCCCAAGCGAGACGCAGGACACAGTATACGAACTGCTGTCCAAGAAGCTCGGGGCGCTGATGAAAAATTCGGTATGTGAGATTATGAACGGTCAAAGTATTGATCTGGAACTTCCGGCCAAAGTACCGTGTGCGTACTTTATTTCATTTGAGGATTTTCAGTCTGACATGCGCTTTGCAAGCTCGACGTTCTATCATGAAGCATTCCGGAAGCTGTTCAAGTTCGCAGAAACTCAGCCTGATGGAAAATGCAGAGTTCCCGTGAATTTCTTGTTCGATGAGTTTGCCAATATAGGTTCTATCCAACACCTCGAAAATCTGCTGGGGGCCGGCGCAGAGAAGGAGATTTCAGTTCACATGATCCTGAACAATATTCCTCAGTTCTCTATGCTCTATCCAAAGTCTTACCTGAGCATTTTGGATCATTGCGCGGCCGTCGTGTCGATGGGCTTGTGTGATATGGATACGGTACAGTATTTCCAGCATCGCACAGAGACGGGTCTCGTCAATCTCTCTGATAAAAAGCCGGTAAGCCGAAAAGCATTGACGCCGGATGAGATCTGCCGTATGAATTTGGGTGACAAGTGCATAATCCTGTTTGGACCAGAAGAAAGTGTTATCGCAAACAAGTTCTTCTTCGCGGCTCACCCCGATGCCAAGCATATCAAGTTTACAATGGAGCAGGATTACCAGCCTGCTGAAATACTGAAAGCTGAATAAGAAGCTCAAGCGCTACTCTTTTGTCAGAGTAGCGCTTGTTTTTACGAAGGTGGTGTCAAAGAGTGAAGATTGAAGGAAAAAAGCTTGATAGTTTTATGAAGTGCATTGCGCCCAATTGCTCTTGCCTAATCGACCATGTGGAGATTTTCGGCAAAGAGGATGCAAAATTGGTCATGCAGGCGACATGTACAGCTGGACACATCAACGAATATATGTTTGATATGACGGCTAAACGACTTGCCCCATTCCCACAGACCAAGAAAGCGGAGCCTCCTGTTGAGAAGACAGACCATGTATCCGATGTATTGGTTCGAGGCGTTCATCATTATAATGGGAAAACAAGCCGGCAGACATTGCTTACATACGTTAAGCCGGGTGATCCTCTTGAAATCGAAAAGGGAAGTTTCAAGAAGGACGGCAGAGACCTGCCATGCTATTTCTTAAGACATGCACTAGGTATTATTGGTACAGTGTCTAAAAAAGATATCGAACAGTTGGATACTCATGATGGTACACAGCGGCCAATCGCAAAAGTATCAAAAATTCTGAAACAGCGCAAAGACGATGAAACCTCGTACGGTTGTGTCGTCGATCTTTATGTGGAGCCAAGCTCAGAACCAATAGTATACCTTATACCGGACGGCTATAAGATATATCATCTTAATCCGACTTGCTCTGGTCTGCAAGGAGCAAGAGCTGTTGCATTATATATAGCCGAACAACAAGGGTATCGCCCCTGTAAACGATGTGCAGAAGGAAAAATCACGGAAAAGGAGAAATAATAATGCCCTCTATTCGCAATAATGAAGCGCAGCAGAAAGCTCTGAATGAGGTTTCTAAGGCGCTGGGAGAACTGAAGTCGCTTGCATACTTTGCACAGGTAGACAACTGGGATGCACCAGTCACTCTGGCGTTTGGTAATGGCGAGACTGCGCACAGCGCTATTCGCGTTGCACTCAACCCGTCCGAGGTTAAGGACGATGCAAAGGATGTTGCGGCGATTATCCGTATTCTCCAGACTCGACGTAATCGCGTGATCAAGGATATCATGCAGAAGACCGAGAAATGGGATATTGAGCTGTCTGAGGCAGAGCAGGCTCTTCTGGAGGGCGCCGTAATCCCCGGCAAGCGTCGTCGCAGAAAGAAGGCTGATGATGAAGCCAGTGCTGAAGAGACGGCAAGTGCGGAAATTCCGGCTGATGCAGCAGCCCCTGAGGATGAAGGCGTATCTGTTCAGTCTGACGCTGGTTTTGAGCCGGTAGCCGATGCCTTGTCCAATGAGGAAGATTCCTCCATGCCGGCCGGCTTTGATGATGCTGACGGTTTCGCCGATGCAGATAACAAAGAAGAAGCCGAGCTTAATCAGGCTCTTGACCAGTATAACCAATTTTAACGGAAAGGGGAGAGCATAAAGGTGCCTATTTCTATTGATTTTGAGGCAATAAAGTCAATGCTTACTCACCTGGGCCATCTGCTGTTGGTCAACGACTGGAGCTTGGGGTTTTGCCTGATGGTTGCGGCTTCAGTTTATCGCTTTCTCAAACTGAGTATTCATGTTGCACTGACAATCGTTCTTGTAGGCGTAGTGATCTCGCTGCTGACACATTTTGGAGTTATTCCGCCGCTGAATGAGATCTTTGCAATGCTGAAGCCTTGAGAGGTGACCTTATGCAGCAAAATATCATTAACACAACCCCTGAGCAAACCGAAAAGCCCAAACCCAAGATTCGAAAGAAGTATACATGGGATATGATCCTTATGATTCTTCTATCAGCAGGAATAATGGTGGTCTCTTGTCTATGGGGACTCTCAATCGCAGGAGACTTCTTTCCAAACCAAGTTGGACTTGTCCATGATGCCCTGACTGTGGTAACAGGACTGGGCATTGGATTGGTGGGCATTATTGCCTGCGTCCTGCTATGGGCTGCCTATGCAATCGTTTTGTGCTTATTGGGGTCGCTGGAGAAACTTCTTTTCCACAGACGATAAAGAGGAATTCTACGAGAGGAGAAAAGTGAAGATGTTCGGTTTCAGGAAGTCCCGAAAACAGGGAAATAATTACCACCTCTTCGTAAAACAATCTCGGCCGAGCCTATCTCTTGGCATATTGAGAATCCTGACAATAAACGTATTTTCGTTGGCAGTGTTATGTTGCAGCGCGTATGCTGCAAACATTGATGCAACTGTACCGGCATCACTGCCGATTACGGTATCTTCAGACGGCACGGTTTTCACCGCGACCAATGCTACTATTCATAACTATGGCAGTTCTCCTATTATGGTATCATCAATCAATGTCACGGCGCAAAATGGATGGACGCTTACATCAAAGGATGAGGGCATTTCCACATCGATAGGAGATAAACTCATTTCTATGGGTTTTAACGGTGCTTGGATGGATCCTTCAGGCGTCGTTGATACATCCACCTTTAGCAACATTGCTGCGAGTGATACTTTGGATATTTCCTATGACGCTCAAATACCGAGAACATTGGCATCGGAACCAGAAACCACTGCTGCAATAGCGGTATTCGTGGTAAAATCATCCTCCGGGCCGGTATTGGCTCCGAATTATACATGGTACAAATCTACAGAAGCGCGTAATAAGATTACAAAAATCACGCTGATGGATAGTTATACTCCATCAGATAATGTTGATGAAAAATGGGCTGCTGATGCAGATGGCACAGGAGCCATTACATGCTATCGCACCGGTACAGAACTTATTATGGCTGGAAATGGGTCGGGTAGCATAAAAGCCAACACTGACTCATCATACCTATTTTCCTATACGAGTGTTCTATCAAGATTTCGCGGTCTCAAAGAAATAGTTAATTTACCGTTACTTGATACTTCAGAAGTAGAGAATATGTCTGATATGTTTTTCGGTTGTAGCAATATTAAAAATTTGGACGTATCAAATTTTGATACGTCTAACGTGAAAAATTTTGATGGTATTTTTCGCGCCTGTGGTTTGACAAACTTGAATTTGTCAGGTTTTAATACGACAAATGCGGAGAATATGGATTGGATGTTTGGCGGATTTAAAGGAACCTCTTTAGATGTTTCTTTTCTTGATACGTCTAATGCAACAAGTATGTCTGACATGTTTTTTGATTGCGAAAATCTTACAAACTTGGACGTCTCTAATTTTAACACCTCAAAAGTTACTCGAATGAACATGATGTTTGCGAGTTGCTCCTCATTAACGAGTTTGGACTTGTCTACCTTTGATACTTCAAATGTCCAGACTATGAGTAGTATGTTTTCTGGAGCATGTGGACTAACAAAATTGGATCTTTCAAATTTTAACACATCAAAAGTAACAAACATGTCATTTATGTTTTCGATGACTTTAACCACCTCAGCATTACTGTCCTTAGATATTTCTTCTTTTGATACATCGAATGTAGTCAATATGTCATCCATGTTTATGGGTTGCGACAAGTTAACATCTTTGGATTTAACCCATTTCGACACGTCTAAAGTGACAGATATGTCGTATATGTTTGGCCAATGTTCTTCATTGCGAAGTATTGATCTTTCTAATTTTTCTACGGGAAATGTGACGAACATGTCTTCTATGTTCTCCGATTGCAGTGCACTGAACACCATTTACGCATCCGATAAATGGAATACGAATAAAGTAACTGATAGCACACTAATGTTCTGTGAGTGCACATCCTTAAGGGGCGATATTACTTACAACAGCAGATATAATGATAAAACGTACGCAAAGACAAAAGGGGGGTACCTTACCTACAAAGCATCTACTACGCGCAAGTTGTCGTTGAACGTCGATCCCAATACAGGCACCGTGACCAGCTATGATATAACAAGTGCAGCTTAATATCAAGCGAGCTGCACTTTTCTATCCCGCTCGATACAGAAAAAGGGGGGACTTTTATGGTCAGATGGAAAAGATCACTGATTGATGGAGCAGTGATGGGTTTCCTCGGATTGGTTCCACATTAAATTTCAAAATATAAGGGTTGCAATCAAAATCAATTAGTGATATAATAATCACATCAAGACAGGATATATTTGCTACCCTATATTTATATATCCCTTTAAGAAAGGAATGAAAAACATATGAAATTTGGCAAGAAGCGTAACAAACTGATCGCAACTCTGCTTTCCGCTACGGTTGCTGTGTCTATTGTCGGAGGCATGTTCGCTGCCCCTGCAACGAGCAAGTTCAGCGACGTGCCGTCCAACCACTGGGCTACCTCTTACATCAACAAGATGTCCGAAGGCGGTCTTATTAAGGGCTACGGCAACGGTAAGTATGGTCCCGAAGACAAGCTCACGATTGGTCAGATGGCAAAGCTGATTTGTTCTGCAAAGGGCTATGCGGGCAAGAGTGCAAACAATACCAAGTATTGGGCTTATGGCGTTGTTAATTACTGCATCAACGATCTGCAGTGTCTGCCGAACCTCGGTGCGATCACTCCCCAGAACTATGATAAGAACTGCTCGCGCGAGCTGGCTTTCTACATGCTGGAGAAGGGCCTCGGCGCCGGTCCGGATGCAGAGCTGACCCAGAAGCCGCTGCTGACCGCTGCGAACATCCCGGACTTTGCAAACATCACTTATACCTATGCTGATACCATCCTTCGCGCATATCAGGAGGGCGTTTGCATCGGCAATGACGCCAAGGGCACCTTCAATCCGAAGGCAGCGCTGAGCCGCGCTCAGGCCGCTACGATGTTTGTTCGTGCCGGCTGGACTAAGGCGGCAGATGTTGCCGAGATTGGCGAAGGTGAAACTAATGCCGTAATTTATGATGAAATCAAGGCGCTTGGCCTCTGGACCGAGGGTACAGATTCTGTTCATGGTGGTAAACAGCTGACAGCAAAAGACCCGAAGTATGGTGGTCTCACTGTAACTCAGGTCGGCAATCTTCTGTATATCGACATGAAAGAATGGAATTCGGCTGCATGGGGAAATGATCCCAATAGTTTCAAGGCTGTTGACGGTAGTACCGTAAAGGATATGTACGATTCCAATGGCAAAATGCTTTTGTCCAGCGGATTTAGCTATGACTCTCGCATGCTGGCCAAACAGATTCTGCAGATTGCATATCCGAATCATCCGGATGAGGCCATCAATGCATTTAAATCTGCATTTATGCAGGAAATTTGGGAGACCAATGAATATCCTTCTGCTCTACGTTGGATTGATAGTCGTGGCTTCAAATGCGGATATGGTGACCACTCCTTCCGACTTGCTATTTATGAGCTGAATGATGAAGATCACTATAATGAAGTACGCGCCAGCATCTCCATCGGAAACAAGTATAAGTTCTCTTCCTACACCGGAAGTATCGCTAACGATATCAAGGCATGGGAACTTACGAAGTGGTAATTTCATTTTCCTCAAAATAAAAGTTAAAGCGACAGGTATTTTACCTGTCGCTTTTCTTATGGAGAAATGGAGGCAAATCAATGCATAATATTAAGAAGCGTTTAGTGAGCGCATTTTTGCTCTTCGCAATGGCCCTCTCTTTTTATCCTTCTGCGTTTGCGGCAAATGAATCGCAAATTGACACGGCTACATCCAGTACCGTGACATCTAAGGTGGATGTGGACTCCTCTACGTCCAGCAGCGTAACATCTAAGGCGGATGACGCGACAGATGCAGATGACTCTACGCCGACAAACACAAAGAAGGATATCGCCAATCTGTTCCTTTGTGCAAGACCTACGCTGGGAAACAATAGCCCTCAGGGTTGGCAGTATGCCAGCTTTTTCACATGGATAATGCGAACAACTGGCTCTGAGCAGCTTATTCCTGCTGAATCGGCTAAAGATATTCAGCTTATGGGTTTTTGCAAAAATGAGCAAGGCGGCATTAGCAATGACTATGAAGTTCGCTTGAAGTATGACACCTCAAAAGATTACCTAGTTGACGCACCTATCGCTGCGAAAGGCAATGGTAAAGCAGAAGCTCGCATCACCATAAACCAAAACATGAAGGATGCAGTTGTCTACTACATTCAAGCTCAGCTTTATGATAAAGACCTGAAACGTGTTATCGACACTAAAATGTTGACGGTTACCGTTCAGATCACTCATAAGAAGCAAAATAGTGTGGGCTATCATCGAGTTGGTATGCAGGTTTATGATATCGATGGCGTGCCGTTTGGCCCATATGATTATACTGCATCTCAGACCGAGTATGTCAAGAACACTAAGGGCATTATGACCAGCGGTGGTACTGCACTGTATACTGCAATGGATGGTAAGCAGTACGGAAACTGCTACTTCGATATTGAGTACGCCAGTGATGGCCTGGAAGCAGGATATGGCATCACGTCGGAGTCGCTAGCCAATGCTTACGCGTTTATAGCGAAAAACTATATGACGTCAAACAAGGCAAAGCTGGATCGTACTACCGGTTCTATCAAACTGGAAGGCCCGGCGTATGTTGAATGCCAAGGCTTAGGTTCGACACAGCGCTATAATATGGCGTATTACAAGCCGAGCCAGACGACAGGTATTAACTCCTATGCGGATTGGGCAGAACAGAGTCGTTATCGAGACTTTATCGACTATCGTAAGCAGTCTATTGTGATCCCGCTGAAGCAGACGGGTGGTATTTCTGTAAACTATTACGACATTGACACTGGTGCACAGATCTCGGCTCCGACGACCATCACTACTGATGAGTTTAAGGATTTCGATAACTCTCAGGATGCTTTCGCTGAGTACGTCAGCTCCGTTGCTGCCGCCTACTCGCCGGCTTATCAGGCTGCGCTGAAGAATTGCGGCATCCCCCTGACCGATACCAATCTGGTATATGCATCTGACTTCAAGAAGGCTGCTGCTACATGGGTATTCGATAAGACAACCAACAAGCTGGTAGAAAACCCGAATTCGAAGGTTGCGGAAATCCGTGAAATCATCACTCAGCGTGAGAATATGATTAACGGAGAGGGTACTGGCCTGATGAAGAACAGTGCGACTTCACCGTATTTTGGCGCCAAGAAGGTTGGTCCGAAGGCAATCAGCGGCTATATGTTTGACTGCGGCTACGGCTACGATGCTCTGGCAGCTCTGGGTTACGGCAGCGCAATGTTTGTAACTGGCGACAATTACAAGAATGCTACTGTTGTTGTAAACAGCAAAATGCGTTCCGCTGTTGTAAACCTGTACTACAAGGCATACGGTCCGACTAAGTACAGCGTTAAGCTGCGTATCAACGGCACTATCAACGAGAAGTACACCAAGACCTATCCGGGCGTTGTAGATCAGGTCGTTAAGGAGTCCGATGTAGACAAGTCTATTGTTCCGCCCGGCTATACTATTAACAAGGTAGAGAACACTCCTCTGACATTGGTAAGAGACCCTGCTAAGAACATCATTATTATCGATGTTACGGCTCCGATGGGCGCATACAAGGTAGAGTATTATCTTGATGGTAAGCTGAAAGAATCGGCCACCTATGATGCTGATATCGGTACAACTATCAAAAATCCACCGCTGAAGGGCTATGATGGTTACTGGCTGGACAAGATCTCAGGCACTCCGCTTACAGTTGTAGACAAGAGCGGCGTTATTCGCGTTTATTACGTAAAAAACAACAACAAGCCGCTAGCTACAGGTTCTGTAAAACTCTTTAAGGACGAATACAGAACTGCGCTGACGAGCTCTAAGTCTGGCTATGGTGCATACGGTCTGTTTTATGTAGATGTATCGAAGTATGTTAATGCCAAGTCTTACCCGAGATGGACTGTCAACGGTGGTTGCAGCCCAGCCAACAAGAGTAAGACCGTGAACACTTACAAGAACATCGCAGTAACGGCTACAGCAACATGGAAGGAAGGTCTGCCGCTGACAAATGCCAATAAGAACGGTAAGAAAGTCACGGTAAATATGATCAAGGACTCTCGCAGCACTTCGACTGTATGGGTCTTCCGCCTGCCGAACAATAGCGGTAGCCCAAAAAGGTATGCAAAGGCCTACATTCCAATCAACTGGAAGAATAAGACCAACTGGACCGTAACCTGCAAGGCCACGGTTTCGTTTGACCACTATTACTGGACTACTACCACTGAGAGAACTCACTGTGGTGGACACAGCAGCAAGACTGGTAGATGGTATCATCACTATACTATCTTCCCGCTGAAGGAATGGTACACACACGAGTCGGCAACTATCACTGCTTCTAAGTCTGTATATGTAAATGGCAACATGTATCAAGACGACTTCACTGGCAGCGGAAAAAAACACTAATGTAATAATACGAAAAGGCGGATCGTTTTTGGTCCGCCTTTTCCATTTATTCGCCATCTCGTAAAGGGGGAACAATCATGGCAATTATTGATGTAGTTCGCTTCGATGGCCTGCGTAACCGAGATTGGTTTATCTACAAATATCCTTCGGACCAGCTGGTTATGGGTACCCAACTGATAGTGCAGGAAGGCCAGATTGCACTGTTTGTTCGAAACGGTATAGTCGCAGATATGTTTTATCCCGGTGCCTACACGTTGGCTACAGAAAATCTGCCGATTTTAAGGACGTTTGTTAATCTGCCATTTGGCGGACGCACGCCGTTCAGTGCAGAAGTGTACTTTATTAACACGACTACGCGTTTGGACGTAAACTGGGGTACGATTGATCCAATTCAGTTGGTTGACCCGAAATATTACGTTAAGCTGCGCGTTCGTGCTTTTGGACAAATGGGTTTGCAGCTTTCTAACCCGACTACTTTCTTCAAGGGTTTGATTGGTGGTATGCAACAAGCTGATGTCGTAAAGATGGACAAGATTAAGGAATATTTTCGCGGCATCATCGCCATCAAAGCGAAATCGGCCATTGCTGATGCAATCATTACGAACGGTACTTCTGCGTTGGAAATTTCCACGCAGTTAGAAAAACTCTCTGATTATGTACGGCAACAAATATTGCCCGCATTTGAACAATGGGGATTGACCATCGTAAATTTCTACATTCAGTCAATCAATTTTCCGGACGAAGACTTTGAGAAAATCAACAAGATCCTCGAAAACAAAGCTGCTTTTGAGATCATGGGAAACCAGCGATATATGACCCAGCGGTCAATGGATATTTACGAGAGCGCAGCGCAGAACCCGAACGGTGTTGCAGGCGCTTTTGCGGCAGGCGGCATGGGTGTTGGAATGGCAGCTAACCTTGGTTCGACGATAAATCAAGTCGTGCAACCACCAGCTCAAGCAACGCCATCTACAAAAACCTGTGTTTCTTGTGGCGCAACAATAGCGGTTAACTGCAGATTCTGCCCTGAATGTGGAGCTGATAATCGAGAGCACTTCTGCGAGTGCGGATATAAGTTGGTTCCTGGTACAAAGTTTTGTCCTCAGTGCGGAAAGAAGGTTTCGCCATGAAAAAGCGTGAAATAACTATCGCCTTATCGGCAATCCTTTTCGTTTTTTACGTTTCTACAATCTTGTATGTTTCCATCGGCGTGATGCACGTAGATATGTTGGTGAACTACTTCTCGTCAATAATCTATCAGGTCATTGGCTTTGTTTTTCTGGCATATTTCATTTTTTGCAATATCGTGTCAAGATCGATGAAAACAGGGTATCTTGTCCCACTGATCATAGCAACTGTTTTATATACCGTTGCAGTTAATGTTGTGAATGTCGCGCTTGTCGCGTCTATTCCGCACGTCTTTTTCGTGCTCATAAACAGAGGTCTACTGATTCTATATGCATTGGTTTCTATTCCAATGTACGTCATGGGCCGTAAGTAACAGGAGGTAAAATCATGACTGAAAACAAGTGTCCACAATGCGGTGCACCTCTTGATCCGGGTGCAACTGAATGCAAATTCTGTGGAGAAAAGATCGCCACACAACAGGCTGCGCAGTCGTTCCAGCAGGCACAGCCTCAGCCACAGGTTATCATTCAACAGGCGGCTCCTCAGCAGGTATATGTAACGGGCATTAACCCGTCGTGGCCTGTCAAGAGCAAGGTTGCAGCAGGCGTCCTGGCAATCCTGCTGGGCAGTCTGGGCATTCACAAGTTCTATCTTGGCAAGATCGGTATGGGTGTTCTTTACCTACTGTTCTGCTGGACGGGTATCCCGGCTATCGTGGGTTTGATCGAAGGTATTATCTATCTTTGCTCGAACGACGAAAACTTCCAGCTGAAGCATCATGTACGACTGCAATAAGTACGCAGAAGCGGTGGATTACAATGATCCACCGCTTTTATATAAATCATAAAGAATTGACGAAAGCAACTTTCAGTGTTTTCTGAAAATTGTTTCCGTGAGTTTTTTATTACCTGAAGAGGCAGCAAAACTTGATATATAAGTGGCTGCATGTTGATGTCTGCTGGTCGGATACCGGTTACGGAAGCCGAACAATACTGAAAACCGACAAAGAAATTGTTGCTTTAGGCGGACACAATAATCCTTCGTATTGCGGAGCAGCCTATAGCAATACGCCTGTGGCAGACGCTTAACACTAGGGAGGCTATACAATGATACCATACATAACTTCTATTTTTCATATCTGCACAATTATTTCGTTAATAGCGATGGTCGCACTATTTATCGCTTCTATTATGAACTATCAGCGAGAAAAGCAGCACGAGAATGACGTGAAATCAGCCGTACGCGAGTGCAAACAGTCGGGCTGGAACTTCTTCACCGGAGATAAAACGAACACACTTGGTGCGACCTGTGGCAAATGGGAGTATCATTTTACGGATAGTTCATTCGCTCGCCATGTATGCCGAGAGGCTATTGCCCAAGGTGCTGCAGCTGCGGCAAAAATGTCTGACGCAGGAAAAGGTGTGTGCTGCTTCTACATAAACGGAAATGACATGGAAGCTCACAAACGAATGCTCGAATTTATGCTGTGCAAAAATTTGATACGGAGACGGGGAGATGGTGCTTTTTTTGATACTCGCTTCATTTTTAGTCCTTTCGAAAAGAGTTCGCTTCAAACTGAGTGTCTCTCGGACATCAAACTGAGTCAGTTTGTCAATCTAAAAAAAGACCGCATGCGAAAAGATATATAACTAGGAGGGTTGTTTGTGAATCTACTAAAAAATCAAACAGACGAAATCAAATCATCAAACATGGATTTTGATTATCTAACAGAACAGTTTGATTTTGAGGACGAGGGCTTGCCAGATTTTAGAGTTCGGACGCCGATTTTCAAACGGGTTGGTATTGCAGCAGGTATATTTGCCGTTTTAGTCGGCATGTACCTGTTTTTTGTATACACGTCTATCCCGGCTATCGCAAACCTGCGGACCATGTATATCGAAACAGCTATGAGCACAATGCGCCACCAATGGCTCGCAACTGCTTTCTTCCCGGAAAGCGTGATCAACGAGGTAATGGAGAATGTGCAGCGACAGATCGAAGAGAACATGGTTGCGGAGAGTAAACTGCCAACCAGAAGTTCGACTCCGATTGGGCCGCCGACGAAAGGCATTTATACTCAATTTACAGAGTTGTTCCCAGAGATTGATATGGCGACGTTTCCAGAAGATATTGATCGTGACAGTTTAATGAGCTTACAGATCAAAAATATTGCCGACAAGGGCATAAAAACGTGTGCCGGTGATACCATTTGGGCTATTGATGCGCCCAATAAGCTGCTTATTGTAAATATATCTGGAGAAGGCTATCGCGGTAGGCTGGCCATTGTAAAAGACAGCTCACAGGTGTTCCTGTCACATAATACACTTTCGAACAGAGGACAAACTGTCACGGAGCAGTGTGACGCCAACAATGCTGTGCTTGGCATTAACGCGGGTGGTTTTCAAGACTTCAATGGCAGGGGAATGGGTAACATTCCGGTTGGCCTTGTAAAGTCAGAAGGGCAAATGGTTAATTCGGCGGTTACTGGCCAGTACCAGATTATTGGATACGATAATGACGATAACCTGCGTATGGGATACGATCTCGATGTATCAGAACTGAGAGACGCTGCACAGTTCTATCCGATTATTGTACTGAATGGCGAAAACCATACTGATGGCTCGTACGGCATGGGTATTCAGCCAAGGACCGCGATTGGACAAACAGCGGATAAAACCACGCTCATGCTTATTATTGACGGGAGGCAGGCTTCCAGCCTTGGCACAACGGTTTCCGAGTGTGCCGAGATCCTGCTGCGCTATGACTGCTGGAATGCGATGAACATGGACGGTGGTTCGAGTTCATCGATGACCTACATGGGTGAGATGATTACTCATACGAGTAGTCCGATGGCAAGCGGTCGCTATCTGCCAAATGCATGGTTGGTAAAAAAAGCTGCCTCTTAGGGCAGTTTGAGAAATACAAAAGAAGAAAAGGAGAGAGAAAAAGATGCAATATGAGATCAAAGGCGGAGTCTTCCCGGTTGTAATTTGTAGCTTGGAAAACGGAGAAAAGATGATTACCGAGAACGGCGGTATGGCATGGATGTCGCCAAATATGAAGATGGAAACATCGGGTGGCGGTATAGGGAAGATGTTCAGTAAAGCCTTTTCGGGTGAGGATATATTCCATAACATCTACACGGCACAAGGAAACGGCCTGATTGCTTTCGGCTCGTGCTTCCCGGGACAGATCCTTCCGGTTCAAATAACTCCCAATATGGGCCTGATTGTCCAGAAGAGGGCATTCCTTGCCTCGGAAATTGGAGTTGAGCTGTCTATCCATTTCAACAGGAAGTTGGGAGCTGGTTTCTTCGGCGGCGAAGGCTTTATCATGCAGCGGCTTTCGGGTTCAGGCATGGCTTTCTTGGAAATCGACGGTGAGCTGGTAGAATACGATCTTGCTCCCGGACAGCAGATGATCGTTAATACCGGTAATGTAGCAGCATTCGAGTCCTCGGTATCTATTGATATCCAGCAGGTGCCCGGGCTGAAGAATAAGCTGCTCGGCGGAGAGGGCCTGTTTAACACCACTCTGACGGGCCCAGGAAGAATCTGGCTTCAGACTATGCCTATTTCGAATGTCGCAGAGTCCATCCGGCCTTTTATGCCCTCTGGGAAAAAGTAAAAATGATAGTCAATATTATTACTTGGTTGCTAACCATTTTGGTTCCATCAACAATTTTCTGGATACAAAGGAAAGAGGGACGTGATTACCGTCACCATGAATTGGAAGCGAAGGCCTTTCAATTTAGGTGTGAGAATGCGGACGAATTAGCATTTTTGCCATTGTGCGTTATTGCAGCCTCAGTTGCAGCCTCAAGTAATGTTATAAAGAAACACAGTAGGCCTATTTATAAAAACTTTTGTTGCCTTCCCAAAGAACTAAAAAAAGAAGTTTTAAAGCAAGCTAATGTTATATTAAAACTGGAAGATATCCCAATGGGAGATTGGATATATCCATGTATTAAGAAGCTAAAGAATGATATACAAATATATCATTTAGGTAAAGACATTCTTTATGATGGGGCAAAATATTTTACCCGTACAGAAGGATATTTTTATCACAAATATGATTTCGAATGTTGTGAAATATTTGAACCGATTTTTAAAGGATGTCGTTGTTCATTAAGAATGGACACATCCAATAAGATATGTATTGGCAGATATGTTGATGACTATTTTAGAATGATAACAGGGGAAACTCAGTATTTAGTACAGGAGAACCCCGTACCACCGATTGATTATGTATGGAATCGTTTAGGAGTATCTTCTTGTGAAGAATATGAAGTTTGCGGCTGGGTAATGGCTTTAATTCACAATATTACGCTATGTTTAAGTGCATACAAATATAGCAGTACATCTCACAGCATAGTAGATAGAGATACCCTAGAGAGTGACAATTTGTATTACGAAGATATGTATTATCAAACCCTTCTCGATTTGTTCTATACCTACTATTTTTGACGAAATTTCTACGACAACCCTTTACAAATCGTGAATATCTGCAAAGATATAAGATATATATGAGAGTTATTAAAGCATAATGATATGTCGACGAAAAGCGGTGCAGTTCAATCTTGAACTGCACCGCTTTTCTTGTTTATGCTGAAAAAGAATAAATTACGATTCTCCAATATGATCTAAGGAAAAATTATCTTTCCGTTGACAGATAATACGTAATTTGTGAGGGGCTTTTATCTTATGAGAACTTAATCGATATGACCAGATTATCATATCCAATAAATCTTGTTGGGAAATAGATGCTCCTGAACCGCCATCAAACACAGTCGTTCCAGAGCCTAATACCGGAATGCATACGTCCATTTCGGAATAATGGTTCTCGATGTTTTTCCAGAGTTTATCCAAGCATGCAAGATATGCATCCCGTGACGGAAACCTACCCTTACCATGTTCATCTAATGGAGTGAATGCCATCAATAGTTCATTGCCATAGGGGACTATGGTACCGGATTCATACCTCACAAAAGATTTGTATTTTGAGGGAGTCTGCTTAGGATGAACTTGTGCGCTTTCAATTAAAGAGGTCATAGTCTCATCGTTTAAATCTGGATGTAAGCGCAAATACTTCCCACATATCGAATCGAAGTTGATATCTGCCGGAGCACTGCCTATTTTCGTTGTGAAACATTCATCAAAGGTGATTACACATTTGCAGTCATCAGCCTGGAATATATCCCCATACTCAACACAAATATAATAATTATCTCCTTTGATAGTAATTTTAGACCGGATTTTGAGATAAACAGACACCCCGATTAACACTAATATGAAACATAATACACGAGAAATTATGATGTATGTATAAGAAGAGTATTCCGTCGCCCATGGCGTATGCCACATTATCGCTGCTGCTATAAAAGAAAACCATGCCTCTGGTACAAAAGCGAAAATGATGGTAATGATTGAAAACGCGTATTTACTGCATTTTACGATGTAATTTTTCAAAATCCTAAGGCCTCTTTTATGTAAGCATAATCTCCAACAAGCTCTCCAGAGTCATTTTTCTTCCAAAAGGGCCTAGCAATAGATTGATAGCCGTTCATATAAAGTGGAAACCATGTTGTTTCATAGCGCGTGGAATTATATAAAATTATGATATGTTTTCTGCGCTTTTTAGCTTGCTCGAATTCATGGCGAAGGTAAGAATAATTGTTTATACACCCAAAGTCATCATAAACTCCTGCCACACCAATGCTGTCAACTTTGCATTTTCGAGAACCATTTGCATTGTTTTTATATGGTGTGCAAAGACACTGCTCTTGAACTTTTGACGCGCGTTCACATAAGGTTCCGGCTTGCCGCCTTGCGGTCTTATCACCCACGATAAAAATAACCGCCGATGACGCATTTATCTGCTTGTTAAATTCATTCTTTAAATCACAAATACGGCAATTATCTCCATCGGAGACACTCCCAGTCGCTACCTGTGCCATATCAATAAATTCGACTTTATGTAGATTATCAGCGCTCCATCTCTTTAGCTCATTAACTACGACCTGATCTCCATATAGCGGGTCGTAGTCAGCGCTAACATATACTCGTTTACTCATATTCATACCTCATCTCATTAAGTAATTATATGTTGGATTTATATCTTTAGTGCTCACCTTATTTTCATATCCGAACTGAGCAGCTATTTTGATTAACTCGAATAGAACGCATTTCGCGCTCGGCAGGCGACCAGGATATACAGATACTTTACCCCGTCAAGAGGGGAAAACGTTCAGTGATACCGCGTTTGTCGGGACGGCATTACTGAACGTCTTTCCCAACATGATGAGCGATTCCGCATCTCAAAACTATGGACTGAAATGGAAGACGCCCTCGATTGGTCAATTTCGAGGACGTCTTTGCACTCATGGATGTATGAGCTTTCTCATTTGTATAATTATAGCATAAAAATAGCAGACTGACAAGGGTAGCCTCACTTGTCAGCCTGCGCAAGTCCGAAGCCCACTACACAATGGACAAAATCCGCACCGCAGTATTGGTATGTCTTTTTGTTGATAGTGTAGGAGATGCAACGCATTTTCTACTTCCTATTTTTCGCAGATGATAGACAAAATATGCTTTTATCTGTTATACTATAAGTGGACACTGTTCTTGCGACAGATCACTTGGTTTGTTTGCAGCGGTCAATCCCTTCTTCTCCCACAGTTTGTGGGCGGAAGGAGGTGAATGCGTTATGAAGGAAAAAGCATTTCGTCTTTTTATTTGTGCGGTCATCGTACTGTACATGTTCCTTATAAATGCGCGATGACCGCTCGGCTGCGACCCGAAGCGGTCATCGACTTACAGATGACTAAAAGGTGATTGACCGTAGAACAGTGTCCACCATTTCTATGTTTATTATACACTTGCGGCTCTGCCTTTGTCAAGGTAGGGCCTTTATTCTGACCGCTTGCGCAGAAATCTTTTCTTTGTACCTACAAATGCGATTGTTTTTTGCCGAATTTTCGAATTTATCAGTTATAACTTATAAAACTGACATTTTGCCATAAGAGTTCAGCTGTAAATGTGCTTGCGGTGGCTGTTTGCAGTAGAGAAAAAAATAGAAAGACGTCCTCGACTGGCTGTTTTCGAGGGCGTCTTCGTGCTCATGGATGATATGAGCTATCACATTTCTATATTATAGCATATAAAAAAGCAGCTGACAAGGGTGGCCGCCCTTGTCAGCCCACGCAGGTGACTAACCCACCTACACAACGGATAAAATCTGCCCCGTAGTGATGCATGTACGAGTATAACACTTTATAACCTAGAAAGTAAAGAAGATATTTTGTCCGCGCCCCCAATTTACTTTTACAAACGCATTTGGGTTCCACCTGTGGAAGTTGGCTTTACAAATATTTTTCACGAATAAAAACCGAACAAGGTGCAACCGTTAGGCTGCACCTTGTTCCAATTATCCCTTAAGTTACTTGAATGGATTGATATTTAGGCTGACTTGTTTTTATCCAGGGCCTTGACTTCATCAACGGTCATTTGCACAATATCAGCAATATCCTCATAGGTGTATTTGCCCGCCTTCAACATCCGAAGGGCAATTTCGATGCGCTCATTCTTTCTCATATCTTCCATGGCCTTACACATAATTGCAACTCCTCTCGCGTCTTCTTTGAAATAACGAACTCGATTCGCCAAAATTGGATAGAACATGTCATCGGCCTTGGTGCAGGAAAAGTCATGCATAAGCCGCCCGAGAACCGTATCGTCTTTGATCTGGGAATTCACATATAGAATATGCGATTCGTCCCCAAACAATGCGCCGGTTTCTTTGATCGTCCGCTCAATGTGATAGATCGGCTGACCGCCACCCAACACATCATTTTCAGTGATGAAAATGACATAGGTTTCGTTCAGCTTCTCATATTCATCGCCGGGTTCCGTCACGTTGGCGTCAATCAGACTGCTGTTATACCGAGCGCGTTTCACACCAGCACCTTTATCATTGCGCTGCACCTCGATATTATAAACATGATCCTCATCATCGACAGCCAGAATATCAAGACGTACAGAGCGTCCCTGTAAATTCTTAATATCGTGCTGTCCGTATGCGAACTTTACACGTAAATCGTTGCGCTGTAAAATGATCTGGAGTAAGAACTCGGCACAGGCTTTGTCCTCAAACACCTTATTCATAAAATCATCATCCAGCAGACGAAAACCGCGCAGGCGCTCCAAATCTTCTGCGTGCTTGCGCTCAAAATCTAAGTCGACAGTGCTACTCACGCAGACACCCTCTTTCATTCATCTTTTTCATTTTGAAAACCTCGCTTTCATAAAAATTTATATAAAAACGGGGCAGACCTTGCGGCTTGTCCCGAAATTATATCAGGGACAAACCTGAAACCATTATAGATACAGTCTGCATAAGCAGAAAAAGATACATGCCACATCGAGCGGCGTAGAGAGACTTTATATGATTATAATATCATATGTTCGTCCGAAAATCAAAAAATAATGCTGCCGAACAATCCATAGGCATTTTCTAACAAGCATATTTGTTTTCACGCGGCAAATGCTGTATAATCGTAACATAAACTTCCTCGAGGGAGGGATAGAGATGATACAGAGATCTGTTTGCTTATGCGATGGCAAATATATCGGTATCGAAAGCATTTATACCGTGATAGATGGAAAGAAAATCAACATTCCAAAGAAACTCGAAGCATTACGGAAAAAGGGACGAAACAATGAGCTGTTTTGCCCCTGCGGGTGTGGTGCCAATTTGACCGTGGTCGCAAGCGAAAGAGGCCTACGCGCTCAACATTTCAGAATCAAAGATGGCACAGAGAAGGTGGAATGTAGAGCCACAGAAGAAGGGGAGGAGTCTCTCTACTCCAAGATTGTACTGAAGTGTTGGTTGGACGACAAACTACAGGTCGACGACATCGAAACTCGTGTGCCAATCAGCATGCATTCTGATAGTGACCGCAAATACGAGTTTTCGTTTGTCTCTTTCAGCAGGAACGTGGCGCTAAGCTACACATATGACCGTTATAATCTGTCCGAAGAGAAATTCCGAATTCTGCGAGAAAATAGAGGCGCTCTTAATCTGGTTTGCATAACTGATTATTCCCATCGCAACCCGACCGGCCAATATCCCGAGACATTGATGCGGATGCAGGAGCAGCAGGGGTACTGTTCGTTCCTAAAGCAAGTTGGAGGGCAATACAAAGAGGCTTTATTCAGCGTTGTTGTATATCGCAAAGATTGCGATGGAGTATGGCAGGAAATTCAAGTAGCATATGACATGTTACATGAGTTTTCATTTTCTGCAGATGGAGAATTGCAATACGAAGATACTCTTGTGTCCCAAATGGTGATGGCAACCATTGCTGCATTCGATGAGCGCATGCAAGCGGAACTCTCCCGGCGCGAGGCGGAAAGACTGGAGCAGGAACAGGAAGCTGAGCGAAAAGAAAAAGAGCGAATAGCTCGCATAGAAAAAGCACGGAAGCGTCAGCAAGAAGCGCAAGAGAAAAGGCGTCTGGAAGAGGAAGCGGCCCGACGCAGAGAAGAAGAGTTCCAACATAACCTTCCACAGCTGCTTGAGACCAGTCAAGAACCCATAGAAGACGCAAAGGGAAGAAGGCTATACAAATGTGAACGCTGCGGCCGTATTGCTCAAAAGAACCTGTTTGAGATTATGGGTATTGCAGATAAACCCAACATGGGTATTTGTAAACCGTGCGTACAGCAGGCGTCAGATGCTCAACGAAAAGCAGATGTACAAGCGCTTATTGACTCAATTAAGAAGGAAGGCCTCCCCAAAAAAGAAACTAACCAGCCTCACCGTTGTCCTCTTTGTGGAGGAGGCGTATTGCAGGAAAAAACGGGGCGGTATGGGCGTTTTATTGGTTGCAGCAATTACCCCGCTTGCAAATATGCAGAGTCTTATATATACCGATAATGCCCCAATTTATTATCTGCTACATAAAGAAAATGGATATTTACAACAGAAGTGGATGTCAATTACCCATGACTAAAGTCACAGGCTTGTAAAAGTCCGTAACGATATCAGAGTGATTGAGCAGAGCAGCGACACATTATTCGCCCGGACGGTGTTCCCAAGCCTCCGGCGCCGGTTAGATGTGCCTATGCTATGGAAATCTTACGGATTGATTGGAAGGACATCTGTCCGACCGGTCAGTCTGGCTTACCGCAAAAGGAGTTATTTATGAGACCAGTATACGTACTGGACATGAACGGCAAACCGCTTATGCCAACCTGCCGCTTCGGCAAGGTTCGGCGGATGCTGAAATCCGGCGAGGCAAAGGTGGTGGATACCTTGCCGTTCACAATCCAGTTGGACAGACCAACGAAGACTCATGTGGTGCAGTCAGTAACACTCGGCTGTGACCCTGGTAGAACAAATATCGGATTGGCTGCAGTCCGTTCCGACGGAACGGATTTGTATCGATCCCATTGCGAGACAAGAAACAAAGAAGTCGTCGACCTGATGGATACTCGGCGAGCAGCAAGACGGGCATCCCGTCGAGGAGAGCGATTGGCGAGAAAACGTCTGGCAGCCAAGCACGAAACGGCTACAACTTTTCCGGACGGTCGGAAACTCCCCGGATACGAGAAACCCATCATGCTAAAGGACATCATCAATACGGAAGCGCGATTCAACAACCGTGTTCGCCCGGCAGGATGGCTGACACCTACAGCAACGCAGCTTCTTCGGACGCACCTGAATTTGATAAAACGCATATCTCGCATTCTTCCGGTATCCGATATTGCGTTGGAAATCAACAAGTTTACTTTTATGCAGCTGGACGAACCCGACAAAAACAAATGGAATATCGACTTCCAACATGGACCGTTATACGGTACCGGTGGACTGAAGGCTGCCGTTCGACAGCTTCAGAACGATACCTGTCTGTTGTGTCAAGAAAATGTCATTGAGCATTTTCATCATCTTATTCCGAGGAGCAAGCGCGGAGACAATACCATCAACAATATTGCTGGTTTATGCCAGAAGTGCCATGAAGCTGTACATAAATCCGCCGATACGGCAGAGAAGTTGTCGACCTTAAAGAAAGGTCAGACAAAACGTTATGGCGGCACATCTGTGTTGAACCAGATCATTCCGAAACTCGTGGAAGAACTGGGTAAGACGTATCATGAGCACCTTCATCTGACCTACGGATGGCAGACAAAAGAATTTCGCACAAAGCATAAGCTGGAGAAAACCCATGACACGGATGCTTATTGTATCGCAGCCGGCACCATGCAAACTGTCAAACCTAATATCCGAACGGATGTTTACGAAATTAAGCAGTTTCGAAGGCATAATCGTGCGAATATTCACCATCAAACGGAACGCACCTACAAGCTGAACGGTCAGACGGTTGCAAGAAACCGCAGAAAGCGGACCGATCAGAAAACCGATTCTCTGGCGGAATGGTTCGAAAACACTGTCAAACAGTACGGTCAGCAGAAGGCTGAGCATCTACGGGCAGGACTGAAGGTGCGAAAAAGCACAAGATACTACAACTCCAAAGACCGCGTCATGCCCGGCGCTGTATTTCAGTACGAAGGAAACAGATATGTCGTAACCGGCCAGCTCTCAGGCGGGCAGTATTATCGTGCGTATGGCAAAGGGAACCAAAATTTCCCTGTCAAAAAGATCAGAATCATTAGTCTGAATAGAGGCTTAGTGTACGTAGCGTAAAAACCGAAAGGCGGCATCGAGCCGCCTACGGTTTCGGCGCTCTGTATCTCACGACTGAAGTCACAAGTATTAGAGCGCCTGCTTTATAAATCTAAGCAGTAATTCTTATCTGAGTGAGTGTTATGGATTAGCACTCTGTATACCGTTAATATGATTGCACAAAAAATCAAGAAGTGATATAATAACAGAAAGCAACGGAGAGGAGGTAGCATGTGGTCAACGAAATAATTAAGATTACTCAGCAGTATCAATCGACCAACAAAAAAAACGACCGCAAAAAGAAGGGACAGTTCTTCACGTCGTTGCAGTCAGCACGTCTGATGGCAGAAAAGGCTGCTATGACTAAGCCACGACTCTCTATACTTGACCCTGGCTGCGGCAGCGCTCTGTTATCTGCATCTCTCATCCAATACTGTGTAGAGCATAACATTTGCAATCACTTTGATTTAACATTAGTGGAAACAGATAGTGCTATTAGAACAATCATTCCTCGCATTTGCACGGTTATAACAGACTTTGTTCAGCAGCATCATGGAAACATTCACATAACAGTAGTTACCGACAATTTCATCACTCATGAGTTTGAAAGCAACTATGATGTTGTAATATGTAATCCTCCATACATGAAACTGAACAAGAAATCAGACGAAGCAAACAAACTGGATTATGTCGTTTACGGACAGCCCAATTTGTATGGGCTGTTCATGGCTAAGGCCCTTGAATTACTAAATCCAGGCGGGAGGTTCGTTTTTATAACACCTCGCTCATGGACATCCGGGCTTTATTATAAACGGCTCAGAGAAGTTCTGTTCCAAGAGCTCGATATTAACGATATATACTTATTTCAGGAACGAGTTAATGTCTTCAGCAACGAGGATGTTTTACAGGAAACGATGATTACTGTTGCCACTAAGTCAAGCGTACAGACTGCGTACATTATAATCAACACAATCTCTGCAAACGATGGTTCGTTTGTTTCCCAAGTACAAGTGCCTGCAGAAATGATTAAAAATGTAGGAGTCAACCACAATCTGTTGTTGCCGACAGAAGAGAAAGATATAAAAATCCTTGTGTGGATGAGTGGCGCAGATCGCAGTTTTTTATCCGCCGGCTACTTGTTCAAAACAGGTCCTGTTGTAGAATTCAGAAATAAGGATAGTTTGTATTTAGAAGCAGGCAAAGAAAGAGTCCCGATGTTTCGGGCGGCCAATGTTATAAATGGCCATTGCGTGTTTCCAGCAGAAACAACGAAACATCAGTATGTTTCTTCAAAAGCACCACACTTGCTTGTTCCAAACTATCCTACGATATTCGTGAAAAGAATTACTGCAAAAGAAGAAACGAAGCGGATACAATGTTGCGTGTATAAGCCCTATTCCAAAGATCCATATATATCTGTTGAGAACCATTTAAATTATCTCGTAAGAACAGATGGGCAACCTTTATCTGAAGAAGAAATATCCCAGATATATAAGTTGCTCAGTTCGGATATGTATGATTCGTATTATCGAATTATGGGCGGAAGCACACAGGTTAATGCCAGTGAATTAAATGCTTTTCCTATAATTGCTGAGGGGGATACATAAGTTGTGATAAGGAATGTCGATAAGTATCAATACCAATGTTTAAATGATGCAAAAGATATTTTGCAGAGTATTGGTATGCCGGAAAGACTCAGGAATCCACGTAGTGTCATGGTCTTCGCTGCTTGCGCTGAAATGAAAGCCGGTGATACAAAGTGGAGAAACATATCTGAAGAGTATCATGGAACGCAATTCATCCATGATTTTATAAATGCTGAATATCCCAATAAAGCAGGACTTGACAACGTTGGCTATGCTGTCAACTCAAGAGAGACAGTACGGAAGGATACTATCAAACCTTGGATTGCTGCGGGCATTATGGAAGCAAGAACTGGTATTCCAACCAATGATAAAAACAATGCCTATAGATTCACAGCTCATTTTTCAGCGTTGGTGCGTCATTACGGGACCGCTCAATGGGAAGAAGCCTTAAAGGATTACCTGGAGGTTCATGAGGAGTACACCGCTTATCTTAAGCAAGCCAAGAAGATAGAACGGAACTACGAAACAGACTACTGCGGAGAAATGCTGGTTTTGAAGAAAACTGCTCACAATAAACTGCAGTTAGATATCTTGGATAAGGTCTTTCCGTTGGTTTCAAGAGACTCAAAACCGGAACTTCTTTATCTAGGCGATGCAACAGAGAGGTACTTGGTTTGCAAGAAAGAGCGTCTAAAGGAGATTGGCATAACTGTATTCGACGAATCATCCAAATTGCCGGACATCGTTGCTTATGATAGCTCGAATGAAATTATACTATTCATCGAAGCATATCATTCTGGTGGAGCATTTACGCTGGATCGAGTAAATGAGATTAAACGAATGTGTCGAGCCGGCACAAAAGTGGCTTTTATAACTGCTTTTGAAACAACGAAGAAAATGCTTCAAGTATATACTACAGTGGCTTGGGATACAGAAATGTGGACAGCCGATGAACCAACGCATTTGGTTCATAAAAATGGCGATAAATTTATCGGTCGAGAAATCTAAGAAGCAAGAAGGATGTATATGATAGAAGTACAGGATAGAATGATTTGGTTGTCTGGAAAAACCGCGAAAAGATTTCACTAGAATGCCCTGCATCCTCCGAAAAATCCGGAAAGGGATCAACTTTTTACAGAGTTAGATGCAATGCAGATTGTCGAACGAACGACCAAGAGGTTAACAATTGAACTGCCGGGATTCAGCCTTTCCTTCTCGCATAAGGAAGGGGATATATGCTCCTTGTTGTCAAAGTTGCACATCACATTTATTCAGAAAAACTCAGCAAAAATTTTTCAAAATCTGTTGCTAAAAATCTTTTTTTTGAGTATAATATGTATAGGAAAGCAGGCGACATCCTGCTGGTGTGGCTGACACCTTAAATCCGATATTGATTCCAGACGTATGGGCTGGAGTGTTGGCAGGCAACGATAAAACCTGATAGCGATTCCAGACGTATGGGCTGGAGTGTTGGCGGACAACGATAAAATCAGTCATTAAGGGAGGCGCACAGCACTGCGGTGTTGTAGTCTCCCTTTAAATTTTGAGAAAAGAATTGGAAGATAACGATGGGGAAAAAGTTCACAAAGAAAGAGGCTGTTTCAATAGCAATATCTTCAGCAAGATTATATAAAGACAATTTTGCCGGCAAGAAATTACTTTTTGTAGCTACTGATAAACATAAAAGTGTTTTATCACTTGAAGTTGGATTTGATGCGAGTAATTTTCACCATTTAACAGGGTTGGTGCTTACCAATAAAGAATGGTCTCATCTTGATTTCTATAACTTTTGTGTAAATGGACGGTTAAAAGAAACAGATATCGATTTCGCAAAGAATGGAACGACACATCAGAAATTGACTGTTTTGCCATTGGTGTTTAAAAATGCCAACTTGTCTGCAAAATCGATGGGAAACTATAATAATTTCCACCCTTTGTTATATACGGAGAAACTCGTTGGTGGGGTTAAATGGGCTCTCGGATTCCGAGATGTTACAGGATCGGGAGATTATTTGCCAGATACTTTGCTTGAGGGTAATATCCAAGATAATATACGTGATTCCTATAGAATTATTGCTACATATATAAAAGGAGCAGATGAGACTTCGTTTAGCAAAATTATTTATCGAGCGAAGAACATCGAGTATGACCTCCTTAAATATCCGGATAATTGGGGAGATCGACCACGATTAGAAGTAGATATGTAGACAGTTGACTTTTTATCATCAAAAAACTACTTGTAGTTTTTGTACGGGCGGCGTTGCTACGGCGCCCTCGTTGTTTATTAGCTCCCCAATGCACCATGCGGATGTGGCGTATTGGGGAGCTTCTTCTTTTGTTGCAGAAACAAAAGGTACATAGTATCTCGATACTATGTACCTTTCATATTTGATGACAGCTCCGGTTCAAGAACGACATGAGAAAAAATTGCTTTTCACAACATCGGCAGACCGGCATGTATACTATTAAGAGAACTCTGGAATTGCATCGCTGAGAATGTTGCGAAATGTTGCGAGCGGGTCGTCTTGCTTCGAACTATAGAGGAAGATCCAATCATATGGGTGCCCAGCATAAAGCAACGGCAGGTCACAGCTAGCCAGTATATGATCCATTTCGTCGACAAAGTTATCGTACCGTTCATCTTCCGGGGGATTTTTCTCGTCCAGTTCCCAATTCATTTGGAACTGGTAAAACTTCAAAAGTATAATTGCCTTTCGGATAGCATCATACTGCTGATTTTTACCGTTCAATACATCGGAGAATAACTTCTTGCTTGGAAAGTTCTGCCGAATTACTCGCTTGAGCATAGCATCCTTCTGAAAACTCGGAAGATCCTTGGAATGCGCATCAAAATCGAAGATAATCCATAACATAAAGTCTATGGATTTCACCTGCTTCTTCTGGAATTGCTCTATGCTTTCAATACCAGAGATCTTTGACAGTGCCTCTCTTACCACAAACCCACAATCAGAATTATCTTGTGCAGAGGTCGCGCGATGCTGCTTTACCAGCTTTACCTGACTACGAAAGTATTCGGCATCTGCATCAGATCCTCGCACCTCACTCAGCAGCTTATCCAGCTGTTCCCGAGCCGAATAATTGTTGACATAGAACCGACTGCGGTTTCTGGAGATGTACTGAAGCAGCTCTGCATCATCACGGAACTTCATGACCTCTCGTGCCAGTTCAGCGGTATAGGGAACCTCGTCATCCGGATCTGGTGCCGCAGACGCAGCCGGCAGCTGCTCAATCATTTCGCGTGCATGAGAGTAAGACTTACCGGTATGCAGACAATATGCGAAAATTGCTTCGCTCGCGTCTCGGCAGTTGAGAGCTCGGTCAAAGCACATATGCTCGAACAGATATTTGACCTGCTCGGAGTTAAGATGTAATGCAAAGCATAGAGCGATGACAATCTTTCGACTGTCTTTCGTATGGTCTGGGACGGTTTTACCCTCAAACCAGTCGAATATGGTTTGGTGTGTAACATCGAGACCTATGTCGTGCAGCGCCTCTATTACAAAAGCCGACTTGTCGGTAGGAGTATCTTTCCCTGTATAGCCTACGTTCTTCATGAGATATGTGAGGCTTTCAGAAAAGGGCCGAAATGTTACTTCGGCAATGTCTTCATCTTTGATAGGCATTTCATCGAACAGCAATTCATTGGAAAGGTTGTTCTGATGCTTATATGTGTAGGAATGGGTCATTGGTGTATGCTCCTTCCAAGGTTAAATACTCTGGGATACTCCCATTATACCACAGAGATTAGGAATGGAACAGAGTAGAATATTTGGTATATAAATGGTATAATCACATTGAACAAGCGAGGTGTCGTCTATGGATTCAAGAATTGCATTAAAGAAACAAAGCGTACTCCATTTGCCGGATTTGAAGGACTATACCATCCTTCAGGAGATCGGTCGCGGTGCATCCTGCATCGTGTATGATGCGCAATACATATCTTCCACTGAGCAACCACGGCCGGTGCGTATTAAGGAGTGCTATCCATATGCAATTCCAGTTACGCGTCAGGACTCGGGACAGCTGTGCGTCGCCGAGCAGGACGCTACTGAGTTTGAAGAAGCGGAGAGTTTGTTTCGTAATTCATTCCAGGTGAACGGATACCTGATGAATGAGACAGGTCTTACAAACTCAGTCGCCCATATGTACGATCTGTACGAGGCCAACAATACCCTGTATGTTGTGATGGACTACCAGACTGGCAACAGCTACGACAAACTGGCAGACTCATCGCCCAAGCAGGCGATACAGCGCATCCGTTCCGTTGCAACGGTATTGCAGAAGTACCATGATGCCGGGTATCTATACCTCGACATGAAACCAGAGAACATACTGCTGCTCCCAGAAACAGACGAATTGGTAGCTCTATTTGACTTCGACTCCACAGTAAAGAAGCAGGATCTGCGGGAAGGGAAGTGCTGCCGCATTTCGCATTCGCCAAATTACTGCGCCCCGGAGCTGATGCAGTATCGCCTTGAGCGGATCAACGAAAAAACGGACATTTATTCTGTAGGTGTAATGCTATTCGTTCGGTTGTTTGATCGAACACCCACTATTGAGGAATGCCGGCATAATGCAAAGTTCGATATGGATCAGCTGAAGGAGAAGTACGCTACCTATCCGCCACGCTTTTTTACACAACTCGCAAACTTTTTCCATCACACCATGGTCTCTACCCAAAGCATGCGCTGTGACTCCATGCAGCAGGTAGTAGACCTCCTGACCAATCTCATGGAAGTCTGCGTGCCCGATGCGGTATATGTGAGAGACAATTTCACTTATCATAATAGCTGCTTCGTCGGCCGTGAAGAAGAGCTGGAGACCATTCACGAATATTTTCAAGAGTCTCATGTGGTATTTCTTCACGGTGTTGGTGGCATCGGTAAAACAGAACTGGCCAACCGCTACATCCATACTCATCGCGCCGATCTGCAAACGGTTGTTGCTGTCCGCTTCAGCGGGAGTATACGCCAAACCCTGCTGAACGAAGTAAAACTCGAGCATTTTAAACGAGAAGAGAATGAGAAGGATGATGCGTACTTCAAACGTCTTCTCGAACAGATGAAGTGCTGCTTGACTCCTGACGATTTGTTCTTACTGGACAACTTTGATGTTGAGAAAGACGACGACCTGGAGATGTTGCTCCAATGCCAGTGTAAATTCCTTATCACCACTCGAGAAGACTACAGGGATTATGATTACCGACAGATGGACGTAGGAGCTATGAAGGACCGTTGTACTCTCCAATCGCTGTTTGGCTACTATAATGACACGGAATATACCGAAGACCAGTGGGATACACTCTATCGTTTGTTTGGGTTTGTAGACTTCCATACGATGATGATTGCTCTGTTGGCAAAGTACCTGCGTATTACGCAGGAGTCTCCATACGAACTCTATCGTAAAATGCGCAAAGCCGAGGGCTTAACAGAGCTGGATGACACGAATATCAAACAGAGGAAGGATCGTCAGCTGCGGCCGCAGAGCGTAGAACGACACCTGCTGACCCTGTTTGATCTGTCTGGATTTACTGAGCCGGAAAAGACCTTGCTGCGCAGCTTGTCTCTCTTGGGAGAGCTGGCTATTGATCAGGATGCTTTCCTGGATTGGATTGGCATGACGGACGAAGAGGCCTGCGCTGAAGCTCTGGTGCGGCATGGCTGGATTCAGAAATACGACAATAAGATTATGCTGCACCAGATCATCCTTGATCTCGTGTATAACCATCTGGCACCTAATGCAGAACATTGCAACCAGCTGGTAGAGACAATGGCTGGTTATGCAGAAACCATCGACGGCTGTAACTACACGGGAAGTTCTGTACGTCGCCGTGTAATGCAGATGTTTAATGCCCGCATCTCCGGAGAGACACCAGCTCTGATCCGCTACTATATGCAATACACCGAACATGTATCGAGACGGTGCGAGATCGTAGAACGCTGCTTAAATCTATGCCTGAAGGAACCTGAGCAATACATCGAGGAAATAAGCAAGCTCTATTTATACCAAGCAATGGAGTTCTCATCGGATATTGATATAATAGAATACTTCGATGAGCCGGAGAAGCAGGCCCAACTGCTGAAAAAGATATTCGATAGTCTTCAGCTATCTGCCGACTATGCGAAGAAACTCTCCTCGACCCCGAACGATATAGCTCGCTTCAAACTCAATCTGGCGGAATATGCACAAGATACTATCAGCGAAATGGAATCATCTCATGTCATTGATGATGACATACTGGAACAGGGGTATGATTTCGTAGGGCAAAAATACGATGAAGCCGTAACGTACATGGTGGAAAACCATGTTGATTCGACCCTTTTGAAACAAGCATATGAAAAGTTCTCTCTGTTTTTCGGGGAAGATGATTTCACCCAGATGTATCGCTGGAATAATCACCGAGATCTCTCTAAGAAGCTGCACTATGCCAAACTATATTACGCGCTGGATAAGTCCAGCGATGAAGATGTGTTTATCTGCGACAATCCTGAATTAGAGTACACAGAGATTGCGAAGCAAGCAATAGAGAATGGCAATTACAAAACTGCGGCTGAATGCTTTGATCTCATGCTCAAAGAAGACGATGAACTTTATAACGCATTGCCGATAGCTGATTGCTATCGAAAAAATCGGTCGTTTTCAGGATGCCCTCGAGGTGCTTGAGCAGGATATCAGGGATTATCTACCTGAAGATGATGAAAAGTATCGTATGATGATTGATATCTGCGTGGAGCATGGAAAATTAAAGCAAGCGCAGCTTTATTGCTCAGCGTTTATTCAAAGAGTTATCCAGAAAAGCCAATGTGGTAAGGACCGCATGGCATACACTGCTCTTTTAGCCAGCCTTTACTGGCATTATTCTGAATTGATGATGAACAAGGCAGAAAAAACACACTACCAACAGATGGCAGAAGACCTCTGTTCGCAAGACCATCTTCTCGCAAAACAAAATGGTATGGCATATTTCTTGTTAAAATCAGCAGTACAGTCCGGGAAGAAAACCAACTGGGCACGGTTACTTCAATCTGTAAAGCTGTTTAGTCAACAGAACGATGCAGATATGCTTTCTTGTGCTCTTTGTCAGGTTGTAGATCAAGCAGCACCTCTCCCGCGAGTTGAGCAAAGAGTATCTTTTATGTTGCGCTCTTTAGACTCCTTAGCGTGTTATATCCAGACACAAAACGTTACAGATATCCTTGAATTTATTTGGGGTTATCTGAAGAATAATACACTTCAGGAACCATATCTACGTGCAAAGGCACAGGCATACATTGTGCAAGCGGATGGTGGAGAGATAGGGGATGGATTTACATGGGAGATGCAATATCAGTTCAGCTTGCAATGTGATTATCGTTTGCTTGGACAAAAAGACGAACGGCGCGGAACCCGTACGGATGCGATTGAGCGCTGGCTCCATTACGCAGAGCTCTGCCCCAAAGATGAACGACCAGAAACAGCGTTGTATTGCTATGAAAGAGCGTTAAAGCTCTGGGCGCCATTGATTGATACGATATATGATCGTTCAACGGGAGCATTTATACGTAATATTTTCTGCAAAGTGGGTATTAACGAAAAGCAGAAGAATTTCGTAGAAGCATCTCGAGAACTGGAACGTATAGAGAAGTTACTCCAATCCTATCGGGCATCGGGCATTAACTCTAATTGGCGTATAGATACAGAATACATCGCTAAGTCGTTGGCTGAACAGTGGGAAGAATGCCAGCAACCGGACCGTGCTTGTCGAGCATGGATGTTGCGAGCTCTGCTATTAGTGGAAGATGAGGATATGCGTTGCACGATACTTCCCGAATTGATGACGTATGATAAGGGGCAGTTGCAGGAACGCTTCATCCAGTTGCTGCAGAAAACATGGGATGCTGACACTCTGGACGAAATAGTCTCTGTTTGTGAAAAAATATTTTCTCTTACTGTTGACACAGAGCCGAAGCTGCATTCTGTTTGTGGAACATTTTTAAAACATAAACGCAACGATATTATTGATTTCAAGGAGGATTTGTAACAAAATATAGAATTAAAAAGTAGTTCCTTCTCTTCGCAACGCAAGGTTGCTTTTCACAACTTCAAAGGGCCGCTGTCTTATACTAAAAGCACAAACAAGAGAAAGATTAGTCCCGAAAAGGAGTGAAAATCATGAAGATTCGCGTTGCAGGTTTCATCAAAACAAGTGCCGGTGACGGACCGGGTATTCGCAGCGTCCTGTTTTTACAGGGCTGCCACCGTAATTGCCCGGGCTGCCACAACAGCAAGTACAACACCCCGGACGGCGGTACGCTTTGTGAGTTGGATTGCGTAATCGCATTCCTGCTGGAGCATTGCAAGAACCGCAAACTGACGATATCCGGCGGTGATCCGCTGGAGCAGTACAGCGTCGTCTTGAAACTCACCACCGAGCTGAAGAATCTTGGGTTTGATATCTGCTTGTACACCGGCGCAGAAAGGTCGGATGTTCCGCAAATCTTGATCGACAATCTCCACTATTTGAAAACCGGCCCTTTTAAGCAGGAGTGCCGTACTTTCAATAAGCCGTTTGTCGGTTCATCCAACCAGCAGTTTGAGGAAATTAGAGGAGGAGCCTAATTTATGTCTATTTATAACAAGGAACGAGAGCTATCGAACTGCGAAGTTAACGCTTCCGCAGTCGTTGTAAATGCAGGCGCTGAGAGTTTGAAGGAAGCCCTGCGAGACGTGATCCCTCAGGAACTGTACGAACTCCATGCCAAGGGTCGGCTCCATATCCACGATCTTGAGTTCTACACGACCGCATACAACTGCATCGGCATCGAGGTAGCAGATTACGCAAAGGATGCATGCGATATACATACAGCACTAAACCGTCTGTTTCGTGGCATTACAGAGCTGACCAATCAGCAATCTGGCGGTATCGGTGTCATGAACTTCGATGAAGGCCTGGCTCGTTATCTGCAAGACGAAAAGGAATGCGTGCTGGTTCAGCACATGACGGATTTTCTCGAAAATCTTAATCTGCCACTGCGTAAGGGCTGCGAAAAGGCTTATGTCACTCTGAATTTCGGAACTGGCGTTTCGGCTGACAGTCAGCGTATCACTTCTGCTTTGCTCAAGGCATACGAAAGCGGCAGCTACATCTTCCCGAACCTCGTATTTTGTGTAAAGGAAGGTATCAATCGTCGCGCTATTGATCCGGCTCATAATCTGCTGAGAGAAGCTGCAAAGGTAACGGCACATCGAATGAACCCAACCTACTTGAATTTGGACTCAACGTTCAATAGGACCATGCCACCTGAGAAATTTGGCATTATGGGCTGCCGCAGCCGTATCGCCGAGAACCGTTTCTCTGAAAAGGGTGCCCTCCATAGAGGCAACATTGCAGCGATTTCTATCAACCTCGTACAGCTGGCGCTTGAAAGCGGCAACAGCATGGAGTGCTTCCTGCGACTCATCGATATAGAGATGGAGAACGCAAAGAAGATTTTGCTTGACCGCTACGAGAAACTCCTGAAAGGCAGCGGCCTGAAATATGTACAGGAACATGCATTGTATCAGGGATCAGAGCAGTCTCACGCAGCCGACATGCTGAAAAACGGCACTCTTTCCATCGGTTTTATTGGTCTGTGGGAAAGCTTTTGCGTGCTGCATGACGATAACTCTCTGCTGTGTACTGAGAAGCACAAGATGCTCAACGTGCCGTTCGAGGTATTGCAGCAGTACGCACAGGAAGGACTACAAGTCGTACGACATATGCGAGAGATTGTTGACCTGTTCGCCGAGGCAACCAACATGAATTTCTCGTTGCTGGCCTCCTCTGGAGAGGGTATCTCGGGTGTGTTGCCGAAGAAAACGAGTCGCCTTTATCCGACAGGAACGATCCTGCAGGATCTGACCTACTACACAAACTCGTTCCATCTTCCCGTGTATGTAAACATATCCGCATTTGAGAAGATCGAGCTCGAAGCTCCGTTCCACGAGCTGTGCAATGGTGGCCATATCTCCTATGTAGAACTGGCTGAAGCCCCCATGGCCAACGGAGAAGCGATAGAGGATCTTGTGGAATATGCTTGCGAGAATAACATCGGTTATTTTGGTATCAACTACCCGCTCGATGAGTGCCCCTGTGGATACAGCGGAACCTTTACTGTCTGTCCGAAATGCGGTCGTGGCGGCAAGGATATTAAGCGCCTGCGCCGAGTTTCCGGATACCTGTCTGAGGAGAACAATATGTCTTTCGGCAAGCGTGAGGAACTGAAGCATCGTCGGCCAAATTGTGGACAAGTAGATTACAAAGGAGAGTAACAATATGTTCATCGCAATAGAAGGTGTAGATGGTGTAGGGAAGACTACGGTAGCCAGACTTCTTGCCGAACAGCTCCAGTGTGAGTTTGTCGAAAAGCCCTTTCACCTATTGCTGGATACGCTGCCAGTGGAAGATGCGTACGGCGTAATTACCAGGCAGGTTAATTCCTGCCCGGTCAATGTACGAGCATGGTTCTACGGAACCGGTTTAATGTGCTTGAGCGAACAGTATGCTGGACAAAACCTCATCACGGACCGATATTTGCTATCTAATTATGCGTGGAACAGCGCAGAGGAGAATAAGGTTCTCTTTGATGTGCTGGTCCACCAGGTACGTATTCCGGATATGACGGTTCTTCTCACAGCACCTCCAGGAATCATCACACAGCGCATTCGAGGACGTAATGCCACTGATCCCGACTTAACGAAGGTATTGGACAACCAGGAACGACTGCGCAAGATGCGGTATTTTCTGCAAAGGTATCGTATCCCATCCATGGAAATCGACACAAGCAACTGTACACCTGAACAGATTTGTAGGCAAATCGTCCACGGCGTACACCAATAAGTATGATAGCGAAGACCTCAATTCGTTTTGGGTAGAGGTCTTCGCTATTTTCTGATATAATATAAATATAGAAGCGTAATGGAGGTGTTAATGTGGAGAAGCTAGTTTGGAATGTTTACAGATGCCGCAATGGCAAAATCAAAGTGTATAACATATTTCAGCACAGTAGGTTCAGCGACGAGGTGAAGCAGCTCTTACTCCAGCACAAAACCAAAGATGAATTTGCTGAAGAACTGAAGAAAGCAACACTTTATTACTTCAATCGCAAAAGCGAATGGGAGGTTATTATTGAGCCGACCTTTGCTAAAGAACCTACTGAGACCATAATTGACGCCTATTCACAGATATCGAACAACTGGAATATCTTTGTCGATTATGTATGGAACGCAGTTCCTCGATGAGATTACAAAGATGGTTGGCCGGTAAGAATTATCGCAAAAGGAGATTACCCCATGAAGGTGTTTGTCGCAGGTTCGAAAAATATATCATCGCTCGATAGAGAAGTGCAGCGGCGCCTTTCGTCGATTTGTGAGAAGGGCTATTCCATCCTGGTAGGGGATTGCTATGGTGTAGACTCACAGGTCCAGGAATTTTGTTTCCATAACAATTATCGAGATGTTTCAGTTTACGCTAACAACGGCCTCCCGAGAAACAATATCGGCGCTTGGCCCGTAAAAACCATTATTGTGACCGCCTCAGTTAAGGACTTCGAGTTTTACAGCAAGAAGGACGCTGCTATGTGCCGAGATGCGGATTATGGCTATATGGTATGGGACGGCCGCAGCAAGGGTACACTCCGAAATATTGCAGACTTAGCGGAACAGGGGAAGATGACGCTCATTTACCTTATGCCTGTTCGCAAAACCGTGCATGTTCAGAACAAAAAAGCTCTCGAGAAACTTCTATCGATATGTCCTGCCGAAACGAGAGCATTGTATTCGGAAATCGAGTTGCAGCCTACGCAAATCTCGTTGTTCGATTAGAGGGGGGAAGGCCAACGCATGATAACAATACCTGCAGGGTATTTTCATCGCAAGAATCCCATTGCTTTAGCGGTGGGAGTGTCAAATTGAGAGCATACTTGGAGATTGACAAAAGAAGATTGCAACGCAAAAGAGCAGAGACAGATACTTCTGTCCCTGCTCTTATTTTTATCACTCAAATGACAAAAACGTGTTCCATGGTATGTCAGTTTCCGACATATTCCTCGGCAATCATACCATATTCCGAGCCACCAAGAAGAAACTCCATTCGTTCTCCGCTTTCTTTTTCGAACGTGGCAAAATACTCAGAGTCCGTTGTTGTGTAGAAGCAATATATTGTCGATTGCAAGAATAGCCCTCAGAAACCAAAATATTTGTTTCGGAGCTTCTTATTTGCGAATGCAGCATATAGACGTTTGATCTGCAAGCGACCTTCGTTTCCAAGAACATTTTTGTTGTCGAGATCGTTTGGCGAAACTTTTCTTACAACATCGCCGGCCGCTCGAATATCTTCCTGCTCGGAAAGCTGTTTGATAAGTTCGATGCCTGCTGCATATTCTACTTGCGAAAGGTGGTCCACAAACTCATAGAACATGCTCTCAATCGGCAGCAAATTATAAAAGTATTTATGGATTTCAACGAGCATCTGCATAAAATCTTTGAATTGTGTGATTTGGTTTGACGAAGCGGAGATCTTTTCGACAATTTCCCGATGCCGAACTGCCAACTTCTTGAGCCAAGCATCAGTTTCTTCGGAAATTTGCACTTCGTCGGAACCGTCCCACCAATACAGTCGATCATCATCCGAGATGTAATATCTGGGCTTATCCTTCAGTTCATCAGGTGTACCCCAAAACGCCCACACACTGGTTTGCACGAGATAATCACAAGTGCGAATAGGAGGTACAGGCTCATCCATCCTTGCTTTACGCCAAGTCTGCAAATCTGTATCTGCATATTGAGCCATCTTCTCATCCCTATATACATCCACAGACAGCTCCGGCCACAGCTTTCGAAAAGGCGCCTTCTGTAACTCAGCAGCCAAATAGATAAATACCCGCGCCGGCATATGCAGCGTAAGTTGCGCGATCTCTTCAAACTCACCAGTAGTTTGGGCACGTTCTTCGTAATTCAGTTTGAGAAACTCCCATAAGCCCCTGCAGCTGTCCTTTCCCTTACCCTCAAAATACTTTTCCAATGCTACGCGGCAATTCAAAATATCAGCGGGGTAGGTGCCTGCACGAAGCGTTTGATCTTTAAGATGGTGCGTACCCGAAGCTATATAAAGCAAATCAGCTACATCCGTGCTACATACTGCTTTACGCCAATGCGGGGGAATGATATCGTAAATATTTTTCGTTTCCACATCTTGATCAGGCCATATATTCGTTTCTATACAAGCCCAGAGATTTTTTCTCTTTCCGAGACCATACTGAGTTCCAAAAAGATGATTTAACCAGCCAATGGTTTTATCTGCTTCCACAAAATAACCATCATTTGCAGCCAAATAGTGTCTCGGATCATACAACTCGAATAACATCGTCGCAGCCCGCATGACATCATTAAACTCAAAGCTGCCAATCTTTCCGCTGCCCATGCGGCAACTCTGAGGGTCGAAACCTGCGTCTTCCCAATTTGAGTCCTCAAAATAGTTAAAGGCAAAGTCGAGTCTTTCTTGCATTTCACGGATAGGACGGAGGAGAGGTAACGATATATCCGAAAACTTAACATATTGGATATCCATCATGCCGCCAAAATCGAGGATCTTACGCATGCGCTGGATAAATTCTTCTCTTTTCTCCTGCGGTATATCTACCGGTGGATAATAAATAAAAGAGCCCATGATTTTACTTCACCTCCCATTAAAATCCGAATACGCACTTACGCTGCGTATCATTGGCCAGTAAGGAGCAATATGCCGAGACCCTGACCGCATCTGCTTTTTGGTCACGATACGACCAACTCCAATATATAGCGAGTTCTCCATCCAATTCGGGGAGAGCTGCCGGCTCGGAATACAATATCTCTTGCAAAACGAGCAATGCCTTTCGCCATTCCGGTTGTTCCTTGTGGCTTAGAATATTGGAGACAAAAGACTCTTCTACAAATCGACATTTCCACATATCGGTCATATCTTCGAGTATATTCCCGAGAGTTGCTTCGACATCCAGATCAGGATTATCTTTCATTTCAGAGATGCGCTGTTTCCATTCGGCGATATTCTGTTGCAATTTCGTCGACAAAGTGAGATTCTCTCCATCCCAGAGTTCGATGAATTCATCCTGATTGTTTCGGCAGATAATTGGATAGAGGTCTGTGCGCTCCCATTTAGCGTCAGCCTCTGTCAAACACTCCTTGGCTACGATATAGTCATCATACACATCCATGCCAAATTCTTTCCATATATCATCAATGCTGCACTTTTCGATTGCAGCAATGATGGCAATAAACACATATGCAGATACGGAAAGGGAACATTCCGCCAAAAATCCTTTTTCTCCGCTCTCCTTAGCCAATTCTTTTCGGTCCTCAAATGAGAGATGTACAAGGCTTTTAACGAATTTTATTACAGATGATTTGTTCGCTATATATTCTTTCCGCAAAACATTATATATTATTATGCGAGCCCGCCGAGTTGAAAAGGACTCTCCTGCCAGTAAAGATCGACAGTTTATATCGGATCTTGATTGGCTTTCCAACTCGTAATCACAGCCATCGTAATCCAAAAGAAGATCCAAGCATGCATCCAACTCATGGCCCCAAAAATGATCGAATTCCTTCGTCTGCAATGTCATCGCCCCATCTAACTTTGCTCCTTTTCCGTCAGGAGTTTGCCGCAGGGCAAGCAGCAATCTGGCCAGATTTTCACGACCACGATTCCAAATCTTACGATTGAGTAGCGTACTGAGTAATGCCATATACCCGTACACCTTCATGATATTTTCCCCGTGCATGACATATCCGCTGCCATTGCTATAGCTTTCCTGCAAAACAAGGATCAAATTCATAGCCACACCATACTCGTTGCCGCCCCGATCCTCTACTTTAAGGGTGCAGTCGTTGGTATTATACGTAGCGGGCTTACGTAGTTTCTGTTCAAAAATAGAATAGTCGAATGTCACAATTCCATTTTCATCAGGGCAGGGAAGAGTTGTAACGGTTACTTCTTTATTTCCCACTAAGATCTCTTTTATTTTTCGTATTCCACATTGCTTGAGAATTTCCAACACGTCGGCATTGAACTGCTCCCGCTGTTCTGCTGGGACATTCACTTTCCCAGAATACCAATACTCGTTATCCACTATCAGCACCTCCTCGGCGATTTATTTTTGAAAAAAGCCCCCGCAAGAATGCGAGGGCTCTCACGAACTGAGCTATGATTTTCTCTTAGGCATGGACGACAGTGAGCATACCCATGCCATAAGCCTTTTCGCGGCCAATACCGTCTGTAAGCGCTTTACGGAACAGATCAGCATCCGTTACCTGAAGAATACCTTCGTAAGTAACAGCAAGGAAGGATACACGATTATGCTGTTCACCCTTGGTGAAGCCATACCACTTCTGACCGGTGATTGTGAACGAGTTTTCGTCTACGGCAAAACCGTTCTTCGAAGCCTTCATCTTGAGCCATTCAATCTGCTCGGCAACAGAGCAACATGCACGGAGAGTTCCTCGTACATTAAGGGATCCTTCGGGCTTAAATGCCTTTGCAGGGCATGCCGTAAGGCGGAACTGCCATTCCGTTTTATTCTCAATACGATGCAGAAGCTTCGTATAATCACAAACCTGTCCCTCTACACCGGTGCCAAACTGTGCACTCATATTTTCAAAATTCGGGCGGTCTGGACTTACCATAAGAAGATACAGCTTGCCATTCAGAGAGTCAATACGCCACAGCTTACGAGTGCGTTCAAAGGGGAACGCCGACTCAACAGCGCCATGAAGTTGATTCAGCTTGGAAAGAGCCTGCATGGTATGACGATTGCGCGGATCAAGCTCTACTCTCGATAAATACATATTATTCTTCACCTCCATCTTCAAACGCCATTTCAGCGAACGGGTCATGGTTACCCATTTTAATTTGCGAGAAAACCACGTTGCCGAGATCCTTCAACATATAGGAGTCATATTCTCTATGCTCCGGATTGAAAGAAATCGGACGTGCCCCCTGTACCTGTCGAGCAACAGCATCATGCGGCGCCTTGGAGCACTCTACAAACAGTCGTGCGACTTTATCGCGCGATGTACGCCGCCACAGGGTATCCTGGCAGGCTTCACTGCGCAGAGTCTTTTCCAAGTCAGTGCTCTTAATGCCCAGTACAAGAGGAAGGGTAGGCGGGCAAGCACGACGTCCTAACGCAAGCGGATGTGCCGGCTGATTGAGCGCCTTTTCAAGACGCTTAATCAGCTGCTCATCTTCACTTTCCAGTCCTACGAGAAAGACCGCGTCCGACAGATACTGTCTGTAGGTAACATATCCAGCACCTTTTGCAGGATGGACCGTGTGAAAGTCTTTCACAATCGTTCCGGGACGATCTACACGGATACCCATATGCAATTTGGAGTCCAAAAGATGAATGGTCTTATCATCATCTCGCGGACAACCAAGCGCAGCCATCAGCAAGCCGATAACTCCGCTCTTAGTCGGTTCGGTATGTGTGCGCCGGATGTCGAACTTACTGGCTGAACCCCATGACTGCAGAGGTGCAGCCAAGCGAAGAACCAGTGTGCTCATACATTATCCTCCGCAACAACCTTTTCGAGCCAAGTCAGCATATCCTGCAGAGAACCCTTCTCGCCCATATCAGACAGACCTTCGCCGATAACAAAGGCCTGGTCCGGCGCCGGGGCAAAGGTCTTGTAGAGTTCCTGAGCATATTCGCCCAGCTTCTTTACAGAAGGCTCTGCGAAGCCGCCGTTGCTTGCGGAAATCGGCTTTTCAAAAGCGCCAGCGAGGTTTACAGGCTGGTCATGACGTACAGTGATGTAGACGGCGTCCGGAACAGTACGGTTTGCAAAGGAGTTCTGATGGCCGGTCGGCATGGATACGATCATAGCCTTAACGAAACCGCAGAGAGCCTTGACAACCTCATCCTCACCCAGCGTTGCAGCCAGATCATTCAGGCTTACCGTTGCAAAACGATAAAGGGTAGAAGAGTTGTACTCAACAGTGCCGAGGTGGCGAGTTGCAGTAGCGCCTTCTTCAGAAGACAGTACGTCATCGACTGCGGTGAAGTAATCAAACTCAGTCTGTACGGCGTGAGTGGAAATTGCATGTGCGACCTGTACCGAAGCATCGATATTAAGTGAAGTATCGCTTGCAACCATGCGGCCGAAAAGCGCCATATCAATAGACGGATTTTCAGAAAGTGCCTTCTGGTACTTCTTCTTGTCCGTCTCTCCGGCAATGGCCAGCTTTGCCAGTGCATCTGCCTGTGCCAGACTCATGAAGAACATAGCAGCTGCGATGTTGTCCGCAGAGAGCTTGATGCCTGCATCAGTCAGAGCCGAGGCTGCCATCTTCTCTGCCTTTTCAACAGAAAGCGAGGGCTCCTCCTTCAGGATAGCGTCAACTACCAGCTTATGCACCATAACGGTGCGCTTGCCGGTGAATTCCTCACCATAAATCTCAGGGAACATCTTGCGCATAGCGTGCTTCCAAGACTGGGAGGACACACGGCTACGACGTACGCCGCCGAAAAGCGCGGTCTTCGGGCTGCCCATATCATCACGGTTTACGCAGCTGGGCGGTACGGTCTGGACAACGTGAATATCAACATACTTTGCTTTGTTCATGATCTTTTTGCATCCTTTCGGTTCTATATGTGTATTGTTCAAAAAACTTATTCGCTTTTGTTATCGGGAATGCGGTAAAAGTCCTGTGCCCAGCGAAGGCGCACGTTTGCTACCATATCCGGATTCTGGTACTGATAGAGGTCACGGGTCAGCGAGGCGTAATCCAGAGGAATATTAGCGCTGCGCAGGAAATAGACAATACGACGAAGGTGATAGCTTACACCGTTAATATCGGTGGCATAGGCCATCTGCTCAAAACGGCGCTGAAAGCGTTCGCGCTCATCTTCATCGCCCTTACAGTAGAGGCTGATCGCGCGACCAAGGGAATAGCCCTTCTGGTACATCGGGGAAGAGGAGGGGTCCTTACTCTGCTGATGAAGAGCAAAGAGCGTCAGTGCGATATATACTGCCCATTCTTCCTGCGTGGGTTCACCCGTACGGGAAAGCCAGTCCTCGTTGAAATCATCAAAAATGATTCCCCACAAAGCCGGGACTTCACCGGGGCCATAGCCTACACCACGCCGCAGATTTGCAAGGATCGCCTTGCTGCCGTTGCCCGGAAGGGACAAGATGTGATAAATACGTTTACTGGTCCAGTCAGCCAGCTGCTGTGACCGGCTTTTGGGAAGATTGTTTTCGCTCACGAATTTTCCTCCTTTTTGGGATATGTTTTGAAAAGAAATGCTTTGAACCAGGCCAAAGCCTCAGGCGCGGAATAATGCTGCTGTTTGATCTTGCTGCCCGACTTTACATTAACTGTACGGCCAAACAGTGCCTTGGGCGGTGCGTCAAATACGAGTTCATCGCCCAAAGAGAATGCGATTTTCTTTAACTGCTGATGCCATTCTTCGGTCTTTACATCAATATCATCCTTTTCCGGATCAATCGACATAAGCCACTGAGTAAACGGTTCAGACAAATAAAAGTACCACTGCTCCTTGGCAAGGTCAGCAGGCCCGCTCGTATTGGATGTACTTCCGCCGCCGGCAACGTACAGATTGCCTGCCAGCAAACCAACTCGAAATGCCATCTCTTCGCACTTTCCGAGTTCGTCCATAATACGATTTCTCCATGCATCATTCATTTTCTTAAGCAGGGAAGAATGAAATAGCAGGTTGCTCGTTATAACGTCTGTGACGCAACTCTTCATGCTGATATCGTATCTGTTGCCGACTCGTACAAACTGAATGATATCATCCGAAGAGATGATTCCTTTTTCCTGAAGCGTACAAATCCACTCTACAACACCCGGACGCTTAGAGGTTTCTGAGGTATTATAGAAAACACCGATATCTCGCCACATCTGTCGATCAGCAAAATGTGCCAACGGATAGAAGTAAGCGGCCTGCTCCTTCTTTGCCGGAACATAACGCCAAACAGTCATCTGCTCCGTAAATGCGTTCTGTCCGTCAAAGGTGTCTCCGCAAAGGATAGAATATCCGGTAACGAAACCCTTCGCGCGTTTAAGCAGAATCAGTCGGGGGTGGAAAGTGTAAAGAGCAGCAGGTTCAGCCGGCAGAGGAATTTTACGAAGCTCAAGACTACGCGGCTCCTCCAACTCCCAATCAGGGGTCGGTTCAGGCCAAGGCTCACGGCCATCCTTCAACAAAGTGAGGTTCAACATCAGGGTTTCGAACAGCGTTTCTCCCTTTGCGTACACCAGACCAAGTTTTCCAAGCCATGCCACCGTAATAGTAGCTTCACGCTGATCCTTCGGAATATGCGGCTTCAACGCTGCATCATCAAACCCATTGAGAGATAACAGCCAACGAGCCGCTTCGTCATAAGGAATCTTCTCTTTGCCTTCACCGGCACGGCAAGCAAAAAGGCGGGGTTTACTTCCGCTTTCGCTTATTTCACCAATGAGCTTCGGCGTACCGCAATCCGTACCATTGGCTGCGCTGATCGCCTGCATAAAAGGACGCTCGGGATGAAAAAGCCAAAAACGCTCATGCCACTTATTGAGGTAGTCAATAATGGGCTGCGGCGGGAAAATGCGATTTGCCCATAGTGCATCCCAACGCTCCAGTGCGTCATCTTCGGTCTCAAGGGGAGCCGGCTCACCGACTTCGTTCACTCGATAAAAAACCGTCATAGTAACAGCAAGCAGCGTTCGCAGAATGGCAACATCCTGTGTAGGCATTTCACCTGCGAGTCCTGAGAACTCGTGTGCTCTCAAAAGAGCATCTTTGAGAGAAACCATTTCTCTTTCTCCGTCAAGACGGTTAACCCGAATCCACGGCTCATCGATCAAGTTAAACTCTATTTTCTCCATGATTGTTTATCACGCCTCCTTCTTCTTTACGTAAAATCCAAACTGTGGGGAATACTCAAATGGAATATTCTGAATTTTGATGCCTCCGTCTTCGTTCAAAACGAGGAATACATCTCTTTTCAGAGGGCCTCTCCGCTGCCACTCACTAAGAAAAGCCGATTTGGCAATAATCTCTTCTGTGAAATCCGAGCGGCAAAGCCATCCAGATAAACGTATACGCTGCTTGCTGATAATCTCGCATTCAGACTTACTCAGCTCAAATGCAGGATTGAACTGCTTGTTGGGGTTATGGAATGCAGCGATCTTACCGTCTTCATCTTTCTTCAGTAAAATTGCATCTACAAACGATGTGTTTTTAGATATAACGCTCCACCGCAAACTCATTTCTGTGTTTCCGGGCATTGCACCAATAATGCCATTGATCGTACTAAAGAAACGGCTATACTTAGGTGCAGTCAGCAAGAATGCATTACTGGGGGACAGGTAGTCGGTAACGTACTTGTCCCAGATCATCTTATCATCCATCGGCAGCATGTCTACATCCGGAGGAGTAAATGCTTCCTGCATAAGCTGTGGGATGTCGTTGGGAAAGGATATACTATCGGGCAATATCTCTAAAATACGATGTGTTGGCCATTCGCCATAAACGTAGTTGGCGTTTTTCTTTGGCAGTTCAATGACTACACAGCGAGGAAATGCCATCAATCCGGATCGAGATCTCTCGTATCGATGTATATGAGAAAGCCCCCTCAATAACAGGTCCATCGGGCAAGTGTCCATAAAGAGTTGGTCAAAGTCCACATCAAGGTTAGAGAATAGGCTTTGTGTGCCAACGATGATCGCTTTATCTCTGAATGGTGATGTAGATTTTTTCCCGGCAGCATCCAGAACCTTCACTTCTTGCCTATAAAGATCTTCAGCCAAGAAGCGTTCATGATAAAGAATTACATTTCTATCAGGGCATTCCTCAGTCAGTTTCTTTGCTGTATCCTGCGCGTCATCTATACTATTGAGTATGACGCCAATACATCTGCCAGCCATTGCACAGGACTGAATATTGCTGATATAGGAATCTCTCGAGACTCGTTCAATCGGAATGTCTTTCGACGGAAGCAACTCATCCAGCCATGTCTGCTGAATATGCATTCCATCTGTCCATGTAATCAGAGGATAGGAAAGATTGCTCTTCCACTCATCATCAGGGAGAACGATCTTCTTTTTACTGTGCGACAATCCTTGCAGATATGCTCCTATCATTTCAGTACGTCTTTTAAGCGGCAAAGAAGAAGACATAATGATTACCGGAACTTCATATTCGCCCAGCCATGTTAAGCTGCGGTTCAAAAAGAGTTGCATATGCGCATTGCACAGCTGTACTTCATCAATGATAACCACTTTACCTGACAGTCCAAGATGATGGAGCATTACATGCTTGCTTTGCAACGACATCATGAGCAAGGGCTCTATGCTCTTTACAGAAAAAGGAGCTAACATCTCTTTTTTCACGTTTGCGAACCAATTCTGCGCAAATAAGCTATCGTCGTCGCTTTCGGAAGGGTATGCAATCCTCGCTTTCGCCTCGGCAAATGCTTCATGTGATACTGTATCTATCGGTAATCCATAAAACAGCCCGCGACATCCGACCTTTTTCGCCAAAATTTCCGCAGCAGTTACGGCCGCGTCAGCTACTTTGTATTTAGCAGGAGCCTCAACGATAAAAATACCGGGATGTGTGTTTTCTTTTACAGCAGAAATAAGCATCTGATGAACACCGTTAGTTGCAGGAGCCTGCTGCGCCAAATATTTTCCGGTATCTCTGTAATCCCATGTCGAGTCCAACCCAAGGCGCTCACATACGCTATCAACTCTTAGAGGGTAGTTATCAGCATCTCCTCTATCCTCGATGGAGATTAAGGGGAAGTAGTGTGTATCACTTGCAATCCAGTCGCTCATTATAAGCAATCCGGTAAGCAACATTTGGTTTGGCATAGAGATATTCGGAAGTTCTGCTACTGAACGGAAACCACACATCCTTAATGCGACTCCGATAAACTCTTCCCAATACTTCTCCCATTCAGGAGCAGAGAGATTACCGAAGAAATTACGCGGACTTGCGTCAAATTCAGACTCGGCACCGGAACTTTGAGGTACTCCATGATGTGCGCCCACAATGGCAGCAATCGAAGGAGGGAAACCGTATTTCAAAAGGATTGCTTCTCCGGCGCGAGCGTGCGATAGGGGATAGCCCGAACGGAATGCAATTTGTTCTCTTCTTAATGGACAGAGCTCATATCCCGGGATGTTATCACGAATAGATGACTGGAACAGAGCTGTATGCATTCCGATATCATTTATCAATGCCAACAGTCTGCAAAGTCCAGCCAGCGTTTCCCTGTGACCAGCCATCGACTGAGTTAAATGTCGCACCGTATTTTCTGACAGCCATTTCTCTACCAGATAATCCATAACACCGGCTGTATCCAAAGCGTGCATCCAAACCGGCAAGTAGAGTTCTTCATTTTCGCGGTCCGTCTTAGCGGCAAAGCCATGGGAGGCCTGTATCAGTTCCTGTATGTACATGTGCCACCTCCTTTATAAAGCTATAAAACCAAAACAGCATGAACGCTCTTTGTTGCAATTATAGCACGCATGGCCTCATAGGGCAAGAGAAAAATTAAGGATATATGTCCTCGTCCTGAAAATCGATAATAAGCCTTTTACCCAGTGCCCAGGCAAACTCCTGCAAAGTCTCGATACTTGGATGTACAACTCCTTTTTCGATATTGATGAGTTCTTCCGGTGTTAATCCGGATCTTTCAGCCAATTCTTCCTGAGAGATATCCTGTTTTCTGCGCTCATATATAATGAGTTCTCGAATCTCTCGGTAAATATCCCGAGGGGGCTCCTCAGGTTCCAACTCCTCCATATGTGCATCTTGCGTATCTCTCGAAAATGGTGGGAAGGTTGACATTTATACCATCAAACGTTATGATATAAACAACAGGACTCCCCACACCTCTTACTGATGTGTCCCAGGGGAGACATTCTCAATCTTTTCATATTTTGTGTCTTTACCCCGCGTAAGCGGGGGTGTACCTATGTCCAATGCATTTTCTTTCATAATAACTACCTTTACCCCGCGTAAGCGGGGATCTATCCAGATAGGATGCGAATAGTGAGAATAATGCAATTTCACCCCGCATAAGCGGGGATGTCCCATGCCTTGGACGCCCCTACCGTAATTTTGTCGAATTTTCCCCGTGCAAGCAGGGTTCCCAAACTAATTGTCAAACAGCGTAAGCAGTTGCAATCTTTTATAGAGTATGTTATTATATTTCTATAAAAGTCTCTCTTTTTCTCTTTGCGAGAATGTCACTCTCTGTTCTCTTTTGGGAGAACTGTTTCTAAATATGTCTACAAATCCGCTATCAGATTTTATTTTCTGGTGGCGGATTTTTTATATAAATTGTATAATAATTGCAAATGTCCAAGTTGGTCATTTGCCGCGAAAGGAGTTTTTCTTTATGTTCACCCATCTGCACGTCCATACCGGTTATAGTATTCTGGATGGACACAGCCGAATCGACAAACTCGTCAACAAGGCTAAAGAAATGGGTCAGTCGGCACTTGCCATCACTGACCACGGATACATGTATGGTGTAATACCGTTTTACAATGCTTGCACCAAGAATGGCATTAAGCCAATTCTCGGTGTGGAGTTGTACACAACAGAGGATATTACCTATAAGTCGTCCGAAAATCGTCATGCCGGCCATATCGTTCTGCTCGCAAAAGACCAGCAGGGCTATATCAACCTTCTGAAACTGGAAAGCATTGCTGCAACAGACGGTATGTATTATCGTCCCCGCGTAGATCTTTCGCTTCTCCAGAAGTACCATGAAGGCATCGTATGTCTTTCCGGGTGTATTCAGGGTGATGTTCCTCAGCTGCTCTTAAAGGGCGAAAAGGACAAGGCCTATGAACTGGCGAAAAAGTATCACGAGATCTTCGGTGATGACTACTACATCGAATTGCAGTATCATGGCCTGACAGATCAGAAAGCGGCCCTGCCAATGCTGATTGCTCTGGCTCGAGACCTCAAAATTCAGATGGTGGCAACAAATGACGTCCACTATGTGAATAAAGAAGATGCGGAGTCACAGCGAACTCTAATGGTGATGAATATGAAAACCACCATTGATGACGAAACAGCTGTTGGCTATGGCAATCCGGATCACTGGTACATGAAGAGCGAGGAAGAAATGCATGCGATCTTTTATGCATTTGCTCCTGAAGCTATTCAGAATACTCAGGTGATTGCTGATAAGTGCAACGTCACCTTGAAGCAGGGTGAGTACCATCTTCCAAAGTTCCCGCTGCCTGACGGCGTAACAAGCAATACAGTCTTCTTCCGAGCACTGTGTAAAGCAGGACTGGAAAAACGCTACAAAGGCTCTGCTGATCAGCATCTTGCACAGTTGGAATACGAAATGAATGTAATCGAAACCATGGGCTTCATAGATTACTTTCTGATTGTATCCGACATCATTACCTATGCAAAGCGTCACGGTATTCCTATCGGTCCGGGACGCGGCAGTTCTGCCGGCTCTATTGTTGCATACTGCATGGGTATTACGGATATCGAGCCAAGCCGCTTCAGTTTGGTTTTCGAGCGTTTCCTGAACCCAGAGCGTATCACAATGCCTGATGTTGATATTGACGTATCTCCTGAAGGCCGAGAGGAAGTCATTGCTCACATTATTGAGATGTACGGTGCAGATCATGTTGCTCGTATCATCGCTTTCAGTGAGTTGGCCGCCAAGGGCGCCGTTCGAGATGTGGGCAAAGCAATCTGTGCTGCACCTACTCTGATCAACACCATCAGCAAGCGCATCCCGGCAGGCCCGGGCATTACCCTTCGCAACCTTTTGGATCATGACCATACTCTCAAAAAGATGTATGAGGATGATCCGGAAGCGAAGCGCCTGCTGGATATCAGCATGAGCGTTGAAGGTCTGGTTCGGCACACTACCACCCATGCCGCTGGTATTGTTATCTCTCCTGAACCGGTTACCAATCTTATCCCGGTGCAGAAGGATCGCAATGGACATGTCATCTCTCAGTTTGATATGGCAAGTCTTGAAGCTGTCGGCATGCTGAAGGTAGACCTGCTGGGTTTGAAGACACTCGAAGTTCTGGATCATGCTCAGAAACTGACGAATGAACTTCACACAGAACTGACGACCCCTCTGGATCTCACCAAACTCAAACTGTCTTCTCAGGATGTTTATGCCATGCTTTCCAAAGGACAGACAGCTGGTGTGTTCCAGCTTGAGTCGGCCGGCATGCGAGACACCCTGAAGAAACTGCAGCCGACCTGCATCGAAGACCTCGCTGCGGTTATCGCGTTGTACCGACCGGGCCCGATGGACAGCATTCCAAAGTTCATTGAGAATAAGAACAACAAGGACCAGATCCAGTATCTGATTCCTCAGTTGGAGCCTATTCTGAAAGACACATACGGAACTATTGTTTATCAGGAGCAGGTCATGGCCATTGTACGTGAAGTCGCTGGATATTCGTTCGGTAGAGCTGATTTGGTTCGCCGCGCAATGTCCAAGAAGAAGCACGACGTAATGGAGCACGAGAAAGATGTCTTCATTAACGGCTCGCTGAATGCAGACGGTTCGGTGGATGTCGAAGGCTGCGTACGTCGAGGCATTCCTGCTGAAATTGGAGAGCAGATCTGGGCAGAAATGGCCGATTTTGCTTCGTATGCATTTAACCGTGCACACGCTGCCTGTTACGCTGTTATGGCGTATCGCACCGCATTTATGCGCTGCTATTATCCCCACGAGTTCTTTAGTGCACTGCTGACTAATAGCATTGATGACAAGACCGAAAAAATGGTAGGTTATATCAATGACGTTACCAACATGGGCATTAAGGTCCTTCCGCCAGATATCAATACCAGCGAGGTATCGTTCTCGGTAGAAGGGGATAGCATTCGATATGGTCTCCTGGCCATTAAGAATACAGGCATAACGATCTTGTCGGAGATTGTTGAGGAACGTAAGATCCATGGTCCATATACTGACCTGCAAGATCTTGTCGAGCGCAACATCAATTCTGTCAAGTCCAACACACTGGAGGCTCTTATCAATTCTGGTTCGTTTGACAGTTTCCCGCATAGCAGAGAAGAAATGCTTGCGATTCTACCGGCCATCACCAAAGCAGCTGCTAAAGCCCGCAAGAAAATGGCCAAAGACCAGATGGCTCTGGACTCTTCGTTCTTTGCCGGTATGAGTGACGACCCAGCATTCCACTTCCCAAGAGTTGAATATCCTACTGATGTTACTCCAATGACCATGTTGGAGAAACTGAAGATGGAGCAGGCGGCAACCGGTATGTTTATCTCCGGTCATCCGCTGGATTCATTTGCTGAAGAAATCAAGTTGAAGGCCGATACGCCTATCGCAAAGATTTCCGAAACAGATGACGGTAATCAAATTCGCGTTGCTGGTGTTGTTACAGCGGTACGCAAGATTACCACCCGCAAAAAGAGCCGCATGGCTTTCGTCACCATCGAAGATAAGACGAGCAACACAGATGTTACTGTATTTCCCAAGGCGTTCGAAGCGCATGGAGATCAGTTGACGGAAGGTGCTGTAGTTATTGTCTTCGGCAAGGTGGAGGATGGCAAGCTCATCGCGGACGGTATTTCGTTTATGTCCGATGCTGATGCAGCGGAGAACTAATAATAATTGCCCCACTCTCAAAGTTAGAGAGTGGGGCAATACACTATAAAAAGGAGATCAAGTATGAGTTACGCATTTGATATGTCATTTGCTATGGCTGCCGATGAGAAAGAAGCATTTGTTCTCGCTCGGCACTACGTTGAGAAGTGCATGGAGAAGAAAAATGCAAGGAAGTTCATCGAAGACAACACGATATACATCCCTTCTATCCGATACAGCCACATAGAAAAAGCAAACAACATGGCAGATGTTGCAGATAGGTACTGGCTCGAAAATCTTTTCAAATTCCGCTTTCTGTATTGGCCGAAATATCAGCTATTAGGTCTTGTCGGATCCAATCGCATCGATGATCCCGCATTCCCGATGAGCATCTACTTTCAAAATTCCACAGATCAGAATTATGATTTTCAGGAGTGGTTGGAGGGCAGCATCCCGTTCTTTAAGGAACGTGTTGAGACCATTACAAATATGCCACAGAGTAAACTGTTCGATATATGCAAAGATTATTTGGACGAAGATACAGATCTTTCGAATCCAGAAATCGAGTTATATATGCGGCAGTCGGTTTTGTACGAAAACATTTTTTCTGCGTTGCAGCTTAACTCTTGGCTTTATTCCAGTGGTTCTGAAAAAGAGGCCCCATACATTCAATTTTCTCTAAGCGGTATTCTGGATATGTACGAAGCTTCTGTGCTGCACAATATTCTAAAAGACGTCAAAAAGACAATGGATTTGTCGGATGATGATGCATCGAACAATTAACTTTTATGGATGAAGGGGCGTTTAGCCCCTCCATTTACAATAATCTACTACAAAGGAGAAGTTCTATATGATTCAGAAACTCACCCCCGAGCTCATCAAGCAGTGGACCACTCAGGCAAATCGATGGAGACTCGATACCGTACAGGAATTCACATACGGTCCGTGGACTCTTCAGATCAGGCGACTGGGCAAGAAAAACGCGCCCCACCAGTTTGAGGTGGCAGGATATAGCGATTACACAGATTCCATGATGGTCCATCGCTACAAGTCCATTACAGACGCATTGCTTGCTGTAAGAAGCGGTTTCATTGCGGATTTTCGTGCTACCCCTATCGACCGCGAAGCAGAAGGCCAAAACACGCTCATCTTCTATTTTGAGCGCGACGACGATCATCACGCTGTTCAGCATAGTGTGGTTATAAAAGGCATTCTGACTCCGGAGCAAAAGAAGGTAATCGAGGATTGTCTTGAGCAGGGAAAATATTTTGTCCCTGAGCAGCTCAATTTCTATGATCGCCCTGCTTCCGAACCGTTTCCGCGCTGGTGCGAATGGAGTACGGCTTATTCACTGACTACCAGGCAAGCTACTGTAGACATGTCCACAGAAGAGCTTGTCGCGCGTTTCCAGGAACTGCGTAACGGTTGGAAGTCCTGTGTATCGGCAGACGGTGATAAAACGCCCTATTTATGCCCTGCTTCCGAGGTACGAACTCGCACTGTCGTAGTTATGGCCAAAACCCATAACGAAGCTGCGGAGCGTGCCAAGCAGATGGTATCTGATAAGGAAATCAGCATGGACACACCGGATAGTTCTGCTGTATACGGGAAGAGCGTAGGCTTTGCAACTGCTGCCGACATTACGAGCAAAGAAGTCCTCTCGAACCCAAAAGATTAACCCCAAAAACCACTCATTAAAAGGAGATATTATATATGAATTATCCACGTTTATATCGTAATCATGTTCTCGAATGGCTCGATGAAGCCAACACTTGGCCTGATGGCACAACCAAGGAGTTTTCGTTCCGAAGCTATGGCCATATCTCTCTTGCTCTCCACGAGGATAATGCGCCGTTCAGATTTGAGCTCACATTGCATCACTCGTTTAGAACGGATGGTCAGATGACGTGGTGCTTCCGCAATATCGAGTCGGCGTTGCTGCAAATCTTTAATAACTTTGCAGTGGATCCGGCTACGCCTCGAGAATACGAGAGTTTGCAGCAGGCTCTGGATCATGCGCTGGAACTGGCTCCAGTCAAGACGTTGGTAACCTTTTTGACTCCAACTCTCGACACTTTACCGCCAATCCAGCGTGAGTTCTATTTTTTACTCGACAGAGCACTGTCTCATGAAGAACAGGAGATTATCCGTAATTCTTTGGAAGAAGGGAAATATTTTATCCCTGAGCAGCTTGGCCTCCCAGCGGTGAGCCCGGTGAATTATAAATCGGCAAGTTTTTCTTGTGCAGTAGAGATCCCGCTCCCAAAAACTCGGCCGCAAAACAAATGGTGTCAGTTGCTGAAAATGGAGATGCTTCCTTCTCCTCAGCATGGCTCTGCTGTATCCGCAGATGCTTTCGTCGCTCGCTGCTCTGAGCTGCAAAAGCATATTTCTGAAAACGGAGAACGTCCGTATCTCGTGACAGTACAAACAACAACATCCGATGATGCTGTTGTATGGGCAAGCAACCATCTTGAAGCGACAGCTACAATTCAGGAACTGTGCGATAAAGGCGATTACTGTCCTGATCCAGAGCACATCGTTAAGTGCGAAAGCTCTTGCATCGGCTATGCGTTAGATACTGACTTAACGGCGGAAAACAAATAATCTCTCCGTCAGTCTCTTGATAAAGAAGACATTTTCTAATATACTATTATCAAGTACATATAGGTGTACAAAAAGGGAGTAAACGCAAATGATTAAAACTTACACGATTATTGCCGGTGTAAACGGAACCGGTAAATCAAGTTTGACAGGCGTCCTTTGGAAACAGCGTAGTGATTTAGGCCAAATTATAGATGCGGATAAACTCGCATCCGATAACGGCGGCAATAATATCCTCGCTGGACGTCTGGCTATCCAGCAAATCCGCGATTGCTTGGCTAAAGGTCTCTGCTTCACGCAAGAAACCACTCTTTCAGGTTCGCTTACCGCACATACGGCGCAGAAAGCACTTGATGCCGGGTACAAGATTTGCATGCATTATGTGGGGTTGGATTCTGCGGAAGAATCTATTGCACGAATTGCAAATCGGGTACGGAAAGGCGGGCACGACATTCCGGAGGCAGATGTACGTCGTCGTTTTGAAGGTCGAGTGAAAGCCTTAGCGACCGTCCTGCCGTATTGCCAAGAAGCCCTGTTCTACGACAATAACAATGGTTTTATTGTCGTTGGCGAATATCTAAATGGCAAAATCGTTCCCTATAACGAAGCCCCTCGTTGGATTATAGAGCTCGCCGAAGCGATCAACAAACACCAGTAACCGTAAAAGCAGGGTACCATTTGGTATCCTGCTTTTCTTTTGTCGTAAACATAATTATATTGCATGACAAACTGCATAGTGATATCATTACACTAATGAAGGAAGTGATTCTATGCCCAATCAAGCAATCGATATTCCGTGCAAGGTACGAAAAATACGGTTTGAGCGAGATCTTTTCTCCATTTGCGAAATGGAAACTGCATATCGCGATATTCCACAAGATGCCTGCATAGACTTTCTAGCTGCATCCACCAGAGGCGAAGCTGTATTTGTGGCTCTTGGCGAGGGTATAAGAACAAAGGTTGGCGCAAAAGTCCTTCTATCAGGCACATGGGAGCCTAATAAGAAGTTCACGGGACAGCTGCAGCTGCACGTATCCGACTGCCGGGATCATATCGGCGAGGGAAGAGAGGCAGTTATTTCTTATCTGAGTTCTGGACTCATCAAGGGCATCGGCGAAAAGACAGCAGAGCTGATCTACGACCAGTTTGGAAGCGACTGCATTCATGTCCTTGAGGACGAACCGCAGCGACTGCTGACTATCACCGGAATCAAACACAAAAAACTTCAAAAAATCTTATCGTCTTACATCACTAATCAGGATTATCACGCTTTGGCAAGGCTTTTAGTCCCACTCGGTCTTACTTCACAGGCCATAAAAAACATTTCCAAAAAATTAGGCAAAGGCGCCGCTGCTATTGTACGGAATAATCCGTATGAGTTATGCAAAGTGCGTGGTTTCAGTTTTACAAAAGCAGATGAGCTTGCAAGATCGCTGGGTGCCTTTGCGAACAGCAAGTTCCGTATTGCCGGCGGAATTGTCTTTACTCTGGATAAAGCGCAAAATGCTGGGCATCTCTTTCTTCCGAGAGAAACACTCTGCAAAATGGCTTGTTCAAAAGATGTGCTGAACTGCCCCAACATCGATGCAGAAATAATACCTGAGCAAGTGGATACAGTAATCGATACCATGCTTAAGGAAGAAACTCTGAAGACTATTTCTGTTGAGGGTGACAAGCCGGACACAGCTTATCAGAGGATCTATATGCCAGCAGCCTACACATGGGAATGTACGGCTGCTCTGGCTCTTCGGTCTATGCTCAAAAACGGCAAGCCAAGAAAGAACAAGGAAGAGTGGGAGGATATTGTCAAAGAAACCGAAGACTCCCTGGGCTTCAAACTCGATGATACACAAAGGGAAGCGGCTGTTATGGCACTTTCTTCGCCTGTATCAGTTATTACGGGTGGTCCCGGTACTGGTAAGACTTCAAGCTTACATGTGCTTGTAGAGTCGTTCATCAAAGAATATCCGGACGCAGAAATTGCTCTTGCGGCCCCAACGGGTCGTGCTGCACGTCGAATGAGCGAGCAAATCGGGATGGAGGCGTCTACGCTGCACCATCTCCTTGAGCTTCGTCCTGATGAACACACGGATTTTGACGAACCCTGCGCTGCAGAAGACAAACTCGGTGCAGATCTCCTCGTTGTTGATGAGTCGTCCATGATAGATGCAGAGCTGATGGCTAATCTCATGTATCGCATCTCTTCCAGAACTCAGGTTCTATTTCTTGGTGATGCCGATCAGTTGCCGTCGGTTGGACCGGGTAATGTTTTACGGCAAATGTTGTTGTGCCCATCAATCCCAAGCACGCGCCTTACTCGTATCTTCAGACAGAAAGAAGATAGTCTTATTCCGTACAATGCAGCTAACATCAGACAGGGCGTCCCTTCTCTGACGTATTCAAAAAAAGACTTTTTCCTGAAGCAACTCGAAAACGAAGCACAGGCATTGGCTTTTATAAAAGCTCTTGTGAAACGGAGCGTCGATATCGGGATCTCGAACGATGTACAAATTCTCTGCCCGATGAAAAAGAGAGGCGCCGCTTCTACCAACAGCATCAATGAGGCTGTAAGGGACATTCTTAACCCGCCCGGTTCGGATAAGGCAGAAATCGAAATTGGTAATAAGCGGTTTCGAGTAGGGGATAAGGTCATGCAAACCCGAAATATAGAAGGCGCCGCCAATGGAGATATTGGATTTGTGTCGAAAGTGTATAATCACTCTGATATAGATCCTGAAACAGAAATGGATGATGACGATGAGTATGTATTGGCTGTTCAGTTCTATGATGATGAACCGGCCGTGAAATATACGAAGGATGATACTTTTAATCTGGAGATGGCTTATGCGATTACGATTCATAAAAGCCAAGGCAGCGAATTCCCAAAGGTAATCATTCCACTCTTCAGTTCGATGAGTTTCTTCCTGCGTCGAAATCTTTTTTATACTGCAGTGACTCGTAGCCGTGAGCAAGTGATAATTTTGAGCGACGGAAATTCGCTTATCAAGGCTATAGAAATGGAAGACACGAGCTTGCGTAATACGGTCTTGGGTTCATTGGTGTGACCGGAATGCAACTCAGACCACTCAGAGTGATTGAGCAGAGCAGTGACACATTATTCGCCCGGACGGTGTTCCCAAGCCTCCGGTACCGAGAACGCCACAAAGGGCAGTACGGTCAAGCCTAATGACGGCTATCATCCCACGATTGAAGCCATGGGTTTTCTCGCCCGGGTATTTATAATCGCAACTTTGAAGCAGGGCCTCATCCGAGGCCCTGCTTTTCTTTTGGCATAAGCAAAAGAAATATGTAGGATTGTCGAAAATACTGTGTTAGAATTGTACATGCAAGAATACGCTTCCAGTGGTGGAAGCTCGAGCGAGCACCCCAGAGAGGAAAAAAGAAATGAAAAAACACCGCAAGAAAAATAACACAGCCGTTCGGATGACCGCAGCTGCTATGGCCGTAACGCTGGCAGCCGGCCCGGCAAGTACGGTAGCCTATGCGCTCCCGGCAGACACGAGCAACACAGCCGTCACACTGGATGCACAGCAATCGCAGACGAAAACTCAGCAGTTGTACACTGTCGGAAACACTAGCTATGAAAATGGCGCCGGTACCACGAAGGGTAACGGACATGACTGTCAGCATCTTGGTATTTGGGTTCCGAAGGGCACAACATTCAAAATTCGTCAGACAAATACCGCGCTTGGTCAGGATTTGACCCTAAAAATGCGCAATGATGACAGCCAAACCGAGCAGAGATATACGCTGAATAAGGATGGATCATGGCTTGAGATTACAGCTATAGCAGACAGTGTGCCCCTGATTTCCAGTGTATACAGTGCGAACGGTGAGAAGCCGGAAGTGGAATTCACCGTTGAGGGCACTGAGAAACTGCCTGTATATGAATTTGGCGGAGATGAGGCTGCGTTCTACAAGGAATGGGATGAGCTGAACGCGCCGTTTGCAGTGTTCCTATCCGAGTATACTATCTGGCTCGTGCCTGCAAGAGACAAGACGAACAACCAAGTTGGTTCTTTGGATGACCTGCTGCTGTGGTATGATAACATGATCCGGCAGTACAATTCTTTCGTTGGTTTGAGTAAAAACGCGACTGAGGTCTGGAACCAGGACAGCGGCACACGATATTTCATCAAGGTCAACCGACATGGTGCCGGCGCAGCATACTACAGTGTAGTGGAAACAGCGCCGAATGGCGACTCGCTTATTGGTTATATGAATACCGGAAACTGGGGACCTCTCCATGAGGTCGGTCATGGTTATGATACCGTAAACTTCAATTCAGCGGAGATCTGGAACAATGTCATGGCGCACTATTACCAGGTTTCTGCGTTCGGTGCCGGCCGCTGGCTGAACTCCTCGGAAGCAGCCCGAGCAGGGCACGAGAAGGAACGTGCTGAAAACGGTTACTTCAAAACCAATAATTACGGCAGCAAGCTGTATTTCTGGGTCAATATGCTGGATAAGTTAGGTCCTCAGAAAACCTCTGCGTATGCCTACCAGCTTTACCGCAGCAATAAGGCGAATGGTATCGCCAATCTGGGCGGCCATGATTTCTATGTAGATGCTTATACGCGCGGCAGTGGCTACAACGTATCGGCTTGGTTTGATATGTGGGGCTTCACCGTTTCAGACAGCGTAAAACAGGCGCTCATCAAAGCCGAAACATATCAGAATGTATATCCACTGAGAAACCTTGTCAGCGACGATGCAACAGCAGAAACCATTCGCCAAGCAATGCATTTGACAAGCAAATACTCTCTGGTGGAAACGCAGGAACTGCTGAATTACTTCAAGTCTGCTGATACAATCACTGGTACATTGGCAGTACATCTGGATGACACCTCCTTTGCAGTAACAGAAGGGCAGAAGCTCCGTATTACGGATGGTGTGAATACGGTCAAAGAAGTAAAAATCACCGCACAGGATATGACGATTGATCTGCCGATTGGCTATTATAACATCATCGTGCCCACAGCAAAGGATGGACAAAATATTGTTCTGAACAACCGTGTTGGTTATGCAGTAGTCGGCGAGGGACAGAATGCTGACTATACCGTTACGGCAGAGAAAGTGACCGCTGCCAGTGAGTTTGCGGACTGGACATTCCGTTTTGGTTCGACGTACACCTATAACGGTATATTCTGCACCGCTACAACGGATATGGCAAACCAAACCTTGCATATCACATCGGTGCAGTGCCAGCCGCATACCTATATTGATAATTTCGCGTCTCTCAAAGTATGCGATGCCGACGGCGTGGAAGTCTACAACAAGCAGATGAGCGGCAAGGGCACCCCAAAAGAGGATACCACCATCCACATCGAGCCGGGCTATACAATCGAAACCTTTCACCAAGAACCGGGACGCGGCTATTATGTGCAGTCTTCGGCAGTGAATGCTGTGTCATTGGTCTATAATGATTCGAAGAATAATAATCCAAATCAGAAAACCTTCAAGTTTGAGGTAACCGAATACGGTCTAAAAATGCTGTCACCGGTCGAGAAATTCGATGAAGATAACTACTACTCGGTTCTGACCGCCTACATGGATAATCTGAAGTCCTCCAATCCGCAGGCAGACTTCCAAAATGCCGAGAAATTCCCGACCGAAAAGGCAAAAGTAAATGCTGCGGTCGCAAAACTGCCAGAGAAGTACAAAAAGGCGTTTGAAACGGCATATGAAGGCTATTATCCCTTTGATCAGGGTATCCGCGAGATGAAGATTGCCGATATCCCGGCACAGGACTACACTGGTTCTGCTGTAACTCCGCATCTTGACATTTCAGTAGGGAATACCAAACTGAGCGAAGATGACTACCATGCCGAATGGCTGCACAACACAGATGTTGGCACCGCACGGGTTCGTGTATATGGCCTGGGTGAATACAGCGATTGCAGCGGCGAAACTACTTTCGAGATCAAGCTGCCGGACAGCCTGCCCAAATCTTTCGATGTTACGAGCGAATACAGTGAAGTAGCGTTCTCCAATGGTGCCAAACGTCCGGATGCAACGGTCAAGATTGGTGATAAAGTGCTGACGCGTAACGTCGATTATATTCTTGCGTATTCCAACAACACCAATATCGGTACTGCAACTGTCACTGCAAACGGCATTGGTAACTACAAGGGCATTTCCGGCAGCACGACCTTCGAGATTACCCCAAAATCCGTTAAGCTGGCTGTCACCACCAGCCCGACCAACATCAGCTATACCGGTGAGCCTGTTACGACCGGTATCACGGTTATGTCCGGCAAGATGAAGTTGACCGAAAGTAAAGACTATACGGTCTCTTATGTAAACAACACCGATGTAGGTACTGCGACGGTTATTGCAACCGGTATCGGTAACTATGAGGGTTCAAGTGGTACGGGCACATTCGAGATCACCGAACCTGATACGCCGAAGGATATTGGAGCAACTCAATTCTCTGATTGGACGTATCAGCTATGTAGTTGGTACTCCGGTCTGTTCAGTATTATGCGATTTGATTTGGAGGACGGCAAACTGACGGTAGAACACCGTAATTGTCATCCGCATGATAACTTCTCGACTGCGTATGCCTCCATTGAAGTTTACGATACAAAGGGAAGCCGGTGCTACAATAAAGAGTACATCGGTAATAAGAGTAACTACGCGCCGACAGATACGGTCGAATTGGGTCTGGGGTACAAGGTTAAAATCTATGTAGCTGAGCCTGGAAGAGGCAGTACGGCTGTTTATTCCAATACCGCACCTACTGTTTCCATGCGTCCCAGCCAGTCGGCTGAATATGTTGTTACGGCACGCGGCTTGCAGCAGATTACCTCGGATGGCAGTGTCGGCGCGGGCGACCTTACATCGCAGTATGCGACTGTGATGCATGCCTATATGGATAAGTTGAAGGAAGAACATCCGAAACAGGCAGACTTCTGGGACAGCACGAAATTCACTGTTGAGAAGGCAGCGGTCGAAAAGGGTGTGGAACTCCTCACGGCAGATGAGCTGGCTCAGTTTGAAGCGGACTACGAAGGATATTATCCTTTCAGTGCCCCGACCGATGCGCAAGCCCCGGCGGATATTACACTCATCAGTGCAAACTATGAAATAGGGCAGCAGGCCGCTGCTCTCGACGGAACAACGCAGGCCGCCGATGGTGGAACAATCACCTATCAGTGGTACCAGGCTTCCACAGCGGATGATTTTGAAGGAACCGTCATTGATGGTGCTACGGGACCCACTTATACTCCTGATACCAACACGGCAGGAACGTACTATTATTTCGTAAAGGCTACGAATACCAATGGAGATGCAACCGGAAATAAGACGGCCAGCGTCACGAGCTCAATGGCAACGATTACGGTCATGGTACCAGCTGTTAAGGAGATCTATTCTGTCGTATACGACTGGGGCAACGATTATCCATCGGATGTAGAATTGCCGAAGGATGATGAAAGCTATGACAATCTTACAGACGCAGAAGCTGCTCTGAGCAAGCAGACATATACCAACGCTTCCACCTCAGCTGCGGATAAAGACGGCAAGCAGGGAAAATGGACTTTCAGTGGTTGGACCGCATCCGTTGAAGGTACGATCGTAAAGTTTACTGGTCACTGGACCTTCTTTGAAACTCAAAAGGTGGACGCGGCTACACCAGCAGCAATCAGTTTGATGAATGCTTCGTATAAGCAGGGCGATACGGCCGCAGCACTGAATGGTGAGACGACCGCATCCGATGAAGGAACAATTTCTTACCAGTGGTACGAAGGCACCAATGCAGACGACTTTAACGGAGTGGCTATTGATGGTGCTGTAAATGCGACATATCAGCCGCCCACGGATAAAGCCGGCACCTATTATTACTATGTAGTAGCGACCAATACCAACACAGCGGCAACAGGCAGCCAGACTACAAGCGTCACAAGCACCATGGCCGTTATTGCAGTAATGGAGCCAGAGGTGTCTGTAAGCTATTCTGTCCTCTATGATTGGGGCAGTGAGTTCCCGGATGATGCAGCTCTCCCGGTGGATCAGGCACAGTATGATAACATCGCAGACGCAGAAGCTGCACTGGATAAGCAGACATATACCAGCGAGTCTACCTCCTCGGCAGATAAGAATGGCGCAAGCGGTCACTGGTCCTTCAGCGGTTGGACTTCTTCTGTTGATGGCACGACCGTAAAGTTTACGGGTCACTGGACCTTTACAGCAGATGCGGCGCCGGTTGATGCCGTCGCTCCAGATGCTATCAAACTCAGTAGCGCCCAGTACAACGTAGGAGATACTGCTGTTTCCCTGAATGGTACAACGACTGTTAGTGATGGCGGCACCATCAGCTATCAGTGGTATCGCGCTTCGTCTGAGACGGACTTCACCGGTACGGCAATCGAAAATGCAACGAACGTAACGTATACTCCGTCTACGGATGAAGGGGGCACTTATTACTACTTCGTTGTGGCGACCAACACTAATGATACGGTTGATGGCAGCAAGACTGCAAGAACGACCAGCAATATGGCAGTGATTACGGTTACGAAACTTGCTTCCAACAACTCTGGCAGCAGTTCCGGCGGCGGCAGTTCTTCGTCCGTTCCGAGCTATGCAGTAAGTGTACAGAAAACTGCAAACGGTGCGGTAACTGTTCCAAATACGGCCGCGAAGGGAAGTACCGTGACGATTACTGTAAAGCCGGATACTGGCTATGAGGTAAGCAATCTGTCTGCAGTGGATCAGAATGGTAACCGCTTGACATTGACGGATAAGGGAGAGCGCAAGTACAGCTTCAGCATGCCGGATGGCAAGGTAATCATTACCGTTTCGTTCAGGCAAATCCAAGAGAAGCATAATATCAGCTTCGCGGATGTTCCTTCTACTGCTTATTATGCAGAAGCTGTACAGTGGGCCGTAGAGAAGGGGATTACCGAAGGAACCGGTGCGAACACCTTCAGTCCGAACTTGTCCTGCACTCGTGCCCAGATGGTTACCCTCCTTTGGAGAGCTGCAGGCTGTCCCAAGCCGAATAACACCGGAGATGTTCAGTTCGCAGACATCGACCGGAACGCATACTATTACGAAGCTGTTCTGTGGGCCGTAGAGAAGGAGATTACTAACGGTACTGGTAATGGTGCTTTTAAACCCAATGCCACGGTTACGCGTGGGCAGACGGCAGCGTTCCTGTATCGCGCAGCTGGCTCGCCGTCGGTTAATACAAAGCCCGGCTTTACGGACATCCATGTCAATGACTACTATGCAGATGCAGTAGCTTGGGCAGAGAAGAACGGTATCACAAGCGGTGTCGGGGAAGCACGATATAATCCGAGCGGGAGATGCACCCGTGCTCAAATCGTTTCTTTCCTGTATCGTTCGCAAAAATAGTAATCCACGAATAGAAGGGGCTGACCACGAGATATGGTCAGTCCCTTTTGCATATCTAACAGGACCGAAAATCCGGTCCTGTTTTTCGTCTAATTGTAAAGGCTTTACGTTTGGCTCCAACAATGCTATAATTCCAATATACAATGAATACTATTTGTTACATACTTGCTCCGGAAAGGATATATATCAGATGCCAGAAATTAAATTCGTGCTTCCTATTATAGGCTACATAATCTCAGGAATTGCTCTTTGTTTCGGAGCATATACCGACTATAAATCTCGGACAATCCCTAATTCGATTCCACTGATAATCCTCCTGTGCGGATGCCTTTCTCCGAATACATTTCTATCGCAGATACTGAATCTTGTGTGCATGATAGTAATACTGCTAATTTTAAATAAGCTGTGTCACTACAAATCCGGTGGCGGCGATTTAAAGCTATATCTTTCACTGTCATTCCTCTTAGGCCTGATTGGAGTAGCTATTGTTCTGGCTCTTACAGTCGTCCTGCATTTTATCGTAGATAAGCTGAAGCAAAAAAAGCATCAAAAGGGGGAGAGCATCCCTCTTTGCTCCTATATAGCACCAGCGTATATAGTCATGTGGATTGCGATCATCGCATCCCGTAAAATTTGAAAGAAGGTTGTTCATGGGTTTTACCACAGACTTTCTCCGAAGAAAAAAATCCCCTTCCGGAGATATTACAAATGATGAATTGAAATCGCATCATTCCTACCAAAATGATTTGCTTGCAGATGGCTTTATAAGCCCTATCGTTCTGCCGAGTGATCGACTTCAAACCTTGATGGATGGAAACTCTGTCGATTGGTTCTCGCGTGAAACAAAATTATCTGTAAGAGAAATAGATATTCTGCTAAAACATGACGAAATCGAGCCGACAGCAACGCAGTTGATATCCATTTCTCACGCTTTCAACTGTTCTGTCATCTGGCTGCTCGGATATCATACGTCTTTCGATCCATTCAGCATAACCAATGATACTCGCATGATCACGCTCCTCAGCCGCCGCAACGCTGCTGAAGCGTCCCAGTACCGTGATACGAGTGCCGGCTTTATGCAAGATATCATGCTGTCGTTCCTTTCGAAGCGATTGACGAAATATAATCTGGCTATTTCCAACCTTGCAGCTCGGCATGTGGCCATGGAACATTTGGAACTTTCCAATGAAGAACTCTATGTGCTGTTCGGACATCCGGTGTATCTGGAATTGCCAAATGATGAGAGCTGCTGGGGGCTGGTGTTTGATGAAGAAATCGCGACGCCCCAGGGAATGATGGCGATCAGTGCAAACGGGCAAAAATACAGTGCCTATTTGACGCCCGATATTGCCATTAACGTCATGGGGTAACAAATATGCAGCATCTTAACAAACTCAAAACAGTCTATAAACAGCTCGAAAGCTGGTTTAAAACTGAGAAGGGCAGACAGATTGTCAGTAAAATCCTGTATATATGCAGCCCGTTTATGGCCTTTTCTGTTGTTGAGGCTCTAAATGGAGTGGGGAACAATACCAGCTCCTTCGGTGCAGTCTCACTGATACTGAACCTACTGATGTATGCCGCAATCTTCGGCGTATTAACATTGGTATTCGGAGAGCGAAAATTTGTAGCCATCTCATACCCTGTGTTATGGGGCTTTGTGGGTTTGATAAACCACTATGTTCTGATATACCGCAATCGAATACTGGTACCATCAGATTTTACAAGTTGGCAAACCGTGTGGGCCATCGGCGACAAACTCAGCTTGAGCATGGATGACTACGTTTTTCACGGAATTTTTCTCTTATTCTGTTATATTCTATTAGTAGTGGTATTTGTCCAGAAGAGAGAAACGCCCCGTAAACATTGGAAAGCGTACCTGACGGGTGCCCTTATCTCATCCATTGTGGCGACTGGCGCAATAGGTTATGAGCCGGTTCGCACATGGCTCGATCTGTTTCCGCAGCAGTGGTTTACCCAAGATAACGGTTTTCTCATGAATTTCATTCTAATAGGTATGAAACAGAAGGTATCCGCTCCAGAAGGGTATTCCACCGAGGAAGCGGAAGACCTCATCGAAGAAATCGGTACCAAGCAGGCGGAAGATATAACCCAGCCACAGAATATCATCTGCATTATGAGTGAAGCGTTCATGGATTTTGATGTTTATGAACGACCAACTCAAATGGGATATGATTATACGCCGTTTCTCCACAGCCTCAAAGAGAATACTCGAAAAGGATGGACGATATCCCCGGCATTTGGAGGAGGCACTGCGTTGCCTGAATATGAGTTCCTCACCTGGCAAAGTCAAGCCTTTTTACCGTATGAGACTGTAGCTTATCAACTTTATCTGGATCACGAAATGCCCTCTATGGTCTCTCTTGCAAAAGAAGCAGGATACACAACCACTGCATTTCATCCATACAACCAAGAGGGGTGGAGTAGACCGCTCGTTTATCCGCTCATAGGATTTGATAACATGATATTCAAAGAGACCGATCCGGACAAATACACGTCTAAGGATCGAATGCTTTTGGGCCTGTACAGCGACAAATGCGATTTTGAAGACCTGTTTGAGCTAACGGGCGGTAACAAAAAGGGGAAAAACTTCATCTTCAATGTCACAATTCAAAACCATATACCTTACTACTCCAGGATCAATACAAAAGGTGGTCTTGAATTTGAGAATACAGCCCCTCTACCATCAAAATTACAGAACAGCTCACAAGCCGATGATATCCAAACATATCTTTCTCTTATACAGTACAGCGATGAAGCGCTACGCGAATTGATTGAGCATTACAAAAGCATAGATGAGCCTACAATGATTGTATTCTTCGGCGACCATCAGCCTTCATTTGCCTCTGAACTCGTTAAAACGTATTATCCGGATAAAACGACGCAAGAGCAGCGACTGATTGGTTCTGCCACTCCCTTCATTATCTGGACAAACTATGATAGCCCTTCTGAAGAAGACATCGTTGTCAGCCCAAGCATTCTTGGAGCAATGGTTGCACAGCAGGCAGGCTTCGATCTGCCGGCACTGCCCAATCTGATTATGTCTCGTATCTACCCGAAAATATCGGTTGCTCACGAGGCAGGTGTTGTTTCCCGAGAAAATGGCACTATCTATGATATCGACCATCTTCCTGAGAATCTTCAAACTGAGTGGGATAAATGGCAAAAGCTCTGCTACTATTATCTTTTCGACTTCCAAACCCAGTAGCCCGCTAACTGGGTTTGGAATCCCGTGTCATTTCGTCATCACAACGCCCGGCTTGTTTATATCTGGACAAAATAATCAAAGAGTGATATAATAATCAAAATAAATGATTCAAGCCCAAACAAAATTACGAGTTTTGAAACTCACGAAAGAAGGTGCTTTTGTTTATGTCTGAATCGAATTATGTAGAGAATCCAAAGCAACGGCGCCAATGGACGGAAGAAGAAGATGAAATCTGCCGAAAGTATTACCCTTCGGAAGGTTCTTCTATAAATAAGAGACTGCATGGTCGTACACGTCAGGCATGTAGACTGCGAGCGAGATTTCTTGGTATTTCATCTAATAAAGAAGTACGGTACATGCGGAGCAACAGCTGGACCCCGGAAGAGATTGAGATTCTGAAGAAGTATTATCCGGAAGAAGGCGCACGCGTTGTCAAACGCCTGCCGAATCGCACTGCTACGAACTGCACTTCCAAGGCCAGCGAACTGAAAATTCGTTCTACAGGAGCAAAAAAAGAGTATGCTCGTTGGACCAAAGAAGACAACGAAATACTACGCAAATATTACCCGATTGAAGGAGAAGCGTGCTTTACGCGTTTCCCTTATCGCACATACCGTGCATGCCAGGCTCACGCCAGAAAAATTGGATTGGCCAAGCCGCACATGCTTCCTTGGACCGAAGAAGAAGAGAGGATTCTTCGAGAAAATTACCCAGTTATGAGAACACGGATAACTGAGTTGCTCCCACATCGCAGCAAAGCAGCATGCACTCTGCGTGCAAGTCAAAAGAAGATCTCATCCCGGAATAAATCAAAAAGGGAATACTCGGACGAAGACGAGTAATCTTTTCCACGCACAAAAAGGACCTATCAACAGTGATGATACTGCTGATAGGTCCTTTTCTTATTGCTCATCAACGCAGCAGCTGTTCTTGAAGATCTTTTCGCATCTCTCGTCCAAACAATAGATTTATTTATCACTTTGCATTGAATAATAAACATTGCAATATAAATCTGTTAGTGATATAATTAAAGCATATTCAACAATTCAATTTCCTCTTTTGCAATCTTTTTTATTAAAAATAAAAAGAGATCTCAAAAAGAGATCTCTTTCATCCACACACTGTGGGCCGTGAAAACGGCGGGTTCGCAAAATGCTTATTTGAACTGTTGTGAAATTCTTAATGGTAGTAAAATTAAGAACAACTTAATTATGCACCTTAATTTTATTTTTGTCAATAGGGAGTGAGAAAAATGCCTGCAAGAAAGTTAAGTGGCATTCCATACAGTGATTACTATATAGGTCTGGATGTAGGTGTAAGTTCCGCCGGATGGGCTGTTACTGACCTTTTGTATCGTCTGTTAAGATGCAAAGGTAAAGATATGTGGGGTGTCCGACTTTTCCCGGAAGCTAAAACAGCTGTGGAACGACGTACGGCTCGTTCTGCGCGGCGCCGTTTGGCCCGACGCAAGCAGCGCCTGGATATCCTGGAAATGCTATTCGCTCCGGCATTAAACGAAAAGGATCCTCAGTTTTTGGTGCGTATGCACGAAAGCGATCTCTGGCAGGAAGATAAAAGCGGCTCCTCAAAGTATTCGCTGTTTGCTGATGAGAATTTTACCGACCGTGACTATCACAAGGCGTACCCGACCGCTTATCATCTTCGCAGCGAACTGGCTCATTCGACCGAACCGCACGATGTTCGACTTGTTTTTCTGGCATTGCATCACCTGATGAAATCGCGCGGTCACTTTCTTTACGAAATGTCTGATACATCGTCGAACGGCTCATCCTTGGAGAGTAAATTCGATGAGTTCTGTGCATTCCTATCTGACACATATGATCTCGATATCGTGCTGTCAGACAAGGACGAATATCTGAATGTACTGAAGGCTCGTCATATGGGGCTTACCGCCAAAGCACAAGCCCTCAATGCCGGCCTGAAGAAACCGGGAAAGAACGAAGAAGGGCTGTCTCAGTTTTATATTTCGGAGCTGCTGGCCGGCAAAAAGGTTAAGCTGAAAAACCTGTTTGGCGATGCACAACTTAAAGACGTAAGCGTGTCCATGCAGGACGATCTGGATGCACATTACGATGAATTGAGCGAGGCCCTTGAAGAGCATATATCTGTCATCGTATCGGCCAAGGAAGTTTACGATGCAGCACGTCTGGCCGAAATCATTGGTTCACACCAGTTCCTTTGCGACGCTAAGATTGCTGCCTATGACCAAAATCACATTGATCTTAAGACGCTCAAGCGCTATGTCCAGCAACACTATCCGGCGCACTACAAAAAAATCTTTTGTGCAAAGGAAGATAAGCTGAACAATTATGCTGCGTATAGCCGGTATCATCATGCAAGTGGAGATTATGCTTGCTCCCAGGCTGCCTTCTGCGAATTCCTGAAAAAAGTCTTGCCGGAGCTGAAGAATGAAGCAGATCCAGCCCTCTCGACCATTTACCAGCAAATCTGCGACGGAAGTTTTCTCCCCCGCCTCAGAAACTACGAAAATGGCGTTATCCCTTATCAGCTGCAAATGCGAGAAGTAGATGCAATTCTCACTAATGCATCGTCTTATTTACCGTTTCTCTCCCAGAAGGAGAACGACGGCTTTACCCCGGCCGAAAAGATTAAGAAAACATTTGCATTCCGCGTACCTTACTACGTTGGACCGCTTAGCGACAATGCCTCTCATCACTGGGCTGTTCGCACCGATGAAGGCAAGAAAGAGCGCATCTATCCATGGAATTTTGATCGTCTCATCGATCTTAACCGCTCTTCTGAAGCCTTCCTGGTCAATCTGGTAGGCCGCTGTACCTATACCGGTGATTTGGTTCTGCCTAAAGATTCTCTGCTTTACAGCGAATTCACCCTATTGAACGAGCTGAATCCGCTTAAAGTTGAAGGCGAGCCTCTGCCCATAGGCCAGAAGAAGCAGCTGATTAACGACATGTTTCTTCACCCTGCACCCGGCCAGAAGGGGAAAGTCACCAAACGCAAGATCCTTGCGTACATGCAGGCAAACGGATGGCTGTCTAAAAAGGTTGATGCAGATGCAATTACCGGTATTGACGACCACATTAAATCGGATTTACGTTCACACAAGGATTTCGCTGACATTCTTGCACGTACCGGCGACCGCGAGTTGGTGGAAGATGTCATCCGGCACATCCTTGTTTTTGGCGATGATAAGAAAATGCTGCGCCGCTGGCTGCGCACGCATACAGATGTCTTGACCGAAGGCGATATTAAGAAAATCTCTCGTTTGCGCTATACTGATTGGGGACGGCTTTCCAAAACTTTTCTCACGGGCATTTACACAGCAGGCGAATACGGCGAAGCCAAGAATATCATGGACATGCTGAGAGACACAAACGACAACCTCATGCAGTTACTGTCTGATAAGTATGAGTTTGCGGCACATGCCGATGCATACCGGAATGAGAATTTTGGTAATAATGAGACTCTCTCCGACAAATTGGATGAGCTCTATATCTCTCCGGCTGTACGCAGAAGCATACGACAGGCGCTTCGCATTGTCGATGAAATTGTAAAGCTCCGCAAAGCTGCGCCGGCCAAGATTTTTGTCGAGGTAGCGCGAGATAGCAGCCAAAAACTGAAAGGGAAGCGCACAGAGTCAAGAAAAGACAAGCTGTTAGAGTTGTATAAGGCATGTAAAAAGGATTCTCAGCTCTTGGCTCAGATGTGCATCAGCGATGCCGAAATGAAGGATTTGACCAAGCACTTGGAGTCCGAAGAGGAGAGCCACTTGCGCAGCGAACGTCTGTATCTGTACTATACTCAGTTTGGCAGATGTATGTATTCTGGTGAGCCTATGGATCTGGCTTCGGTTATGCGCGGCGAGCGATATGACCGAGATCACATTTTCCCGCGCTCAAGGATCAAGGATGACAGCCTAAGCAATTTGGTACTCGTCAAAAATGAATTGAACCGTGAAAAGAAAAACACGTATCCGATTGACGATAATATTCGCCAAAGGATGATTCCGTTCTGGAAACTGCTCAAAGACAAGGGATTGATCAGTGAGAAGAAGTATAGCCGACTGGTCCGCTCGACCCCACTTACAACCGAGGAGCTATCGGATTTCATCGCACGTCAGCTTGTTCAAACGCAGCAATCCACCAAGGCCCTCACGGCTCTCCTCAAAGATCGATATGGAGATAACACACGCATTGTCTTCTCCAAAGCCGGAAATGTATCCGAGTTCCGGCAGGAGTTTGACATGGTTAAATGCCGAGAGGTCAATGATCTGCACCATGCCAAAGATGCATATCTCAATATCGTCGTTGGTAATGTGTATGATACACGTTTCACAGAACAATTTTTTAAAAATATCCAAAATGAAAAATATAGTGTAAAGGCCGAAACTCTTTTCAAAAAGATGGATACTCCTGATGCATGGAACAAGGAAGAAACAATAAAGACAGTGCAACGCTATATGAAAAAGAACAGCGTTATTGTTACGCACATGCCTTATGAAAGAACAGGATTGTTGTTCGACATGCAGCCCCTCGTTGCAGGAAAAGGCCAAATCAAAAGAAAATCTAATTTTGATATTGCAAAATATGGTGGCTACAGCAGTCAAAACATAGCTTATTGTTTTGTTGTTGAGTTTACCAACGGCAAAAAGCGCGTCCGTGCTTTCCGTCCGGTATTTTTGTATCAGAAGCATTTATACGAGTCGGATCCGATCCAGTATTGCGAGTCGATCTTGCAGCTTGAGAACCCGAAGATTATATATCCTAAAATTCTGATTGACTCCTTGCTCGAATTTGATGGCAAGAGAGTGCTTCTGTCCGGATATTCTGCGACTGACTCGCGTCTAAGTCTGAAAATCGCTCAACAGCTATTTGTTAATGCAGAATGCGAAAAATATATCAAACGGCTTTTAAAGTTTGTTGGCCGCCATGCTTCAACTGGTAAAACTACAAAAGCAATTCCTCATCTCACCAAATTTGATGGCATAACTCTGGAACAAAATTTGAAGTTATACGATTGGCTTACGGAAAAAGGCAATTCTAAAATCTATCCGGCACCTCTGCAGAAGATGAGCTATTGCTTAGCTGTCGGATACCCGATTTTTGAAGAAATGTCGATTCTTAAACAGTGTAAGCTATTACTAGATATACTACATGCGTTCCAATGCAATCCCGTCTATCCAAATCTTAAAAGTATCGGCGGTTCCAGTGAGGCTTCACGATATCGGACTTCCGCCAATCTGCAAGAGACTCAATCTATTTGGTTGATATCGCAATCTGTTACTGGTTTATATGAACATAAAATCGATCTTTTGAAGTAGGGGGTATTCTATGAGCTGGCGAATTGTTTGTATTTCCAGTGTTTCAAAGCTAGACTACAAAATGGGATATCTCGTCACACGCAATCAAGAAGGTATAAAAAGAGTGCACCTTAGCGAAATATCTGTGCTCATTTTAGAGTCTACTGCTATTTCTTTGACAGCATATCTACTTTGTGAACTTAACAGGCAAAAAATCGCCATCATTTTCTGCGATGAAAATCGTATTCCCTATGGTATCATGACTGCCTTATATGGCAGTCATGATACCAGTTTAAAATATCGCCAGCAAATACAATGGACTGCTAACAACAAAGCATTTATCTGGGCTGAAATTGTAAAATCAAAAATCCGTGGACAACGATCGGTTTTGACAGATATTCACCACGATGAAAGACAACTTTTACTTCAGTATATTGAGCAAGTCCAACCTTTGGATGTTTGAGAGTTGTGTAATTCTTAATGGTAGTAAAACGACAAATGGACACATCAAGCGCAGTATTCGGTTTGAGAGTTGTGTAGTTCTTAATGGTAGTAAAACGCGGTGCGAATGTGTTGCTGGGTTGTGACTGTTTGAGAGTTGTGTAATTCTTAATGGTAGTAAAACGGAGCTGCCGCCCCTACGCCCTCAGAGCCTGTTTGAGAATTGTGTAATTCTTAGTGGTAGTAAAACATGGAAATACGCCAGCGCGTACAGTTGATAGTTTGAGAGTTGTGTAATTCTTGATGGTAGTATACACTTAAATGTTAACCATTGTTGCTTTGTTGTGGCAATTTTCAATTTGTGAACACGATGATATTCATCGATGAATGGTTTTGAAAAAGTGTGTTTGATTTTTGTCATAACCCGATTTGAGAGTTGTGTAATTCTTAATGGTAGTAAAACTCGACTTAGTTCATGCTGAATGCGGTCATCGTTTGAGAGTTGTGTGATTCTTAGGGACAATCAAGAAAAAAAGATACAGCTGAGTGCTCTCGGCTGTATCTTTTTTATACCATATCTGCATCATTCCCGCAAACGCCCAAATAAAATATGTAAATATCAACGCATTTCTTTACCGGGGAGGGCAAGTATTTGGATATCAGATTCTACCTGTGTCCAAGAGTCCTCGTCTTTCCAAACATAGAGAATGTCAACCAGAATATTATACTCACAAGTTACTTCCTTACGAGTATAATATTTTTCCCATAGGAATGGAGTCAAAACGAGTCACAAAATTAAGTCTTTTGAACATTCTGCAGTTTCTCACGACGGAACCGGAAGTTGAAACACTTGTCTCTTGCGTTCGGAGAAGTTTCCATCCCCGCAGAGGGGATGGGCAAACATAATGGGAACTTTACAAAACGATTGCCTTGTGCTACGCTGTTAACGAATGACAAAAGTATGCTCTATAGCACACCCTCAAAAATGCCCCGGCAGGCCATCGCTGGGGGCATTTTTTGTTTTTTGAGGCATCATTTGCATGGAATAGAGCAAGGAGCAAAAACTTGACAAAGCAATAACCTCGTGTTATCATATACGTGAAAGATAAGAGGGTGTTCACATGGCACCCTGAAAAACCTCGGTCTCGATGCCGAGGTTTTTCGTTTATTTTTAGACATCTCCCCAGTTATCACTCGCTATAAGAGACTATTATCAAATAGAATAACCAACGCACAAGGCCATCGAGCAAACGCCGCCCGATGGCCTTGATCTATTCCTGCGAACCTCAAAATAAGGGTTGCACAAAACTTCAATTAGTGATATAATAAGTCCATCAAAGATAAGGCTGGTGAGTGCAATGTTGACGATTCAGACAGGATTAAACCGTTCCAAACGAGAGGCAACTCTGATCAACTCGATCAAAAATCTTTCCGAGACCTATATAGGGCGGATCTTTCTGCTCGTCCCAGAACAAAGTACATTCTTGTACTCTCGATCTATCTGCGCAGCCTTGGGCAACTCATTAAGTAATAATCGCGTATCTGTTGTCGGCTTCGATGAGCTATTTACTTTGGTGCATGCTGAATGCGGCGATCGCGTCGATATGCTTGACGAAGGAGGTCGGCTCCTTGCCCTAGCACTCGCAGCAGACAACTCCACTAAAGCTCATGCCCTGAAGGTGTACAGCGGCCTATCCACTCGCCCTGAGTTCCTCGAAAAACTCCTCGACAATTACTCTATGCTGCGCCAATCCGGCATGGATATCGATCAAATGGGGAGAATTTCCGAAAAGGTCTCTCCGGTGCTCCGAAACAAGCTCGAAGATATGGCGGCTCTGTACACCGAGTACGAAGCCATTTGCCAGAAAAGTGCTTTAGACCCTGCCGAGCACATCGATAACATCGTAAATATTATCGAAAAAACACAATGGGCGAAAAATTCCGCATGGTTTGTTGACGGCTTTTCGGATTTTCCGCACCAGCAGATGCGCCTTATCCAACTGCTCATCCAGCAGGCTGATCATATTCATTTTGCTTTTGACATCAACGGTATCGGCGATGAACAGTCCGGCCGCATCAGCGCAAATCACACAGCCCAGTCAATCATCGATTTTGCCAAAGCCAAGGGTTTGGATTATGACATCTTCAATTCTGGCAATAATAGCGCGGATCACGCTGCATTAAGCTATCTCCAGCAGCATCTCTGCGATGAGACCCCAGCAACAGACAGCACTATAAGCGACGCAGATAAAGTTATTCGGCTCTTCTGTGACCCCAGCCCGTACCAAGAATGTCAGCACATCGCAGGTACAATCCTGCGAGCTGTACGCAATGGGTATCGCTATAAGGACATCTCTATTGTCCTGCCGGATTATGAGCGGTACGAGCCCATCCTTGCGTCCGTATGCCGCCGTTATGATATCCCGGTATATTTTGCGAGCCGTAAGGACGAAATCGCAAAGAAACCGCTCATGTTAGCCATCTTTTCTGCACTTAATTGTGCTACTCGTGGTATGCAGAAAGAGGATACTCTAAATTATATTAAATCTGGGTTATCTGGGCTTGACTCGAGAGAGGTAGACCTCCTTGAAGAGTACATCCGTACATGGAACATCCACGGCAAAGGCTGGATTACAGATACCGATGGTTGGGCACTTCACCCTCGCGGTTATGGCTACGATTTTACTGAGGCTGATGTAGCCACTCTTGCTGAACTAAATCGTATCCGTGTCAAATGCGCAACGCCGCTGCTTAATCTGCAGCAAAGCCTGAAAAATAGCAAAAACGTCGCTGAACAAGTTGAGGCTTTCTATGATTTTCTCGAGGAAATCCAGTTCGTAGATCGCCTGCAAAGCATCGTTGATGATATGCAGCGGCAGGGCAAAGACCAGATCGCAGCGGAATACGCCCAGATTTCAAGTGTGCTTAATGACGCGATGGAGCAGATGCACGAAGTTGCAATAAGTATGGAGCGTTCGCCGTCTGAGTTTGCAAAACTGTTCCGCCTGATGCTGAGCACATATCGCATTGCAACTATCCCTGTTAGTGTTGATCAGATCAATGTCCTTAATCTTGGTGACGCTCGATACTTCCAGTCTAAAATTCGATATATCGCGGGTGCCGAGGAGGGCGTTTTCCCTGCATATATTGCACCGTCCGGTCTACTCGGTGACGCAGAAATCAACGAGCTGTCTGCTGCGGCTGACATTTATCTCCCGGGCACAAGCGATGACATTGCAAAGAGATCTCTATCCGAGATCAATACAGTTGTTGCCGGTGCGCAGAAAATGCTTGTCTTCTCCTATGCCAGCGACCCTGCGACGCCAGCAACCCCATCTCATTTGTACACCCGAGTAAATATGATGTTTCCTGAGCTGACCCCAACTCGTGGTTGCGGCAAAAACGGCATCTACGAAGCAGACCTGCTGTCCGCCGAGATGACAGGCCGCCTGATGGGTCGAGTATATAATCGCAAAGGCTATGATAACATCATCACAAGTATTGCGCTTATCGACAATCCGGACTTGCAGACGGCAGCCCTTCGTGTTACCGATAAAGCAGACTGGGAACTCCAAGACCTGTCTAAGCATTCTGTTCGTGGTCTGTTCGGCGAGCGAGTAAACCTGACAGCTACGCGCTGCAATGTCTACTCTTCGTGCCGATACCATTACTTCTTGAAGTATGGCCTCCTCCTGAAAGAACCTCCTCGTTCCAAACTCAACGAGCCTTTCTTCGGCGATTTTATGCATAAGATCCTGGAGACCACCATCCGAGAAGTTGAAGCCAAAGGCGGGTTCAAAAAGATCTCTGATGAGCAGCTGCTTGCCATCACCAACAAACATATTGACGATTATACCGTCAAGGAAATGCACGGTATCGAGCAGGCGCCGGAACGCTTCGTCTACCTCTACAAGCGGCAGGCAAGGGAAATCCTCAATTATATCATGGAAACCGAAGCACCCCGTAAACGTACCAGCGACTTTATCAGCACTGGATTTGAATGCCGTATCGGCGGCGAAGGCGCTGACTTCCCGGCAATCACCGTTGACTGCGGTAAGACGAAAGGCGTTTACACCGGTATTATCGACCGTGTAGATGCGTGCAGTATCGATGGCAAGGACTACTTTCAGGTCAGTGACTATAAGTCCGGCCGTTCTAAGTCGATTGACTTTGCTGACATCCAGAACGGTATTGATATGCAGCCTGTTCTTTACATGATGGGCGCTGTTAATGCCAGCGAGCATGGCGGAAATGACATCGTGACCGGTGGTTCTCTGCCGGCCGGTGCCCTCTACAGTCCTGCAAAGTTTCCTCTCGTAGCAGCTCAGACTCGCCTCAGCGACGAAAAGATTGAGATTGAGCGCACGAAAATGCTTATGCGTCGAGGCGTTCTTCTGAACGACCCCAAAGTCCTCGAAGCAACTGAGCATTCTGATGGGGATGGAAAGCGGAAATACTTGAATGTCAAAGTAAGCAAAGACGGCTCGGTTTCCGGTGATGTGTGCACCGCTGAACAGTTGGATACGCTCAATCAGTTCAGTGTCCATAAGCTGCGCGATATCGTCGAAAACATTGCAACCGGTAAGGTTGCTGCAAACCCGATTTCTCGTGGCCCGGAGCGAAACGCTTGCCGCTACTGCCCGTTGAAGGGTGCGTGCCACAAGGATTGCTGCGGGACAAAGTTCCGCTACATCGCAAAGGTTTCTGAAGAAGATTTTTGGAACCAAATCACAAAAGAAGTTTCGAAGAGAAAGTAACGACAGCTGCCCGAAAGGGCAGCGGAAAGGATAAGTTATGCAGTTCTCGAGTAATAAAATTGACAGTATCAAGGACATCCCTGACATTGACTCCATCAAGCTCAAAGATCTTAATATCCACTATCACGGCGGTTGCTCCGCCTACAAAGGGCAGGGAGCAGGACGCCGCTTGACGTACCGCACCAGTGCCGTCTGCAATCTCGGCGATATTCTGGATTCCGTTTGGACCGAATTGGCCATTAAGACGGTAGAACGCATCCTTGGGGCAGAATATCTCGAAAAGGTACAGAATTTCGTCCGTGAGTACGGTATTCCCACTGAAAAGCGTTCTGATAAAACAATTATGAATGCCGCTCTGGATATCTGCACATCAGAACGTTGGAATCGTTTCGAGTGGGTATCCCGAGACGTCTTCATCAGAACCGTTGGTCTTCCAAAAAAATAATCACCTCAACCCGGCTGATCAGCCGGGTTTTCTTTTTGTGAACTATCCATATAAGGGTTGCACAAATCATCAATTAGTGATATAATAACATTAAGAAAACAGTCCGAACAGGAGGCAGTTTTATGGAGAAGAAATTTGAATTAACACCCCAACAGAAAGCAGTCGTAACTGATCGTGGTGGCAATTTGTTGGTGGCCGCTGCTGCCGGTTCGGGCAAGACAAAAGTGCTCGTAGATCGCATTATGGAGCGAGTATGCAATGAAAATCAGAACATTACTGATTTTCTGGTAATTACCTATACCAAGGCTGCCGCGACCGAACTCCGTGCCAAGATTACTGCCGAATTATCCAAGAGACTCGCTGCCTCGCCCAATAACAAACATTTGCAGAACCAGATGCATCTTGTTTACGGTGCTCAGATCTCGACCGTACACTCTTTCTGTGCTAACCTGCTGCGAACCTATGCAGCAATGGCTGATCTCGCCCCGGATTTCCGTGTCATGGAAGAGCAGGAGAGCCGCGTTATGAAAGCGGATGTTATGGAAGATCTGCTCGAGCATATCTATGCAAATCTCGATAAGCACGAGAATATCAAGGCTTTTATCGAAGAACTTGCTTTCGGCCGCGATGACAGCGCGGTGCCAGCCATTACATATGGCGTATATGACACTGTACAGAGCCACCCGTGGCGTATGGAATGGGTAAAGCAGTGTCTGTCCAATATGGATGTGCGCAAGTTTTCTGACGCGGCTGAAACTCCGTGGGGTAAATATCTCATAGACAACGCCAAGTCCTATATTCGTTCGCAGTTACCGTTGGTCGAACTGGCCATTGAACTGTGTGAGGCCGATGAAGCCCTGAGCGCGGCCTATACAGAAACGCTGCAGGCAGACTACCGCAAGCTCTTTGACATTACCTGTGCTGTGACATGGAACGACATGGTAGTAGCCAAGGACGTTGCATGGGGCCGTCTGAAGCCTGTTAAAAAGACAGAGCAGGTATCTATTCTGACCAAAGAGCGCATCAGGGAACTGCGCGACAAATACAAGCTGGCCGTAAAGAACAAGTTGCAGGCATTTGATGCAATGTCCGACACTGTGCTTAACGACCTCAGTAAGACTGAAGCGTCCATCAATGGCGTTTTTGAGCTGGTCAAACTTTTCACCACCAGATACAGCGCCAAAAAGCGTTCCAACAACGTTGTTGACTTCTCCGATCTGGAACATATGACCATTCATCTGCTGCTTGACCCGAAGACCCATGAACGTACAGACGTTGCTGCTGATATCAGCAAGAACTATTGCGAAATTATGGTCGATGAGTATCAGGACAGCAACGGTGTACAGGAAACTATCTTTGAAGCAATCAGCTCCGGCAGCAACCGCTTCATGGTAGGCGATGTTAAGCAGAGCATTTACCGTTTCCGTCTGGCCGACCCGTCAATCTTCCTGTCGCATTACAACGCCTACAAGGATTACACAGAGGCAAGAGAAGGGGAGCCGCGCAAGGTTCTTCTCAGCCAGAACTTTCGTTCTCGCCCTGAAATCCTCGAAGCAACCAATGACGTCATGCATAGCTGCATGAGCCCGGTAGTTGGCGGTATCAACTACAACGAAGAGGAAGCACTGGCTGCCGGCCGAACCGATTTCCCAGAGGATGAAGAGATCTCTCGCAACGCAGTAGAACTCGTAGCGATCAACATGGAAGATATCGCAGGAGAGGGCACCTCTGACGATGACGCTGCGGAGTCCGGCAGTGCGGCCAAGATCGATATCGAAGCAAAGTATGTTGCTCAGCGCATTCAGAAAATGCTTCGTGAAGACACGATCATGGACGAAGATACGCATGAGATGCGACCGATCACCGCAAACGATATCGTTGTTCTGATGCGTTCTACCAAAAACTCTGCGCCGCATTACGTCAAGGCTCTGACCGACCTTGGTATTGCAAGCAAGTCGTCTCGCAACAAGTCCATCATGGACACCACCGAGATCCAGACGCTGTACGCTTACCTTCAGATCATTGACAGTCCGGTGCAGGACATTCCGCTTATTTCTGTTATGGCCTCGCCGCTGGTTGGCTTTACCGCTGATGAATTGGCGGATATTCGCATTAACCAGAAAGATACTTCCTGTTTCTACGACGCTCTGGTAGAGTACGCGGCTACGCCCGGTCTGGCTGACAATGACAAGAGCAAGATGTTTCTTGCCCAGCTGGCACGACTTCGCAGCATGACTCCGTACAGCAAATTGAGCGATCTGTTCACAGAGCTGCTTTTCGAGACTGATGCAGAGGATGTCTTTGGTTCTCTTAGTAACGGCGAACAGCGCATGGCCAACGTCCGTAAGTTTGGCGAAATGATCAGCTCGTTTGAGATGGGCGGTGCAAGGGGCCTCTTTGGTTTCCTGTGCCATATCGAGTCTCTTATTGACCAAGGCGAAGAACTTCCGCAGGCATCTGCTTGCGTTCTGGAAGACGAAGCTGTGACTATCATGTCTATCCACGCCAGCAAGGGACTTGAGTTTCCTATCGTATTCCTTACTGATTTGTCTCGTCGGTTTAATACCAGTGACGTCAAGAGCACCACGCTCCTGCACCCGACTCTCGGCGTCGGTGTACAGCTGGTAGAAAAGGATAAAGGCTATCGTCACCCGACCATCGCCAGAACCGCTATTGCCAATAGCATTTTGGTTGAGACAAAATCGGAAGAGCTGCGTGTCCTGTATGTAGCTATGACCCGTGCAAAGCAGCGCCTGGTCATGACGTACTGCGATAAGCTGACTCGTACGATGCAGCGTCTCCTCTCTGACGTAGAGTATCCTCTCCCTGCATCTGTTTCTCAGAGCGTCAACACGCCGGGTGAGTGGATTATTCTCTCCTCGCTGCTCCGTCCGGAAGCAAAATGCCTCCGTGCACTGACCGGTCTTGATACCACAGAGTATCACGCTGGCAAATATCCTTGGAATATCAAGGTCATCAATGCACGAGAGCTGCACAGCAAGACTTTAACCATGTCGGAAATCACGGAGAGTTCTATGATGTCTGAAGACGATGTTTCTCTTCCGGTTGAAGAATTTGACTACCTTGACTCTACGAAGATCCGCAATGATCTGGCATTCGAATACAAATACCAGAAGGCCATTCATACCCCGGCAGCGGCCGCTGCTTCGACGTTGAGCATGGTGAAGAGGAACGTCACAATCCGCCGCCCCAACTTCGCCAAGAAGAAAGGTTTCTCGGCCGCAGAGAAGGGAACTGCCACCCATAAGTTCTTGCAGTATGCAGACTTCCAGAAGTGCGTCAACGAGAGTGACGGCATCCAGCAGGAAATTATTCGCCTCAAGTCTGACAAGTTCCTGTCTGTTGATGAAGCGGATGCTGTACTGGTTCCGGCGTTAAAAACTCTGTTCACATCCAAGGTTGGCAAGGAGTTGGCACTTGTGCCCGCCGATCAGCTCCATCGCGAATATCGTTTCTCCGTCCTGGCTCCTGGTAATGAAGTATTCGGGGAAGAAGCCTCCGATGATGATGTCCTTTTGCAAGGCATTATCGACCTGTTCTATGTCGATGCTGATGGTATTCATATTATTGACTTCAAGACAGACTATCTGGATTCTGATGATATGAAAGCAGAAAAATCCGCGCACTATAAGACACAGCTTGATACTTATGCGTATGCACTTCGAGCAATCTACGAGGAGACCCCGATTGCCGATAAGACTCTGATCTATGTCCGTTACGGAAAAAGTGTTTCGGTATGAGTATTACAAAAAGGTCGCCACTATTTTTGTGGCGACCTTTTCTGCTCTTGGGTTTGAAGGGACCTTGGAATTGCTGCAGAATAGCCCTCTGTTAGTTGACGGTCACACATTATTTTTATATAATATAATGTGCGATTGTTGACAGGGAAGGGGGGACGGTATGGACGCGAAAGAGAAAATACAAGCACTGCTGGAAACATCGAAAGACGGCACCGTCACCGCAGCTCAGGTGTCCGCCGCAGGGCTGCATCGCAGTATTTTGCAGGAACTGGTTGAGAGTGGTGAGTTGTATCGTTTCAGCCGTGGTCTGTATGTGCAGAACAACGCATGGGAAGATGATTTCTACCTATTGCAGCTCAAGTATGGACGAGGAATTTACTCACACGATACAGCACTGTATCTGCTGGGCTATTCGGACCGTACCCCGGCAAAATATACAATGACCTTCCCTAAGGGCTACAATGCCTCGTCTTTAAAGAAAGAGGATGTGGTTATTAAGCGTGTGGTTCCAGAGAATTACTATTTTGGCCAAACCGAAATCAAGTCTCCATCCGGTAACCCAATCCGTATTTACGACCTGGAACGGACCCTGTGTGACATACTGCGCGGCAGTGATAATGATATTCAGATTGTCGGACATGCCATGAAACGCTATGCTGCATCCAAAAACAAGGATCTCCGCAAACTGATACAGTACGCAGAACAGCTACGGGTAAAGCCCAAAGTTCTTCGTTACATGGAAGTTTTGCTTTGAGCGCAAAACCCAATGCAACGGAAGCCTTATTCGGGATAAATGGTATGCAAAGGCCGCCACAAGAGTGTGGCGGCCTTTGCTATTGGATTATTCGCCTATTAGTTTATTCCAGAAGGGAATTTTGAAACCGAAAAGATATGTAGCCTTTATATCCTCAGTTTGAACATAAGAATATTCCCAGGCTCGAGAATCTGCACTATCTCCGCGATTATCACCCATTACAAAATATGTGCCTTCAGGGACGGTGAATACAGATTCATCGGTCCGGGGATAGGTCATTACGTCGTTTGCAAGGTACTCAGTTTCATCAAGGAGTTCATCGTTGATATACACATATCCATCTTTCAGGGATACCGTCTCACCTGGCAGGCCAATAACTCTTTTGAACATGATCACATCTTCATGCCTGAAGAAAATCGGTGTTCCTCGATCCAGAGTGCTCTTATCTCCTAACCGTAAGCCGATGCAAAAACTGCCCGCCGAATAATTAGGTTCCATAGAAGCGGATGGAACAACTTCCGCCATGAGTATAAATCCAAATAGGATGATAACGATCAACATACCGCCATATAACCCAAAATTCCTCTTCAGGAATAACAACACTGAGATAAACCTTGACTTCTTCTTATCTTCCATTTCTTATATTTAGTAGAGGACTGTATTATAAGTTGTAAAGCATTGATAAATAAGCATTCCTTACATTCTTTACACAAAATACTGTCCACTACGTTCTCCTTTCCACGGATATCTGCTCTTGAGACAGAGCATCTTCATGGGTTTATTATATCACTAATTGATTTTTCGTGCAACCTTTATTTGCGTTTTGGCTATTGACTTATCAACGTAGACTTATTATAATAGACACATAAAGTCTCTTTGTTATTTTGTCCCTTTCTGCGCACAAGCGCTGTTTTTTACTTTTCGCTTTCTACCCATATACTCCTTTTACGAGTGTATGGGTTTTTTATTATATATTTTACATTTGGAGGTGTTAACCCACAATTAACAAGTAAGTCATCAATAAGTCATTCATTCCAAAAAAGAAAGAGGTTATTACATGTTACAGTTTGTTCAGAAAGCAAGAGGTTATATATCTGGTCATGTGACCAAGAAACCCGTCATGAATAACGGAGCCAGCGGCAAGAGCTTTTGCACAGTATCGTTAGCAGTCAATCTGCCGCCGTATGCTGGTAAAGATGGCACCAAAATTGTGCCGGAGCCAATGTTCTACGAACTGACGGCTTTTGGTTCGACCGCAGAACACATCTGCCGGGACGTTGAAAAAGGACATCGTTTCGAATGCGAGTTCAATATCCGCCCGCAGAAGCCACGCAAGGTGGAAAAGGATGGCGTGGTAACGGTATACAATGACTGGTCTTTTGTTATTGTCCCGTTCACCTATAGCAACATCCCAGAACCGCCCAAGAATGATACAAAAAATCAGGCTACGCGAGAAACCACGGTTCCCAATGAAAATACCACTGCACCTGCCCCCACGGCAGCAGAGGCAGTATCCGCTCCTATGCAGACCTCCCATGATCCAATGAGGGATTTTGAGAAAGCAGAAGAAGGCTTCACTGTACCTGAACAGGCAACGGATGATGAGTCCTCGTTTGCAAAACTTATTCAGGATTCTTTACCGTATTAACAACAAGCAGCTGGGCATGTCCCAGCTGCTTTTATTTTTTGGTATAGTTGCGAACATGTGTTTGAACAAAACTAGCTCGGGATTCAGTCAAAGCAACAGAACAGGCTCTATTGGTTTGACATAAGCCCCGCCGATGGTATAATATATACTCATAAGCAAGAGGTGTACTGCAGTGCCAGAAGAGGAGATTTCAAATCATGAGAACCTATAAGTATATATGTAAAAAGTGCCATAGTAGACAGACAAATTCCCCCGACCAACTCTGTTCTAAGTGTCGCTATGCCGAAAAAAGCGCTACTAAACCATGTATCATTTGCCACGACATTAAAACAGCATCCCCAGATGGCGTTTGTTGGAGATGTAGAAAAAAAGTACCCATGGAAGAGTTCGATGAAAATAAGCTTCTCAAAGAAGCTATAGCCCGCTACAAGCGCGACCTTATGGTTCTCAGTCACCGTCAGGATGGTCTTTCGTATGGCCAGATTGCGAAAATTACAGGCATTCCTGTTTCTACGTGTCATTCCATTGTGTCTCGCGCAACTAGAAGCTTGAGTATCAGCGACGAATCGCCAGCATGGGCATTCGACAACAAAGACAAAACATAAACCACTCGGCCATTGAACGGCCGAGGTTTCCCTTTAGAAACAACTACCCCTTTGGATGTTCGATTCTGCTGGAAATACTCCCCTTGTAGTGTTATAATACCAGTATACCGTGAATAGTAAATTATGCACTTCCAAGGAGAGATATTGAAATTGGCTCGAATCAATAAGAAGGCTGCAGCTATCATTGCTGCGATTGTTGTTGCCGGTTCTTGCACCAGCGCAGCAGTATTTCAAATACACCGAAACAACTCACAGGACAATCTGGATTCATCAGCCGTCCAAACTGAAAAAAAGCAATTCACCCCCGAAGATATGGCATCTTATATCCAGGACTCTAACAGTCTAATTGCTGAAGATACCCAGAAGCAAATACAGCTGTATAACGCCAACTGGAAAAATGCATACAATCAAGTTGTTGCTATTGCAATCACAACCGAAGATCCTTCGGAGTCTTTGGCGAAAGGGTTACGTACTCAAATGGATTTAGCAGACCGCGATTCTATCATGCTTATTAAGCCTGATGGAATTGGCGTTCTTGACATTGGATCGGAGTCTCCACTTTGCAATTCCAAAATCGCTACAGATATGAAGACATCTTCAGATGATCTCCAGAGTATCATCCTTTCAAAATTCGCCGAGATCAACGAGTATCTGTCGATATACGTCAATCCTGTCAATTCGGAGGGCCGCAAATCCTTTGCCGAATGGGAAGAAACAGGAACTCAGATCTTTGAGAACTATCAAAACACGGTCAGTGCCTTTAATCTGCTCGCAGCAGATGTGAGTGATTACAACCAGGAGAATTATCCGGGAGCTACTGTATGGCAAGCATCCAACGGTGGTATTACAACATTCTGCATTTCAGGAAGCCGGGATGATGCAGAGTCTTTTTGGCTGTTCTATTATGACAAACTGATCAATGGCGCAGCGGATGGAAAGTTCACTCAGAAATACGTACCCTCAGATCTTGACCAGCCGAGAAGCGTATATGGCTATATGGCCGAGCCGGATGATAGTGATTCCACAGCAGATCCGATCATTTATTATCGCGCTGACCTTATTGGCGATGTTTGTGTAACAGCTTCCGCGACCGATGAGTCTCAAGTCGACACTATTACACAGTTCTTTAATACGATTGGTGTGCCACAGAATGAAAACGTGGTTTACTAATGGGGAGGGATAGCCATGGCTGCTCAAAAAACATTTTATGCAATATCGACCTTGAGCTCGGATGTCCCAACCTTACAAGCTCTTATGCAAGTTGCTTGCACTAAGACAGCAGTTGTACTGAAGGTAGGGGAACTTCTCCAGGAGATAGAACCCCGCGATATGTACCAAATGCCTCCGGATGTCACACATGGAATTATGTACGGCATGAACCCGGATAAATTGACAATCATGTGGAACAAAGCGGTTAAGCGGCAGGCCATCAACGCGCTAAACTCGTTGACTCCATATATTGTGAAGAGGGAGGAGACCCTGACTTCTGAATCAGAAGGGAAGCCGGCTCAGTCGGCACCGCAAACGCAGCAAAAACCTTCTCCGCGCCTTACACCGAAACAGAACGTCACATCAACTTCCTCGGATGATGATTTTACATATCCACACGCCATTACTCTGTCTATTGACGAACTGGAATCCCTGCTGACACGCTGGATGGCGGCAACATTCCCGGCAGGGAGTAACGCATATCCGAGTATTGCCAATGGTTTTTATGGAGAATCCACTTCATGGGCTATTTGCCTTAATGATTTAGCAGAAATAGATCGAAAGCACTTATCCCAAGTATTAAACGAATTTGATGCAAAGAAGGAAATAGCCCTTGATCACGAGTGGCCGCAATCCAACGATGGCGCCCCGTGGAGTCTTGCACTGACGGCATCCATCTGCAACAAACTCGTTGAAAAGGCAATCCTTGAGCACATCACACCTCCATTCCCATACGGAATAGAAAGATCTTTCTCTCTTGGTGACGAAATAGTATTCATATCGCCAGATGTTTGACCTCAAAAGCCCAACTTGGTCATTCACTATTTAGTGAATGACGAGTTGAGCTTTTTCTGTTTTTTACTATATATCAGTTGCAATGTAAATCAATTAGTGATATAATAAAGCCATCAAACGAACGAGGTGATTCCCGTGAAAGGTAGAATGTCCAATCAGGAATTTGATAACTATATCAAACAGATGGGGTCTTTTGAAGGACGAAGAGGTCTGATGAAGTGCATGCCTGTAATGCCTGTTGAGTTACAGGAACAAGTCGAGGAAGCCCTAGAAAAAAGTGCTACTATAGGACCGGTTAAGACGGCTGATACTCTGATTTCAGCTGCTAAACTTCAGGTACATCGGAAGTATCATAGGCTCTCTTCGTCATTTATCCAAACATTTTTTGATACTCCCGAATATGCAAAGATTATGAAGGACCGCATGCTCCGTGCTCGCATGGGCGGCTATCTGGCATACTGCGTTGCAGCCAGCTGCCGTAGCGATGACATGGGCACTGCAGATAAGCTTCTCTCTCGTTGCGGAAATTTCGTTTTTGAAGACGAACTCTCCCTGAACGACTGGATCGTTCCGATGAGTGGTAATATGGCTGTCGATGTACGTGCCAATTATTTTGCTAAGCATATCCGTAAAAGCAGTTTTGATACCGGTCGTCAGCTTTTCAGGGAGGCATTAGATCTGACCACAAAGCAAATTGTCGACGATATGGGCGAACAGGGTAAGTCTAACCTTGTTATCCCGTTCTTTCTTAACAAGTTTGACCAATACAGCCTGTCTCTTGATTCCGTTGATATATCAGATATCCCAGACGTCATCAGGAATGACAAGAATATGCTCATTCTTAAATTCTTTCAGAAAGCGGAAGGCGTTGGACCATCGAACCATCATCAAACAAGCGCATTTATCATGAACCGAATTCTGCGAGAAAACAATGACCGTGCAACTCTATGGGACGCTATGCACACATCAAAGCTACCGTTCTCCGGATTATCTCCATACAACCTGGGCTATCCATATGCCCCAGGATACGGATTTATTGATACAAAGGGGGTATCTCCCTCGAAAGCATCGCTAGGTGTATCCTCTGCTCTTACTGACATGAGATATTCTTCTGTCGAAAGCGAAGCTTCGCCCAAGGACGATTTCTGGAGAATGTCTTTTGATGAGCTAGCATCCTGCGCAGATACCAGCCGTCTCATTGACCGTGAGCGCACTGACATCCTGAATGCCATCAAGCAGAAAGATATGCTTCGCGCTAAAGACCAAGAAATCAATCAGCTAAAGCAGGCTCTCCAAAGAGAAAAAGAGAAGAATGCAATGCTGCTCTCCGATAAATCTGATAAGACGCAGAAGGTGGAGAACGATCTGTCTAACCTGAAAGCAAAATACGAAGCGACGGTGCAGCATATGACTGCTGTCGAGACACAGAATGAGACTCTTAAGAAAAAAGTACGTTCCTTGTCTGAACGTATTGCAAACCATGAGCAATCGTCTGCAGCTATGGATAATGAGATCTCGATCCTTCAGCAGCAGATTGTAAACTCTTATGATGATGCTTCGTCTGACACTGAGCTTGATACCAGTGTATTTGATGGTATGCGTATCGTATGTGAAGGCGGACACAAGAGTTGGATTGCCGGCATGCTGGACCTCCACAAAAACATTCAATACTATGGTTCGGAAGACACGCCGCCGTCGGATGATGTCATTCGTAATGCAGATATACTTTGGCTCCAGGTAAATAGCCTGTCGCATTCCCGCTTCTGGAACGCTGTCAACACCGCTAAACAGGCTGGAATCCCCATTCGGTATTTTACCTCTGCCGGCCACAAGTTCTGTCGTCGTGAAATCGTCAACGAAACGATTAAATATCTCGAGCAGAATCCATCGTCCACGAAGAATAAGGAGGGAAAACATTGAAAACTAACCTCAAAAAGTCTCTACTCGCATTATGGGTAGCTTTTATGATTGGTTTGACCGCCTGTGGATCCACTTCTCAAGTAGAGCCCCCATCCACAAGTGTTGAGCCCATCACCCAATCTCAAACAGAGACCGCAGAAACAACTGCTTCCGATCAAACGGTACCTACTGATAGTTCTAGCTACAGCACCGATATCAGTGATCTTCCTGTCTATTCGGGCGAACCATATGTGCCCATCAACGATAATATACCAGCCTTTAGTGACTCTGATTTCACGACAACCTCATTTGAGCATTATAGTGAGTTAGACTCTCTCGGCCGCTGCGGTGTAGCGTTTGCCAACGTCGGGCAGGATCTGATGCCTACAGAAGAGCGTGGTTCCATTGGGCAGGTTAAGCCAACTGGTTGGCATACCGTCAAGTATAGCCACGTAGACGGTCAATATCTTTATAACCGTTGCCATTTACTGGGATTTCAACTCACAGCTGAGAACGCGAACGTGAAGAATCTCATTACAGGAACACGATACCTAAATGTAACTGGCATGCTTCCTTTCGAGAACATGGTTGCCGACTACATCAAGGAAACAAATAATCACGTACTATATCGCGTAACCCCAATCTTCGAAGGCAACAATCTGGTTGCTAACGGAGTACAGATGGAAGCCATGTCCGTCGAGGACAGGGGAGAGGGTATTGAGTTCAACGTCTTCTGCTATAATGTTCAGCCAGGTATCACTATTGACTATGCAACGGGTGAAAGCCACGAGGATGGTACCAACACTACAGCTTCTTCGGCAAGCAACAATACTTCTTCATCCTCCACACAAACCACTACGGCGCCGGCTGTAGTGGCAGAAACAAACCAGGCAACGGCTCAGCAAGATACATCTTCGCCTACCAGTTCAAGCTCTACTTTTATCCTGAATACAAATTCCAAGAAATTCCATTTACCCTCGTGCAGCAGTATCAAACGCATGAAGGACTCCAACAAGAAGGAGTTCTCGGGAAGCCGTGATGAAGTCATCGCTCAAGGATATGAGCCTTGTAAAAAATGCAATCCATAGAAAAAAGCAGCCTTAAGGCTGCTTTTTCTTTCCGTTGTTTTTGCAGGGTTTCTGCCGCTGCAAAAAATCCTGCATCATCTCATAATCATTTTTCCCCATTCGGCCGCATGTCGTAATAAAATACGCATTTGACCAAAGCGTCGGAAGGCGACTTTTCAAAGCAGGAAACTCCTGGCGTAAGCAATGCGAAAGATATCGCTTCATTTGCTTTACAGCATTATGAACACCATGCTGTGGCGGTAACTCGATTACCAAGTCCACAAGATTGGACTCCACATGAACCTTGATCAACGTAATTTCTTTCTGCTGGCACACGTCACATAGCAATTCTTGCAGTCTTAGGTCAATGCCATCGGTTAAAACTGGGCGAAGATATTTTACGCACCAAACAATACGGTATCTACACGCATAAACAATGCCTTTATTTTCTTTAAAAAACATAACAGAAAATACTCATCTTCTTTCTTCGTCTAATGGATAAAGCGGTTGCTGCATATTTTGCAACAACCGCTCCCTATAATATACATGTATTCCTATCGCAAACTCTAAAAATCCAGGATTGCGAGTTCTCTGATTTTAAACAATTCCCAGTATAGTCTTTGCCCGCACTGACTGCAAAACGCAACATATTCACGTTCTATCGTTATGCCGCAGCGTGGACAAATAGGATACGTTGCATCTTTATATTGCCATGTTTTAGTTACAGCTAAAGGAACTCGATACAATAGTTGCTTTTGAATCTGAAATCCCGGTGCTTTTGTTTTCAACCACCGTAACAGAATACTCTCATTTTTGCTTATTCAAAAATATCAATTAAAGTATCCATAGGATTCTGTAAACTCGCCGATCTCCAACAGCTTGCTGCCTTTATATGCAGCCAGTGTTACTCGTACTCGATAAGAGTAACCATGTGCAACAGCATACTTCTTAGTGCTGACCTGCGCAGAACGAGCTCGTGCCGCAGACTTCCACGAATTCACCGTTACCCATTTGCGGTCCTTCATCTGTTCCAAATACACAGTGCAAACAACATTATCAACACCCACTGTTGATGCGCTGCCATGTCCCCGCACTTCTGCAATACCAAGAATCGAAGACGGAATGTCAATGTGCCCACCGACAATCGTCACGTAATTCCAGCACGGGTTGATCGCCGTTGCTCCGGAACAGATCCATGTTGTGCAGAGAATGAGGATCACTGCGGTGAATGAACGGATAGCTTTTTTCATAAGAACAACCTCCTTTTACTACTATAGACGAGATTTGAACGGCTGTTCTTACAAAAACTTTTAAATTGACTCAAAAATTTTTATGATTTCATCTTTCGATATAGTGCCAGAAATGCCGTAAGCATAGACATCAGTATAGTATATTGCAAGCAAACGGTCATCTTTCTCGCAAAAATATGCTTTTTTACCGTTAATAACGACTTCCTCATATGTACTATCTTCAGTATCGACAGAATTGCTTTCGAAATCCAGTGAACACGTCAAATCATAATATGAACCATTTCCATTCGAGTATTCTATCATTATATAATCTGGCGATTCATCCTTATGGCTAATATCAAATCCTTCTGGAACATACGAAGGGATATAAGCTAAGTATTTTTTGCCTATTCCTGTATTGGAATCTTTGTCTGCTATAACATGAGAATTTGAATTATCAAACCTCAAGAAAAAATTCACCACAGGCATTCGAACAGCATCAACACTGCATACAGCAGTTCCACCCAATATCGCAATGCCCATAATGGCCGCAATCAACTGGTTCTTTCTTTTCCAAAGCCACCGATATACCGGGTTATGCTGTCTTCGTTTGATTGTGGCTATCCTTCTTTCAAACTCAGGAGAGAACTTGTGTTCAGGAATGCCTGCTGCTTTCAGCTCATCTTTTGTTTTTAAGGGAGAGCTAGCATCCTCTTCTGCAACGTGAACCATTGCCACACTGAGCAGTTTATCGAAATCCTTCTCGGTCATAACTGGCCCTCCTTTGTTAAGACATCCTTTAAGAGCTTCTTTGCACGGGATAGTCGTTGATATGCCGCATTCGCGCTGATACCCATTGCAATACTCGCCTCTTCTACCGTATGATCATAATAATACACCAGGAGCAGCATGTCTTTATATTTTTCTGGCATCCTTAAAATTATGTCTGCGATTTCTCTGATGGCAACAGTACCTATGGCCATATTCTCAGTTGAGTGTGTACCAGCGACATCTGAAAACTTTTCATACATTTCTTCTGAATGATTGCTTTTTCTGCGTTCGTCAATACAGATATTTCGTATCAATATATGTAGATATTTCCGCATATTTTCTGACGGCACCTTTGAGATTGTATCTATATTTTTAGCCACACGAAGGAATGCTTCAGATACCATATCTTCTGCTTTGTGGATATCGTGTGTAAAATTTCTGGCATCATAAAACATGCCTTGAGAATAAGTGTTGTAGAGTTCTTCAAACAGACTCAGCTGCTCCGGGCTCTCAATTAAAGCATCAGCGAACATTTGCGCGCCCCCTTTAATTACATTATAGCACAATCTCCCGACATAATTCGACATGTATATTTGCTCTCTGTTCCATTCCCAAAGTATTTGTTGCAGTCAAACACTGCGTGTGATACAATTATTACAACGATACGGCGTACTATCATGCGAAAAGAATTATAGAGGGAGGCTCGTATTTTGGCATTAACATCAATCACGCTTGAGAATGTTGGTCCTTTTACTCAAAAACAATTTTCTCTTTGCCCGGGAATCAATATTTTCGCAGGAGGTAACGGATCCGGTAAGACACAAATCCTCAAATGGCTTTATGCAGCAGTGCAAGCTGCAAATCCCGGCAATTCTTTTCAGTACAAAGCGACTCGCGTTTTCCGACCGGAAGGGAACTGCTTGTCCAAATTGGTTAATTGGGATGCTCCGTCCGATGCTCTCGCCAAAGTCGAGGTATGTTCGGAGACAGCCTCCATTTGTGTTTCTTTTACTGCCGATACACCAAAGTGGGAAGCGAAAGAACACTGCGATCAGATGTGGGAAGAAGAATACTGTCCGAAGACCTGTGTCTTTATTCCTGCCGTCAATATGCTTCCACACGCTTGGAACCTCGAGCAAGCAGTCAGGCAAAGAAATGTTATGTTCGATGATACCTATTTGGACATAATTGCTGCTGCCCAAATAGTCATATCTCCAGATGTCAGCAATCACGCAGAGTCGTTGTTGCTTGAATTGGAAAATGCCATCGGGGGCAAAGTTATCGTCCGGAACGAAAAGTTCTATGTACTCATGAACAATGATGTGCGCATAGAACTTAATATGCTTGCCGAAGGCCTACAAAAGCTCGCTGTGTTGTACCTTCTGCTTAAAAAAGGTACTCTTAAGAACGGTTCCGTTTTGTTGTGGGACAACCCCGACACAGGAGTAAGTCTGAAATATATTTCGCTCATTGCAAAAATTCTCTGTTTCTTGCAGCAGGAAGGTGTGCAGATATTTGTCGCCACGCACAGTATATTCCTGCCTCCAGCATTGGAGGCGCTGGATTCTGATACGGTCCGCTATACAGCATTATAATCTTACGCCGACCGTTTTCGATTTCGAAAAAGTCTTCGAAAACGAACGCTGCTAATTCGAGATACGCGGTACAAGACGGAAGGACGGTATAAAACTATGTCGAAAAAGAATATAATTACCCAAGCGGCTCAAATCGCGGTGCAGACGGAATTGGAATACAAGCGCTTACACAAGCTGCCCATTGCCCGATTCGCTCTGGAAACCAAAGAAGTATTCCTCGAAAACCCGGATGGCACCAAAACTTTGATAGGGAAGGCTATGAAGAGGGGAAGATATAGCCAGTGGGCCAACAATCCCAAAGGAGAAAAACATGATCGATAACAGAATTGGAAAACGTTTTAAGCAATGCCGTGAGGCTCTTGGTCTCACCCAGAGCGAATTCGCAGAAAAAGCCGGGTTTACCGTAAACTACATCTCTACAATTGAACGCGGTACAACTTTTCCGCGCTGCGAAAGCCTAATTTCGCTTCTTAACACATTGGGAGTTTCGGCCGATGCCGTTTTCTGTGATGTGTTGGATCACTCACCAAACTACATGTCATCCGTTCTATCGGAGAAGCTGTCAGTGCTCCCATCGGCATCCCAAAAGCGCATCCTGCAAGTCGTCGAGTTGATGATTCATCAAGAATTGGGGGCCTGCAATACGCAAACACAAGCCTCGACCACTGTGCCGAATGAGACTTGACATCCTCCATAAAATATGTTATATATAATAATACAGTTTGTCTCTTTTTTCTCTCACATATCATTGTGAGATTGTCTCCAAAGGCTTTAAAGAGCACTGTATTATTTTTTGCTATAAAAGACATTTCTTGATTATCTCCAGTCGTGTGGTTCGCATCGTAACTGATCCCAATCGGGAAGAAATTTCGATCTACCACACCAACAACTCTGCGATCGGTCTTCTGCCGATTGTAGAGTAAGCCTTCTGCCTGAAAAGGACCGCTTATGCGGTCCTTTTCTTTTTCCGCTCGAAGACATAGGATAATACGAGGGACGTTTTTCTAACCTCTCTTGCAAAAAAAGATATTATGTGTTAATATACATATTGTAAAAGTCCCTCTTTTCTCTATTAAACGAGAATGTTTCTATCTGTTCTGTACTAGAACTGTTTCCCAACAATAATACAATCCGCTATCAGATTAACTTCTGGTAGCGGATTTTTATATATATTAACGAATTAGTGAATGACCAACTTGGTTGTTCCAAAAGAAAGAAGGTCTAAAACAACAAAACATTTTAACTCTATTTAGAAAGAAGGTTAAGAACATATGTCTATTATTTCAGACTACTACAAATTCTATCGAGGCGGAGAACCCAGTATAGATTTCGAAGATACAATCCGTGCTGCTATCTCGCTTCTCATAACCAAAATTCAGGAGCGTGATGCAAAGGATGATGTCGCTGTGACCAAACCATGGTTTACTGCCGTCGAGGACATTACCATTCCCGGCGAGGATTTTGGGTTTAAGATCATGCCGGCGGTATATCGAAAGAAGAGAAAATCCAAAGGTAAGTGGTACGAAGAGATCTATGACGTGTACTCCACAAAATCCGTAAAAAGGGAAGGCAGGTCAGAGTTTGAACCTGTAGAGGGTATTTTTCCTCCACAAACTATCTACTCCGATGTAACATTCTCGAGCAGAAACCAAATGGGAGTATGCTTACTCTATAATCTAGAACTCGGAGAAGCGTATTATCTCTCAAATACTGCTTTTGTGAACGAAGGAAAGCGTATTAAACTCGTCTGCGGCTGTGCAGAGAAGGTGATTTATTCTTTCAACTGGATTACCGGAAAGGCTTACACCATTCCATTTCCAGAATACACAGAGTTGTTTCCCACAGCTAAAAAGTGTTGGAAGGAAACAGTGTACGCTCTGGAAGAAATCAAGGCTAAAGACGTCCCACAAGCGGCTATAAATTGTCCTCTATTCGGTATGCTCGAAGCTATTTATAATCGGCCTGAAAACATGCTGAAATCCATCAAAGCTGCATATGAAGAACTGGGCTGGTTCATTGAATCAGCCCAAGCTATGACTTATCATTTGGCTTCTTTGCTGGTATATACCGGAAACCTGTTTCAAAGTCTGTTACAGACATTGGACAAAAGCCATTGGTTTTTACCATTACTCATGCGATCTCTTAACATGGGAAACCCTATGAAACAGCAGTTCTCTAACATCCGTAATTGGTTAGGCTTATCTAAACCGATATACGACAAGCTATTGGCCGAGCCTAATGAAAAGCGTTTCGTATTTTTCATGTGCATGAAAATGTACGATTCAAATGTCTCGTACGAAACATTTGAAAACGTCTATGAAAAGGTCCTAAAATTAGACGTTGAACTTTCGGAGAATGCTGAGAAATCCCCATACCATAGTTGCTATTCACCAGTACACATTAAAGGCCCGTATGGCAGGCGCCTTTTTACAACAACGGAATTACCCCGCTCGATGTACTTCTACTCGAAGCATAGCCTCTATAAAACCATCTCTATAAACCATTATTACAAATGGCTTCTTAGTGAATGTTATCTCATGGTAAAACTGGGGAAACACGATCGAGATGCATACATCTATGGAATTATTGAGAAGTTGACGGAAGACCACAATCGCATGGCTAAAAAAATCATCCCTAATGCAAAATTTACGTTACCCCACAATGTGGAGGCATCCCACGATGCGATGGTAGTAAACTTCAACAAGATCAATCTTGACACAACAGATGAAAGCGCTGAACAAACCGCCAAACTGGCTGCATGTTATCGCAACAAGAATTGGGATTTTACACGCGATAAAACCTATTGCATGTCGGCGCCATTGTGTGCAAACGACCTGTATCAGGAGGGTATTGATCTCAATCACTGCGTTGGTAGTTATGCCAATGATATTATCAATGCACGCGGTTCTATGCTCATCTTCTTTATGCGATACCGCCGACATCCTAACCGTTCTTTGGTTACTGTACAGGTCAATCGCATGAAAGATGGCACATATTTCGTTGCAGAAGCTGCCGGCGAAGGAAATCGTTCTCTTAATGAAAACGAAAAGAAATACCTTGAGTCGTGGATGAGTCTGTTCAATGGATATTGTAAAGGGATCATCCACGAAAAGCCTTCTATTCATCGAACCATGAATGCTATCAGTCTATGGTGCGCATGGGCCGTTGGCAAGCCACTTCCTGTTACTACCATCGGTAGTTGTGCTGCCACGGTTACCGGCACGAACGAGGCCGTCTTACTTATTGCCAAAAAAAGTATTGACGATATTAAAGCTCGTGCAGAGAAATATATAAAAGATGGCGGCACTATGTCTCCCGAGACATACATGTCCATTCGCCTCGCTGCCATGTACGGTTTCTGCGCAGCTACGAAGGAAATGAGTTTAACTGATTTCCTCTCTTTGCTAATTCGTTGACGCTCCTACCGTTAAAGCAATGGGATTCTTGCGATGTTTTATCGTATAGTTTCCCGAAAATGGTTGGTGCGCGGCGGCCGATTATCAGATTTAAGGAGGAAATAATGGTGAACTACTCGACAACAAGTTACCGAGCTTCTTGCTTCAACCACCGTTGCTTAGCAATACGAAACGTATTACCAAGTCTTACACAATGTCCACAAGCGTTAGGTTGGGCTAGTTCCTAGCCTACCGTAAGTATTATTAGGAAGTCATCTTTTCGGAATTATATATCCGAAGGCCTTCCTTCTTGATGTTGATTGCCGCATTGAGATCTCTACCTATTGTAATACCACACTCGCATGCAAAGGTACGGATGCGCAAATCCTTCATTTTAGGATGACGTGCTCCACAGCGATGGCATACCTGGCTGGAGGGAAACCATTTGTCTACTTTGACGAGATGTTTCCCTCTGTTGGCCAGTTTGTATTCCAACAATCCAAGAAACAAACCATAGCCATTATCCATAGTGGCTTTACCGTTACCAAAACCCTTGTTCGACATTGCCTTCATATTCAGACTTTCTACACAAACAACATCATACCGATTGGCTATCTCAGTAGATATCTTATGTAGGTTATCTAATCTCTGATTGGCAATATGTCTATGGATTTTGTTTACCTTCTGAAGCTGCTTCAGATAGTTATGGGAACGAGGTTCGTTCTTCTTGGAACCTTTCTTGCGCGAAAGCCTTCTCTGCTCTTTAGCGAGTTTTGAATGGCTCTCACGATAATACTTATGGTTGGTACCAACATCGCCCTTGTCGTCAACGTACAGTCCATCAGAAGCATAGTCCAGTCCAATCGCATTATCCAATGATGTGACGGGAACAATGTTTTGCTCAAACTCAAAGAGAACTGCGGCATAGTATTTACCGTCGCTCTCTTGAGAAATCGTAACCGACTTTAGTTTCCATGCTGCATCAGGAACTCTGTGTATTACGGCTTTGACTTTGCCGATTTTGGGAAGTTTAATTCCCTTGTCAACGATAGCCACCGTGCCGTTTTGGTTATTCGTAGTATAGGCTTTCCGGCTATGTTTAGAAGACTTGAACTTAGGAAAGTTGTTTCTCTTTTTACGAGATTTGTCGAAACAGTTGCGAAATGCACTCTGTAAATTCATTTGAGCATTCGCAAGAGCGAGGCTATCTACTTCCTTGAGAAAAGGATACTCCTTCTTATATTTAGCGGGAGTGACGGTTGCAAACTTTCCCGTGGATTGATAGCTTTTGATCTTGTCGTTAAGCATAAGATTATACACCTTACGACAACAACCAAAAGTTTTCGCAAACATGATGCATTGTTCAGTTGTAGGGTATAACCTATACTTAATCGCCGTATTCATAACTGACAGTTCTTTTGCCTTTCTATATATTTGAGAATGTTTTCTTCGGAGGTGGAACCAATGGTCTCACAAAAGTAAGAGCCATTCCAAAGTTGGCCCTTCCATAAAGATTTCCTGATTTCAGGGAATTCCTTCAGTAGTTTGTTGCCGGTAATACCCTTCAGATATTTTACGATTTGAGTAACCGAAATCTTCGGAGGAGCGGAAACAAAGCAATGCACATGGTCACCTTCACCGACCTTGCATTCCACGACTTTGAAGTCTTTTTCTTCAGCAACGGATTGTACTAATTCGTATAATCTATTGCTAATATCAAGGGTAAGCACCTTTCTACGGTACTTTACACACCAAACTATGTGGTAGTTGATGTTATATACGCATGTTCTTGCGTGTGTATATTTATCCATACATATAGTATAACACAATCGAGTATTTATATCAACTTTTATAATATTTTACCGACTGGACGGGCTTTCATCTCGGATACAAGTAACCGAGAATTCCCGCCCTGGATTCTTAAAAAAAGAAATTATAGAAAGCAACATCAATGAAGAAGTTGCTAACGGTACTATGGAGATTCTCGAACAGAATCTCCATAGCATTCTTGTCTGGGATGATGAAAATAACAAGGAAATTAAATTCTCCTTTTCTGAGTTCCTGAATGAGAAAACCGTTCGAGATGTCATCTATATCAGCGATACTATCCCGGAAAAATGGAAGATAGATGCAGATGAGCTGGCAAAATATTTGTGGCGTGTCTGCGACCGCAATAGTTTCATCACTTTGTCGAGAATAATTGTCTTCTGGGATCCTTGGATCGTAGATGATGAAGAAGATGATAGTGATCCTTATCGTCAGAAACTCGAAGACGAAACAGGGGATGATTATGCAAATTATTTAGCAGAAGCGCCGTTGTTAGGGCAGCTCTGGTTTGAACGTAATATCGTTGCGATCAATGCTGCTTCTATTATGGTAGCTTCCAAAGAAGTTGAAAAAGAAAATCTCAATTTGGGCGACCCATGGTTTTCGGTTGAAAATCAATATCATATCGGTGTTTTGCAGACGGCAATCCATGAATTGCGACATCTGCAAATGGATACAAATCCGTTTTTACCGGAAGATACGTATCCCGTCGAAGAATCTTCGGAGGAGGCTGTCGAAGCGTACTGCCGAGATGTGTTTGAGGATAATTTAATTTTGGAGAACATTTTCCCTAATTTGTTCGAGAAAGATTGACTTTTTGCTGTTTTTCGGATATACTGCAAAGTACGGTAAGAAAATCCGCAAAACTACTGCATTTTGCGGAGAACAAAGCTAAACAGACCTGCTTTTGCAGGTCTGTTTTTTTGTGCAATTGACTTTGTTGTTTTCCTACGTTATAATAGAAGAGTAATAGTCCCTCTCTTGTCATGCATTGCATGAATTGTTTGCTTTCCTCGTGAAGAATGAGACTGTTATTATATTGTACCAAAGCTACTATTCTCTATTTCAGAGAGTAGTAGCTTTTTATTTTATATTTAATAATCTAGGAGGTATAAAAAATGGCTACTATCCCTGTAAAAGCAGAAGACGACATCCGAAATCGGTGGTTCTGTAACCATCAAGCGACCATGCACGATTATACAAGTGCAAAAGGAGACAAGATTTCCGTAATCGACTGGCGTAAGCCAGGCACAGGCGTTTATTCGGTCCGTTATCTTCTGGACCGCAATTATCTCCATGTGACCGGTGATTGCGGTGACGCATTGTATCAGCTCACAGAAGAAGCAACGCTCGAAAGATTGGCTCATTATGATATGGACTATCTGTTTGGCAAGCTGCGCTGTATGGACTCCGAAGGGGGCCTCTCCTTCGACACCGATACTGCAGTCGAAGGAATTCGCTGGTTCGCAAAAGAATATGGCGAACCCCAAACATCCGAGGCACAAGAGTGCTTCAATGAAGTTATTGAAGCAGCCGAAGAATGCAGCTCTCTGAGCGAGTGGAACCAGCGCCTTGCCGTATTCGATTCTTCTTCGTATGTATTCAGTGACTATTTTGGCACTGATTGGTATGAATGGATGCCATCCTGCGGTGAAGTATACAGCTATCAAGCTGTGGCTTTCTGGCTGGGCTTGCGTATGGCTTATACGCAGTTACATTCCGGCAAGGAGGTGTAACGCTATGGTCATCAGCAAGAGCAAGTACATGCGCGGCTGTCAGTGCTCGAAAGCCTTGTGGCTTTCTGTGAATAAACCTGAATTAGCCGATGAAATTCAAACTATTTCCACTCAGCAGGGTGATGAGGTTGGTGAATGCGCTCGCACGTATTTTCCTGACGCGATCACAATCCCGCTCGACCGGACAGTAGAAATGACAAACCAGACAACGGCAGCCATTCAAACCGGCCGCCGGCATATCTGCGAAGCCACCTTCATGGATGATGGCTTATCATGTTCTTGCGATATCGTCGTAATGCATGATAAAAAGTCTCTGGATATTATCGAGGTCAAATCATCTATGTCGATTAAAGACCGTCAGCTTGATGATATGTGCTTTCAGGCATATGTCGTAACGCAAGCGGGTTATGATGTCCAGAACGTATTTTTGATGCATCCTACGCAGGGATATGCTTACGTGGATAGCTTTGATGTACATGCGTTTTTCACTCTGGAAAATGTCACTGACATCATCAAAAACAAGATGCCGATGATCAAGGACAACATTTTGACTTTTACCGAAATTTGTTCTGATCAAGAACCGTCTTGCGACATCGGCATGCACTGCGAGAAACCCTACGAATGCCCGTTTAAGGAGTATTGTCACCAGCTGCACAATATTCCTGAAAAGAGTGTTTTCGATATTCCCGGCATGGCCGCATCGAAGAAATACTCTCTGTACAAGGCGGGCATGGTTTCCGTGGAGGATCTGTCGAATTCCGGGGATGCATTAACCGATAAGCAAAAAGAGCTCGTCAAAGACCTGTCTCTGATGCCGGGTGAAAGCATTATCAGGAAGGCAGAGCTGGAAAAGTTTTTAGGAGCGCTCCATTATCCAATGTATTATTTGGACTTCGAGTCTTTCCAGAAAGCTATTCCGCCTTTCCCTCAAACCCACCCGTACTCGCAAATCCCATTCCAGTACAGTCTCCATATCCAGCAATATGCCGGCGGACCTGTAGAGCATCGTGAATTCCTTGCTGAAGCAGGGAAGGACCCTCGGCGGTACTTGGCTGAACAGCTGGTCAGAGACATTCCTATGGGCGCCCACGCCATTGCGTATAACTCTTCCTTCGAAAAGACAGTTTGTCGCAAGCTGGCAGAGCGTTTCCCCGATTTAAAAGAAGGTCTGCACTCGATTGCAAATAATATGGATGATTTACTCATTCCATTTAAGAACAAATGGGTGTATACTTCCTCTATGAGAGGAAGCTGTAGTATCAAAGCAGTCCTGCCGGCTCTTTGCGGAGATGACCCTTCTCTGGATTATCATTCGCTCCCCGGCGTGCAGAATGGTGCTCAGGCCAGCGAAACCTACGGTAATCTTCAATTTGTAGAAGATGCTGCCGAGGTTCAGAAAATAAGAGATGGTCTTTTACTCTATTGCGGGTTAGATACCCTTGCAATGGTGAAGGTCCTTGAAAAATTATATTCCTATATCAGAAAGTAGGTGAAACTATTGAAAGAAATCCATGATGGTGCACAGTTATATGCTGTGATCCATAGCACTTACAATCCTCAGGGACGAATTTGGGATACGCACCCGTTTATTACGATGTTTTCATATCTCCAAGAGGCCGGCGTCCGATTATTTTGTGACGAAGATCAGCATCTGTTTTCCGAACGCAATGGCAAAACATCTCCTGCGCTGCTGCAAGGCATGATTGATATGTGTCAGGCGAGGATTGCCGCCGCACTGAAGCAATCAAAGCAGAACAGCTACGAGGCAAATTGCTTGGAAGACGACATGTCTGATATCGAGACGATTAGAGATATTTATCTGCCCGTTGAAAACGCAGCATCCGCTGCCTCGGCGAACGATGACTCCATCGAGCAGGCTCTTGATTTTGAACCGGGGAATAAACGTGAAAATAATAATCCTGAATGCGAAACCCCAGATTACGATTATCTCACGGAACCAAGTATCCCTGCTTGGATGTTATTTTGAGTTGCATATCTGATTAAGATATGTTATAATATTTTGTGTACAGAAGAAGCTTTTTGTACACCAGTCTGTTTTCAAGGTGATTCCCAAACGCCTTGTAAGTATGCCGTTTAAGAAGCACTGTTCAAGATTCATCTTGTACAGTGCTTCTTTGCTTTTGCGCGGCAGACTTACAGCTGGTCGATATGTTTTTGAAAGGAGAATTCTTTGTGAGAATTTTAAAGCGAGATGGCGTTGAAGCTGAGTTTGACCGCAAGAAAATCGAACGTGCTATCGAAAAAGCCAACAAAAGCGTAACCGCAAATGAGCGGCTGAGCGAAGATGTTATCAAAGATATCGCCCTCAAGATCGAACAGGATTGTTCCGCCGCAGGTACTATTCCTACCGTAGAAAGCGTACAGGACAAAGTAATCTACGCTATCATGAGCGCAGGTGCATATGTCCTTGCGAATAACTATATTATCTACAGATATACACACGCTCTGCAGCGCCAGAAGAATACCACCGATGATAAAATCTCGGCCATCCTGCAGCTCAAGTCTCAGGCAGCGATGGAGGAAAACTCGAATAAAAACCCAACCATCGTATCTACACAGCGAGATTACATGGCCGGCGAAGTATCTCGAGACCTCACACGTCGAAAGCTGCTGCCGGAAGACATCATCCATGCTCATGACGAAGGCCGCATTCACTTCCATGATTCCGACTATTTCGCACAGGCAAGCCACAACTGCGATTTGGTCAACCTGGAAGATATGCTGCAGAACGGCACTTGCATTTCCGGCACATTGATTGAACGCCCCCACAGTTTTTCCACTGCATGCAACATTGCTACTCAGATTATCGCCCAAGTGGCATCTTCTCAGTATGGTGGCCAAACAATCACGCTGACGCATCTGGCTCCATTCGTTAATGAGAGCCGCGTACGATTCCGCCAGCATGTTATCGAGGAACTGTCCGAAGTCGGCATTGAATATACCGAGGAACAGGTAGATAAGATCACTGAGCGTCGGGTTCTTAGAGATGTAGAAAAGGGTGTCCAAATTATTCAATATCAAGTAATCACCCTCATGACTACAAATGGCCAGGCTCCGTTCATCAGCGTTGCGATGTACCTCAATGAGGCAGGCAACGACCAGCTGCTCCGTGATGACCTCGCTCTTATTATTAAAGAAATGCTTCATCAGCGATACGTCGGCGTTAAGAACGAAAAAGGCGTATATATTACCCCGGCCTTCCCGAAACTTCTTTATTTCCTCGAACCGGATAACGCTTATCCGGGCACGAAATACTGGGATGTAACCGAAGAGGCTATTCGTTGTTCGCTTCACCGCATGGTTCCTGATTACATCAGTGAAAAGGTCATGCTCCTGAACAAGATTGATGCGAATGGTGAAGGGCATGCATATCCCTGCATGGGCTGTCGTTCCTTCCTTACACCTTACATTGATCCGAATACAGGCAAGGGTAAATATTATGGCCGCTTCAATCAGGGCGTTGTAACTGTCAATCTCCCGTTCGTTGCGATGTCTTCGCAACGCGATCTTGATACGTTCTGGCGTGAGTTTGATGAGACGTTGGAACTGTGTCATCGAGCACTGCGTCTGAGACATGAACGCCTGCTGGGCACGCCCTCCGATGTTGCTCCTATCTTGTGGCAATACGGTGCGCTTGCTCGGTTGGAGAAGGGTGAACCGATCGATAAACTTCTGTACGGTGGCTACAGCACCCTTTCCTTGGGTTATGCAGGACTGTACGAAGCCGTTTATTACCTGACCGGGCACAGCCACACTGACCTGGAAGGCGAACCGCTTGCGCTGGCCATCATGCAGCACATGAACGATAAGTGCGCTGAATGGAAGGCCGCAGAGAATATTGATTATTCTCTCTATGGCACTCCGCTGGAGAGCACTACGTACAAGTTTGCTAAGGCCCTCAAGCAGACCTTTGGCATCGTGGAAAACGTATCCGATCACGGCTATGTTACCAACAGCTATCATGTTTGTGTCCGTGAGGAAATCAATGCGTTTGATAAGCTGAAGTTCGAGTCGAAGTTCCAGAAACTTTCTCCGGGCGGTGCGATCTCTTACGTGGAAATCCCCAACATGGAAGATAACATAGAGGCTGCAGAAGCAATCGTAGAATACATCTACGAAAACATTATGTACGCCGAACTCAATTCCAAGTCGGATTACTGTCAATGCTGTGGTTATTCCGGCGAAATCAAAATCGTTGAGGATGACGGCAAGCTGGTTTGGGAATGCCCGAACTGCGGCAACCGCGATCAGCATAAAATGAACGTGGCTCGCAGAACTTGCGGGTACATTGGCACCCAATTCTGGAATCGTGCGACTTGTTCTGTTACAAGGTTATCCGAAAAAACAGCAGCCTAACAGGCTGAACTGACAATCCTAGAAGTAGAATGCTGGAGTAACGACCAGCAATGCTTCCCCTAATACTCCGACTGGCATTATCCATCACAATGATAGTGTCAGAAGCTCGGTGAAGTCGGCAGAAATCATCCTAAACTCAAAATGAGCATGGTTGATGATATGCCGGGGGTCTATAAGATACCTATGGTGAGAATGTTCTCCTCAAAAACTGACGAACCTGTGAATGTACGGACCCAAAACACATAGAAATATGCGTCATATCTGGTGTGGTGGAGTAAAAATGATTCCTATGAAACACCATGGTAGCCGAAACGTATAATCGTGGCGGGGCTATCCAAGCCAGAAAGTCCATAGCAGGCACCTAAGGGTATAAATGCACAGATAAGATTGTTGGAACAAGGAAAGGTACTGGAGTTTAAAAACTCTGATGACGAAGGATAATAAGCGTCTTAACCGGTACTGAAAAGTAGAGCTCGAACCGTTTACCGTCTTTGTAATGAAGACATCAGGAATGGGCTCGAGTCGGAACTTATCCATAGAATAATTCCGATGGAACGCCGTGTGAATTCGAAAGATTCATGCACGGTGTGGGGCGGGGGAAAAGCTGGAGATTATTTCGAAGGCTTACCTATCGCCATAAGGCCGAACGCAGGAGATTCGCGATCGCGTAATCCATGTTTCTACGCACAGCAATGTGTCGATCGAAAAATAACCCGAAATAACTCGAAATTATATTGATAGAGGGGCGTTAGAAAGAGCGCCCCTCTCCATATACATAGGAGGTGCAAAAGTGAATTACGCACAGATATTCGATTGCGATATTGCCAATGGCCCTGGCATGCGAGTGTCTCTCTTCGTTTCGGGGTGCACCCACCATTGCGAAGGATGCTTTAATGCACAAACATGGGACTTTGCATATGGCAAAAAATATACCTCTGAAATAACCCAAGCGCTTATTCAGATGATGGATCGCCCATATATTAAAGGTATTACCATTCTGGGCGGTGAACCCATGGAGCCAGAGAATCAGAAAGACGTATTGGCTCTTTTGAAAGCAATCCGGAACGCATTCAGAGACAGCAAAAATATCTGGATTTATTCTGGGTATGTATTTGAACAACTGACAGGCAAACGTCCTTGCAGGGCAAGCACACTAACCGCCAAAGAAATTCTCTCTTTAGCAGATGTACTTGTAGATGGAGAATTTGTAATGGCTCAAAAAGATGTTTCTCTTGCATTTCGTGGGAGCCGCAATCAACGCATACTCGATTGCAAAGCATCTCTAAAAAGTGATACTGCCGTATGGCTCTCTGAATACAATCCCGCTCAAAGCAAAGCATAAAAATATACCCGACTATCGCATAAAGCGTAGTCGGGTATATTTTTATTCGTCGGTGACCTGATCGCCTTCTGGGGCGATAGGACCGTCAGCACCTATTTTAAGGCGATTTCTGATTTTACTGAAAAGCCCATCCAACTCTTGAAAATCAGATTCTGTCATAAACGAAAACATCTGATTAAACTCATTGAGGACTGCACGCGGGCGGATGCTATAGTTGTTCAAGTCTACGATGCTATATCTCTCGTTAATAAATGCAAAGTACCGGAACAGTTCCTGATCGATGGCATCCATACGATAATGGTCGATATACTGCTGCAGAATATCAGACGTAAAGGCACGCTGACCATTCTTTATTGCATAACACGTAGAAGAGGACCTATTCAAAAATGTTTCCATCCGAAGAGGGCTCGCCGCATCATACCCATATTTCGATACCAAAAAAGAGAAAACAGGTGAAAGGGGAGCAGCCAATCGGTCCATGACACTGTTATCTCGCGCAATACAATACTCCATATTATAGCGGAGATCAAGCAAATAGTCCTTTACCTGACTGCAAGTATCATCGTCGATGCCACTTACTTTCTCCTGGAAATCATAAAGCAGTTCATACTGTGCAGTCGTAGAATTCTCCGCAGACAGTCTGATAACAAAATAGCTTTCATACAATCCGTTCAGATATCGTAAACACTCTTTCTCAATATAATTAAGATGCAGATAGCGCTGCAAACTCTCAATCTGTTCGGATGACAGATTATGCTGCTTTCTCATCAGGCCATTAAGAGAAGAAATAGACCATATTTCCGTATTTGCGAAAATATTCTCTGTTTCCATGCTTCGCTCATCGGCGAGAGCCTTAATATATCGATAAAGGGAAATATCCAGCTTCTTTCGAGTGTTTTTTGCGAATTTTACGGGCTTAACATCCGAAAGCATGCTTTTTATATTGTTGCAGCTATCTTCATTCAGCCAGGGAAGCATATAGTTTAACAACCATATCAGACTTCGTTGATTGAGATTAAGGCCTCGGGCTTTAATCTTAATTACATTACGCGAAAAATATTTTTTATATCGCTCGATTTTTTCTGAGCTATAGTTGAACGTCTTTTTCACATTGTAAAAAAAACTTTCTACTTCAGGTTCTTCACCAGAGCTCATTTTCTTTAAATATTCAATCGGAATGTAAGTTGCGTCCGATATATCTTCCAGAGAATGTCCTTCACCACATAGTTCTCGAATAATCACGCCAGAAGCAGTTTTCTGCTGTGGAAACTGTTCAGCCCACTCCATTTGAGCCGCATTGCGAGTATATGCCTTTAACTCGCTATACGACAATTTATATTCCCGCATGATCTTGTCAATCCACTCTTGAGGGACATTTTTTTCTTCATCACGCATAAATGTGATCAAATCCTGCTTCTTAATCTGAAGAATTTGACACTGGATCTCAAGATCAGGTTCTTCGCCATCGATACGCAAGAGCTTAAGCAGATTCCAAAAACGCCTTGCCTGCATCTATAGACCCCCTCTGCTATATTATTTTTTTGAAACACGACATATTTACATACAATGCCGCAATCCAAGTGTTTTTATTATAGCATAAAAGCAGGTCAAAAACAACCCGAACCCTTACCTGCAGAGGGCCAGCTTGCACAGAGAATTATTTATGATTGACAACCCTGCAAAAATATGATATATATAATATACAGTTTGTCTCTTTTACTCTCACATATCATTGTGAGATTGTCTCCGTACGCTTAAGAGAGCACTGTATATTTTTTTGCCTAAAAAGACATTTCTTGATTATCTCAAGGAGTGTCTTTTTTTATTATCCCCATATGGAAAGGAGGCCAACTCTTGTCCGTCTATCCGCCCCGACCCGTTTCTTAAATAGGAGGAACAACACGATGAAAAAAATCATCCCTATTATCAGTGTCTTCGCAGACACACTGCAGAGAATCTTCTCTGTAGCCACCGATGTATTCAGCATCATCGCAACGGTTGCGCTGATGCTGATCCGCACCGGCTTATCCGTATTTGCCGCCCAGGTTCTTTTTGACTTTGTTCACAAAGCACAGATGGGCGTCAGTGGTTACGTAGTAGCATCCATTGCCACTGTCGTAATCATTGTGAAATACGTCCAGGCCTTCATTCGTGCGAAGCACGCCATTTTTGGCGATGCACCCGTACTTCCGAAGGTACAACCCAACTCTCCGAATTCCGAAGACCCGCTTGTAAAGCGAGTTCAGGAATCGCAGCAGCGCTACCTCGCCCGTAAAAAGGCAGAGGAAAACGCTGCTCGTGCTCAGCGTGAGCGCGAGGCGATGGAGAACGATAACCACTAATCTGTAGCTTTCATAGTGAGAGGATACGACGTTCTGGCCAGAGTCGTTGTCCTTTCACTTGCTACAGATTGGTGGATTAACCCTCAAAAATGGCGAGAGAATTAGGTGAACGCGAACACCAAAATTCCCTCGCCATTTTTATATTCACAAAACAAAAAAGAGATAAAAGGAGAAATAATCATGAAATTCGCAACTATTAAAGCCCTCGTAGAAGAGGGAAACAAGCCTCTGTACGCAGTCATTGTACTGTCCGAAGCCCTCTTTGGATTTGCCGTTCCTGAGAAGGATCGCACAAAGATCATCGAGGTTAACCCCACTAATGACCTGCACCGTGTAAGTGTAGGCCATTACACGTTCACCGTCGAGGAGCTGTCCTCTGACGACATTGAGTCCATGTTTGTATTGGGCTTTACCGTCGTAGGAGACAACGTACCTTTCCGATTTTTCAACAAATCGGAAGACGCGGTAGAAGCTCTTATGGCCGAGGTGTACCTCACCGCACATACAATCAGACACCCATCGGAGTCTGATCGCAAATCGGCGGTAGACTTCTGCAAAACTCTTGGTCAGTACGACCTTGAAGGGGATAATCAGGAGTTTACCGACCAGTGCGATGGGAATCGCTACTGGTTCCGCAACTACACCTATCCTACTGCTGGTGTAGATGGTACCGTACGCAAAAGGTGGCATGTTGCTACGTGCCGTGTGTACTCGCTCACCGACATCCGTATTGTCGATACGGAAGAGGACAAGCTGTGGGTTTAATACCACAGCTTCCGATTCCTGCCTCGGCACAGCCATAACCAATAAAAAGGAGAAATAAAATACAATGAATATTACTCTTACTACTGATATTCGCAATGCAAACGCCATCACCCACGGTGGCATTTTCCACGCCGACGAAGTGTTCGGCACCATCATCCTCAGCAAGGTAATGGACAACATCGTCCTTGCTCGCACCTTCAAGGTGCCGGAGGATATCGCAGACGATGTTATCGTCTACGACATCGGCGGCGGTGATTTCGATCACCACCAGCTCGGTGGTAACGGCACTCGTGCCGACGGCATCCCGTATGCCTCCTGTGGCCTGCTCTGGAAGGAGTATGGTCCCCAGCTTTGTGCCAACACTGCAAATCCTGAACGGGCATTTGCGATGATGGATGCAAAGCTCATTTCCGGTATCGATGCCAACGATACTGGTTACATCAGCCCCAAGGACTGCCCCCCGGGTATGTCCGTGTCGGCTGTCATCAGCGGCTTCAACCCCAGATGGGATGAGAAGACTTCTGCTGATGAGAAGTTTCTGATGGCTCTGCAGATGGCAGAGACTATCTTCGATAACACCTTCGCCAGCATTTGCAGCACTATTGCTGCTGAAGCTGCTGTCGAGGAAGCTATCGAGACATCTCCTGAAGAAGACGTTGTCGTCTTCTCTCAGTTTGTGCCGTGGCAGGGCACACTGCTCAGTAGCCACAACCCCAAGGCCGAAAAGATGCTGTATGTCGTCTTTCCGTCTCTCCGTGGCGGCTGGAACTGGCAGGGCGTACCCGTTTCCTGCCTCAACCGTGACCTGCGTAAGCCGTGTCCGGAAGAGTGGAAGGGTCAGCCGGCAGATGAACTCCGTCGTATGACGGGCATCGAAACCGTGAACTTTGTTCACCCTGCTGGTTTCCTTGGCTCTTGCGGCACCCGAGAGGATGCTATCAAGATGGCGAAACTGGCCATCGCTGAGTAATCCGCAAAAAGGCGTAGGGGAATCCCTCTACGCCTTTTCTGTTTTTCTTGACTTTTTTCAGAAAGGCATTTACAATAATATTGTAAATGTCTCTCTTTATTCACCAGCATCTTGGTGAATTGTTTTCTTGCCGCAAGGCTGTCACTATTATTGTTATCAACACCTATCTTCATTTATGGGATAGGTGTTTTTTTATATAAAATTTCAAACAAAAGGAGGAGATAGACCACTTATCTCGCAAAACCAATCACTAAAACAAAAGGAGTAAAGCACATGTTATCTATGTTACCTAAGGAAACCTACACACTGGAAGAGTTCCAGAAAACTCTCGGCGAGTTGGCTGAAAAGATCCCCGAGCGTACTGCCGAATGTACGGCCATCAAGAGACGCTTTCTCAACTTGGCAAAAGCCACTGTCGTTTGGGATTATCTCGATGCCAAGGTACTGCAGAAATCTCATCCGGCCATCCAAACCTTTTCGCTGAAGGAATACCAGAAGCTCATCTATGATCTGGCTATGACAATCCCGATCAAGTCAGAGCTTCTCGAGGACCGCATCCTCATCACCAGCCTCACCAATCTGTACATGGCGGAAGTCTCGTTTAAGCACGAGCACTTAGGTGTATCGTCGCAGATCCCGGCAAAAGACCTGTTGATTTGGGATGATGGCGGTGACCAGTTGCCTCTCTGTTTCATTCCTCTGCAACTGACCAACATTCAGGTTCTGGCTCTTTTGCGTTGGTTTGATGAGAAGTACGGCGATACCGATCAGGATATTCAGGCCTGGGCCGTTGAATACCAGCTTTGCGCACGCATGCTGCTTCATAGCCACGCGCTGATCCTGAATCCGCAGCACCTCGACATGAGTGAAGTTCTTCCGGAACTTTATCAGATCCTGGGATTTGATGCAACCAACGTTTACAAGAATTACTCGAAATGGTTTTAAGCCATCTCGGAAAGAGGTGAAATGTATGTACACTTTCGTAATCATTATGTTTGGGCTCTGTCTCTTTGCTACACTTATCTGTGTTACCGCAGTTATTGCAGCAGGGCAGGCCGATAAGCATAAGGATATGTAAGAAGAAAGGGGGAGAACACATGTTAGACATATCGACTACAGAACCTTACACTTTGGAACAGTTTCAGAAAGCACTCGCCGAGCTGGCCGAAGAGTTACCAGAGCATACTGCCGAAGGTACAGCCATTAAGAAGCGTTTTCTTGATTTGGCAAAAACCACGGTGGTCTGGAAGTATATTGACGCCAGAGCATTACGGGCAACCAAGAAGGATAAGGAAATCTTTTCACTCTTGGAATACCGGAGACACATTTATAACCTGGCGATGACATATCCAACTCAAACGGAATGTTCCGAAGTGCAGTGGATCATTAGTAACATCCATAGGTTGTCACTCGCAGAAGTTCCTCATGAGGAGGAACCCTGGGTGCAGCTCCTACACAATAACGCATAACAGGAGGAAATACACATGGGACGTGGAAATGTTCGAGTAACCGGCCTGTATGAGGGTCTGTACTACATCGACAATGATTACTATCAGATCTTTCGTCGGACCGATACGTTCGCAGACGATGAGGAGGGTATGTATCGACTTCTCGCCGATCTTTCTACTGATGAGCTCAATTCTGACGATTGGGTTTATGATGCAGAAAGCAGCTCCTGCGAACTCGATTTTATCCTTGAGGGTTTTATCGACTTCTTCTGTCAGAAGTATGCCAGTTTTACACGGCCGCAGAAAGACACCTGGCTGGCATATCCGCATCACGGAAAGAGAGTTATTCTCGAAAGTAACCTCTTTTACATCTGTGCGGAGGACAACGAATGGTCAACGGCTATTGAGCTGATCCAGAAGGATTCGCCTTACGATGACCACCTCGTGGGTTTGCAGAAGACTCATTTTGCAAAATACCTTGACGGTATGAAAGAAGCCTTGCTAAATAGCTTGCCATGTATCGGCTTCTATACCGGCCCGTGGACTCACGGTGTACTCACAAGGGGGGAGACAGCATGAGCTCTTCCAAATGGCGCGCTCAGTTTGATGGGAAGAGTCTGACCTCGGTTCGATATGTTCCGCGCAATAGAAAAAAATCAAACTCTCTCCCATCGAAACGACTTGGATTTTCATCTAAGGTCATCCAGGTTGCTTTCACTCCGCATCTATTCACAAAAGAATTATACTAATTATTGCTTTATAGAAGGAGAATCATATTGGCTGAAACGAAATATTTTGCTGTCGTTCGTTGGACCGCTCAAGATGTCATGGCTATCGCCAAGGGCAACGGTGCCTTGATGACCTTCGAGCAAGCCGAGTCTTGGCTTGAGAGCCATGAAAATGGTCTTAAGCAGGCATTGACGCAGATCGGCAATGAAATGTTAGAGGATTTGCTCTACAAAGGCCTGTGAAAACAATCCATAAGGAGGACTAATTGAAAATGCGATATATCGACCACATTCGCGCCATGAGCGATGCAGACTTTGCATATTTTCTCAATTTCCTTCAACCCGAGATTGAATTGTTTGCCTTAGCCATGGAGAGAACGCTGCAATGCCAGCGTTCTCTCAACTGCGGCAAACACAATCTCAACGGAGATGCAAGATCGCTGTATTTTACACTCCAGAAGGATTACGAAGAAGTAATGCAGCAAATCGCTGATAGCATCAACAAAAACGCCCATTAAGGAGATATAGACATGACTTATAACGAACTCAGAAATCTGTGCCATAAGAACGAAGTGGCATTCCGTATCGCTCTGCAAAACTGCATGGTTCAGGGCCTCGACACCGTACGAGATAAGGATTTTTCTATCAATATCGGTGGTAATCTGTTCAACGATGATTTTAAGGCCGAGATCAACAAGGCAGCTAAGTGCATCGCCGAAACTCCGTCGCATGTAGTCCTTGCTATCATTCAGCGCGAGATGGCTCCTGTCTCTGATGGTGGAGAGACCATTCCTCCGCTGCATGAATACGGGGATGAAGAGGGCATTTGCCCTGTATGTGGCTCGGAAGTTGAGTATAACGGAGATCACCACATTGATGATGAGGGTACAACCGTAAGTTGGCATTGCCCTGAGTGTGGCGCTACCGGCAAGTCGGGTTACAAATGTGCATTCACTGGTCATTACGATGTTTGTGATGAGGCCGGAAAGCCGCTCCCGCAGCGCAAGCCTGTAACCCATAATAATATTATCTTTTGAAAGAAGGAATATCCCATGAAAAAGAAAATCATTGCCGCAATCGCAGCTGTTGCTGTAGCCGCACTGCTGGTTGCAATCACCGCATTTACCCAGAACCACAATATCAACAGTGATACTGTTCCTGAAAACCTGAATCAGAGATATACATCTATGGTTCAGGACGGTGCTATCGAAGTCGGTTTCAAAGTTACGCACAAAGACGCCATCTCTTCTTTTGGCTCCAAGGCGTATCAGTTTGATATCGACTGCAATGGAACAACCGTTCCACTTGAAGTGGATGAGGCAACGTACAATCAGTATGACGTAGGTGATTACATCACCTGCGCATACGTTGTGGTCGAGGACAATGTACAGATCGCCCCTAAGCCGGCCGGCAGCGTAGAACTCGACGGATAAGAGGTGCCTACGATGGAATTATTCCATGTAAGCTACAAGAAAATTGATAGCTTTACGCCTCGAATTCCGCAGAGTCGTGCTGATGGAGAAAATGCTTCGGTTCCACGTATATGTTTTGCTGAAACTATCGAGCAATGCGTGAACGCAAAACCGAGCGGGTTAGGTCCGATTTTGTCTGGCTTGATGAACAATCTCCCGGTTCTTCTGTATGTATATTCTATACATACAGAAGATTACCCCGCAGAACTGTTACTGCCACCTATTAGCGTATATGAAAATCTGTCCTGCAAGGATGCACTTGCCAACTGCGAATATGCACTGCTCTGCAAACCCAAAGAGGTTAGAGAACGCACGTTCTTAGTGCAAGACATCCTGCTGCGTCAAGATGGGTATTCACTACGGAAGCTGTATTTGGAGGAAAATCCTCAAGATACAAACGCTTACATAGTGGAACGCCTTACGAATATCATCAATACCACTGTTTTGTCTTCCGAACCTGTGCAGCCGGAGCAATTATTGCTTCAGATGCCGGAAAATCTAAAGGTGGCTCTACAACGGTATTTATCTGCAAAGGAGATTCAACATCTTGAATAAGAATGAAACCCTGTTTAACGAAATGGAACAAGCGTATACGGAATGCGGTGAGCATTGCCGCCGTGTAGCAGATCTGGTGCTGGCCTTCTGCAATTTCCTTAACATTGATAAGGATACGACAGGGGACATCCATACAGCCGCTTTGTTTCATGACATCGGCAAGCTCTCCGTCCCGGCGAGTATCTGTGAAAAACCAAGTTCGCTTTCTCCCGACGAATGGGCTCTTATGGAGCAGCATGCATACTTCAGTGCCGCATATCTCAAAGGCAGAGGCTTCCCCGAAACGGTATGTGGTATAGCTTTGCACCACCATGAAAGATGGGATGGACATGGCTATGCATATCAGCTGAAGGGGAAAGAAATCCCTTATGGGTCGCGCATTATAGCGATTTGTGATAGTTTCGATGCTATGACAAGCCCGCGCTGCTACCATAATCCCATCTCTGAAGAGGATGCATTAGTAGAAATTCGATGTAATTCCGGGAAGATGTATGACCCTGAGTTAGTCGATAAATTTCTGGAATTCATGGGTGCCCATTAACAGGCACCCATATCTCTATACTCACAGGAGAGCGAAAACTATGACACTAAACGATTTTTCAAATATGTTATTTTCGACCGATAATGATGCGATAATTCGCGTTTTCGAACGTGACGAAGATGTCGACCAATATATCGCCGGTGACCGAGGAGGCTTGCTGTTTTCCTTTCAATCCTCTATGCAACCGCATGTATTTTTGCGAGATGAGTACGCCAATGCCAAAGTCGAAAACTTTTACGCGGCGGCTCGTGATGAAATATATGTCATTATCGTACTGAAGAATGACGCGGAATAATGTTGGAATGCAACACAGGAGGAACATTATGTATATTGTGAAGAAAGCCGATGAAGACCTGCTCTGCGAAAAGGGCGACGAAATCTGCAATGCCGTGCATAACGTAATCATTGCAGTTGCTAAGAAAACCGATATAGATAGCGCCATCCAGGAAGCCATCGACAGTCTGGCTTGCACGGAATTCCATGCATCCCCGGAAGACAAAACCCGCATTATTCAGTATGTTCGAAAACATCTGAAAGATATGCGGTTCGAAAATGGCGAACCAGAATGGGATATGCACTATATTGGCGATTTAATTGTTGTCTTTGAGGTCATCTTCGAAGAGAACAATGTGCCAATTTGTTATCCGTGGGAAGATGAGGACGAATGTATCTGTTATGCCACGGACGATCGCTGCAAGCACTGCACCCGCAAATAATCTCAATCAGAGCCCATCCTGTTAAGGGTGGGCTCAACTGCTAAAAAGGAGAATTTTATGAAAAAAGAAGTTCAGATGTGTGCAATCATTACCGTCCTCTTCAAGAAACCCACGAACATCGATGAGCTGAACATCGACATTGGCGGTTTCGCAATCGAGAACGAAAAAGGAGTTATCCCTTTCGATTTTGATGCAGAGTCGAGACGAGTTATGCCGCTGTCGGATAGCGTTTATCAGATTGAGTATACGTCCGGTCACGGCCCGTTTTTCCACGATTATGACGTAAGCGATAGCTGCGACGAAGAATATGCCAAGCTCGGCCTTTCTCGTCAGGATATTACAGCACGTTTCTTAGCGTCAGCTACAAAGCTCGTGGAATTCTACTTCGCATGCAGCAATGCGGATGGGAACTCTGTTCCTTGCGAATTTACCGTGAAGGAAATCTACTTTCACGATGAAAACGGAGAGCGCTTCGAGATTTCTTCGGAAGTTCTTGAGAAGTTTAACAGGGACAGCCGATTAACGGCTGCGAATTTATAGGAGCGAAAAAAGATGTCAATTTTTTCAACAAGTTATTCGGATAGCGATATTGCGCAGATTCAGCAATTACTTGAAAATGCTGAAAAAGTGCCTGTTACTTGTGAACGAGAATTCAGCGGTATTTGGTTTCAATCTGAAGATAGGGAAACAGAGTTAAGGTTGCTTGTGCTTTCTACAATTTCGGTCACAGTATCCAGAGTTTCTTTGAGAAACAAACGACAGGGAACGATGGAAAAGATCTTTGAGTTCTTGAAGGACTTCTGTTATCGCAATCATGTATCTAAAATCGTAATTCAAAGCGTTCTTTTCCCCGGAATGGCAAAGTGGTGCGAAAAGAATGGTTTTACGCCTGAACCCACGTGCATCCTATTAAATGGTTTCATGTCTGGCGATTGGCAGTATTTTATTAAACAGTAACAGAAAAACAAAGGAGCAAATACAATGGAAAAGAAATTCAACAAAGATGCAATGACCAACTTGGTCATTACCCTCAACAAATATTCCGATGCATACTATAACCATGACACCAGTCTGGTATCGGACAAAGAATACGATGCACTGTACGATCAGCTTCTCGTGATGGAACGTGAGAGCGGCGTAGTTTTGCCGGATTCTCCGACGCAGCGCCCCGGTGGTACGGTAATCGACAGTTTGCAGAAAGTCCAGCATAGTAAGCCCATGCTTTCTGCAGCCAAGACCAAGGATGTCGAAACCCTCAAGACGTTCATCAACGCAGGCAATGTCCCTGGGAACCCGACTCCGGGCAAGGTGATTGTCTCCTGGAAGGAAGATGGTCTTACTATTGTTCTTCGTTACCGTGACGGTCATTTGATCCAGGCCATCACTCGCGGCGATGGCAGCGTAGGAGAGGATGTAACTCACTCTGTCCGTATGTATCAGAACGTACCGCTCCAGATTCCTTGCGAGGATGAGGTAGAGGTGCGCGGTGAAGGCATGGTGGCCATTGCGGATTTTGAAGAGTATATTCGTCAGAACGGCGAAGTGTTCTCGCATCCGAGAAATATGGCAGCCGGTTCCACGCGAATTCTGGACGGCAACGAGACTGCAAAGCGCAAGTTGAGCTTTGTTGCATTCGAGCTCGTTTTACCAGTTACTGATACCAAGACTGAGGAATACGCATTCCTCGAAGAACAGGGTTTCCACGTAGTTGAGCATGTATCCAACGTAACAGCAGATACTCTGGAAGAAGTATTTAAGCAGTTTGATCCCAGCACCTACGCTTTCCCGGTAGACGGTCTCATTATTGAACACGAGTCCAAGAAGTACGGCCGCTCACTGGGCGCAACGGGTCACCACGAAAGCTGCCGTATGGCACTTAAGTGGAAGGACGAAACTGTCGAGACTGAGTTTGTCGGTGTTGATATGGCTGCTACTCGTACAGGTACCATCAGTCTTACCGCTATGTTTAAGCCGGTCAAGATTGATGGATCTACCGTATCGCGTGCAACGCTTCACAATCTGACCTATTTTAAGAAGCTGAAGCTGGGAGCAGGGGATAGGATTACTGTCTACAAGTCGAATATGATTATTCCTGCTATCGACGAAAACCTTACCGGCAGTAATTCGTATGAGCTGCCCATGGTTTGCCCGAGCTGCCGCACTCCTCTGAAAATCCACACTTCCGAGCAGAGCGGAACTGAGACGCTTCATTGTCCCAATTCGCATTGTCCGGCTCGGCGTATTGCTCAGTTTGAGCATTTTGTGAGCCGTGACGCCATGGATATCCGTGGCTTGTCCGGGTCCAAACTGGAAGATCTCCTGCAACATGGTTTTGTAAAGACCTATGCCGACATTTACCGTTTGGACCGTTACAAGGAGCAGATTGAAGTTCTGGATGGCTGGGGCAAGCGCTCCTATGCCAAACTCAGCGAAGCTGTAGAGACAAGCCGCCATGCCCAGCTGGCAAGACTGATCCCGGCACTGGGTATTCCTACTGTTGGACGTCACGCCGGCAAGGACATCGCCAAGCTGGTAAATGGCAATGCTGACGAATTGATGGAAAAGATCCAAAGCGGCTTCGACTTCACGGTTATTCCTGATTTCGGCGATATTATGCAGGAAAATCTGGAGAATTTCTTCGATAATCTCGATAACATCTATGAATGGGATGAGCTGATGAAGGAACTTCATTTTGAAGTGAAAGAAGATACTCCGTCTGAGGCAAACGCCATGTTTGCAGGCAAGTCCATTGTCGCTACCGGATCGCTCAAGTATTTCTCCCGTAATGGCATTAACCGCTATATTGAAAAGCTGGGCGCCGTTGCGAAGGGTTCGGTTTCTAAAAAAACCGATTTCGTTGTATACGGCGAAGCTGCTGGCAGCAAACTCACCAAGGCGCAGGAGCTGGGTGTAAAAACCTTGTCCGAAGCCGAGTTCCTTGCAGCCGCAGGTGTGCCCAGCGGGGAAGAGGAGAGCATCGCTGACCGCAATTAACATACCGTAGATATTTTCGCCCACACACTTGCCATATAACAAGTGTGTGGGCGAAAAGAACGGATGTATTCTGCCGGCTACCTCACGACTGAAGTCACGAGAATGCGCCAGCAAATTTTCAATGACATCTGTGAGTTTTCTTTCTTGACAGTCTCCCATCCTCACGATATAATATTATTGTAATTAGTCTCTCTTGTCTGCAATTATTATTGCAGTTGTATCCATTCTTCGACTGTACACACGCTTTTTAAAAGACATCTCAATGCACTTATGTGCTACGAGGTGTCTTTTTTTATATACATTTTTTCGAAATGTCCAACTTGGTCATTTCAGATCTTTGGAGGTGATATCACATCTATTCAACTCAACCGTTTCACAAACAAAAAACAAAGGGGTCTTAATATCATGAAAAAGAAGAACAAAAAACGCTTAGCTGTCAACGGCAAGCGCATCGTATGGAATGCTATCAAAGCATTGGTTGGTGTTTCCTCGGTATTTGTTGTACCGATGCTCGTTAAACGAGCTTTCCCGGACTTCGAGGCTGGAGAAATCCTGCCCTTCGTCCTTATTATGCTCAAGGTGGCAGACATTCTGTGTGACGGATTCCTGAACGACATTAGATCGTTCTTTTCTCACAAGGATGAATTCGTCCTTTATTCGAGCATATCCAATCCGGAGCGCATTAGCGAAATCTCTATGGAACGCTTCATGCGCTACAACCAGGAGGTTGAGTCTTGCATCTACAACTCTGGGTTGACGGTATTGGACTGGAAATGGAAAAATGATAAGCTCGATGAACTTATGCTTCTGTGCCGTCGAGGCAAGCAGGTCTTATGGCTGCGTGCTCGCATCGACCTTGCAAAGCGCAAGTACAAAGAGTGGTCTTATTTTCCTATCCGCCGAATCCGCGTCCTCACACCCTTCAACGGTATCGTCTTTTTGGAAAATCCGAACTGGTGGAACGAGGAAGAGAAAAGTGAGGCCGAGCTGGCTCTCGGCACAGCCGTAGACGATTTCGTCTGCACCCACTGCCCAGAATCCTATGCATGGCGCTTTGTTGACGCTGCACGTACCGATATCTATATCGATGGCGTCGATGCGTACGCCGGCCTACCGATGACTATTCATTGGAACCCGGATGGCACTGTACATGACATTACGGGATATGATCCCGCATGGCAGCGCATTGTCTCCGTTTGCGGACGGGACATGCAGAAATCTCATTGATGTGGGAGGACTCTTAAATGAGTTTTGACATCGAAAAGGGAAAGAAAAGATTTCTTGCCCTGCTAAACGAAATTTCCAGTGAGCGCAAGGGGATAGAACCCCTTGTCGCTTGGCTGGAAAAGGGTGATTTCTTCTCCGCTCCGTTAACCGCAAACCAACGAGGCGCTTACAAAGGCGGACTACTGGAACACTCTCTAAACGTCTACATGGCGTACATGATGCTGTTTGCGCAGGACAATGACCCATTTAGCAGCGTGGTTTTAATCACTCTGCTGCACAAACTGTGCAGATGCGGTTATTTCAAACTCGAACAGCGCACCCAACTCAATGAAAAAGGTAAATGGGAGCAGGTGCCCACCTACGTTGTTGAAGACAAATTCCCTTTGGGCGGCGGCGAAAAATCAATCTATTTGATTGAACGATTCGTCCGTCTAAAACCAGAGGAAGCTATTGCTATCAGATGGCATATGGGAGGATTAGATGCCGCTGCTCAAAACAGCAGTGAAACCATATCCACTGCCTTTGATAAGTATCCGTTGGCGGCGAAACTGCATGCAGCTTACATGTATGCAGCACATATACCGCAAAAAACGTAACACAATCAAAAATAGTGGCTGCTGAACAATATGTCCGCAGCCACATGTTATTTAAGAAAGGAACATTTTACTATGACTACTACTGTTACAATGTGGGATTGGGACGACATCTACAACACCGTAAAAAAGAAGCTGCGCGACTTCTTCCACCTTGAAGTAGAAGTAGACTACTACGGCTTCAACACAGATGACGAACTGCAGATGTTCATCGGCTATCCCGATACTCCTGAGTTTACAGACCGTTTGAACTACTTCTACGAGCTCTACGACTTCGATAATGAGTTCAAGGTAGATATGGTTGTTCCTGGTCTCATGATCATGAGACTGCTTGCCGAAGACATTTACAAGCGGGATCATATCCTGCCGTGCTGCTACAGCAGTATCGAAGAGGGTGTTTTCTTCTTCGCGGATCTGATCTGTAAAGATCTGCCCCACGAAAAGGAGTCCCGCCTGCACACTATCGTCATTGATACCGAGACCACAGGTCTGGATTGCTTCAAGGACGAACTGCTGCAGGTAAGTATCGTCAGTGGCACTGGTGTCGTACTGTATGACTCCTATGTTAAACCGGAGGTCCATGCTGAATGGCCTATGGCTAGCAAAATCAATGGTATTACGCCTGAGATGGTTGCTCACGCGCCGTCGATTGAAGATGTTGCCATCAGTGTCGGCAGTATTGTCGATCATGCTCATACGGTCGTAGGTTACAACACCCCCTTCGATCTGTCGTTTCTGCATAACTGCCTATACATCGACTTCTTCGATAAGGAGGTCCGCGATGTACTGCCAGCATTTGCCGAATACATGAAGTCGAAGGGCCTGAGCGATAAGCCGCGTCACAAACTGACTACCTGTGCAGAGCACTTTGGCTATGAATGGGCTGGGAATGCGCACAACAGTGCAGCCGATGCTCTGGCCACGCTGTTCTGTGATAACTGCCTCAACAGAAAGGAGAAAAACAAATAATGAGCATTATCTCGGATTATTGGCGTTACTACGCTAATGTAGATATCACAAAAGATTTCAAATCTGCCATTGATTGCATATACAACTGGTTCTTCCACAAACTGTGGGAACGAGGTATGGCATACACAGAAAAACCTTTTGCAGATGCCCCCATTTCTGTCTCGGATTTTCCGGGACAGGAATGGGGCTTCCGCCCCATAGACGTTGAAATGACGGGAGACAGCATAGTTGGTGCACGGTCTCTTATGTTAGATCGAACCCGATTGATACATAGAGATGATGCGCCGGTATCAGAAGAGTCTCCTAAAGAAGATACGCCTTTTCTGTATACCTCTTCATTTTGCCTCCAGAAATCGTATCAGGAGGGCCTTTTATGGCACGCATGGCTTCCGTTTGCTGTGAATGTAGAGTGGGGCACTATATATTATGCGTATGTTCCAATGTGCTATCTGCACATGCAGCCTCGCATTTATTTCTGCCCTCAGCATTTCCGGCTCGACGAGGACATCTATGCATTCTCGCGAAAGAAAGTTGTCGAATTATTTACCGGCAATGCATATGAGCTCTCTGATGCAAGGGACTCGTTCAACCAGGATGGTGTTCGATATGATTGGTCGATGTTTAACTACATCGTATCAGTCCTTCAAAAGCATCCCAAATATATCCCGTGGGATGTCAGCTTTCGGGCAGTTGGCCGAAAATACGACATCATTAGTGATGTCTGGCAGCGGGACCCATTCCTGAAGCAGTCCCACAACAACGATAACTCGCTGGCATCATTTCCATATGCATTCTATGATGATGCGTATGATCTATCGCCGGGAACAATCGAAAAATGCTGGGGCAAGGAATGTGCACCAAGTGTTTTACTATGGTTACCCAAATGCTTTGGCAATCTCACTCAAAGCATTTTGCAAACCTACGAAACATGCGGTTGGTTTCTGCCAATGGTTCTAAAAAGCCTGAGAGACTGTGTTCCGTTTCTGGAGCCGAAGCCCAGAAACATCCAGCAATTTCTTCATGTCGACAAACCGACATTGAAGGCTATCTTAGCTGAAGAGGATCCGTCTCGGTTTCTATTTTATTGTTTGGCCAATTTCCGTGCTCCCACATCGTATGCAGCGTCCTGCCGACTTTATGAGCGAGTTCGCATCAAAGATGCAGAACTCCTTAAAAACGATAAAGATGGTAAGTATGCACTCCGTGCGAGCTATTTATGGCGCCGAGCTTCGTTAATGAACCATTCATTAACCGTGAATTTGGACGAGATTCCTTTTGCATCTCTGATGTTTTACATTGATAAGGAGTTGTATAAGAGATACACCATCTCCGCTTATTATCAGTGGCTTTGGAAAGAATGTTTTATCGCAGCCAAATCCGGCAAGTATTCCAAAGATACCCTTTTGATTGAGAAAATTTGTTTTCTCCAGGAAGATATTTACCGTATGGAAGAAAGGATGGCAAAACGCAAGCCAGAAATAAAATTCACCCCGAAGCATCCAGATTCTTATCTACTCTCGCATAATGTTATCGCTGCACATGATGCTATAACGGAAAACTTCAATGCGTATGAAAAGGCACACAAGAATCCAACGCGTACCGCTGCATCGATCAAGCGACTTGTCCCTTGCTATCGCGGAAAGCGTGGTAACTGTGTAGAAGATGATACCTATGAAGTCCAGCAGCCAATGTCCATAGATGATATTCTGGATGAAGGCATTCAGCTTCACCACTGCGTAGGCAGCTATTATCAGGATATCGTTGATGCAAAGGGCGATATGCTGATCTACTTCATGCGCGAGAAGGCTTTCCCATATCAAGCCCTTATCACCATTCAGGTGAACCGCGATAAGGATGGTAATTACTTCATCGTAGAGGCGTCCGGAGACAGCAATCGTGAACCTACACGGCAGGAAAAGGCATTCCTTGATAAATGGATTGCTGGCTTTAATGCCCATATCAGCAAATTTACCGGTATGAAGCGTAAGGAAGCAATCGACGCGATGTGCCGAGATGATATGCAGGTCTGGTGTCAATGGACCAGCTACAGTTTAGATGAAGCCAACAGTACCATTGAGAAAGCCCTTAAGGTAACGGATTGGGATACGGCTCTGAAAGGTGTTTGCGACGATTATGAACTGACGCACAAATGCAATGGCAGTCTTTATATCGCCGCGATGTATGGTCTGTGTTGCCAGTCCATAAAATACACAGATTTTATTTCGTGAAAGGCTAACAAAATGTCTCTTTTCTGCTATATTGGGCCATGGCTAATACGTTTTCTCTTAGGCGCCTGCGTCTTTAACTTTTTCTACGCTGTTGTGTATCACAGTATGTGTTGCCGCTGCTTCGAAAAAATCGGCGTGCAGGCGCTCTTAGCCTCCATATTCGGCGGACTTACGGCTTGCCTTTCGGCGTTTTGCTTCGGCGATAGCGCACAAGCGATACTCGCATTTGCGTTTTGCGGGGTGCTACTCTGCACAGCGTTGATTGATATCGAAACGCTCGAGATACCCGACCGAATACACGTTATCATTCTTGTGTTAGCGGTTCTATCGACTGTTCACTCCACAGAAGCTGCGATTACAAATCGCCTTCTAGGTGCAGTCATCGTAAGTGTTCCTATGCTGCTGATAGCTCTTTTGGTTTCAGGAGGCTTCGGTGGTGGTGATATTAAACTGATGGCGGCGAGCGGTCTACTACTCGGCACAAAAGAAATTGTAGTCGCAGCGTTTGTCAGCATCCTCACTGGAAGCATATACAGCGCATACCTGCTCATAACGAAACAAGCGCAAAGAGAAACACAATTCGCCTTTGGGCCCTTTCTATGCACCGGCCTCGCGTTCGCCGTCTTTTGGGGACATGCTTTCGCGGACTGGTATCTTAGCTTACTAACATTTTAATTATTTTGATTGCACTTCATCTATCTGGCGCCCCCGGATAGATGAAGTGCAAATCATTTAACAGTATAAGTATAAGGAGGATTGCGGATAGAGCGTAATGCTATCCGCGTACTATTATGAGTGTTATCGCAAACTTTCATAAATACTACAAAGATACTGACCCAGCTCTAGATCTCTTTGATGTAATCGTCAGTATCTACAAGTGGTTCTATCGAAACATGTGGGAGCGCCGCGTTCAGTATATGAAAACAGGAAAGGTAATTCCCATTGCTACCTCTGACTTTCCAGGCCAAGATTTCGGCTTTATGCCGATGGAGGCTGTTTTCTACACCCGCTCTTGTTTTAGAACCATGTATTCAAACAAAAAATCCGCTGCCATTTCTTCCGAAGGATGTGTAATTCAACTCCCAGACAGCGTATCCGAGGAACTTTCATTGACCAATGCTTATAGCATTCTCTGGACGGGGTGTCAAACACTCTGCACTATTCCAATCGCAGTAAATAATGAATGGGGCGATGTTTTATATGCAACCTGTCCAATAATGCCTGCTGAAGATGGGTCGACATTCATGTTGGATAAAAGCCGTTCGGTATCTTCGCTCTATGATTTCTCGAAGATTATAATCGTTAGCACATTGAGTGCCGAGAGAAGAGTTTTGTATAATGCCGTCGCCGGAGTATTTAATGGCAAAAAATATGTTGATGTTCTATCGACATATCTTCAATCTTTATACAAATGTGAGGCTCTCTCTTGTGATGTGAAGATGGATTCGCACTATAATATTATCAGTTCAAAGATTGTATCTGAGGTCACCTCGATTGGGAAAATCACAGAAGATCTCACCGGATTCCCAATCAACTGGTATAATGATTTATTTGATCTTCCAGCTAACACTATCGTTCGAGCTTTGCAATATGTTGTTGTTGGTGGAAGATTATCAGTTCAAGGTGCAGATATTCTTCTCCGAATGCAAAAATGTTTTGGCAATGCTTTACAGAGTATATATCAAACATACGAAAAGTGTGACTGGTTCTTGCCCCTATTGCTCTATAGCTTTAGTTACTATCTCCCTTACTTCGGGGAAATAAAAAATCTGCAGCAAGTGTTAGGGGTTGATAAGCCTACACTAAAAGAAATGCTGAGCGAGCCTACATCAGATATATTCATATTCTGGAAGGTGATGAATTTGCACTCGCCCTGTTCATATGTTCGGGCCAAGCGACTTTACAGCAAGTATGCAGATAAAGATGCAGAGCTCATGGTCAATGGAAGTGGCGTGTCCGCTTGGCAAGTGACACAGATCTCCTGCCCGTACTTTGTGGCTAACGACAAGTTACGTTTTCCTGTCGAAAATCTTTCTTATGCGCAGCAGATGTATGTCTTACATGAGATATATAAAACATATTCCTTGGCCGATTTTTACAAATGGCTCTTGTCAGAATGTTATCTGGCCGTAAAAAGTAAGAAGTACGCACGCTCTGACTTCATTATGGCCAAAGTGCTGAAATTGGCATACGATTATCATAGAATGGCTCGTGAAATCAACCCATCTCAGGCGTTTACTCTTCCACACAATATTCAGTTGGCCCATGATGCTATGGTTGATATCAGCAATGCTCATAAAAAAGTTCACAGCAACTCCAGCTGGCAGGCAGCCTCTATTAAGCGGCTTGTCCCATGCTATCGTGGCAAGAGAGGAAATTGCGTTGAAGATGATACCTATATGGTATGTCAGCCAATATCCATGGACGATATTCTGGATGAAGGCATTCAGCTGCATCACTGCGTAGGAAGCTACTGCCAGGATATTGTAAAAGCCAAAGGCGATATGTTGATTTACTTTATGCGTAAGAAATCAACCCCAAAAACATCACTGATCACGATTCAGGTCAATCGCGCGGATGATGGTGCTTATTACCTGATCGAGGCTGCTGGTGAAAACAATCGCACCACAACAAAAGATGAAAATTGCTTTATCGAAAAGTGGTTAGTTGCTTTCAACGAAAATATTCAACGTCTTCTTTCGACCAAAGGTCGTAAGAATATTTGGTTTGACCAGTGCCAGGATGACCTTCATGTCTGGTGTCAGTGGGTAAATATGTCTATGGAAGACGCAAAGCGAATGGTAGGAGAACATCCTGCTGAGAAGACTTGGGACTCCGTAATGAAGGAAATCTTAGTGGCGTATGCACATGCTCTCAGCCGAGAGCAAGATCTACCTTTCAAGTCGGTTGCTTCATCTATCAAATCGTACATTGCCGCAATGTATGGATTATGCTGTATGCAATCCATAAAATATCGAGACTTTGAATACATTCTAGACGACGAATAATAAATAAAAGCGCCTCCTGAGGCTTCCTCGGGAGGCACTTTTATTTATTATTTACCATTTTGCATTGGACGTTATAATATGCTTATGATTTTCTTTGATTGTATTCGATGAAACTTTATCTGATATTAAAGCAGTATTTTGTGATTATTATGCATTATTTTTTATTTATTACCCGATTATATATTCCTGCACTTTGCAAAAATATTTATTGCACACAATTTTTAATAGTAGTATACTTAAAACAGAGCGATATTTTTGTTATGCGTAACTCGGCCATTTGCAGTCACGTACGCTCGTTCAAACCCAGTGCATTTTATTCTCCTGTCGCAATTCCACATATTCAGGAGGAAAATTGGGATTGTTTGCAAACTCACGTCGATTGGAGGATCAATACTGATGGATAATCAGGAAAACAAAACACCATCAACTGAGCCGTCTGAAACTCAGAAGAAAAGCAATAAGAAAAAGATCATTGCGGCTATCGCAATCATTGCGGTACTGGCCGGCAGTATTTCTGCCTACTGCTTTATGAAAAGCCGTTCTGATGACGGCAACAGTAACGGCATGGTATGGGATACCAACGCCGAAGAAGGCGGCTTGAACGGCCGGAGTGAAGAAGAGATCCAGGCTGAACTCAACAAGAAGGTTGAGGAGGGTATGATCAATATTTCGATGAATACCTCTCCGACATTCCATGATGGCAAGTCCAAGGGCAATCTGATGATTGTCAATTCCGAGGCAAATCACTACCCGCAGATCGTTTATATCGTTCGCAAGGACACGAACGAAGAGATTTACCGTTCTGGCGGTATCCCTGTTGGCAGCAAAGTCGAAAATGCAGCCCTGAGCGTTGATCTCCCGGCTGGCACCTACGATTGCATTGCTTATTTCAACAATGCTGATCCCGAAACCGGCGCTATCCTCGGTACGGCAGGTGCGGAAATCACTATCACTGTCGAAAACTAATTTGGTTGTTTCGAGTAGATGTTGTACAGGACACTCTTCGGTGCCTTTGGAGTCGAACGTATAGCTTTCTCCCGACGACATATATTACAAATTCATTTTTTGAAAGGAATGGGAAATTATGAAACTGAAAAGAACGGCATCGTTACTCATGTCTTCCGCTCTGATCGCTTCGGCACTCGGCATGTCTGCTTTCGCAGCAAATGACGTTTCGGCTCCTGGTGCAGGTACCACCCCGGTAACTGTAACTGCGGAGGCATCTACGTTCAATGTTACAGTTCCGACCGGAATTCCTCTTGCCGTCAAGGCAGATGGCTCTGTAACTGTGCCTGAGAATGTGGAGATTATCAACAACTCCTCTGGCCCAGTAAAGGTAACATCCGTTGCGATGAACAACAGCGCTTGGTCCATGACCGACTATAATGGCGGCAGCCGTGCAAAGATCGCAGCAGAAAAAGTTGGCAGCAAGAAACTCGGCCTGTCTCTGACCGCCAAGAACGAGGCTGAAGCCAGCAACAAGGACGGAAATCAGACCTTCTCTCCCACCAAGTGGCTGATGCAGGGTAAGGATGGCGGCACCGCAAATGCTAAGCTGCAGATTACAGTAGGCGCTATTGCTACCGCCAACGATGCAGCAATCTCCGAGCCAGTAACTGCTGCTAATGTAATCTTCACGTTGGCATGGGATGCTGCCCAGGCATAATAAGGAGGAAATACACTATGTTGAACAAGAAGATTGCCTCGGCTGCTATGAGCGCCTTTATGGCGATGGCCATGACAGCTACCTCTTTTGCAGCGGGTGGTGCTGCAACTGGTCTGAACGCCGGAAAGTCTGAAAACACTATTCCAGTGAAGATCTCTGCTGATGCAACGGTTTTTGACGTTACGGTCCCGACTGCATTCCCCGTCACGATGGATCCGACCACCGGCGCGGTAACTCCGGCCGAAAACACTACCATCACCAATAATTCTTATGGTTCCATCAAGGTATCCAATATCAAGGTGAACAAGGCCGGTGACTGGAAGCTCGCAGCATATGATACTGACATGTCCAAGGAGGCAGTTGATGCCAACAAGATTGGCGTTCAGATTACTCCGCAGGGCGGCGCACAGGGTAGCAAAGGTACTGCTCTCGCAACCACCGATGCAGATGCAAATACACAGACCCTGCTGGACGATACTGCAGGCACTGCTGCAGAGTGGATTATCAACGGCAAGGACGCAGCCGATCAGTCTAACGAGCTGACTGTTCTTTATAATGCAAATGCTTCGGCGGTATCTCAAGCGATCACCAACGCAACCGTTGCGAACATCGTCGTTACCGTAAGCTGGAACGCCTAAACACGCGCCATAAATATAATCGCGGGTACTCTGATAAGAACAAGAACACTGAGGTGGAGTTCCGCTTCTGTGTTCTTGTTCTTATTTTCAAAAATCGGCATATGGGCTCCTATCATTACAAAATATTGTAGTTACGCTGCCTTGAGTATTGCCTTATTTCACAACCTGTTTCGCATGTATTCTCAAGGGAGCGAGAGAAATTTTCGTTTCTTTGCGAATGCAAGAGAAAGGGTAGGTTGAAGTGAATAAATCCCTACAAAAAATCTGCGGAACACTAGCTTTGGCTGCAATAGCTTTAAATATAAGCGCGGGTGCAGCTACTCCTGACAAAACAGTATCCGATACCAAAGTTGACGCATCAACTGGATCTGCAAGCGCTCCGGTTAATGTCACTCGCGGAGCGGCCACATTTAGTGTGACGGTGCCTACTTCGTTGCCAGTCAGCATGAAAGCCGACGGCACAGTTGCTACCGCCACAGACGCCGCGATAATCAACAACGGTTCGTATCCCGTATCCATAAGCAAAGTCGAGATGACCAGTATTAACGATTGGGGTCTGACCGTCTACGACAAAACAGAAGTTAAAAAACTCCCTGTTGACACAAAGAAAATCGGTATGGAGCATACCATTGGCGGAAAAACCATAATTACTGCCTCTGACACAAACTCCGATACTTTATCTGAAAATTTGAAAACTTCGATTGAGGCTGCTCAGCGATGCCTCGTTTCATATAATGCCGCCATTCCGGCACAGTCTGCTGCACTGAGTGAAATACAGGTGGCAAATGTGATTTTCACAGTGGGATGGGCATAACACAAAAAGAAAGGGAAAGCACAATGGGTAAAAACAGAATTATTGTAACCGCAGTAGCCATAGCGACTGCGGCAAACAGTCTTATTCCTATGGCAGGCGCGGCATCTGTCACCGATTATACCGACTACAACGCTAACGCATGGCATGCGCCTGCGGTTAAATTCGTTGTAGACAACGATATCATGATTGGCACCAGCAAGACTACACTGACCGTAGAGCGCAATATAACCCGAGCGGAGTTCGTCAGTTTGATAGACCGTTTATTCGCCACATATCGCCAAACGGACATCTCTCAGTTTGAAGACGTCTCTCAAACTGACTGGTACTTTGACAATGTGGCCATGGGTGTTCAGATGGGTACGATCACCGGTACTTCCGATCGAACCGTATCGCCGAATGGCCTCTTGACCCGCGAAATGGCAATGACCATTCTCGCCAGAGCATTGGCATTGGACACCACGGACACCTCCAAACTGAATGACTTCACGGATGAGCAGGATATTTCAAGTTGGGCGCGTTCTTCCGTAGCCGTTCTTATGGAACAGGGTAGGGTACAGGGTTACACCGATAACACCGTACGCCCCAAGCAATATATCACCCGTGCAGAAACGGCCCAACTACTCATGAACTGCTTCAACGCACTCTCCAGTGAGATTACGACCAGTAATGTTTCCAGTGACGGAATTTATCTGCTCCGGCCTATACATGACGCAACTGTTCAAAACAGCACGTTTAAGGATACTTTGATTCTGGCCAACGGCTTGCGCGACAGCAATGTGGATCTGAAAGGAACGAGCATTAACCGACTGCTCTGTTGGGGCAGTCATGATGTTTGGGTATATCCCGGATGTACGATCAACGAAATCGTTATCAGCCGTACAGACGGTCCCTGCTATATTCACTGGCTGGGTGATAAGAGCAGTCTACCGAAGATTATAATCCGCGACAAAGCAGATAATGAAAGTAAAGTCGTAGATAAGGACGGCAATCAACTCGATTCGAAGAAGGATGATACGACGTCCGGCGGTGGAACCTCTGGTGGCGGATCGCATGCCTCGCGGAACGTAGTTTACTTCGACCCGTGTAATGGTGGAGGCGTATCCAGCGTTACCATTGACGAAAACGGATATGCCCAGCCTATTGAAACTCCGAAAAAGGACGGTTATGTGTTTGGCGGCTGGTATCTTGATAAAGAAGGCGAGCAACGTTTTGTCTTTACTAATAAGGTCACCGTCGGCACCACTTATTACGCCAAGTGGTATACAGAAGACGAGTGGCGTGTCATTGAGGAACTTAACCATGCGGTTACCGGATCGACTGCAACAATTAAAGCAGATACCGATTTGTTCGCAACCGTTGGCGCCTCCCGTGTACCGTGCAACATTCAAAATGCCGCCGGAAATTCTTGTGATGTAACCGTAGAGCTTGTCCTTAAGGACTCTGGGCAGGTGATCGGTCGTATCGAAAATCTGAAGCCGGGCCAAACAGCTACGGAAATTCCGCTTGTCGAAGATATGCCTGCTTACGGAAACTACCAGACATATCTGAAAATAACGCCTGTTGATGGACAAAGTGGCTATGAAATTGATTCTATGTTGTACGTAGCCTATAAGTGGGCTGTGTAAGGGGGATTCGATATGCGAACAATATTTCGGCGACTTACTCAATCACTGATTATCTCCATTCTATTCGTAATCGTTCTTGGATGCAGCGCTTATGCAGCAAACATTGATGCAACTGTACCGGCATCGCTGCCTATTACGGTATCTTCAGACGGGGTCGTAACAACTGCGACAAATGCAGCTATTCACAACTATGGCAGTTCACCTATTTTTGTGTCGTCCATCAACGTCACAGCGGAAAATGGTTGGTCGTTGGCAACGAAAGATGCTGCTGTATCGGCATCTATTGGTGCCAAGGTCATTTCTATGGGGTTTAACGGTTCCTGGATGGACGCATCGGGCACTGTTGACACCTCTGATTTTGATCGTATTTCTTCCAGTGGCACTTTAAATCTTTCTTATGATGCAAAGATCCCGAGAGTAGTTACTGCAGAATCATCATCCACGGCTGCTACTGCAACCTTCGTAGTGGGATTGCCAACCGCCCCTACTATGGCAGCGGGTTCTTCATGGTATAAATCTACTAAAAAGCGAACAACCATTACGAAAATCACATTTATGGATAGTTACAAGCCTTCAGCCCCCGCTGATGAAAAATGGACGGCTGATGTAAATGACACTGGCGATATTACCTGCTATCGCACAGGAACAGAAATTGTTATTGCTGGTAATGGAACAGGAAAGATTCAAGCCAACGCTGATTCGACACACATGTTCTCGAACGCAGCATATAACACTCAATTCTTCAAACTCACATCCATTGAGAATTTGACTTTGCTTGATACTTCTAACGTCACCAATATGCGCTACATGTTCTATGATTGTACCAAACTGAAGAACCTTGACCTTTCTACGTTCAATACCATCAACGCCACCGACATGGGTTTTATGTTTGCCGGTTGCCCTGATGTAGCGAGCTTTGACCTGTCCGAGTTCGACACGACCAACGTCACCGACACGTCTTCCATGTTCTCCGGTTGTTATGGACTGACGAGTCTTGATCTGTCCGGGTTCGACACGACCAACGTCACCGATATGAATGATATGTTCGAAGACTGTAGCGCACTGACAAACCTTGACCTTTCTACGTTCAATACCACCAACGTCACCGATATGAGCTTTATGTTCGAAGGCTGTAGCGTACTGACAAACCTTGACCTTTCTACGTTCAATACTACCAACGTCACTGATATGCATTACATGTTTTCTGGTTGCAGTGGGTTGACAAACCTTAACGTCTCTACATTCAATACCACCAACGTCACCGCTATGAATGGTATGTTCGAATATTGCAGTGGGCTGACAAGTCTGGACGTCCCTGGGTTCGACACCACCAACGCAACCGGTATGGGTTATATGTTTGCCAATTGCAGCGGGCTGACAAGCCTTGACCTTTCTACGTTCAATACCACCAACGTCACTAATATGAACGGCATGTTTTTAGGTTGCAGCAAGCTGGTGACTATTTATGCGTCCGATAAATGGAATACCGATAAGGTGGATAATAGTATATACATGTTCTCTAGCTGCACAAATTTGCGAGGTGACATTTCATTTAACACGTTTTATGTGGATAAAACATATGCAAAAACGAGCGGTGGATATCTGACCTACAAGGCAGCTTCTACAAAGACCCTTTCTTTGAACATCGACCCCAATTCCGGTGCTGTAACCAGCTATGATGTATCTACGAACCCTATTTCTCGTTTCCGTGCTTTTTTAGATTGGAGTGATACCGCAAATGTTGCTTAACAAAAAACTTACTCTTGCCATGGCAGGTATGCTGGCAGCTACTAACGTAGCTGCCGCTGCCGCCCCAGTAGGCCAGCAAACGACAACAATTCCAGTCACCCTTACCGTTGTTAACACAATCAATTCGATCGATGTTACACTTCCTGCTTCGTTTCCAGTCAGTGTTATGGACGGTAAGGTATTGACCGCAACAAACGTGGATATCCGCAACAATTCGACAAAAACCAAAGTTGAAGTCACGGATATTCGAGTAACCGACGGTGCTTACAAAGTAGCTAATTACGAGTCATTTCCAAACAATGATAAAGGAAAGATTGCGATGTCTTTGAATGGTTGCACAACAACCAGCGCCGGAGCTCTGACCATCAGTAAAACAGCCTTCCCGGTAATAGGGGAGGGGGAGACCCTGCCAATCAACTACAAAGCAAAAGTAGCTGCTACGGGAGCAACCAGAAAACTGAACGCAGCCAATGTAATCATTACGCTGAAAGCAGTCAAGTCATGAAAGAAGTGTGTTTAAATTGGTACCTCGCAAATCCTTAAGCATTATGCTTGCCGCACTCGTTGCAGTTAACGCAACCGCTGTCACTTCGTTTGCAATCGACGAAGGTATGAGTGTGCCTGAAACTGTCGCCAGTATTATCGAATCTGTGACAAACAGCGATAGCGCTTCCAGTAATAACAATTCCCTTCAAACAGACAGTAATGCGACTCCTGGAACCGACATTTCGGACAATTCCGATTCAAATGCCAAGGGAGATACTGAATCTTCTACCGACACAACCAAAGAAGATTCTAATTCGCAGCCTGATGCTGATACCGGAGTTTCGACCCCTAAGCCAAATCCTGATGTGGGAGAAGAAGTTCCTTCCGCTCCTAGCACAGATTCCAACAAAGACAACAGTTCTGATAATAGCGGCGAAAATTCGGGTGAAAGCACCGATAAGGGTAATACCGGAGATCTCCCTGCACCGGAAGAGCCCGGCAAGCCAGATGTTGTCCCCGACGAAAAAACAGATCCTCCAATTGTCGTTGACCCGGTAACACCGACAACTCCTGTTGAACCCACAGAGCCGAAGCCGGATACACCAAGCACGCCTGCTGTACCGGAAACCCCGGAACAGCCGCAGGAGCCTGAACCGCCCACTGTAGATGTTCCTGATTTGCCGACAACTACTGTGACAACAACCGAGAAAAATGAAGATATTCCAGATCGCCCGACACAGGTTGAAGCTGATGAAAATGGCGATGTTCCGGTCGATGAACATACCCTTGTGGACTTCAATTTTCCATCTAAGGTGGGAGACACGGAGCTGCACTCTATCAGTGATGAAGCATTCAAAGGCTGCCAATACTTCCATTCAGTAAGCATCCCACGGGAAATCACTGAAATCGGCAAGGATGCTTTTGCTGACTGTGAGGGCCTCGAGTACATCATTCTCGAAGGTCGCACAAACACTGATGATATGACATTGGGCGAGAACTGGAACGGTTCTGCACAGATCGTATACGAGCTGGTAGAAGTAGAAAAAACGGTTGATGTTCCAGTAGATAACGATACCGCAGATAAAGACCCGTCAGAGAATGTAGATACGAGCAAGGGTTCGACCGATCTCCCAGACTCTTCGTCTGAAAATACTGATTCGAACGACGAAGATAATTCCTCTGAAAAGAATAATTCCGAAAACAGCAATACATCCACTGACGAAGAGGTTGCTTTGCCGCCTGAGCAAGAAGACCTCACTGCTCAACAGGTCGGTTAATCGCAACTGCGTAAGAATAACTGCACGCGTTTCGAAGAGAGGGTGCAAAAGTCATGAAATATGTCATTATAATCAATGCGCTTGCATTCGCATTATTCGGTATGGACAAACGCTTTGCACAGAAAGGGAACTGGCGTATCCCCGAAAAGCTGCTCTTTATTACCTCTATCTTCGGCGGTGCAGCAGGTGCCATCGTCGGAATGTACTTCTTCCACCATAAGACCTTGCATAAGAGCTTCAAGTACGGCTTACCGCTCATACTTATCCTCAATATTGCATTTGCAATTTGGTATTGTTTTTCTTCCGTCGAATTGCTATAATATATGCATACGAAGTCTTTTTTTTGCATTCTCTTAAAAAGAATGTTTGTCCGTATTTTGATCTTCAAAAGATCAAGTTCCTCACTTCACTTAAAAAGACACCTATCTATTCTGATAGGTGTCTTTTATTTTATAAAAATCGAAAGGAATGATTATGTGAACGCTGTTCTACTCAGTTTGAAGCCACGTTTTTGCAACCTCATCATCAGCGGAGCGAAAAACATTGAGATCCGTAAAAACCGCCCCACCAGTGAACTCCCATTCAAAGTGTATGTGTATTGTTCAGAACGAAACACTCACAATTCACATCACATCTTGGAAGTTCACTCGGAAGGGAAAATCTACCGTTGCAACGGCAAAATCATAGGCGAATTTATTTGCGAAGAGATTATATCCAGCAATGACTCGTCAACCTCAAACTACTCTGCATTAGAGAAAGGCTCCTGTCTATCTTCGCAAGAACTCAGTGCCTACGGCCGAGGAAAACCACTGTATGGTTGGCAGATTTCTTTCTTCCATCTTTACGACAGGCCACAAGGCCCGGAAACCCTCTGCACAACCGAAGGCAAACCCTTTCATCGTCCACCACAAAGCTGGTGTTATGCAAGACCAAATATGTAAAGGAGATCGCAAAATGTTAACTATTCCTATTAGAAACGGAAATATTCTGCATTCCGGCGCAGACATTATCGTCCAGCAGGTCAACTGCCGTGGCGTTATGGGCGCTGGATTAGCCAAGCAAATTGCTACACGGTATCCTGGTGTACTGGCAATGTACAAGAAATACTGCCAGGAGCATCCCGAACCCTCAAGTATGCTGGGCAAGGTGCTGTTCGTCGAAACCGAGCGCACTACACCCATTATCGCCAATATCTTCGGTCAGAATTACTACGGCAGGAAAGGCTGCTTCACGGATTACGCCGCCCTTGAAAAAGGACTGGCTTCTATAGTAAAATTCGCGGAAAAAGACGATATGCGCGTTGCCATCCCATATGGGTTGGGCTGCGGCCTTGCCGGCGGCAATTGGAACATTGTATATGGAATAATTGCTCGTCAGTTCGAAGATTACTCTCGCGCCGATATTTGGGCCCTCTGACTCCTCCCGTCTAAAAAGAAGAGGACTTTCGACATCAAAAAAGCGTTTTGCAAACTGCCATCCACGAGCTGCGCCATCTTCAAATGGATACGAATCCATTTCTGCTAGAGGATATTTATCCTGTAGCCGAGTCTACGGAAGAGGCGGTAGAGGCATATTGTCAAGCGGTTTTTTGAGAACAATTCTGTCCTTGAGAATGTCTTTCCAAATCTGCAAGTACCTTTATACCACAAAGAGGGGCAAGATTTTTTCTTGCCCCTCTTTGTATGTAGCACATCATACTCTCGTACACATATCTTCAGCAAGTCTTTCAAGCCTAATATCTGCTTTCTCGTACTCGTCCAATCGACTTTTGACAGCTTTTATAATATTTTCCCCACGGGCAATAATACGCTCACCAGCATTGTGAAAGTATGCCGTACACTGCTCGAGATTTATCGGCAGCAGCGTCTGATCGCCTTTAACAAATTGCTTGAAAAGGTTTGTGCTCTCACTCATCCAAAGAGGAGATACAGCCATTGTCCCAGACTTCTCTTTGACAAAGTCCTGCAAGAAATTGCGACGAATGTAATCTTGAAAGTCTTCGTAGTCGCTGATATACGCTAAGAACTCTCGACCACCCGGAAAGAGTGAAACGCCTGCTGCAAAGCCTTCGCCGTACTCGAAATACTTCTGAACCCACATCAGAAAAATATCAATATAATCATTCGAAGGGCCTATTCCTCGTGCACCATTTAGATCTCCGGAGGGGCAGGGCAGAATATTGCCCACAGTATGACAAAGTTTGATAAACTCTGCAAAGTCCGTATTCGTCTCATATAAATTATGCAGCATTGGTTCCTTATCGTATTGCTCGAGCACAAGTTCGTTTATATTTTGCCGCTTGTTCTTTAGAACCCCTTCGGGATATAGATATAGATATATGCGAGCTGTTGTAGCATACGAGTTTATAATATCACCACGCACAACAAACGGGACTTCTCGGCTACGCAGTTCGAAATTGTCTCCTTTGCGACGGATCTTCCAACGATTAAAGCCAAAGGAAAGCCAGAAAATTATCATAATTCGTAAAGACTTATCGCATTCGCTATCCAAATCCTTCTCAGATTTATAGCTACACAACCGTTTCCACGGGTGCTCTTCCGTCCTATTGCGGTCCAATTTCAAATCGTAGCGTACTAGCTCATCGATATCGCCATCTCTCAATTCACATATAATCCGGACGATTTCATCTATCAGTTGCTTTTGCACCATAGGCTTTCTCCTTAACGCAATCCCCTTTGTATTCTTGCGCTCAGTATACCACATGTATACTCACAACAGCAACCCAGATTCATAGTTTTGCTCCATTTCAAAATACATATATATTGCAATCCAAATCAAACAGTGATATAATAACTTCAACGAAATCAAAGTGAGGTGATTTTCATGAATGCGTTAAAAATTGCTAAAATACACAATTTCGACAGATATATCTCTTTTTATAGCAATTTATCGTTAGAAGAAGCAGGGGAACTTTGCTATAAGTTCAAAGCTGTAACGGAGAAGAAACCTTCTTCTCTTCATTCACAAATCAATTACTTCTTTGGCATTCAGGGCGGATTCCTTTCGGATCGGCGTTGGGCTGTATGGTCTGAGCAGCTTACCGAAAAAGTAAATCGCCTCCGTCAGTTTGTCTCATTCTCGGAAGAGTTTGAACAGCCATTGTACGTCGGCGCTTGGTATGACGAAAACTTCGCTTTTCTCCATATGGGTAACCCAGAAAAGGGAATTATCATTTGTCACCCGGAAAAGTACATTGACCTCATTGCACCGAAAGATTATTCCAACATCACTCCGGCTGAACTCAGAGAAAGCCTATCGGCACCTCGTGCAACAGACGCACGAGAAATCATTCCGGTTGACGCAGAAAATTCCCTCACGACACAGAACCTGCAGTCTGCGCTTACATTCAACGACAACGAGATTTCCTCTTTGAAGCAGACGATGGACGATGTTCGACACGCGAAAACAGGGGAGTTGGCCGAACTTAAGGCTCAGATCGAGACTATGCAGAATAAGCTCCGTGAGAAGCAGGAAAAGCTCATGGCAGAACTCTCAGAGAAAAAGCGCGAGATGGAAGAAACCAAGTATCGCCTCGAAGGGCAGATCTATCTTTTGGACTCACAGATTTACGCCATTCGCTGCTATGCCGGTGAGGTCGTAACCTTTGCACAAATCCGAAAGGGCGAAAAGGCTCCTGTATCGGAGCCAATCATAGTTCATCAAAAACTGCGCTTCCTTGACGAAGATCTCGGCCGGCTGGCTTCTTTGTATAACATCCAGTGGGACGAAATCCCCATGTTTGAGCAGTTCCTGAGGCACTCGCCGCTGGCTCTTGACACCTTTGCACCAAATAAGCGGTGCGTTATGCTGGTTCGTCTAAGTCGTACCGGCAAGCATCTGTATAGAAACGATGATGTGCCGTATGCCAACCTGATTGACGCATACGACTATTATCACGGAAAAACCGTAGGAATTATCATTCGCAATGGTGAAAATCTTTGGTTGGGTTGGACAGACGAAAAACGCGTGCATATCGACGATGACCTTATTCTCAGTCAGGCGATAGAGGTAGACACGGCGCCTGACGAAGAGAAAAAATTCCGTTTCGAAAGTGAAAAGGAAGCCTTCGAAGCGAAGCAGCGTGAACAGCGCAAGAAAATCCTTGACGGCTTGGTTTCTCGTACGTTTATCTACAACATTCTTCAGGGTATTGTAGATAAGACAGACATTCTGCCGCTGCCATCGGGCGTTAAGCTATCTACGCAGAGCGAATATGTTAAGTACGCGGTAGCCGATGCTTGGATTGCAGACTCGAAATATGGCTCTTTCACCAAGATTGTCGAACGGTGCAATCAGAATATTGCTATGGGCGATATGCTCTTAACCTGTCAGCATCTCACTCCTGAATATGACCAGGGGTCCGGAAGAACTGCCTATGCGGAAATTAACCGAACTTGGCATAATTCTCGCGGCAGGGGAGAACGTAATCGCACTCATGATTGCCATGTCGACGATTGTACCATCTATAAAGCCAATTTGGTCGAATACGACCCGCCAGTCGCTATGGTGCGCTACAAGGTCATTAACACAGACACTACCTTCAAAGGTCCTTTTGTCATAGAAGCAGAGCTTTACACACCCGAGAGATTTCAAAATAGCGAAATCCTCGAAAAATATGAAACCGACCCTGCACGTCATGTATTTGTATCTGTCGAAAAAACAGACACATGGTATTATGGCCGTTCTTCGAACACCAAGCCTGCTCGATCAAATTTCGAGGTGTACTCCGACGAAATCATCAATCTAACATATATGAACAGCTGCTGGCTCGAATGGGTCATTAACAGCAAGGAGTTAGGCCATTGGTCCATTGGTGGCTCTCAGGTAGATTTCGCATATGCAATTCGCTATCTAAAGAAAGCAATGGATCATATCAAAGCAAGAGAACTCGAAGAGAAGAAGCTGCTTAATGCTGTTGATCCAAGCATTTGCGCAAATCCGGAGTGGCCGGTACAGCTGTCTGAATGGAAAATCGAAAAGAAGGTACGAGTTCTTACTCCGTATCAGGCGAAACGATTTGCCAAATATATCACAAAATCATAAAGATGTAATCGTCCGACCTGAGAGACATACCTTTTAGCGTTCATCATTTTCTTTATAGGCTCTGTTGCGTTACTCATATTTCTGCAGTCGGCCTGCATTATCGCATTAAAGCGCAAATAACACTCGATTACAAAATGCGAATTAAAAGATCGCCTTTCGAATGCATTTTCGGAGGTGATCTTTTCTATTCCTGCGTACTAGTTATTTGGCAAAAGAATATTGCAAAGCAATTCTCAATATGGTATTATATTTTTATAAAAGTCCCTCTTTTCTCATTTTTGAGATTTGTTTCTTTCGTTCCCTGAAAAGAGAACTGTTTCTTATTTTGCCTACAAATCCACTATCAGATTTATTTTCTGATGGTGGATTTTTTATATATATCAACGAATTAGTGAATGTCCAAGTTGGTCATTCAAAAAAGGAGATGATACCCCACAAAAGCCAAGCTATTCACCACTAATAAAAAAGGAGATAAAAATCATGAAAAAGAAACACATACCGTGTTCTGCAGACATTCAGTGGCCCGCCGGTGCTCGTATCTATCTTTCTGTAGATAGCGCCGAATTAGGTCTTGATGACTACAACGTTCGTATCAGCACACAGGGAACATTGCTCGATCCCGTTCTTAAGTGCGACAATGTTGTATTGGCCACGGTTGATGAAATCGATGGTGACCATAACGTAACCCTGTGGTTTCCCAAGAACAAGGTCCGCCTCGTTCACAACTAACAAAAGGAGATATTTTTATGGATCTGTTAAGCAAATTCAACGATGTAAAGGTTAATTTGGCCGACAAAATTACTACTACGGATCGTCAGTTCTGTGAAGCACAGCAGAAAGCATATGATCATGCACTGGAGGATATGACCAGCCTGATTGGTCTTCTGACAACAGCGTTTGACCATCAGCGAGATGATCTCGCTCCATTGAACCCGAGTCCGTACGAAAGCTCTTACTTGGGTGATATCCAGATTTCTGATTTGGGAGATACCAAGAAGAAGATGCACAATCGCTTTGTAGAGAAAATTGTGCACTACTTTGAAAGTACCTACCACATGGAACTGGATAACACCGCGATTGAAGATGCCCTTATCCCTAAGTTGGATATGGACTGGCCAACAGAGCTTCAGCAGAAAGAATATGCCCAGGAGATGAAGAACCTCCATTTGAGCTATTCTGATGTACTGGAGCATATTTTTGCTCAGCTCAACGGTTTCTCCTTCCAGGAGAAGGCATTAACAGAGCTGAAGGAAAAATGCTATGCTTTTGCATGGTGTGATGGACGGAAGCAAGTATTTACTCAGAAAAAGGCTCTTGTGTCTTTTTCGTATGGATGCTCGCTTTCGGACTATGGTCATCGATGGTCTTTGTATGAACGCTTGAAGCCTGTGCTGAAAGCTGCATGCTATTTCGAATACGAAACGCTTGACTTCGTTCCGCGTTGTATGCAGGAAATGCTTTTTATCAATTTCGATGAGCCTGTTGTAGAGATTTCGGCTTCCAAGTTGGACAGCGTAAAATGTTTCAAAAATGGCCGTGTTGATCTTCGCTTCACCAGTGAAGCCTATGCACGCGAATTTGCAGAAACATTCTTAGGCACCACCGAAAGGAGTGACCTGTATGCGTAAGGAAATCGGCATGGTCGAAAACTCGGCATTATATCAGAAACTCCCGTTTTATGAGGGAGAGGAAGAAAAGCTGCTGACGTTCTGCGGCGCCGAAGGCTACGCTATCACGGTTTATAACCGTGAAGAACTCGATGAGCTTGCCTATAAGGTGCATGCCACCAACAATCTGTCGGCATTGACTCGAAAGGAATTCTTTGAGTTGCGTGCCAATGATCGAAAGGCTCATGTACGCTTGGTCAAAAAATTCGAGCGCCTCGCTGAAAAGCTGGGTAATGCAACTGGCCGCAGAACCACTTTGTACGATTTGGCTGACGGTAAAATTACTCTCGTATTGGACACCAATTACGAGGGAATGTATGCACCCAAGGAAACTTGGGATGTCATCGAAACCGCTAGAAAAATCGTCAAACGTGCAAAGGGTTTTAAACTCGGTCAGCATTCGGCACATGTATGCTGCTACATCACCCACGAGAACAACTAACAAAAACAATCTGCACCCAGCTTCATAGTTGGGTGCAGATACATTATTCGGAAGCTGAAAGGAGTTTCATTATGAAAAAGACCACTACCAATATCCCTGCTGCAGTCTTTATGCAGGTCCCTCTTGACGAAGGTTTCACCACGGAAGACGTCAATAAGATGCTGGCCTTGCTGAAGCTGTCGCCCAATGAACAGTTTTCCTTCTTAGAGATCCCCGGCGAGTCTTGTATCGCGCAGGGTGTCATCCGCGAAGCGGTGATGGAGCAGAATGATTTCGTTTGCTCTGCTGGTTCTGCCTTTTACAAAGGTGTGCAGTCTGTGCTGTGCGATCTCGAACAGGAGACAGCGGATGGCTGTTATACCTTCGGTGGTGTTTACACCATGATTGTTTACCCTGACCGCTATTGCTACTCCGAAGAAACCTCGAGTGGCAATGATACGGTTTACGACCCGGAAGTCAGTGTGACTATCCGTCGCATGGGCAAGCTCGTGATGGCGGTTCCGTTCCGCGAACTAAAGAAGGACGACGAAACCATCTCCTCGGAGTATCCGCAGTTTACCTGCGGCGAAGATGCACATATCTCGGGTGATAGCAGTTACGCCGGATATATCGTCTTCGATACCGAAGGAAACAGCTATTTCCCCGAAGATTTCGGCGCAGCCCTTGTGGCCAATTCGTAACCACTCAAGACGATTTTTAAAAAGGAGCATAAAGTTATGTGTGTAGATACAGAAATGATCGGAATCTGGTTGGACGAACTTTTCACCAATGAGATTGAGGAGATCGAAGGTACGATCGAGAACGAGCGTCTCTGGGCCCTTGGCTGCGACGAAGAGCCCAACCCGCACATTCAAAACATCGCCAATCACGAAGAATATCTGTCCATCCTGCGGGAGCTCAAAGAGGAGGCAATGCAGCGTGTAGGCTCGGTTATTCCGAACAACGAAGACACGACCTGTGCCGCCTACCATGTCGTCGAAGCCGACCAGTCTTGGTACTTCAAGACCACTCCGGGCGATGAACTTCTGGGTGTGGCCGAAAAGCTGAACGCCTATCTTGGCGAACGGGACAGTGCTGCTTCCCCTATGTTCATTAAGGCATTTGCCGGCCTCGTTCCTATCACTGAGAAGGAATTCTACTCGTTGGTTTCCCTTCGAATGATGAACACCGGCAAAGTATGCGGCGCATTTTACATCAATTTTGATGATCAGCAGTTTTCCGCTGTCAATATTATGGACGGTTGGAAAGGATGGCCCCTGCATAAGGTATCCGCTGCCGTTGACCAGATCTCTCATATGCACTTTTCGTCTATCGATGAAAAGTGGCGAGAGTTCCTTGACGCAGTGGAAAATTAACCACCCAAACAACAATTTATTAGCGGAGCAGCTTCAAACTGCTCCGCTATTCTGTAAAGGAGTATTTTTTATGGCAGATTTACTTGAAAAATTCGGTAATGTAAAAGTGGATGTCACATCCAAGATCTCAGAAAGCGACAAGGCCGCTTGCCTTATTATGCAGGAAGCATACGATAAGGCCTGTGAATCCCTCAAGCAGCTCCGAACCATGGGGAAAATGCATATCGCAGGGCAAAAACGCGTTACCGAAAGTTTACCATCTGGTGTAATCTCCGATTATCTAGGGGATGTTTGCAACATCAACAAAATTAACTATCGACTTCAAGATATTCACGCCATTTTCATCGACGATATTGCGCGTTGGTTTGAGAACACATATCATGTTGAGTTGGCTAAGAATGCAATTCGAAATGAGTTGGTTCCTCAACTCGATTATTATGACGATAATCACGAACACCATAAACAATACGAGGAAAAAATGGAATCGCTGCATATTCGTTACGAAGATGTGCTCGAGCTTATTATCGCTCAGCTCGGTGGCTTTTCTTTCGAGGAGCGTGCGCTGAACGAACTTAAACTCAAGTGCTTCGAAGCTGCTCATCATTCATACATGCATCAGCAGGCAACATACAGCCAGAAGAAAGCCGTTATCTCTTTGGAGTATGGCTGCTCTTGTAGCGAGTATAGCGGCGATTTCAGTCTTAATTCGGGAGCAAAAAACATCGTTCGAGGCTTGATCATGTACGAATACGGCCAGACATCCATTATGCCGTATCAGTATACTATGCTGCTTGATTACGAATTCTCTCAGCAGCTTATCGAGATCAACTCTTCGAAAGTAGCCTCGATCAAGTGCTTTAAGAACACGCGCGTAGATATTCGTTTTACAAAAGAACAGTATGCGCGTGAGTTTGTAGAGATGTTTCTGGAAGCCAACATATAATCCGATAGTATCGCCACATATGGAGCAGGAAGGGATATTATTCCTTCCTGCTATCAATATAAGGAGAAAAACATGAAATATTCTTATCTGGGACAACGCATCCCGAAAGAGGCTCGCAAAGAGCTGAATGAAAAGATAATCCATCTCGTCACCAGCAATCAGGCTGAAGCCGCTGGCATCACGAGAGAAGATATCTACAACGCCTACACCGGTGACGGCGGCCTGCATGGTCTTCATATGGCTGATTTCGACAATTACGCTGAGTTTTCTAAGGCAAAAAAAGAAACCGAAAACGGACAGGTATTTTCGCCGCACAGCTTATGTCAGTTTATTATGTCTGTGTTGGATATCAACAAGCAGGAGTTAATGGCTGACTTAACTTGCGGTATGGGTAATTTCTTCAATTTTGCACCAGTAGAAGCAAATGTCTATGGTTGTGAAATTGATCCTAAAGCCTATAAAGTGGCTCATTATCTATATCCTACCGCCAATATTGAGCGAGAAGATATCAGAAATTATAAGCCTCTTGTTAAAATGGATTATGTTGTCCAAAATCCACCATTTAATCTGAGCTTCAAGACCCAAGAAGGGAATATCCTTTCTCAACTGTATTGCTGTAAAAAAGCAGCACAGGTCTTGAAACCTCTTGGAATTATGGCTATCATCGTTCCCATGTCGTTCTTAGCTGATACTTTCAGTGATAAACACATGATTGAACAGATGGAAAACGACTTCAGCTTTCTGGGCCAGTTTTCTTTACCTCTGTCCGTATTTGCACCTTTTGGTATTGATGCGTTCCCAACAAAAGCACAGTTCTGGCAGAAGAAATCTCAAAGTGAAGATTGGCGCCCACAACGATACAGCACTGCAATGACACTTGAGGTTCCGGATTTCTCAGATGCGATGGTTGCCAAAGTACGAGAAGTCATCGTTGCCAACGCACAAGCTGAGCTCCGTTCCAGGAAGAATAGCATTCTGCTGGAATTGGCAAGGGAAGAGGATGCTGGAAGTGATTTCGTGTACAAGGTGCGAAAGTATCTGTATACAATTAAATCCCATCCACGCCTTCAAGAAAAATACGGCAAATGCTGCGAGTATGTGGAACGGCTGCGCACACAACAACAACCCGAAAACATGTCGTATGAAGAGTGGTGCCGAGTCCGCATCACCGAGGCAAAAGTCCTGGCATATCTGAAGCAGACTGTAAGTCGGCAGCACAAACCCAAATATGAGGATAAGATTGTCCGCATTAAGAGGGGAGATACGCTGGTATTCAAGGCATACAGCCCAAAAATGGCACGCCAGCTTACGCCCGGTATGAAACAGCCGGTGCTGATCTCGGATATCGTAGCTGATAACCAGTCAGCAGATCATTTCGGTGACTTCACCAAAATGATCCGTCGTAAGCAAAGATGCTATCAAACTGAGCAGCAGAGCTTTTCGGATATGCAGCAGAATGAGCAGCTTGCACGTTGGCTGGATGACTTCACCCTACACGATGCGGAAAACGATGAAGACATTCATTTTACCGCGCTCCAGAAACACGATCTAAACCTGCTGTTGCAGAAACAGTACAGTTTAATTCAGTGGGAGCAGGGTAGTGGTAAGACATTAGCCGGCATTGCAACAGGCACATACCGTATGCAGCGGCAAAATGCCTTCTGCACGTGGGTTATTTCTCCTGCCATTTCCATCAAGAATACATGGGAGGTAGCTCTGCAGAATTACGACATCTCTTACACCATCATCAATAAAGTTGCGGATGTTGATAAGATCCAGCAAGGAGATTTCGTCCTTGTAACCCTTAATATGCTCTGCAAATACCGCAAGCAGATTAAGAGATGGATCCGTATACACAACCAGAAGGTTGCGTTCTGTTTCGATGAAAGCGACGAAATGGCCAATCCGGACAGCAAACGCGCTAAGGCGGCTTTGAGTTGCTTCCGTCGATGCAAGTACAAACTCTTAATGACGGGCACGACGACCCGAAACAACATTAGTGAGTTTGCACCGCAGTTGGAGATGCTGTATAACAACTCCTACAATATGATTTCTTGGGCCAAAACTGTATATCGTTTCAGCCGAGGTTCCAAGAAGGAAGAGCCCGGTCTGCATGAGGATAACAATATCCTTTACGGCCGGCCAATCCCTGCATATAAAAAAGGTTATTCCTTGTTTTCGGCTTCTCATCTTCCGGCCAAGATTACTGTTTTTGGCGCAGAGCAGCGGACGCAGGATATCTACAATGCGGATGTACTCAATGATATCCTTGCACATACGGTTATTACTCGAACTTTCGAGGAGATTACTGGCAAAGATATCAAGCATATCCATCAGGTTCCTGTACGTTTCTCTGAACCTGAAAAAGAGGTATATCAGAAGGCTATTAGCGAGTTTCATGCGATGCGCGGCAATTACTTTGCTTCCACGGGTAATTCTCGTAAAGACAGTATGATGCGTCTCATTCAGCAGATTACATTGCTTCTTCGTATCAGTGCAGCGCCAAATACTGTTAAAGAGTATACGGGTGGCATGCCGGTAAAGATCGCAAAAGTGATGGAAATGCTGCAAGAGATGCCGGATCAGATTATTGCTATTGGTGTCCGCCACAAAAAAGTGGTTGATGCTTATTCCGCAGCAATCCGAAAGCTGATGCCTGAACGCCCGTTGTTTGTAGTCACTGGCGATACCACTACACTTGCTCAGCGGCGGAAACTCCGCAAGACATTGAAAGCGAGCGGGAATGGTATTTTGCTCTGTACTCAGCAGAGCTTGCCGAGTTCCGTCAACTTTGAGTTTGTGAACAAGGTTATCATCCCGGAACTGCATTATAACAACTCTCGAATGAGCCAGTTCTACATGCGGTTCGTGCGATACACCTCGCGGGAAGACAAGGATATTTACTTCGTGACGTACCTCGGCAGTATTGAGTCTAATCAGATGCAGATGGTTTTGGCGAAGGAAAAGATCAATCTTTTCATGCGTGGACAAGAACAAGACCTCGACGACATTTACAAAACCTTTGGCGTCGATTATAATCTACTTGAAACCCTGATGCGGAGAGAAGAAAACTCCGAAGGTGTTTTCGAAATCCGTTGGGGAAAACAAGATATTTCTTAAATGCACACGCCCAAAGTCCAATACAGCGGACTTTGGGTGTGTTATAATATAACCAATCATAAGGAGGATGCAATTATGTTGGTATTGAAACAATCTTTTCCTGATGGTTTCAGTTTGCACAAAGCTCGCCGGTTTACCGAAGAGGAAAAGCCCCACTATGCAGAATGGTTCCGTGAGCAGGGTTTTATCTCTCTTGAGACCACGCCTCTGCCGCACATCAGCTGGGACGATGTGTCTCATCGAGATCCCGATGGTTCTTTTCTCGGCGACTCAAACCGCGCATGGATCGTCAGCGATGAAGAAGCACAGAACTACCTTTCTCTGAACGGCCAGCGTGCTATTGTCAAAGAGCAGAAAGACGCTATTACAGAAGCAGCCAGCCATGCTGCTGAATTGGAGAAGCAGTACGAGGCAACCAAAGCGCAATTTGTTTCCTGGACCTGCACGCCTATTCATGAGAAAAATGGCGAGAAGGAGTGCACTCATACATTCGCATTCCCAGATGAGACACTTTCTTTTGTCGAACGTGATGTTTTCGATGTTGGCAGAGTGGTTAACCCTGTTGGTTTTTCCGCAATTCCGCACAACGATAATTGGGAAACATTCACGGCAGACAGAGGATGGTGTGTTCTTCGTCCCATGACGGAGAATGAGGAGAAATGTGTCTCTGCTATCTTGAAGTTTGGGAACTTGAGATGAACTCAATGTAATCGATTGTACCAAAAGAGGAGCTGCTACCGCAGCTCCTTTTTTTCCCTTACGATTTGCATTATTTTGAAAAGTGTGTTATATTATAAAAAAGGATAGACTTATTCAATGAATGTTTTACTCCCCGTGATGTATCTGATTTTGTTGCTTTTGTTAAAATCTCACAATATCACCGATAGAACATTTTCGATCTTTCCTTTCAAAGATGCGCCTTTCAAGGTGCATCTTTGTTTTTTTCAGGAAAATTTCAAGTGCAAAATCACTATAAGCAGTTGCACTATTCAAGGTTTCATGGTATTATAACACTATAAATGTCTCTCTTCGCGCACACAATATTGCGCTTGTCTTTTCTTCTCGCAAGAGAATTGTTTTACCTATACAAATCAACACACCTATCATTTTTATTGGTAGGTGTGTTTTTTTATATAATTATTCATTTCAAGGAGGTTTCTGTTATGAAACACGCAAAAATCAATCTGATTCTCGCCGGCCCCGCAAGTGCTGAACGAGAGTCGCTGGGTAAAGCCATTTCGGCTAAAATCTGCAACGCCCCCGAAGAGGTGTTTGCCGCCCGTCACAATTATGAAGGGGCAGAGGACCTCGCAATCATTCTCCTTGCGGCAGACGCTGATATGGAAGAATGGGCCGAGGTAAATAACACAGCGGACCTGGTGCTGTCTCCCTCTGCATCTGAGGAAGATAAAATGGAGGCTATTTACGGCTGCCGGACCTCGCTGTTGAACTCCCGCCATACATGGCTTCTGACAGACATCGACTGTGAACAGTATATCCGGTCAGTGAATCGCAACACGTTTGCGTGCGTTCAGATTTGCCAGCTACCAGATGATTGTGGATATGGCGTTGCCGTTGATACAGTCAATTTGGCGGACTATTCGGAGGACGATATCCGAGAAGAAATCTCTTTTTTCGGAGAAACGATCTACGACGTAGAGCAGCGGTTGCCCGATCATGATACTCGCAGACTTCTTGCAGAGTACATCTTCGAAAACCATGCTCTGGAACACATGGTTGCTGCATTCAGCACCTACGAGGAGGCAAAGACCTTTCTCCACTCGTATAGAGATAAGATGTACGTTGGAGAAGATCAGGTCCCGGAGATGAAGAATCACTCTACAGAAGAGTGGGTTTCGTATTCGGATGATCTTGAACTTTGGCTCCGTACCACCGACCCTGTTCTTCCGACTGATTTTGAAGTCGTAAGAGCGGCACCGTCTCTGCTCCATGCGAACGAATGGGCATTTACTCACCGCTTCATTTATCTGGGTGATTACGACCTGAATAATGCAGCGGATGTAAGAATCCTCAATCGCGATGGAGAGATGGACGATTTGGTCCTTGAAGGCGAAAGCCCGGATAGCATCATGCATTGCATGGATGGTACCCCGGATCGCGTTCATGACCCTGATTACGTCCTCGACTATGCGCTTCTTGCGGCGCTCCTTTCGAATAACGAGATGGGAGCACAGTATATGCGTAAAGAACAGGCAATGAAACTTCTTCATAACATCGTCAACAACAATCAGTAATACAAAAAAGGAGATTTTTATCATGAAACAGTTACATCCGGTTCATATGAGTGCCGACTTCGAGATCACCCTGCCGCAGCCGCTGGATCTTGTGACCCATCCTGACAATATTTCCGTAGGTGGCTTTTTCGCCATCGTAAATGGACGCGGCATTCCGTTCGACTTCGACATCACCAGCTGTGACGTCGAGAAAATCAATGACACCCAGTACAAGTGTCATTACGAGTCGGGCGAAGACGGTTACTTCAAAGACCCGTATATCTCGGACTGCTATACGACCGAGTACCTGCAGATGGGTTTAGACCGTGAGGATATCACAGCAGACTTTCTGGCATCGGCTAGCGAGCTGCGTGAGTTCTACGTAGTCTGCTGGGATGAGCAGAGCAACGAGATCATGCCTTCGGCGGTACGGATTTCTGATATCACGTTCCTGAATGGAACGCTTCAGGCCTTTTCCGTTGCGCAGCCGGTCATCGATGCATTTAATGCTCGATAAAAGAAGGTGTGCGGTAATGAGCTTTGATATTGCTGCTTACAAAAAGCAGCATGGTACACACGACCTCGAAGTTGTCATTGCCCCTGATGGCGGAATCGCTTATGCGATTCCGTCTCATCAGGAGTACATGATTGCACGAGCTCAAGAGGCCATGCAGCTCTCCAGAGAAGATCTCGAAGAAGCCTGCCCGGAAGCATTCTACGCAAATTATCTTCACTGGCTTCATATGGTCAACGGCGGATTCTTACCCGTTTGGGAGAATTTTGTTCTTGATGTAGAAGTCACACCAGCACAATATGCTGCCCTTCGTACCCTGAAACTCAACGGCCTTTACAAAGGTAAATTGCCGAAAATCCATCTGAGCGCATGTCCCATTTGTGGAGCGGAAGCGGAACTTTCAGCAGTCAAACCAGACAGGGCAAGCAAAGCCTCGTACAAATACAACTGCTCAAATACAGCGCTTCATGTTTCCTGTGGTGATTGGTTTAACACCAAGTTAAAGGCACAACAGGATTGGGAACGTCGGTGCACCGGATACGGCCAGCCTGAGTTCTACAAACCCACGAATGAGGAACACATCCGCAGTATAATCCGTCGCAATTCTGGTGCACAGTTAATCGATGCGATTCGAGATATCTACAAACCCATTTCGGCTTACAGCTCGCGAGAAGCAGCTGCAAGGTGGTTGGCTATGCGGTATGTCCCGGATAAGTGCGTTGGCTGTGCAAAGAACCAGCGAAAATATTGTATTTGCACAAAGGAGGAAAGCAAATGACAAAAGAAGAAATTGAAGAGGCTGTTGCCTACTTCAAAAAGATCCAGGAGCGAAAAAAACTCCCAGCTGAAAAACGTTGGTCAAAGTCAGATCAGCTTCTTGCACAAGCGCTGATTGCAAATGGCTTTGAAACTGTCCATTGCTATCGTGAGCGCCAAGGTGACGATTTTTATATCGGCGTCACCGGGAACGGGAAGTGGGCGTTTTTTAATGTTGGCGACATTTTTTTCGACTTAATGAAAGGTGAGACAGTAACTCTGCGGTATATTGCAGAAATGCTGCCCGAACCGTCAGGAGAAGGAGATGATACAGATGAGAAGTAATTCCACCATCGCAAACCGTCTGGCTTCGCAGATGTGGGGCAGACCGGATCATCAGCACAAGTTGGCTGATGGCATCTGGGAGTTCTCTACACCCAGACACGGCGGCATTATCGTTGATGTTGAAGTAAGACCGCTTTTGCGAGAGTATGTGACAGAAGTCACACTTTATCGCAAGTATGCCATGGACTACGAACAGCACTTTGCAGCCTTCGAGGAGGACTGTGATGCTGCCATTGTGGAATGGGTATACGGAAACGAATTTCACAATAAACGTTTCCGCTCTCGTTATAGAAGCGATCCCGAATTATCCGACAAAGTGTTTTTTGAAGAACGCCTGCGGCTTATCAAGGAGAGCTTGAAGAGATGGCATCCAGAAGTTCTGGAGAAATGGCCGGAACCGTATGTCGACAAAGGCAAAAAGCACGCGGCTTGGTTAGATAGATCCACTTGCGAGAATTTGCACTGGGTTTATTGGACCGAATGCTCGGCATGTGGTAATCCGCTCGACAAAGATCTTGTTAGCAATCCTCCATCTGAATGCCCACACTGTGGCGCAATAATGCTTGAAAAGGAGCCAAAGCGATGAAATACAACAAATTCCGAGACATTCCTCGATATATTCGAGCAAACTATCAGGTGGATTATCCGCTTTCGTACTTCGAAAAATGGCTGAAAGAAGAGGAAGAAGAAGCAGGGTTACAGCTCAACCCGGATTTCCAGCGTGGTCATGTCTGGACCGAAGCGCAGCAGATTGCGTATATCGAATTCCTCCTGCGTGGCGGCAAGACGGGTCGTGATCTCTATTTCAACTACCCCGAGATCCATCATAAGAACGAGGTATCGAATTATACCGATTACGTCTGTGTAGATGGCCTTCAGCGAATTACCGCTATCCTTCGTTTCCTTCACAGTGAAATTCCGGCTTTCGGAACTCTGTATAAGGATTACGAAGACTCGTTGAGAGCGGTTGACGATACCGTTCGTATTCACATCAATGATCTTCCTACAAAAGAGGAAGTTCTTCGCTGGTATCTCGAAATGAATGCTGGCGGAACACCTCATTCTGCGGATGAAATCAATAGGGTTAATTCTCTGCTGGCCCATGAAAAGGCAAATAACTATCTGCGTCAGCAGGCTGCTGCTCGTGGATGGGACTATTTCACCATTAAAGATAATACTCATAAGGGCTCGAACAGTTTGACCTTGGTCGGTTTCGCCGATCAGGGAGCTATGCGTGCTGGAACTGATGCCCTGGGACGTATTTGCGTCTCCTGCAACATCTTCGATGAAGAATTTACACAGAAATAAGGAGAAGTTTCTATGGAAAACAAGAAAATCAAGATTGATCTCGGCTTTGCCACGCTTGTTGTTGAAGCTGGAAATGACCAGATGAAAGAGGTATATGTTGGTCTGCAAAACAATAAGGGTGCATGGTTTCAGGACCTTGCCGTTATCGGCCAACAATATCATATCGAAGGTGATAATATTGCCTACGAAGAGGGCATCCGTGTCCGTGTCTTTGCTGATAAAGACAACGAGGACTACACTCATGCGTTCAATATCGGCATCTTCAACGATAAAGACTAATCGAGGATGATATGGTAAAAAACGACTACTTAAAAGGAGAATACACAATGGATAACAATGATAAAATGGTCCTTTTGATGACGAATCTTCTCGAAGAGATGGCAAACAACTCCTCGACTGATTTTGAAGAAGCACTCATGCTTTTCGATTTCAAGCGCCAGTTGGTTCCTCAGGAATACGACCCAGAAAAACTGCTCCCGCTCGTAAGACGTATTAGTGGTACGTTCATTGATAATGATGACGCTGCTTTTACGCGTACAGACCTTATCGATGCGGTCATTTACACTTCGTTGGTGAAGTTCTCCTCAGACTTCTATCTGAATCTGGACGAAGACACCTTCCGCGACCTGATCTATCTGCTCGCAGAACAGAAGAGGGCGGTTTACAATGACGAATATTACGATGATACAGATCTCAATGCCCTGCTGGAGGGTTTGACGTGAAGATGTATCATGCAACTTATGCCTCGTATCTCTCCAGTATCCTCGAACGCGGACTTGGGGCTTTAACTCCACACAAAAATTGGAGTCAATCTGTGAGAGGCGTAGTTTATCTGAGTAGCAATCCGGATTGCGCTATTGATATGGCAGAATCCTCTGAGATGGTTCCTGATGTTATTTACAATAGCGGAATCATTTTACTGTCCATTGACTGCAGCGGGCTCTATTTAGTTCCAGATCGCAATATACAAGATGCACCCGCAGACATTTATTACGAGTTTCACGGAATCATTCCCCCAGATAGGCTTACTGTCTGCAAAGAAACAAAATACAATAAAAGGAATGTGAAAAATGACTAACCCAAATCATAATATCGCCGCACACATTGCTCGCACCGTATGTGCAATGATTATAGCGGTATCTGCAAGTATGAGCGTAGCAAGTGCTGCTAAAAGCGCGGACGTTATCGACCTCTCTTCTGCCTCGAACGGTTATGCTTGCGTACATTACAGTTCGGATAAGCGTCTGAAGGTTGGCGTTGCCTGTGACGGTCGTGGTCGCTATTACATGGACTGCACCAGCGGTCACTCTGATATTCCACTGACATACGGCAACGGCGTCTACACGGTTACGCTGTATCAGAATATCAACAAGACCACATATCGTATTGTGGAGCGTCATACGGTTAATGTTACGATGGCAGATTCGAATGCACCATACAAGGTCTCGACAGTCGAAGCCCCGTTCACTGCCGGTGATACCGTCTGCAAGCAGGCCTCTGCACTTTGCAAGACCGCCAAAACGGATGAGCAGAAGGTGGTCGCAATTTACAACTACCTTGATGGCGGTGGCTTTACCTACGATCATCAGCTCGCGAATAGTGTAGCAGCAGGGAAGGTAAAGAATTACTTACCCTCACCGAAAAACACTCTTGCCACTAAAAAGGGTATTTGCTATGATTATGCGTCCCTGTTTGCGACGATGTGCCGCAGTCAGGGCGTTGCCTGCAAAATTGTGAAGGGATACACATCGAATGGCGTTTATCACGCATGGAACAAAGTGTGTATCAAAAATAAATGGTATCCAATCGATATTACATATGCGATTGGTACGAGCACTCCGAAGGCAACAAACATTGCCGGATGTGTGTCGCACGAAAAGTACACTGTTTAACAAAAAAGCAAGGGCTTCGCATAATGCGAAGCCCTTGCTTTTGGCCTTGAATCATGATAATATGTTTATATTAAAAGTCTCTTTTGCACAGTTTTCTCTGTGATTGTTTATTTGTCTCATAGAAGATGCTGTCCTATTTTGTTTTTTACACACTTATCAAATTCTTATTTGGTGAGTGTGTTTTTATTTTTAACCGAAACGAATAAAGGAGTTAATGTACAATGAATGGTATTAACAAGAAGAATGTAGAACCCTCGGGACTGGTCCCCTTGAGCGAGGTCATCGCAGCAGCGGACAATGTGTTGTTGTATATCGACAATGCGTATAAGGCAGTAGCCGATCAGGGCTTTGTCTGCTACCGCATGAACCAGTATACCTCCCGCTACCACACCTGCTTCGCAGAAATGCTGCCTTTCTGCAACACTCGAGAAAAATTGCAGAAAGAAATCATTGACGCCCCGAGCCTTTTCCCGAAGAGAATTCGTGAGCGAGGTGCAGGGAAGTTCCGGGAGGACTGCGAAATGACTCCGATGAGAAATGCAGTTAACAAATACCTGTTGATGCTCCAGGAGGAATATCCGCTTACTATGGATATTGACTGGTGCATGCAGAAATCCCTCAAGCCGAATGGCCAATTTGGCCTCTTGCCTAAGATCACGGGACAAAAAGCTATTTTGACGTTCAGGTCCCGACAGGCTCGTCAGGACTTCCTCGCCACACTAGACGAACCCAACTGCGTAAAAATGCAGGTATGGGATCATAATGCCGGTTGGCACAACGAATAACCTTTTTATTTCGGAAGAGGGGCTGCTATATGCGGCTCCTCTTTTTTGTGCAGAAGATTCCTCTATTGCGTCACAAATATGGTATAATGAAAATACACAAATCTAAGAATGGAGAATAGCAAGTAGTATGCGAATTTTTTGCACATCCGACATTCATGGACGAAAGGAACTTTTCGACAAACTCAAATCTGCAACCAACCATGTTGATGCTTTCTTATATTGTGGAGACCTGGGCGGCTACGGCCATGAGCCTCATAGCATCGCAAGCCTCACCTCTGCTCAAGAGCGCGACGCAGCGTATTTCTACGGAATACTTGACTCCATGGCTATAGATACACATTTTATTCTGGGAAACGATGATTGGTTCGAGAGCGATGACCGCCGACATTTACTTCAGCCGGCAATGCTCGGGGAGTATCCGCTTATTCCATTCGAGTGGGTTTCAACGACACCATTTATGACCAACAGGGAAGCGCACGACAACAAACTGACGTACGAACTCAGCAAAATCCATGCAGACAGCAACACTATTGTATTGGCTCATACTCCACCATTCGGTGTAGGCGATCTCCTGTACAATGGACAGCATTGCGGTAGTCGCGCCGTCCGACGCTGGATTGAAGCCACCCAGCCAAAACTCTGGTTGTGTGGGCACATACACGAAAACCACTGTGCCAGATACATCGGGCAGACATTGGTTCTGAATTGTGCTTGCACATCGTTCGAACCTGCGCTTAAAGGCTGGATCGTTGACACTGAAACAATGGAATTTGAAGATGTATCGGTTCTGTGACTCGTCTATAGCCATGCCGAAAAATATTTTCGATTCAACTACAGGTTTAATGACAAAGCCCATTTAACGTAGTATAATAAGTACAGAGCAAGAGAAGAACATTTCTCAGAAAGGACCAAAACAACCATGAACATGATTTCTGCTGCTATCTGGTATATGAGCGAACGTCAGGCTATCGTCGAACAGGTCGAATATAGCCTGGTTGAAGTGCGCCCATATCGAGATAAGCAGAGATTTATGCTCGGATTGGATGTCTGAATTTGCAGACATTTCCCTCTGATGATTTAACCGCTTGTCTTGATTCCCAAGGCGAGCGGTTTTTTTAATGCCTTATACGGCATAGTTTCTGAAGAGGGGAGATGTTTTCCGATGATAAATATGCCAACGATCAACCTTGCTTTAACTGGCGCAAGAATTGCAGCCATGCGTGAGGCAACTGGTCTGTCGGTTAAGGATCTGCAAAAGATTTTTGGCTTTAATTCGCCACAAGCGATCTACAAATGGCAGAGCGGAGTATCGCTTCCGTCTGTCGATAATCTCGTTATCTTGGCAAAGGTACTGAATGTACGAATGGACGATATCATTGTCCTCGACTCAGTAGTTGCCTGAACGCAGGAGTCAATCTCCTGCACATGGTCTGTTCGTCTAGTGGCTAGGACACAGCCCTTTCAAGGCTGGAACGCCGGTTCGAGTCCGGTACAGATCACCACTCCGGTGCTTTCGTCTATCGGCATAACATCGGTTCTTCAAGCCGAAAAGACGGGTTCAAATCCCGTAAGCAGCACCATTTTCTATTCGGGGGTATAGCTCAACTGGTAGAGCAGCGGTCTCCAAAACCGCAGGTTGGATGTTCGATCCGTCCTGCCCCTGCCACAATATTGGGATGTAGCCAAGTGGTTAAGGCTCCGGCCTCTGAAGCCGGCATCGATGGTTCGAGTCCAACCTGCCCCACCATTTACAAAGCGGCTTTGTTCGGAGCCGCTTTTTTCTTTGCCTTATTCAAATATTTCCCCACTTACTTTAATTAGACGCCGATTGGCTCTCGACAAATAAAATTCGCTTAAATTAGCTACCTTGGCAGGGAAGAGGTATTGCAAATCCATCGGTCATATGTTATCATAATTGTATTAACAGTCCCTCTTTTTCTCAATTATGAGAAATGTGTAACCCTTGTTCTCGCAACGAGAACTGTTTCTTACCTTTGCTTACAAGTCCACTATCAGATATCTGATAGTGGACTTTTTATATATATTAACTATTTAGTGAATGTCCAAGTTGGTCATTCACAGGAAAGGACGTGAAAATCCCAAAATATTTTGTACACCTACCAACCCACTAGTTATCAAAAAGGAGTTTTTAATTATGAGTATGCAAACTTATCCCATGTACGATATTGGCATTGTTCTGGTTGAACTGTTGCCATATCTGAACAAAGCTGCGATGGAAATGTACCCGGAGCAGTACGGACTTTCTCCTGAGGAGGAAAAAATCCTGCAAATGTCCGATGCAGATTTCATCGATGCTGCTAAGGGCGGATCTCTGCCGGTAGGATTCTACGACGATGAGCCGTTGCACGGTATTTTCGAGAAAGACTCCAACACTAACAAAACGCAGTTTGTTACCGCGTTTGAAGGTTCGGCTGAAACAAACCATGAAGTGATGGAGACATACAAGTCACCAGAACGTGCATTTTCTCGTGAATACCACGAGTCCGGCTTTTATGATGACCACATCATGTATTGGCCTCTTCCTAAGGAGCCGAAACTGTTCTCACGAGCATATTCGTCGCCTGACGATATTGTGTCCGAATTCATGGACGCATTTAGGGCATACCTCAAGTATTTGCCTGAGAATTATGATATCGTCCGTCTGATTTGCACAATCGACGGCACAACTTTCGGTTAAGCGGAGGAGATACCTTATGTACAAATTGGATTATGTAACGATGGCCGGTGCGACTGTTGCTACCGATACCGAGACATTTGCGACGAAAGAAGCAGCTCTTCGAAAGGGCCTTGCTCAGATCGCAGATGGCTATGCGTTTAACCTTTATATCTACATCAAGAAAGGTAAAGCGAAGCATTCTGAAGGACATTTTCTTTCGTGGAAGAAGCTGAACAAGCAGCTCATCGACAACAACTATGATATCGATCAGGTTGTAGCTATTGTGCTCTCCGAATAATTTTTAATTCCTCAACCTTTCTATACAAAGGAGTTTTTTGATATGAAAATCTGGTCTACTATGAAAATAAAAGGTCGTTTCACGGCCGAAATCGATGTTCCGGATACGAATCCCGAAACCATCAAAAAGGCTATGGCCACGGCGTATGCGGAGGCAGACTTCGGCGAACTGTCAGATATCGACGGATCTGTAGTTAGCTATACCGACGCCACCGATACCATCCACGACCTTATCTGAAAGGAGTCTTTCTCTATGAAACACTTTATCGCCATCGTATCTTCCGAGTATCTGCGCGATGCACAGATTTACAATGCACCTACTCAGCCTTCGTTTGACGAAGCAGCAGAGGATGATTGGGTTGACTTCAGCGGCCCTGGTGTTGTTTGGAACGGCCATGCAGATACCGCACAGGATGTCATCGATAACCTGCGGAACCTTTATAAGTGCCCGGTGTCTGCGTTTTCGGTGCTTGAAATCGCAAACTAAATACCCCATTCAGCGTATATCGTGTTGCTAAGTGCAAATGCGGTAACGCTACTATTCAGAGAGATAGAGCATCTGCTCGTCAGAAGCTCTATCTCTTTTTTATAGTAAGAAAAGGGATATCTCCCAATGAAGTCATTGAATTTTGAACAGGAGCAAAAACATGCGTATATCTAAAGACCAATATTATCTCAGCATCGCTGAAGCTGTTGCTGGACGCAGCACTTGTCTGCGTCGCAGATATGGCGCCGTAATTGTCAACAACGATGAAATTGTTGCTACCGGCTACAATGGTGCTCCGCGTGGAGAGGCTAACTGCGTCGACACCGGATATTGCCAGCGCGAGGCGTTGAATATTCCCAAGGGCGAACGTTATGAACTCTGCGTAAGCTGTCATGCTGAGATGAATGCCGTCATTTCTGCGGCTAGAAGCGATATGATTGGTAGCACCATTTACATTGTTGGGCTGGAACGGGACGGCAGTTATGCAAATCCTGCGCCCTGTATCATTTGCCGCCGGTTGGTGGTAAATGCCGGTATTGCTAAATGCATCGGTATGGTGAACGGTGAGCCACAGGAAATTTCACTAGCTGCGCCTAAGATGGTGCGGCATTAACACACGAAAAGAGGCAAAGATATGAGTGCAACCCCAAAACTATTTGCTCACCTAAAGACCATCCGCAAAGAGGTTTTTAAGGAAGCAAGAGACAGCGATCTTATCATCCGAGGCCTTTCCGTAGAAAGTGCCGCAGGCATCATCGCTGCTCAGAAGGCTATCATTAGCCGAGAGACTGCGGATGAGTTGGAATCTATTGCAAGAGCCGATGGCCAAAAATCCCATGCAGGATATTGGTATGTTCGAGCAAATATGCTGGCTAAAATCGCCAAAGAATATGGAGCGGGTTATCTGCTCACCACAAGAAAGGAAATTAAACATGATTGACAAAGATTATCTGGCAAAAATCTGCGATGCACGAGATACACTCTGCGCATTCTGCGAGAACACAGACTTTTGCCCCAAATGTCAGGTCACGCTGCTGGTTGACGATGCTTACGCCGAAGCTGGAGACCAGGACGACGAATAACCCATAGAAAAAATCCGAGCGGGTCTCTTGCAATAAGAGACCTGCTCAGGTATATTATGAGTATGACAAGGAGAAACGTACTATGAAAGAATACACCTATAAGCCTTTTTCTGATGTTTTATCTGTTGTGCCGGAAGAAGCTCTGCCTTCTATAGATGGCATCACTTTCGAGAACGATAAACGTCCTACCCCGTACGTCGGATATGCCATTGCTCAGAAAAATCTGACTGAAGATACCTATAAGAGTGGCTTGGCTATCGACAAGGGTCGTGCATGGGATGAGACCGAAGCCAAGAAAATTATCGACTCGTCGGCAGTTCTGGGCGTTATGCCCTGCGGTCTGGTCAACAAGGAAACTGACGAGCGGCAGGACGGCACGCTCTACTTGCTGCCGTATTATCTGCCGGAGCATCCCATGTTCAAACCGACGAACGCTCTGCCGGTGCAGCATACTTCCGATGAAACAAAAATCGGCGTCGAGGTGATTTTCGCCTTTGAAGAAGGCATGATTTTTCCGGCTTACAAAGAATATACTACCGCAGACAAATCTGCCTTAGATCCCGGAACTTACATCCAGGATGTGCTGAACGAGATTTCCTCTAATCCGAAATCTTTCTTGAGGTCCCTCACTGACGATCACACCGTATCAATGGAGGATGTGTATACGCAGGTGCGGATGTTCTGTTCCTCCCGAGAGGGCATCACGGATTACGTTACGCTCGGGTTCGACGAACTACACCGCCTTGCAGACAGCGTTCTCTCCATTCGGGTAATCGATTTATCCGAACATGATGCAGAAGCATGAGAGGTGTTGGTTTGAAAGACAGAATTACTTTGTGGTCGTTTGACTCTCGAGGAAATTTAAGGATGCGATATTATATTCGTGTTCCACACGGAATGTCTATATCCCAAATCTACGCTCTCGTAAGGGAACGACGAAACGAATTCCCTAACAGTCCGTTGGTTATTGCAGAAACTGACAATCCGAATGTTAAGTTCGAACCCCGGATAGTCCCCTTGAAAGCTGTTGACGCATGAAGCATCACATGTTATTATTACACTAAAGGAGTGAGACACCATGATGTATGAATATTTGGAGCTCGCCGATAAAACATTAGTCACTCATTCTCAAATTATTGAGAAAGATGGACAAAAGACAGTTCAGGTCCACTTCGAGCGCCCGAAAGAAGGCGGATTTGATTCCGCAAGATGTGAACTTCCCTCGTATAAGTGGCTTATGCGTGATGGCTTCTCTGACACAGAGATGTCTTTCTTTAAGACATTCTTGCAGCATAATGCACATTTAATCTTTCGATATGCAGAAAATGGGGGCATTTTAAGTGCCTAAATTATTCCGTATTGGCCAATATATTATTTATTTCTGGTCAAATGAAAATGGAGAGCCTCTTCATGTCCATATTACTATAGGTATTCCTCAAGCTAACGCAACCAAAGTATGGATTACACATACCGGAGCCTGTATCTTGGCTCATAACAAAAGCGGAATCCCTCAAAAAGATCTGAACAAATTGATGGACGCTATATCTGCACAATACTTCATGATCCATGCAGCGTGGAAAATGCATTTCAACACAGAACCCACATATTATTGTTAAACATTATTGCATTTAGCGAAAAGCCGCTCTGAGTATGATTACTCGGAGCGGCTTTTTTATTTTTTCTCGAAAAACTCTTTATCTCGAGCCATCGTTTCCTCATTTAATGAATGCAGTAGCAGATTCACCTCATTCAGCGGCGTAGTCTCGAATTACTTCCGCGCATACCTTTTATTATAATATTTACTATACAAATAATTATTGACATAAAAATATTAAGATGCTATAATACCATCAACAGGATGAATGACTTATTATTCACATTACATAGTTTTAATATGCGCCAAATGCGCATATTAAAAAGGAGGCTGGAAATGGAACCGAAGAAAAATGAACAAAAGAAGACGATACCCAATCGTATTGCTCTCTTAAGAAAACAGATGGGTATGAGCCAAAAAGAGCTGGCCGATATAGTCGGTGTTGTCCAGAGTACCATCAGTGTATGGGAAAACGGACAAGTCGCTATTGACAGTAACGATTTGCCCGCACTATCTAAGGCATTAGCCGTACAAGTGGATTACCTCCTCGGACTATCTGATGAGCGTCAATCCAATGTCCGTAATGCATTAGACACCTGCAACATCCTGTCCGAATCATGTATGGATAGCCGAGACTCCTATTACGAATATCTGTACTCCATCGGAATTGATGTCGAAAAGGAAAAAGAAGAATACTTAGATCATCTTCATGATGTATATATGGAATCAGAATCCGGTGTATTTTTCGAAGCCTTCCAAATCTCGAAGATCTTTGAGCATCTGAACATCTCTGAGAGAAACAGAGCACTCGAAGTCATCAAACTGATGTTCCCACAAGCCGCAGAAAAGGCATTAACCCCGGATCTGTCTGTTCTCGCAGCTCAACACAAAAAAGAACAAGAATTGAACAAAGAAAAGGAGAAAGAACATGATTAACCTTGACACTATTTCTGCAATGCTTACCCTTCAGGAAATCCAGAAGAAAGCGCTCCGTGATATCGTCGATTTTACGGATGCAACCTACGAACAGTACGAGAACTGCGTCTGCTTCGACAGAGGCAACCCGCTCGCGTTGGATGACCTGAATGATGATGAACATGCGTACGGCGTCGTTCTCGGTGCTGTAATCGATAAGACCCACCATGACTGCTATGCTCACTACGATCAGAACAATTTCGGCGGTCTTGTATACGTCGTAGAGGCGGATGACGGTGACCTGTCGCTTCGCGCTCTGCTTTATGGCGAAGAGAAAACGTTGGAGCTTTACTTTGACGGTGACCAGTGGCATGAGGTGTAAGTTATGACTGACCAAGAAAAGAAACAAGAAATAGAGGATTTTGACCTCTCAAACCATATTTACGAGAACTACCTCTACTCGGGAAAAGAAGCAGATGCAGTTGCAGACCTGCTCAAGCAGAATACCGACATCGCTTACGAGTTCTGCTCTTCCGAAGAAGACGACCTCTATCTTATGGAAAACGAGCCCTGTATTTGCGCTTCCTTTTCCGCACAGAAGATTGTCGACGATACCGGATGCTCGAGAGTGGCCGCGTATGCTATGATGGCCCGCATGGCTCAATATCCGGAGGAGCAGCCTTCTATTCTTAAAGCCATTCAGGACCTGACTGCACTCCATACAAATGGTATTTTATACGGGGACACGGTAAAAAGATTTTGGGGTTACAAAGGCCCTTATCTAACTCCTTCATCACCCAACCATATGGTTTATGGTGTAAATGAAATGTACCGCTGGGATATAGAAATCACATGTCCTAATAGCGGTTGGGCTATCCAAAATTATCATTTTACATCAGAAAAAGATTTACTGGCGTTTTTGCTGCGCTTGCCCAATATCCAGGCTGATAAGCCAACTCCTTGGTATAAGCCAACAAACATCTTCACTACTCATGCATTTCCCAAACAGCCGACCTTAAAGCTGTTCAGCAATACCGAGGACCTTAATCAGTTCCTTGCGGAGCATAGAAATGACTCTGTTTGGATTACCGATATATGCCCGGAAGACCATCTGGAGCAGATTGATCTGCAAGGTGAATTCTACAGGGGAGTGGGTATGAAGAAATTATCCCCGGATAGTATTTTGAATTCAGATACTATTTTCAATGTACTTTGAATCTTACTCTCTCGCTACAGATTTCTTCATCTTGTACTGCAATGGCAACGAAGAAATAGCCAGTGGTATCGCTAAGAGCTTTCATGATCGCTTTGGTATTTCCTGTGATATTGATTCCTGGGATGAGGACGCTGCTCGGATTATGTCGCAGGAGATTGAGAAGCAGCTCGCGTTGCTTAAAGACTACATAAATGATATCAAGCGGAATGGTCCCCGAATTCTTTGGCGTAAAGAAGGTGGCACCGACGTCCCCATGGAAGATGATTATCTGTGTGACGAGAACGAGGCAGCCCTCTCTATCGCCGGCCTTGTAAATAGCCATTTTGAACTCATGGACTATATATTCAAGACGGTATTGTCTGAGGGGAAAAACGCCGGCCTATCTGCTTCGCTGGGTGGAAAACTATTGGCCATGGATCAGAACGGCATACTCTACGGTGGTCGACTGAAGAAGTATGTAGGATTAACATTGAACGACTTCGTTACAGAGTCCAATCCAGATTCCGTCTGCTTCTGCTACGACGACAAGTGGAGATTTCTGATATTGGATTCAGAAGGCCATCCCCTTGAGGATCTCTACTATTCCTCTTACGAAGAACTTCTCAATGCTGTAGCTGCATCTACCGGAGATGTGCATGGCTCGGACCCTGTGGAATGGCTTTACCCTACTCATACCTGGCTTACAAACCCGGATCCTAAGCCGATTCAGGTGAAATGGATGCAAACTCTTACGGAACAAAACCGGTTCTTTAGTGAGCATCCTGGCAACGCCGTCTTTGAAGTAACCCTTTGGGATAACTATGAACACGATTGCCCTCACATCAATAAATACTATCCACACGGAGCAACTATCAGTTTTATTCCCAAGTGGGAGCATGAGTTCAATCTTTCACGGACATTCTTAAACGCTTGCTTCCATTCCGCTGAATATTTTGTAATATATAGTCGGCATGAGAAAGTTGACGCTGCGAAAACAGCTAAGGCATTGAGCGAGCTGTTAGGCGTAAAAATGGATATCTCCATCTACGATGACAATGAGTACGATGACGATAACACCTTTACAGCCATTCACACTGAGTTTAAAACCATGTCTAGTCATTTAGATATTTATCAGCAATGGGGAACTGGTGTATCTCTTCGTGACCTTAGCGAAAAGTATCAGGTCAATGAAGCCGCTATCACAGACACTATTAAGCTGTGCAAGGCTTTTTATCTGGAGCCTATCTTTGGTGAATTCATGCTGGAAGAAGGCTCGGACAAACGCATTGCTGAGATGATTAAAAAATACGTCCCGAAGTTTACCTTCTGACATACCTCTGCCACATAAATATCGTTCTTTAAACTAACATGGATAACTATAAATGATATATGAGATTTACGATGGGCAGAAGGGAGGACTCATATGCCAGCAACAAACTATAAGGGTGAGCCGGTTTATTCGGATGTGAAATGGTACTGTGAGCGGTGCAGCGGAGAACCCGATATTTTCTATGGAATTTTCTTCGATATGTGCCGGGAGTTCAACGTGCAATGGAGCAAGGCCACATCTTACGAAAAACTTTTTATCGAGGCAATTACTCGCTTCAAGTATGCACAAAATCACGCCGAACGGATGGGGTTGCCAACAGACGATATCAAGCTCGAGTTCAACCTCGATAATGTAACACCCGGTTCATCTGTGTAACCGCGAAACTTTCTCTGCTTGTATTGCAAACACATAGAGAATATGGTATTATACATTATATAAAGTCTCTTTTTTCTCCGTTTGGGAGAATGTTCGTCTTGCCTCAGCTTCTTGCTGTGGTATTGTATCCCTCTTTGCTTATAACACCTCTATTAGTTATCTAGTAGAGGTGTTTTTTTATATACATATTTGAGTGCTATGCACAGAAAGGAGTTTGCCCATACAAACACACCAAAATCCATTTGGAAAGGACCGATCCAATTTTTACACATCATCAGGCTTATACAAGCCAACTACTAACCAATTCTCGCTACTTTATATAGTAGGGAGAATTTTTTATTCGAAAGGAGACCCGATATGTACTACATTCTCGCCAAGGAGATTGTACAGAAATGTATCGAACAGGGCATCTTGCAAAAGGTGAACGGATGTATTCCTATTTATGAGAAAGCATCCGACAGTGATCCCGAACGATATCCGGAAGGATGGGTATTATACCCGGAAGAAGACGTCATCTACATGATAATGCACGATGAAGCGGGCCAGTCTGCACTTCAGGAGGCCTTGCTTGAAAAGGGCATTCCCATGTAATCAGGAGGTATCAATTATGTTATACATGCTGTTGGCAGCCAATAATTTTACCAGCGATATTGATATTATCGCTCATTCGGCAGATGTTGCTCCCGTTAAGGAAGCCCTGGCGAAGACCTTTTTGGCTAAAGCAAAGGAAGTCGGTATTGCGAAAGCAGAAGAGTGGGCCAACCACCCGGTAGACTGGCTGCTCGCTGGGCAGGAAAGCTACAGCGCAGACTCAGAAGCCAGCATTACGGACAACGGCGCCAGCGTCATGCAGGGCGGCGACCTGTTTTACTGGCAAATTTCCTCTATCAGCTAACAACCTCGTTTCAAGCCCACTATATAAAAAAGGAGTTTTTATCATGACTTATCAGGAACTCAAAAAAATCTTTATCGCGCACGAAGCAAACAAGCCGAGCGGGCATTTGACGGCCTTCATCACATTCACCGAGGATAGCTTCCGCGAACCCTATTCTAAGACCGATCGCACTTATGTTATCAGTTCGGATAACAAGGCGTTCCATCCGAATACGTCCGGTTACTCCGTCATCGGCAACTGCCTTGATGGTACCGATATGGGCGTTCGCCTGGAAGCGTACATGAAGGAAGAGAAGGGCGGCCCCATGGGATGGGAAGTAGAGGATTGCTCCATTCAGGAGTATGTCCTGAGCTGCACCGTTGACCGTGACATTCAGGCTCCGCAGTTCTTCCTTACCGAGGAAGAAGCGGAGAACACGATGCTGCTCCAGTTTCTCCGTGTAATGGATAAGGCCGATGCTGCAATTTACACCTCCGCTTCGGAAAAAGAGCTTTTAGGCGTTTCCGGACTCCGCAAGATGATTGCAGAAGCAGATAGGGAAGGCAAGGACCTTACCCTCACCGAAGCAGGCTGCTCGCTGCGGCCGGCACATGCGTATATCAATGCTACTGCGGATCGCAATAACTGGAATTGGCGAATTACGCCTGTCCATGTTGCAAACTCTGTAGAATTACGATAACATCTGCCCGTCCATCACTAAAAAATACGAAAGGTTGATTCAAATGAGCAAAATATTAACTACCGAACTGGCGAAACAGCTGATCTCTGAAGCACCTTCCTGGGAACAGGGACACTCCACCTCTTTTTTGTTCAGGGAATGTGAACTCTCGTTCTGCAAAGCAGGCGATAATTCCTACGAGTTGACAAAGAAGATTGCATACCCGGATGTAACTGTCAAATATCAGTATTCCACCCCAGAAGATGCGCTCATTCATATGGCAAATCGCTTCAGCGAGGAAACTCGTCGTTTCACCTCTATTGAAGATGTATTACGCAGCGGATTACTACGGTGTAACACCCAGCTCAATTATATTTGGCACGATGAAGAGTACGGTGAAATCCAAGAGTATCACTATATTGCCAACGGCCAGTTTACAATACAGCAGTGGAGTGAGCTCATGGATGCAACAGAAGATGGCGCTTTCATCCCTGACGATGTCGGTTTGGAACCCAGCGATGGATGGCATGAGCTCCGCTCTTTCCAGAACACAACGGAAGCACCAGCTGCTGACGCAAAAACGCCGGAAGAACTGATTGCGGCGTTTCGTAAGGCCCGAGAAGGCTGGCGTGAAAATATCAGCGGCTACATTCCGAAGGATGAGCGTCCCTATGTCATGGAAATTACAGAGACGTTATTCCACTCGGTTTTGGTCTGGGCCAAGGACAAAGATACTGCTTGCGCAAAAGCGGATGACCTTTGTAGCAATGGAACCATTCATCTCGATGATTCCAACTCCATCGACTGTACATGCATCTGTTCTGGCATTGCAACACCTAAGGATGTTGAAAAGCTGGAACTGTATGGCAGCCAGGCATAAGTCAACAAAAATGGAGGGGATGTTATTACAGCATCCCCCTAAACATTCAAAAGAAAGAAGGTCCAATTATGGAGAAAACCATCGTTTTTGTCGATATCGATGGCACCGTAGCACAGTGGCTGCCAACCACAACTCCCGAAGAACTCGTTGAGCCGGGGTATTTTCAGAACCTTCCGCCATATACGCAGATGGTTGAGAATGTGCGCTATCTCATTCGACACGGGGTACAGGTATATAGTCTTAGTGCATACATGCAGACTAAGGGCGATCCGGTTGCAGAGAAGAATCTCTGGCTGGACAAGTACATTCCAGAAATTCCAAATGCACACCGTCTGTTTTGCCCATGCGATGCCTCCAAGTGGGATACCGTCTGCAAAACCGTAGATCCAACAGATAAAACATTCGTTCTGTTGGACGATTACTCGTCGAACCTGCATCAGTGGGAAGAAGATAGCAGTGGGGCCGGCGTTGCCATCAAAGTTATGAATGGCATTAACGGAACTAAGGGTTCATGGACAGGGGCAAGGTTTTATAATGCCGGCTCTCCGAAGGAACTCTTAGTCGCAATTATCTGCCATACCTACCCACTGTAATATTCATATTTTCCGCATTACGATGAAACGCTCTAATTTTCCCAACTCGATCATTTTGAGGAGAGCAGCTTCTTCTTAGCTGCTAATTTTTAGAAAGGAGCATGACATCATGTATGTATATATACTCAACAAGCATGGCGAGCCCTTGATGCCATGCTCATCATGTAAGGCTCGCGTATTGTTGGACAATAAGAAAGCGTGTGTTATTAAACACACACCGTTTACCATTAAGTTCCTGCACGGTAGCGCAGGAGCTTACAAAAAGTTGCGGTTGTTGGAAACCGCTAAAAATTACTTGAGAGAAAGACTAACTATTAAAAGTCAACCCAAATGTGTGGAAAGGTGAAAATAAT
>OLQN01000007.1_pt1 | contig 157590 bp, 126 predicted proteins | sample 1673181 | NCBI WGS metagenome assembly OLQN01 (sample SAMEA3136763, study PRJEB25190) | human gut metagenome | biome: human gut; feature: human-associated habitat; material: faeces | place: Austria | collected 2013
AGGTCGTTCGGGGCTAACGCCCCTCCGACCTGTGCCTATTTAAGAGGGACCTCTGACGAGGTCCTTACTCCATTATACTCAATAGCTTGTATAAGATCATTGTTACAACAGCTAAGTGGTCAAAAGTTTAGTTGCAACTAAGCATTTGCTTTGTTGCATCTCAACATTTGCTTAGTTGCAACTCGCCGACCGCTTAGTTGCAACTCAGTTTTCGCTTTTATATAGTGTTGAATATCATATTGTTATAAATGGGCTTTTTTGCCACTACTTTCCACTATTTATAGAGTCATTAACTTATGCATATACTCCTAATACGTAACCCCTGAACCCCTGTAGCCTACCCCAATTATTTCATATACAAAGCCATTCTATTTCACGTATAAAACATTTTTGTTTTATACATCAAACATCTTGGCTTGATATAGGGAATATTATGATGATCAACGCTGTCTCGTCTTGAATGGTCTATATGCAAAATGGGCTAGCGTCATTACTGACCCTAGCCCATTTTTTGATATGCTATTATCTAATTAGATAACGCCTTGCTCAAGCATAGCCTGTGCTACCTTCATAAAGCCTGCGATATTAGCACCCTTCACGTAGTCTACAGAACCATCAGGTTGAGTACCATACTTCACGCACTGCTCGTGGATCGACTTCATGATCCAGTGTAGCTTCTCATTAACCTCCTCAGCAGGCCAATTGAGGTGAGCAGCATTCTGAGTCATCTCAAGACCAGAAGTAGCCACACCACCAGCATTCACAGCCTTACCAGGGGCAAAGAGCATACCACTGCTTTGGAAGAAGTGGATAGCCTCAGGAGTACAACCCATATTCGAAACCTCGCAGCAGCACCAGCAACCATTATCCTTCAGCTCCTTAGCGTCGTCGCCATTCAGCTCATTCTGGAAAGCACAAGGTAGAGCGATGTCACAAGGGATACTCCAAGCCTTCTTACCAGGGGTAAACTTAGTTTTGTCTGGGAACTTATCAGCCATATCCTGTACCTTGTTGCGGTTTGAGCTACGCATTACAGGCATATAGTCAATCATCTCCTCAGTGATGCCATTAGGAATCTCGCAAACACCATCAGGTCCAGAGATAGCGATCACCTTACCACCTAGCTCAGTGGTCTTCTTAGCAGCACCCCAAGCTACGTTACCGAAGCCAGAGATAGCTACCTTCTTACCCTTGATGTCCTTACCTGCCTTAGCAAGAAGGTGCTCAGTGAAGTAAAGTGCACCAAAACCAGTAGCCTCTGGGCGGAATTCCGAACCACCCCAAGTCATACCCTTACCAGTAAGTACACCAGTGTGATACTCACGAGTAAGCTTTTGGTACATGCCATTCATATAGCCGATCTCACGGGTACCAACACCTACGTCACCAGCAGGAATATCCTGATCAGGGCCGATGCAGTGAACTAGCTCTAGCATAAACGCTTGGCAGAAACGCATGATCTCAGCCTCTGACTTACCTACTGGGTCAAAGTCCGAACCACCCTTACCACCACCCATAGGCAAAGTAGTTAGTGCATTCTTGAAAGTCTGCTCAAAGCCGAGGAACTTAAGCATAGAAGGGGTCACGGCTTTGTGGAAGCGGATACCACCCTTGTATGGGCCAATGGCTGAGTTAAACTGTACACGATAACCGATGTTGGTCTGCACCTCACCCTTATCGTCTACCCAATTCACACGGAACGTAAAGATACGGTCTGGCTCCACCATCCGCTCTACGATCTTGTTTTTGTCGTATTCAGGGTGTGCATTGTATAGGTCCTCAATAGACTCAAGAACTTCCTGCACTGCCTGGATATACTCAGCCTCGCCTGGGTGCTTAGCTTCCAGATTCTTAATAATCTCTGCTACTTTCATAATGCAATAGATAATAAATGTATAGATTAGTAAATCGTTAATATTATTCTGTTATCAGCCAATGGTACTTTAGACCCTTAGGTTACAACATCACAAACTTAAGAAATAAATAGATACCAAACACCTTTTACCCCAAAAGTATGCTATAAAACAATACTTCCGACCCATTTTTCTGCTGTTCCTCACCTCATATATCCGATGGAGGATTGAAGGGGGCGGGGTGATTATCACCGTGTGCGTACACTTTTTGGTATCTTTGTGCCGACAAAAGTAAATACAAGGAGATTAGATGCAAAAGATTAGAAACATTGCGATTATTGCACACGTAGACCACGGTAAGACTTCGCTCGTGGACCGTATGCTACAGGCTGGGAAGCTATTTAGGGAAGAGAGTGCAGAGCTCACACAGATGCTAGATAATAATGACCTAGAGCGTGAGCGAGGAATCACGATCCTCTCCAAAAATGTCTCCATCAGATACCAGGACTACAAAATTAATATCATAGACACTCCAGGGCACGCCGACTTTGGTGGTGAAGTGGAGCGTGTACTCAATATGGCTGATGGCTGTCTGCTGATTGTCGATGCCTTTGAGGGGCCGATGCCTCAGACTCGTTTTGTGCTGAGCAAGGCGATTGAGATGGGGCTGAAGCCTATTGTGGTGATTAATAAGGTGGATAAAGAGAACTGTCGGCCCGATGAAGTGCAGGAGATGGTCTTTGACCTAATGTTCAACCTCAATGCAACAGAGGATCAATTGGACTTCCCCACCTTCTTTGGTTCGGCAAAACAAGGTTGGATGTCGACCGATTGGAGAAAACCGACCGACAACATTCATCAGCTCCTCGATGCCATCATCAAGTATATCCCCGAACCACCGATGCTAGAGGGGGCAAGCCAAATGCTCATCACCTCCCTCGATTACTCTAGTTTCGTAGGGCGTATTGCTGTGGGGCGTATCCACCGTGGCACCCTCAAGGTAGGTCAGAACATCGTCTTGATGAAGCGTGATGGTACCCAGCAGCAGAGCAAGATCAAGGAGCTTAATATATTTGAGGGACTTGGTCGTCGCAAGGTAGCCGAGGTTTCTTGTGGTGATATCTGTGCTGTGGTTGGGCTCGACAACTTTGAGATCGGCGAGACGATTTGCGACGTCTCCACTCCAGAGGCTCTACCAAGTATTGCGATTGATGAGCCGACAATGAGCATGCGCTTCATGATCAATAACTCCCCCTTCTATGGTCGGGAGGGTAGATATGTCACCTCACGCCATATCTATGACCGTCTCCAGAGAGAGCTAGACAAAAACCTAGCGCTAAGAGTAGAGGAGACAGATAGTGCCGATAGCTGGATTGTCTATGGCCGAGGGGTACTACACTTATCCATCCTTATTGAGACCATGCGACGTGAGGGGTACGAGCTTCAGGTGGGGCAGCCCCAAGTCATCATCAAGGAGATTGATGGGGTAAAGCATGAGCCAATTGAGGAGCTAACGGTAAACCTTCCCGAGGAGGTAGCGAGCAAAATCATCGACCTCGTGACCCGTCGTAAGGGCGAGATGACCGAGATGGAGCAGAAAAACGACCGCACCTTCCTCAAGTTCCGCATCCCATCCCGAGGCATCATCGGATTGAACAATCAGGTGCTAACCGCTTCGAGTGGTGAGGCAATTATGGCACATAGGTTCCTAGACTTTGAGCCTTGGAAGGGCGATATCGAGACCCGCAACAATGGCTCCATCGTGGCACTAGAGAGTGGTACTGCCTACGCCTATGCCCTAAACAACCTGCAGAGCCGCGGCCGATTCTTCATTGACCCACAAGAGGAGGTATATGCTGGTCAAGTGGTAGGAGAAAACACCCGTGACGAAGACCTCAACGTGAATGTCTGCAAATCCAAAAAGCTAACCAACATGCGTGCTTCGGGTTCGGACGACAAGGTGCAACTCGCTCCTCCAATCCGCTTCTCACTCGAAGATGCTCTAGAGTATATTAAGGCCGACGAATTGGTAGAGGTGACTCCTAAGTCAATGCGTATGCGTAAGATCATACTCAATGAGACCGAACGCAAGCGTAGCCAACGCAATAAATAATACCTTGGCGATATGATTCTGATCGCCATAGTCACCTACAATGGGCTGAAGTGGATAGATAGTCTACTTCAGCCCTTTCTGTATGACCGCGACCAGCTAGAGATCGCAGTAGTAGACAATGCCTCTACCGATGGCACTCCCGATGAGATTGAAAAGCGCTATCCCTTTGTAAGGGTACTCCGTCGCCCCTCCAATCTCGGCTTTGGAGCTGCCAATAACCTCCTAATGGAGGAGGTGCAAGCCAAGGAGTGCTATGAGGGAATCTTTCTACTCAATCAAGATGCCAGCATCTCAGCCGAAACGATACGAGCCTTAGCCGATTATTCCCAGCAACACCCCGAGATAGGCATCCTCTCCCCACTCCACCTCGGTAGCAACGGAGCTGTAGAGCAAGGATTTGCCCACTATCTACCAGAGCCACCCTATCACGGATTTACCGAACTCTCCTTTATCAATGCGGCACTTTGGTATTTACCACGGCAGACACTCCTAAAGGTGGGTCTCTTCTCACCTCTTTTCCACCACTATGGCGAGGATCTAGACTATGCCCATCGAGTAAGGTTTGCCGGATTGAAAATCGGCTTCCTTCCGCACCTCACAGGACAGCACTTCCGTCCTTCCACCCCCATCTCAGATGAGAAAACCCTTCGGCTAAAGCAGGCCTACCACCTCGCAGAGGCGATCAATCCGTTGCTTTCCCCTTTTGCACAATTGTACAGAGGGCACCTGGCTCCATTTGGCGAAGCACTTCTCTCAAGAGGAAATCGCCGATGGCCGCTCCTTAAGATGGCTAGAAATCTTTGGCAGATGCGACCAATGATGAAGCTTTGGCGGCAGCGACCACCACTAGACTTAGAGGGACTTCAGCGGGCATTGGACCGAAAAGAGTTGGCCCCACTGCTCCTATTTGTCTACAACCGTCCAAAGCACACAGCACGAATCCTACAGAACTTACTACAGCAACCAGAGATTAACCATACTCCTATATATATATGGAGTGATGGGGCAAAAGGTGCGGACGACCAACAAGCGGTAGAAGAGGTGCGTGCACTCTGCCGACAATTCCCCAATGCACAGATCCACTGCCAACCCTCTAATAGAGGGCTTGCCCATAACATCGTGGAGGGGGTTACGAGCCTACTTCAGACGCACGACCGTGTGATTGTGCTGGAGGACGACCTAATTCTCTCCCCCTACTTTCTGCGTTGGATGAATGATGCGCTCACACTTTATACCTCTGAGAAAAGAATCGCCCACCTACACGCAGGCACCTTTTACACCACGTCCAAGCTCCAGAATAACCACCCTCTTCACTTTGTGGGGAGCTGGGGCTGGGCAACTTGGCAAGACCGCTGGCAAGAGCTTTGGGAGCCAGATGGGAAGCAGTTGCTACAACAGTTAGAGCAAGACCCAAAGCTCTACCAACGATTTAGATATGGTGGATTTATGGACTTTCCACGGATGCTACGCCGGCAGATTGCTGGGCAAAACAACTCCTGGGCAGTCCGTTGGCACGCCTCGCTACTCCTTCATCAAAAGCTGAGCATCAATAGCAATCCTCCCTTGGTCTCCAATGATGGGTTTGATGGTAGTGGCACCCACTCTGGTGGCGGAGGTCGGTACCACACAGCGATAGCTCCCTATCCGCTCTATGCCGATCCTATTACCCCTACTTCAGAGGATCCAGAAGCCTATCATATCTTGCGGAGATACTACGCCCACACCAATAATAAGGTGATGAAAGGGTGGTACAAGCTCAAGGAACTATGGCAAAGATATTTCGGCTAAAGCAATTTGAGATACGCCAAGAGGACTCGGCCCTCAAAGTAGGTACCGATGGGATGCTCCTCGGTGGCTACATCGCCCACCACTTCCAAGAGCATCAGCCGAAAGCGGTGCTGGATGTCGGTACCGGTACAGGGATTATTGCCCTTATGCTGGCACAAGCTTTTCCTACCACCCATATCACAGGCATAGAGCTAGATAGCGCCAGTGCCAAAGAAGCGAGCTACAATGCAAGTCACTCCCCCTTTGCCGATAGGGTTACCATCCTAGAGCAAGACTACCGAGACTACCGGTGTGCAACGCAATACGACCTTATCCTCAGCAACCCGCCCTACTACACCCCAACACACCAAAACAACGATCAACGAGAGACCGTAGCCAAGCATTCGATTACCCTCTCCCCCGACCAATTCTTCGCAACCAGTCTACACCACCTAGCTCCCCAAGGGCAAATCGCTACCATACTAGCCACTTCTGCACAGAGTGACTACCTAAAGGCAGCTAATGAATACGATATCCACCCCCAACACCACCTCTACATACAGACCACCCAAAATAAAACCCCAAAGCGGGTCCTCACCCTATGGAGCCAAGAGCTCACCCCCTGTACCGCTAGCCACCTCACCATACTAGCAGGTGCTGGCACCCACAACTACACCCCCGAATACACCCAGCTCCTCCGCCCCTACCTCACCATCCTTTAATGAGAATGTTGCACGAAGTGCCATCCTCCTCTATGGGGGGGGGGGGGGTAAAAGTTGAGATGCAACTAAGCAATCGGCGAGATGCAACTCGACAAATGCTTAGTTGCAACTCGCCGATTGCTTAGTTGCATCTCGGCAAACGCTTATGTATAACACTGAATTCCAACTGGTTGCAAAGGAGGGCTCTGCACCCTATTTCAACCAGCTTTTCACTTGGCACCTCTAATGCGTAACAGGGATTACGCATTAGAGGTTGATGTGATGTTTTGTAATTATGGTAGGACTACTCGATCAAGTATGCCCAGCAACTGAGCGATGGCGATACCATAATTGGTCATCGGCACTTGCTGGCGGGTTGCTTCCTCCTGTCGAGTAAGGAGATGATTGCGATTCATCATACAAGCTCCACAGTGAATCACCAGTTGATATCCACTCAGATCTATAGGGAAGTCATCTCCATTCACATGGGTAATCACCAGCTCATCCCCTAGCTTCTTACGTAGCAACTTAGGCAACTTCACCCGACCGATATCCTCATTAGATGGCACGTGACTACAAGCCTCTGCTATTAAGATATGGGCATTGGGCGGTAGCTGAGAAAGCACCTTAGCTCCTGCCACTAAACGGTGGACATCCCCTTTATAGGCACTCATCAATACTGAAAAAGAGGTAAGTGGTACTTCGCAAGGCAATTGCTTCTCCACCTCTTGGAAAACAGAAGAGTCGGTGATGACTAAGTCGGGCATCGCACGTAGCTTGGAAAGGGTCGCACCAAGCTCCTCAGGTTGAATGGCTACTACCAAACAGTGCTTATCAAGTAATTCTCGTATCATCTGCACCTGTGGCAAGATTAGTCGTCCTTTAGGAGCCGCCTTATCCTGTGGCATCACTAGAAGTACCAAATCGCCTGGTTTCGCAAGGGTTCCCGAAAGGGTCTCCTGACGATATAATTTCCTATCATTAAGAGTTTTAGCAATCAGTTCAATAGCTTGCTTTCGCAATGGTTCTCGTTTCTCAGAAAAGGGTAACTTAAAGGGTAAAAAGATAGCATTCGGGTAGTCCTTTACCAACTGCGGGTCTAGCGACTCTTCCCTCTCATCTTGAAGGACTAGCACAATATCTGCACGCCTCAAAGCCACACGAGTGGCCGCCATTCTCAGTGCCCCCAGTGGAGAAGTATCTCCTACCCCTGGGGTATCTCCTAGCACCACAGGCCCTACTTCAGGTAGTTCAATACGCTTATATAGCACATCGGTGGTGGTGCCAGCGATAGGCGATGTAACAGCATACTCCTGCCCTACCAGCAAGTTGAATAGCGTTGACTTGCCACTATTTACTGAGCCATAGATAAGGATATGTGGCAATTCGGATTGGGGGGTAGCTACCGACTTCATATTTGCTATAGTCTAAAATCTCGCTCTCCCTCTTTTATCCTCTGGATTCTCTCCCGTGCAATTGACTGTACCTTTGGATTGGGGATCAGTGCTAGTTCACGCTGGATCACAGGTTCCGCCAATTGGCGTGTATGCGGCGATGCATAGTCCGAGATATACTCCTCTAGTGTCATCAGTGCATTGGGTCCACAGCAATTGGCAATCTGACCATTCTTGCAAAGTTGCATAAAGCGGTCACCCGTTCGCCCCTCTCTATAGCAAGCGGTACAGAAACTTGGGATATGCCCCTCTTCAAGGAGCCAAGCCACCACTTCATCAAGAGTGCGCTGGTCACTCACATCAAACTGTGCGGAGTCCTTGGCATCTGCTTCGTTGGCATAGCCTCCTACAGTGGTCTTAGAGCCACCACTGACCTGAGACACCCCAAGGTGAAGTGCTGCACTTCGCACAGAAGCCCTCTCCCTTGTAGACATAATAATACCTGTATAAGGAACGGCAATGCAAGCTACTGCCACAATATGCAAAAAGATATCATCGGGTACTGCATTGGGGAAGTCTCCTAAAGAAATATCATCGGCAGGACAAATTCGGGGGACACTGATGGTGTGGGGACCCACTCCAAACCTAGCTTCGAGGTGCTCCGCATGCATCAAAAGCCCAATGAAGTCGTAGAGATAAGTATTGAGACCAAAGAGTACTCCACAGCCTACATCATCAATTCCGCCCTCCATAGCTCTATCCATCGCCTCAGTGTGATAGGCGTAGTCGCTCTTAGGTCCAGTCGGGTGAAGTGCTTCATAATTGCTCTTATGATAGGTCTCTTGGAAGAGAATATAGGTGCCGATGCCTGCTTCATGTAGTCGACGATAATTCTCCACGGTAGTGGCAGCAATATTGACATTCACTCTTCGGATAGCTCCATTTTTATGGTGAATAGAATAGATCGTCTCTATCGACTCAAGCAGATACTCCATCGTATTATGCACAGGGTGTTCCCCTGTCTCTAGTGCCAAACGTTTATGCCCCATATCTTGCAGAGCTATTACCTCCTGCCGGATCTCCTCTTGGGTTAACTTACGTCGTGGAATCTGCTTATTCTTCAAGTGATAAGGGCAATAGGTACAGCCATTAACGCAGTAATTAGAGAGGTAAAGCGGAGCAAATAGCACTATTCTTCGTCCATAGAAGCGATGCTTCAATTCGCCTGCCAGCTCAGCAGTCGCTTGCCTAATATCCTCATCTGTGGCGAGTAGCAAAAGCGCTGCCTCTCTGTGACAAAGCCCCTTTGCCTCACGCCCCTTCTCTAGGATTGCCCTCTGCAGCTCCTTATTGTCTTTATTCGCCTTTACATAGGCGATGGTATCAAGTATCTCTTGATGATTTATAAATTCCTCGGCACGTGCCGAATACTTATCGTACTTCATTATCTTATTATTTTGCTGTAAAGTCATACGACGCTAGCTCTGATCGCAATAATTCTATTCCTTCTGCCGCTTCACTTCCAAAGCTCGCCTTATGATCATAAAGTTGATACAACTGCCGAAAGCGAGGCGGTGAGAGATTGGGCATCACCACATTGGCACCCGCTTCAATAGCCCTCCGACGTCCCTCATTGGAGAGTGACGCCACAGCTGTAGTAGCTGGTATATTAGCAGTCGGGCAGATTAAGCGGCAAAGAGCTACCATACGCACCGTGAGGTCTAGCGAACCACTCGGGTAACTTCTAAATGGAGTATCGTGGTGTGGCAGAAAAGGACCAATCCCAATCATCGCTGGCTGAAACCTTTGGATAAAGGCTAGGTCGCGTGCCAAATGACAAAGCTCTTGACCAGGCGAACCAACCATACCCCCTACTCCTGTCTCAAAGCCAATCTCTTTCAGAGCATTAAGTGCCGCCACACGACTCTCAATACGCTGACGCGGAGGATGAAGTTGCTGGAAGTGAAGCGGGTCTATCGTCTCGTGACGCAATAGATAACGTCTGGCTCCTGCATCATAAAGCTCTTGATATTCAGGTTGACTCATTTCGCCAAGTGAGAGGGTCAATACCACATTGGGATACTTCCAATGTAGCTCACGCACCAACTCTACCAAGCGGTCTCCTCTCCAGTACAGGTCTTCACCACCTTGGAGTACAAACGTACCGAGACCTAAAGTGTTTCCTATACTGCAGACCTCAAGAATCTCCTCCTCTGTTAGTCGATACCTATCAACTGCTCTATTAGAAGCACGGATACCACAATAGTAGCAGTCGGAACGACAATAATTGGAAATTTCAATGAGCCCACGAAGCTTTATCTCACGGCCGAAGTGCTCCTTTGCAACCGCTCCTGCTGCCTTCTCCACCTCATCCCCTTCACAGCTGAGCAACTCGAGGAATTGTTCTTCCTCAAGATGCTCTCCTTGTAAAAGCCTAGCGAGGGAGGTCGGCATAAGTGAGTGGAATCGTTGAGATCTCTTGAGCCAATTGCTTACGACCTGCCACAATATGATTGTGGGCACTCGGTCCATTGACACACCCACCAGGGCAACACATCACCTCAATAAATTGAGCTGGAGCAGTGCCCCGTACCGCATACCCTTTGAGCTTGGCAAGTGTCTTCTTATCGATATTGCAAATCATCTCCGTAGTGACCTTATCCACCTTATCCGCAGTCTCAGGCTGGCATCTTAGGTAGCTCTGAACAGCACCCATCACGCCTCCATTCTGGGCAAAGCCGTGTGCCTCGCGTACAGAAGTAACCTCTGGGAGGAAGCTCTCCTCATTCTTCAAGTCGATCTCAAGGGCAGAAAAGATTGAGGCAATCTCCTCAAAGGTCATCACATAGTCCACCTCCTGACCTTCACGACGCGCCTCTTTACGCTTTGCCACGCAAGGGCCAATAAATACGATCTTACCATTGGGGTACTTAGCTCTTGCTCGCTCAGCAGTGTAGTACATAGGCGACTTAGAGTCGGAGACAAAGTCATGCAACTTAGGAATATGCTTGTCAATCGCTTCGTAGAAAGAAGGACAGCAGGAGGTAGTCATAAAGGACTGCCCAGCCTCCAACTTCTCTAAAAGCTCGTGCCCTTCGTGGTGCACAGTGTCCATAGCACCCTGTGCCACCTCAATCACGTCGGAGAAGCCGATACGCTTCAATGCCCCATACACCTGAGCATGAGGAGCATCGTACTGGGCCAAAATAGCAGGAGCCACAATAGCTATCACCTTTTCACCCGCCTTAATCTCCCGAAGCACATCAAAGACCTGAGAGACTTCAAAGATAGCACCAAATGGACAAGCATTGATACAAGAACCGCAGTAGATACAGCGGCTTTCATCAATGTGCTCAATACCGTGCTCATCTTTCTTAATAGCTCCTACTGGGCATGAAGCCTCACAAGGCACAGGAATATATACGATGGCATGATAGGGGCAAGCACCATGGCAACGACCGCAACTAATGCAGTCATCATGATCAATCTCCGCTTGACCATTTTTCTTAAAACTAATGCACTTCTTAGGGCAGGCATTGTAACATGCCTTACTCACACAGCCACGGCAGAGGTTGGAGACCTCATAATTGATTTCCACGCAACTGGTGCAAGCCTCATCAACAACACAGAGAAGATTATCCTTCCTCTGACGCTCCTCGAGTGTCTGCTTAGCGTAGTATGAGAGTGGGGTCACTTCATCTACCTCATCCGTCATATCTAGTCCCAATAGCGGGAACATCTTATATCGTAGCACTGCACGCTCTTTATGGCGACAGCAACGAATACGTTCTTTGCGATGCCGTGGGATCATCTCTATGGGTACAGAATCTATTTTCTCTACCAATTCACCATCATACCAAAGTCGCACAAGCTTTGAAAGTAGCTCATGGCGAATAATCATCACATTGTTGGAGTAAGCCATATCTGTCCTATTAAAAATATCTAGCCATATATACTATATTGTACATAAAGCGGTTAGAATTACAATACAAAGATAACACTTTTACGCACAATTGATACCTCCTCATTGCAAAATCTGAAGTACCAACTACTCATTTGATAAAGAATAGGGAGCATCGCTTGGCATAGTCCCTCGCTGATAGTTGGGTTGGGGACCCATCTCAAATGTTATTTCATCACTATTCCTCAACTGGTCAAACGTTAAGTAGTTCCTACTCCACTGCTTTCCATCAATATAGATAGACTGTATGTAGCGATTATCTCTGTTATTATCCGTTGATTTCAACTTGATAGGTTGCTTACCAGGACGCTCCACGAGCACCTCGTCAAATAGAGGCGAACCAATCACATACTGTTGCGACCCGGGGCAGACAGGATAGAAGCCCATAGCCGAAAATACATACCACGCAGAGGTCTGCCCATTATCCTCATCACCACAATACCCATCAGGCGTAGGTGCGTAAAGGCGATTCATCACCTCACGTACACGGTACTGAGCCTTCCAAGGCTCCCCAGCATAGTTATAGAGATAGATAGCGTGCTGAATTGGCTGATTACCGTGAGCATAATTGCCCATATTCATAATTTGCATCTCTCTTATCTCATGAATGGTAAATCCGTAGTAGCTATCATCAAAAAGCGGAGGTACATTAAAGATACTATCCATCATCTGTACGAATGTACTGGTGCCGCCCATTAAGTTGATCAACCCTTGTGGGTCGTGAAATACCGACCAAGTATAATGCCAACTATTTCCCTCGGTAAAGGCATCACCCCACTTTAGCGGATTAAATGGAGCCTGCCACTCTCCATTTAGTAGTTTTCCTCGCATCAAGCGGTGGCTTGGATCAAAGAGATGGCGGTAGTTCATGGCCCTCTCACGATAAATAGCAATCTCCGACTCAGGTTTATTTAGTGCCTTTCCAAATTGGTAGATGCACCAATCGTCATAAGCATACTCAAGGGTACGAGCAGCACTCTCATTAATACCCACATCGCAAGGCACATATCCTAGCTTATTGTAATACTCAAATCCAGCACGCCCAGTAGCACTCACTTCAGGGTGGCGGCTATGGGCACCGTGCACCACAGCCTCCCATAGCACCTCAGCATCCTTCTTGGGGGTAAGTCCCATAATATAACCATCTGCCACTACCGAGGCACTATTATTCCCCACCATTATATCACGGTGCCCAGGGCTAGCCCATTCAGGCAAAAAACCACTCTCACGATAGGCATTAGCAAGTCCCTCTTGCATCTTACTCGCCTCTTCGGGATAGCAAAGATTGAGCAGTGGGAATAGACTTCTAAAGGTATCCCAAAAGCCAGTATCGGTATACATATACCCTGGCAATACCTTGCCATTGTACGGACTGTAGTGCAGGATATTACCAGCCTTATCCACCTCATAAAAACGTCGAGGAAAGAGTAGCGAACGATAGAGTGTAGAGTAGAAAGTGCGGATATCATCGAGGTCGGTCCCCTTCACTTGTAGCCGTCCAAGCAAACGGTCCCATTCAGCACGCCCCTCCTCTGCCACTTCGCTTAGAGAGCGACCAGCTACCTCCTCCAGATTCTGCCAAGCCTGCTCTGTACTGATAAAGGAGCTAGCCACCCTTAGGGTCACTTTGCTACCTCTAGGGAAACCAATCGCTAGAGTGGTGCTATCGGAAGAGACCAGTTCAAATGGCACATCACTAGTCAGTACAAAGTAATTGCAAAAGTTATCAGGCACTCCACCACTATTCTTAGTGGTATATCCTGTAACCACTCCCCGAGATTCATCTGCAGAGATCTTACAGGGAGCCTCCATCGCATCTATCACCAGATAATTATCTAGATAGTCGGGGTAGTGAATATCGAATACCACGGCACGCTCAGTAGGTGCCAATTCCACCTCGGTATCATGGTCGGCCAAGTAGACACTATAATAATATGGCTTCGCCACTTCCGCTTTGTGCGAAAACCAACTCGCCCGCTCCGCCTCCTTCACACGCAATTCACCTGTCACCGGCATAATAGCAAATTGCCCGTAGTCGTTCATCCATGGGCTTGGCTGGTGCGTCTGCTTAAAACCCTGAATCTTATTAGCGGTATAGGTATACTGCCAACCATCGCCATTCTTCCCCGTCTGAGGTGTCCAAAAGTTCATCCCCCACGGCCGAGCTATGGCGGGATAAGTATTACCCGACGAAAGCTCATAGGTCGACATTGTGCCCATCAGCACTTCAACATGATCAACAGGCTGTACTTGGGCATTCAAATTCAATAAGCTAGCCACACCGACTAGGCATAAAAAAAGTATTTTTCGCATCATGGTAATGAGATTGTAGCTCTTTGCTCTCTGTAAGATTCAAACTTTCGATTTTGGATAATGGTCTCCCACGCTTTCGCCTCCTGAACAGCCTCAAGAGAATCCTTTCTGAGATCGTAGCATTCAAGCGAAGGAACCATTAGAGTCTGCCCATAACGCAGATTGTTGGGATCAGGGATACTATCTTTATTCGCCATATAGATATAGACCCAGTAATAGACATTGCCGTAATACCGACGAGCAATCTGCGCCAAGGAGCTTCCCCTACTTACCTGAATGGTATCTATTGCAATAGGGTTCTCTGGCGTGAGTATAAGGGTATCTTTCGCCACTGGAATAGTATCTTTCACCACAGCCACCTGCTTACTCTCTTCGGACAGAGGTGCTGGAGACTTAGGGGCTAGCCACCACACGACTAATGCAAGTAGTGCCACCACTGCCAAGGAGATCCAAAGGATTGGGGCAGTGTTGCGGGATTTTTTCTCTGGAGATGCAACTGAGGTCGCCTCAACCAGAACAGCTTCTGCTTGAACCGGTTGCTCAATGACCTCCGGCTTCTCTGGCTCTTCACTAGCGGTGATACTATCAGTAATGGCAAATTGAGCCACAGTCGCCCCCTCAGCTACCGTAGAGGTTGTTTGAAGCTCTGGAAATTGCACGCTCTCCCGAAGCAACGTAGGCTTGTAGACAGAAAAAGGTTGATTAAGTAGCTCTAGAATCGTACTAGAAGGGACACAATTCAACAACAATACCCCCTCAACCTCCTCCGTCACATAGAAATCACCTAGACTAAATAGAGAGACTCTTCGCCCCCTAAACAAGCCATCAAGGAACACTTTTATCTCAGCAGCAAGAGCTCTAGAGACCTCCTCCTCATCTAAGTTGTGAAGCAGGGCTAATGACTCAATAAACTCTTGCGTTACATATGAAGTAGGTGCATCATAATCCAACTGAGTATAACGCTGTGCCTCCAATAGGTATTCAGCGGGAATAAACTCCAAAGCGATATGTGGAGGTATCAACATCCGACCTCGTTCCTCGGTCAAAATGTACTCTTCGCAAAACCGAGCTCTAAATAGACCAATGCATGGCAACACGAGGTCACTTTGCTCCACCAACCTCGCCTGCATAAGGGCCTGCGCCTGCCTCAAGATATCGCTTTTATCACTCATAGCAATCTCCCAATGGTATCAAAGCCATCTGCTTCTACAATCTCCACATCATAGAAGTCCCCAATGGTCAGTTCCTCATCCGTCACTACTAGCACCTCAGGATCCACATCTGGTGAGTCGTACTGGCTACGTCCAATATAGTAGCCCTCCGAAGCCCGATCAATGATCACTTTCTGAGTGGTACCCACCAATTCCTCCGCCTTCTCAAAAGCAATCTCCTCTTGGAGCGCCATCAAGCGATCCAGTCGCTCTTGCTTTACCTCGGCAGGGATTTCATCTTCATAATGCTGATAAGCATAGGTCCCCTCCTCGTGAGAGTAGCTAAAGGCACCCATTCGCTCAAAGCGGACTGTTCGCACAAAGTCCATCAACTCCTCAAAGGCCTCCTCACTCTCCCCAGGGTGCCCCACCATCAAAGTGGTCCGCAAATAAATACCTGGCACCCGCTCCCTAATAGTCGAGATAAGTGCTAGCGTCTCCTCCCTCGTCACGAAGCGTCGCATAGAGCTCAGCACCTCATCATTGATGTGCTGTAAGGCGATATCTAAGTATTTGCACACCTTCGGCTCCTCCCTAATCACATCTAGCAGTTCCATTGGGAAGTGATTGGGGTAAGCGTAGTGTAGTCGCACCCACTCAATGCCATCAATCTTACAGAGCTCCCTCACCAATTGTGGTAGTTTTGCTTCTTTGTAGAGGTCTATCCCATAATAGGTCAGATCCTGAGCAATCAACTGAAGCTCCTTCACCCCTTGTGTGGCAAGGCTCTTAGCCTCCTGAAGGATCTCCTCCATCTGCCGAGATTGGTACTTTCCCGTCATCAGTGGAATAGAGCAGTAGGCACAAGTACGGTCGCACCCCTCAGCAATCTTGAGGTAGGCATAATGGTCGGGAGTTGATAGGAGCATCAAATCGGCTGGAGTGGTGTGGTATGCCTTTCCAATATCAGCCAACAACTCCTTCCAATTAAATTTACCATAAAACCTATCCACCTCTGGGATCTCCGCCTGAAGCTCCTCCATATACCGTTCACTCAGACAGCCCATTACAAATAGCTTGCCGATCCGCCCCTCCTTTTTCCCCTCTACCAATTGCAGAATGGCATTGATCGACTCCTCCCGTGCACTCTCTATAAAGCCACAAGTATTGATCACCACAATCTCCCCTTCAGGAATCTCGGCATCATGAACCACTTGGTAGCCATAGCTAGCAAATTGCTTCATCAGATGCTCCGAATCAACCAGATTCTTGGAGCACCCCATGGTGATCACATCTACTCTATTCTTCTTCACTACTCGCCAAATAAAGAATCCACAAATTCCTGCTTATTAAATAACTGTAGGTCGGTCATCTGCTCACCCAGACCGATGTACTTCACAGGGATCTTAAATTGGTCAGAAATTCCAAGAACCACGCCACCCTTTGCGGTTCCGTCGAGTTTCGTCACAGCTAGAGCGGTTACATCAGTAGCAGCGGTAAATTCCTTCGCCTGCTCAAAGGCATTCTGCCCCGTAGAGCCATCCAATACTAGAAGCACCTCCTGCGGAGCTTCGGGCAATACCTTCTTCATCACATTCTTGATCTTGGTTAGCTCATTCATTAGCCCCACTTTATTGTGTAGCCTTCCAGCGGTATCAATCAGCACCACATCGGCACCTTGCGCCTTGGCATGAGCCACCGTATCATAAGCGACCGAAGCTGGGTCACTCCCCATCTCCTGCTTGATGACAGGCACCCCTACTCTCTCGCCCCATATCACTAATTGGTCTACCGCCGCCGCTCTAAAGGTATCGGCAGCCCCGAGCACCACTTTATATCCTGAGCTCTTGAATTGATAGGCGAGCTTACCAATGGTCGTCGTTTTGCCCACACCATTCACCCCTACCACTAGTATTACGTAGGGCTTTTCCTGCTCTTTGATGGAGAAGTCAGTACCATCACTGGTATTATTCTCTTCCAACATAGCAGCCACTTCACTACGCAAGATTTGCTGTAGCTCACCAGTCCCCACATACTTATCTCTAGCTACACGCTCCTCTATCCGCTTGATGATTTTGAGCGTGGTAGGCACTCCGACATCGCTACTCACCAGCGTCATCTCCAGCTCATCGAGTACCTCATCATCCACCTTGGTCTTTCCGACCACACTTCTAGATAGCTTCCCAAAGAAAGAGGATTTGGTCTTCTCCAATCCACTATCCAGCGTCTCCTTTTTCTCCTTCGAAAACAGTCCAAAAAAAGCCATTATCTTCTCCAAATATAAGTATCCAAAGCCCTCAAAAAGGGCAACGATACCCTCGGTTAATCCATTCTACTCAAATAATCCTCCACCCCATATTCTCTTAGCACTTCTAGTTGCCCATCCAATCGCTCCACACAGATAGAAGGGTGCTTAATGCCATTAAACATCGTAGTCTTCACACTGGTATAGTGCAACATATCCTCAAAGATGAGGAGATCGCCTACCTTGGGTTCATTAGCAAAGTACCAATCGCCCATCACATCGCCACTCAGACAGCTATTACCTCCGATACGATATTGGTGCGTATGAGCAGCCGTGGGTGCCATCTCTGCACCCCTCACACGTGGCTGGTAAGGCATCTCAAGACAATCAGGCATATGGCAGGTAAAAGAGGCATCCATCATCAGTGTTCTTATACCATGATTCTCCACAATATCCTCAATCGTGGCAACTAAGTAGCCAGTCTCCCAAGCAAAAGCACTCCCTGGCTCCAAGATAATATGGAGATGCGGATACTTAGCCTTAAAGCTGAGCAAAAGTCCGATCAAGTGCTCCACATCATACTCCTGATGCGTCATCAAGTGGCCACCTCCTAGATTGAGCCACTTTGCCTGCTTCAATAGATGGTCACACTTCTCCTCTATCACCTTGAGTGACCGCTCCAATTGATAGGAATTGCTCTCACAGTGCGTATGGATATGAATACCCACCAAGCCCTGAGGAAGTTTCTCTGGGATCTGCGACACAATCGTTCCCATACGGCTACCTGGAGCCGCAGGATTGTAGAGCTCTGTACCCACCTCGCTATACTCGGGGTTGATTCGAATACCACACTCTATCGGGTGACCTTGATAGCCCTGCACCCTAGGGTAGTACCGCTCAAATTGCGATAAGGAGTTAAAGACAATATGGGTGCTACACTCCATAATCTCCTCAAATTCCTCCGATTTATAAACGGGGGCATAGGTATGCGTGAGGCTACCCATCTTGTCCCTACCCATTCGTGCCTCAGCCAATGAACTAGCAGTAGAAGCCGAAATATACTCTCTAAAGATAGGAAACAACTTCCATAGAGCATACGCCTTAAAGGCCAAGATAATTTCCACACCTGTGCGGTCCGAGACCTGCTTTATACGCTCCAAGTTGGCCCTCAGCTGAGCCTCCACTTGCACATAAGCAGGTGTGGATAACTGCTGTGGAAAATACTCATGCGGATCTCTCCCCATCATCGGCTTGCTCCGAAAGTCAAACTGCCTACCCATATCTTACTTCATTACGCCATTTAATGGCCAAAGATACCAAAAAAAAGTTGGGGATAGAGCATAACGAGGGAGGGTTTGCAGGGGTTACGCATTAGAAACATCTTACAGACTGGCATTCATCAGAGCCAAAGACAAAGGACCTCGGCAGGAGGTCCGATTTGTTGTAGCCCACATTCGAGGCTCGCAGAGCCGATGAATGGGGGTAAAGAAGGTAACCAAAAATCACGACCCCTTGCGGGTCGGACAACCCATCTAGTTTAATCCTAGAAAAGGTTGACCTACCCACAAGGAGTCATATATATTGTGTGGTGCCCGAAAACCCCAAAGGGGTTTCATGGACTAATAACCCAAGCTTCCCCCTGAAGGCGAGCGTCAGCGAGCCTGAGGGTGAAGCTTGGGTAGCGATGTCACCATTATATCACACTACCCCGAAGGGGTTGCATATCCACAATAACCTATGGATACCAAAGTGCAACCCCTTCGGGGTAGTAGTTTGTGGTCTATTCCTCTTCCCAACCTTCTCCTCGCAGGTACGCTTCGCATACCAGCGAGGGGGAAGGCTGGGTTAATAGGCCATGGAAGCCCTTCGGGCTTCTATCATCACTCCTCTTAAAAGGCTCTGAAATAGATATTTAGCAGGACATCCATAGCACTTATTAAAACCACTGAAAATCATTGACTTCTAAAAGTCATTCGGTGTTTTTGTGGTGGCAGGTAAGAAAGTACACGAGGAGAAAAATAGAGACTTTTACACGAAGGTTTACACCCTAGTTAGTAGAGCAAAAGTTTAGTTGCAACTATGCAATTGCTTTGTTGCATCTCGGCATTTGCTTAGTTGCAACTCACCGATCGCTTAGTTGCAACTCGGCAAACACCAAAATAGACTACTGATTATCAAGCACTTACAAAGACACTCCTAGCCACCTACATTTCACCATAATTTGGTATGACAGAATCTTCCTAAGACGTCTTTACCTATTTGCAACCAAAGACCCCTTGTGGATCGGACAACCTACCTTAGGATTAGTTTTACTATCCTAGATCATATTGTCCGACCCACAAGGGGTCAATTATTCATCTGTGCTAATGAGTGGATCTACCTATTAGTGCTATACATATTAATGTGTTAATCTATTTGAATAGATCTTTAACGTCCTGTTTCTCACTGAAATGCCTTGTTACTACTTCTTTGTCAATGTTTTTTATTAGACTATCGAACTCATCTTGTGATTTTAATACAAGATAGAACTTTTTATCGATGTATTTATTTGATGATGCAGTGACTTTGTCATAGAGTACAAAAGCACACCCTCCATCTTTAAAAACGAAAAATTTAGGAGTAAAAACATGATTCCAAGAGAACCACCACTCGGATGAATACCAAGCCACATCTATTGGTGGAAGCGTGACAGGAAACTCCTTAGACATATCTGTTACGTTGTTATCCTTAGCAGTTTTTTCCCATTCAATGAATTTCTCTTTGCAAATTTGCATGGCTTCTACAAATTTCTCAGCATTCTTGCTACTTAGACAGAGATTAACATCATCTGTTAGTTTTTCACCAAGAACACTAATATAGTAATCAAACTTATCTTTTTTAGGCTGTGTAGCCTGTACATCAAATTCTGTCTTGTCGGGGTTGAAAGATGAGGTGTAGCTACCAATTTTTTCTTGTGCCATTGCTACCAAGTTTGTAAATAACATGGCAATAATAATAATTTTCTTCATGCTCTATATTGCTTAAGTGATTTGTGATTTATTGTTATTGCAAATATAGGGTAAATATTCTACTTAATCAAATTTTCCAACCTTTTAAAATTGAAGTGGATATTTTTTACTTGTATATTATTTTTAGTTCAAAGAATGTGGTTTGTGGCGCTGAGGTAATTGCATGTTAGTGATTTCTTATTTTCAATGGTGCGCCCTTACCTTTGAAATATAGTACTAGTGGATGAGTCTTATAGAGATGCCATTGCTAGTACGGTTTTTTATGTTATCACACCTTCGGTTGCATTGTTTCCTAGGTATGTCTTTTATATGGTATCAACACAGGGGTTACGAGTAATGAGTAAATTATTCAACCCCTTGTGGGTCAGACAAGCTCAACTTGTCCGATCCACAAGGGGTTATACATACTGTTCGGGCCTTATCAGTCCAAATTAGAGTTGGTCGAGTGCTTGCTTAAGGTCGGCAATGATATCCTCAACAGACTCTAGACCTACGGAAAGTCGAACAAGTCCTTGCGAGATTCCAGCTGCGGCACACTCCTCCTCGGTGTAGGGTGAGTGAGTCATACTGGCAGGGTGCTGAATAAGTGTCTCAGTATCTCCTAGGCTCACTGCAATAGAGCAGAGTTGGCATGAATTGATCAGCTTTTGTCCAGCTGGTTTGCCCCCTTTGACTTCAAAAGAGATCATTCCACCAGGGAGACGCATATATTTATCGGCAATCGCCTTGTACTTAAAACTGGCTAGACCAGGATACTGAACGCTCTCCACCTTGGGGTGTGCTTCCAAAAACTCCGCCACCTTCTGCGCATTACTAGAGTGGCGATCCATACGGAGGGAAAGGGTCTTCATACCTCGCTCAATGAGGAACGCCTCAAGTGGGCCTAGGCAGGCGCCTGTGAGGTCCTTCACTCCTAGCAACCTTACTTGGGTGATATACTCTGCGCTTCCCACTACAAATCCGGCAATCACATCACCGTGGCCATTGAGGTACTTAGTGGCAGAGTGAACCACCACATCTACTCCATACTCAATGGGTCGGCAAAGGTAAGGGGTACAATAGGTATTATCGGCCACCACGGTGATCCCTTCATGCTCGTGGGCAATCTTTGCGATCTGCTCAATATCCACCATATCCATAGTAGGATTGGCTGGGCTTTCAAAGTAAACCACCTTGGTATTGGGTCGGATCGCCTTCCGAAGCTCCTCGGGATTGGTCATATCCACAAAGGTCACCTCAATACCATAACGACTGAGACCGTGAGAGAAGTAGGCATAAGTACAACCATAGAGCGTCTTGTGCGCCACCATATGATCCCCCTGCTGAAGCAGTACCCAAAGGGCGGAGGTAATAGCACCCATTCCCGAAGCACAGGAAATGGCAGCCTCGGCTCCTTCCAAAAGGGCGAGCTTCTCCTCCACTCTAGTGCAAGTAGGATTGCCCAATCGGCTATAGATGTAGCCGGGCTCCTCAAGAGCAAAGCGAGCACCACCCTGCTCAGCACTATCAAAAACGTAGGTGGAAGTTTGGTAAATAGGAGTAGCGAGCGTGCCGAATGGATTTTTCTGAGGCACCCCATGAATGGCTTTGGTATCAAAGCCGTAAGCAGTTGTTTTCTGGTCTTCTTGATTCATAAGTTAGTACATTATTATAGGTTTTGAATTGTGTTCCCACAAATGTACTAAAAAATAGCTATCATAACACCATAAAGAAGTGTGTTCACAAAACTGATTTGGGCACCACCTGATATCCGACACGGCGGATCAAGCTTCAATGTGTCAGCCGATAGATGGCTTAGATATAGCCACGCTCAACCATCACACAGACCCGCTCAATTAGGGCATCTTTGCCCTCGGGATCGTAGTCGGTCTTGAGGGAGGCACCGAAGGCTCCCGCCATGGTGTTCCAAAAACCTGCGGAAAAGCGACCTAGGTAGGCATCAATTAGTCCATAACTACTAGACCCTGTTTCTCGCCCTATCAGCTTGATCAGCAACTTTCCTTGATTGAGCGTCAGCTTCTTGAGTTGGGGTGTAAACTCCTTGAGGAGGTCCTTCTCCATCTGCTTGATATGCCTTCGCTTCTCTCGTTCTGTTGGTAGAGTTTCGAGATAGTCATAGGTCTCCATCAACGTAGCGGAGACCAGTTTGGCATAGGGGAGCGCTTTCTTTACATCACGTACCAACCGCCGATAGGCAAGCTGCTGCTCACGTGTATTTAGTCTGAGTGGCTTGAATATATGCACTACCGGCAGAGCGAAATTGGCAATAGTATCCCCCTCAAATATTGTAGCAGGGACTAAATAGCCCTCGGCCAATGGAGGTGGGATCTTGTCATCCTGAGCGAAAATTGAGAGACGTCCCCCCACAAGGAACCACAATAATAATGGCACCTTGAACCGACTAAGTGTATGTATCATTTTGCCCAACATAATACGCTCTCTTTTTTTTAATGCACACAAAGGTAATCTAAAAAGCAAGATACTCTACCTATAAATAGGGCTCTTAGCTTTATTTATTACACATTAAGCATTTCTTAACCATAAAAATCCCCCTCACATCTATAAATTAGTGTGAGGGGGCTCATCAATTGGGTGCCAATTAATAGAAACTAGTCAAGCACCTTGAGCAATTGCTCCACAGGCAACTTTTCCTTGGGTCCTGGCTCATCTAGTGCTTTACCAAAAGGCATTTGGGCTAATAGACGCCAGTTCTGAGGGGCTCCTACCTGATTGCGAATGGCATCATCGTCCATCCCGATATAGTGCTGAAGGCTAGCGCCAAATCCAAGTCCTACCAATCCAAGCCACACAGCCAATTGGTGCGATCCTTGCACCTGCTCTGCCCACTTAGGAAAGTTGTGGGCATAGAGTGGAAACTGCTTCATTAGTTGCTTGGTAGTCTCCTCTTCATCAAAGAAAAGGACGGTCCCTACTCCACTCATAAAAGCGGTATGGATCTTATCACGGGTACCACTATTATAAGCCTCCTCGCCAATATTCTGAATCAATACCTTCTCTATCAGTTGCCAGTGCTGCTTGTGAGCCTCGCCAGTAAGTAGCACCATTCGGACACCTTGTGAATTGAAGTGAGAAGGGATGAGTGCCAAAACCTCCTTAAGCATCTGCTCCACCTCTGCTTGTGGCGACACCCACTCACTAGCCAATTGGTAGTGGCTATGGCGCTGATTCAATAATCTCTTTACGTTATCCAAATAATTCATTCTATCTATTCTTACCATGAAAAAGATCCGACCTCAGTACGGGGCACTTGTTGGACATAACAAAATAAGGGAGAGGGTGGCAAAGTGCACCTCTCTCCCTTATGCTTTTAAGTAATTACTTCCTAGGCTTTAGTTGCTTAAAGAAGTCATTGCCCTTATTATCAACCAAGATAAAGGCTGGGAAGTCCTCTACTTCAATCTTCCAAATCGCCTCCATTCCTAGCTCAGGGTACTCTAGCACCTCTACCTTTTTGATGCTATTCTGTGCCAAGATAGCTGCTGGTCCTCCGATACTTCCGAGGTAGAAGCCTCCATACTTGTGACACGCATCGGTCACCTGCTGACTACGATTACCCTTGGCAATCATAATCATACTACCGCCGTGGCTCTGGAAGAGATCCACATAAGGATCCATACGACCGGCAGTGGTAGGACCAAATGAACCAGAGGCCATACCCTTAGGGGTCTTAGCAGGTCCGGCATAGTAGATAGGGTGATCCTTGATGTACTGTGGCAAGCCCTCTCCCTTATCTATACGCTCTTTGAGCTTGGCGTGTGCAATATCGCGTCCTACGATAATCATACCGCTCAGTGATAGACGGGTGGAGACAGGATACTGATCGAGCTGAGCCAATATCTCGCTCATAGGTCTATTGAGATCCACTTTGACCGATTCGCCCTCAAAGCCCTCACGATACTCCTCTGGGATGAGGCTAGCAGGGTTGGTCTCTAGTTTTTCAATCCAAATTCCCTCTTTATTGATCTTCGCCTTGATATTGCGGTCGGCCGAACAACTTACACCCATTCCAACTGGCACAGAGGCACCATGTCGGGGCAACCTAACGACACGCACGTCGTGAGCAAAGTACTTACCACCAAACTGAGCTCCAAGGCCAATCTTATGTGCCTCCTCTAGCAGCAGTTGCTCTAGCTCTAGGTCGCGGAAAGCTCTACCATATTCATTACCTGTCGTTGGAAGCTCATCGTAGTACTTGGTACTTGCCAGCTTTACCGTCTTAAGGTTGGTCTCGGCCGAAGTGCCACCGATCACAAAGGCGAGATGGTATGGAGGGCAAGCAGCTGTACCAAGGGTCTTCATCTTCTCCACCAAGAAGGGCACCAGAGTCTCAGGATTGAGAATCGCCTTAGTCTCTTGGTATAGGTATGTCTTATTGGCCGATCCCCCACCCTTTGCCACGCAGAGGAACTTGTACTCATCGCCTTCCACAGCGAGTAGGTCGATCTGTGCTGGGAGGTTGGTCTTGGTATTCACCTCCTCATACATACTCAATGGCGCATTCTGAGAGTATCTCAGATTGTCCTCCGTATAAGTATCGTAGATACCGTGAGAGATCGCCTCCTCATCGGTAAAGTCGGTCCACACCCTTTGCCCCTTTTTACCCAATACGATTGCGGTACCAGTATCCTGGCAGAAGGGAAGCAGTCCCTTGGCACTTACCTCAGCATTTCTCAAAAAAGTAAGGGCAACGAACTTATCATTGTCAGACGACTCTGGGTCGGTAAGTACCTTCTGCACCATACGCTGATGATCGGGGCGGAGGAAGAAACTAACATCGTGAAAAGCCTGCCGCGCCATCTGGCGGATGCCTTCGTACTCCACCTTGAGGATGCTTTTACCCTCAAACTCAGTCGTACTTACATATTTATCGGTCAGTAAATAATATTCTGTCTTCTCCTTACCAAGTGGGAACATTTCCTGATAATGAAACTCTTTCTCTGCCATACTTCTTCTCAATTAGTTATATGTTTTAAATTATTGCTCATCTTCTCTATACAGCTCTAGCTTCATCGCTGCATCAATCAGCTCCAATGCTAGAAAGTGATTGGAGCCCATCACATCATAAATCCAATCTTCGGAGAGGACCCCCTGTGGCAAGTCACTAGGGAGCTTACCCTGATTGCTCAGCTCCACATCATCTCTCCACTCCTGACTGTAGTAATATTTGTGTACCTTCTGAAAGGCGGTTCGAGCTTTACGCCACTCCTCCAAAGTTGCTTGCAAAGCCTCATTAGCCGCATTCATACGATTGGTAGCCTCTTCCATTTGGGCAACCCTATTTATCACCTCTTTCATAAGCCTTGTATATTTAATCCCTCCCTATTCTACTCATCAAAGATACCAAAAGTTAGGTAATCACTTATAGTTATAGATAAAATAGGAGGGTACAGCATCAGTATGTGACGAAAAAGAGGTATATTTGCCGATAATTGTTTGGAGAATAAATAATCAACTATATAACAAGACTAAGGAGTAATGAATATCTCAATAGTAGAGCAAAAGGAGGGATTTGTAAGACTTCAAGTAGATGTTGAGAAAGACAACTACCAAGAGGCCTATAAGAAAGAGCTAAAGAAGGTAGCTCAGGGTGCCAATATCAAAGGCTTTAGAGCTGGTAAGGCACCTGTGGGGATGATTGAGAAGATGTTTGGCGAAGGAGTTCGCTTGGAAGCAATCAACCACCTTGTAGGTGACCTAGTAGATGGCTTCATCAAGGAAAAGGAGTTCAAGGTTATTGGTTGGGCGATTCCTGAGGAGAGCAATACCGAGGAGATGACCAAGGATGATATGACGCTCTACTTCAAGCTAGCTCTTTATCCAAGTGAGTACGATTTTAATTTCGACGATAAGACTTTCACTAAGTACGAGTTAACTATTACCGACGAAGAGGTAGCAACGAGGTTGGAGGAGATGCAGAAAGCCAATGCCGACCTCCAAGAGACCGATACCGTAGTGGCCGATGCCATTGTAGGTGGTGATATCGCAGAGATCGAGGGTGACACTCGCAAGGAGGGTGGTATCCTCAAGGAGAATGTAACCATCTATCCTCAGTTCATGAAGGACGAAGAGGAGCAAAAGAAGTTCATTGATGCAGGCAAGGGCTCTGTAGTGGTATTCAACCCCTACAAGGCATTCGAGGGCAATGCAGCTGAGCTCACTAGCCTACTCGGCATAGAGAAGGATCATGTTGAGGAGCTGAAGGATAAGGAGTTTAGCTTCCAAATTGAGACCATTCGCCACATGGTACCAGCAGAACTAGATCAGAAGTTCTTCGACACCGTCTTCGGTGAGGACCAGGTACACAATGAGGAGGAGGCCAAGACCAAGCTAAAGGAGTTTATGCAAAGCTCTGAGAATGGCAATGCTGAGTACAAGTTCACACAAGACTTTATGGAGTATGTGAAGGAGGAGAAAGCACCAAAGCTACAGCTAGCCGACGACCTGATCGTAGAGTGGTACACCGACAACCTCAAGAGAAACGACGAGGAGGAGAAAGCCGAAAAGGTAGATAAGGAGGCTCTTATCTCTAGCCTGAAGCGCGAAATGTACGTGAGAGAGCTCGCCAATCGTGAAGAGCTAAAGGTTAGCGACGAGGATATCAAGGGCTTTGCTTATGAGATGATCCGTAGCCAGTTTGCCCAGATGGGTTGGCACAATCCCGATCACGAGATCGTAGCTAAGTACGCTGAGCAACAGCTAAGCGATAGCAACTTCGCCTACTCTATTGAGATGAACATTCTAGAGCAAAAGGTAGGTAAAGCAATGCTCGATAAGGTAAAGCTAGAGACTAAGCAGGTAAATGCAGAGGAGCTGCATGAGATTCTCAATCCTAAGCAGGAGGAGGAGACAGCAACTGCCGAAGAGGAGAAGTAATTCCTCACAAGCGATTTCATAATAGCGGGGTCGACTATTTAGATAGTCGACCCCGCTATTTTATACTAGAGGCTATACTCTAAAGAGTATGAGCTCGATTACTTGGATTGATTTGTCTTTTCCTTGCTATACTTGTTGTAAGCTTGCGCCAAAATCACCCCACTCTCTGAAAGATGCTCCAAATAAAGGTCATAGGTTTTTCCGAACTCTGCTACGGTAGCATCGTAAGATTCTATAGTAATCCAGAGTAAATCTTTATCTACGATAGAGCACTTGATACAGCGATTGTCTCGATTAGTCTCATTCATAGCTTTTAGCATCGCAACTTGGTCTGTATCCTCGTCCATTCCTAAATAATAGGTAAACTGCACATAAAAAGGAGCCTCATCATCTACAACTATAACAAAATAAGTGCTTCCCTCCTTCTTAAATTCAATGTCTCCATCCTCATCAATAGATGGGACATATCCCTCCAGCTTCAGAAAATTCGCAATGGAATCCCTAAATGCCACATTGTCAGCCGAACGCTGTATAGGTGGCTCCTGAGCAAAGCAGCTCAATGCTGACAGAGCAAAGGCAACGAATAAAATAAACTTCTTATACATAAACAAGTAATTAAATGTTGATAAATCTATCGCAAAGGTAATAAAAAAAGAAATTGAGTGTATTAGGCCAACGACCTATTAACAGATGGATAGAAAGAAGCAACGCCTCTCATTGTATAATTGAGAAATTTAGATTACCTTTGCAGAGCAATTAAGGATACGAGCCCGGATGGTGGAATCGGTAGACACGAAGGACTTAAACTCCTTTGGCCAGCAATGGCTGTGCGGGTTCAAGTCCCGCTTCGGGTACAAGATATGCACTTGCGGTAGTAGCTCAGTTGGTAGAGCATTGGCTTCCCAAGCCAAAGGTCACGAGTTCGAACCTCGCCTACCGCTCTAAAGTAAATAAGAGAGTTGGATATACAATTTATCCAACTCTCTTATTTTTCACACACAAGCAGCCCACTCCACTAATAAGAGGGTATTTAATATAGACTCACAAAACACCCCAATATTTCCTTCGTAGTAGGAGGCTAAAAGTTGAGTTGCAACTAAGCAATTGACGAGATGCAACTAAGCAAACGGCGAGATGCAACTAAGCAATTGCTTAGTTGCATCTCAATTTTTGCTCAGATAAGGGCACTGAATATCAGAGGGTTATAAAACGCTCTACCCGATTGTTGTTTCAAGTATCCCCTACCTCACGACCCTTTGTGGGTCGGACAAATATATACCATAGACAAGAGGGCTGAGCACCTTCGTACAACTCTATAAAAAAAATAGCCTCATCAGCATCAGGAAGATACCGATGAGGCGACCTAAACCTTTAGTGCCACGAGTGGCTCAATGTGTGATTGGGATGGGATTCGAACCCATGACCGATAGCTTAGAAGGCTATTGCTCTATCCAGCTGAGCTACCCAACCAATCCATCTATTTAACCTAGATTGCTTCTAAAGAAGCTTTATAAAATAGTCGGGATGACTGGATTCGAACCAGCGACCCCACGCCCCCCAGACGTGTACTCTAAACCGGACTGAGCTACATCCCGAACTTTTACTGTGTGCAAAGATAACACAATAATTGCTATTTGCCACGAATTTGCAATAAGAAATTACTGTTTACTAAGGCAAAGAGGCAATAATTAGGGTAGAAACTTCTTGAGATGCTGATAAAGATGCGCTGTAGGCAGCCCCATTACATTGTGGTAGGAGCCTTGAATCTCCTTTACTCCAATCAACCCTATCCAATCCTGAATGCCATAAGCCCCAGCTTTATCCAAGACCTCATACCGAGTTACATAGTAACTAATCTCCTCTTCGGTCAAATGGTCGAAGAGTATATCGCTCGTCACGCTCGCTTTGAACTGTCGATCAGACATTGTAAGGCAATAACCTGTAATTACCTGATGCCACTTTCCAGACAATCTATTGAGATAGGTGACCGCCTCGTCGAGACTGTGGGGTTTCTCAAGAATCTGCCCCTCCAAGACCACTACTGTATCTGCTGTAATCAGTAGATCATTGGGGTGTAATTGAGGGAGTAAGAACTCAGCCTTGCGACTTGCCAATACCAATGGCACTTCATGCGGGTCCTGCACTTCAATGTGATCCTCTGGTGCGTGGCTAGGGCGCACCTCAAAGGTGAGCCCCAGCTGTTTTAGTAGTTCTACCCTGCGAGGAGATTGGGAGCCAAGAATAATATGGAGCCCTCTTAACCTTGCTTCTAGTGGATGTGCCACTTTTCCATCATTTGTCATATTTACCAACCAAATGCGTGCTCGTCATTGAGCCATAATCCTTTCATTTTTAGCACCTCTTCGATCACAGCACGTGCTACCCCTTCGCCTCCATTAATAGGAACAATGTGGCTAGCAATTGCTTTGGTCTCTGGTGAAGCGTCCTTAGGAGCCACCGAAAAACCACAAGCTTTCATCACTGGAATGTCGGGGATGTCATCACCACAAAATAGGCATTCAGATGCTTTAAGACCAGTCTTCTGCAAGAAGTCATTAAGAGCATCGATTTTAAGACCAGCCCCCATATAGATATGTTGGATGCCCAGCCCTTTGTATCGCTTCGGCACACTATCGGAATAACCTCCGGAGATGATCCCGAGCACAAGTCCTTGCCTACAGGCTTCTCGTATCGCATAACCATCTCGTACATTGACAGTTCGCTCTGGCACCCCCTCGCTATTGATATGGGTGGTGACTCTCGAGAGCACCCCATCGACATCAAATAAAACTCCTTTGATATGGTTTAGATCCGTTGGAAAAGAACTCATATTTAAGTAAATCAATGATTCATAATTGACTTAGTCAGCACCTCATAGATCTCACGTGATTGACCTTGAAGAAGTGCCAAATGGCGATCGATAGTCCGATAGTCGTGCCGAATAGCGGGCCCTGTTTGTACCTCCTTGGGCGAAGCTGATAACGCTTTATTTAAGGTCTCCTTGACTAAAGGACCCAGCAACTGAAAGTTTAGTCCAATATCGTGTAACACTTCATCGGAAATGGAGTAGAGATGATTAACGAAATTGCACGCAAAGACAGAGGCTAAATGCAGCTTCACTCTCTCCTTACTAGATAGATAATGTACTTGTCTGCTGCATAACGCATTCGTGATTTTGCCGATGACCTCTTGACATTTCTGGGTATTGGCTTCTGGAAAAATAGGGATCTCGGAAATCACCAGCTCTCTATTTTCAGAGAAGGTCTGCATCGGATAGAGTACTCCTCGATTCTTGATGGGCGTCAAGGCATCTATTGAAGTTCCGCCTGAGGTATGCAACATTACACCGTTATAATCACTAGGGAAATGACTTGCTACTTCACCAATCGCATCATCCTTGACTGCAATCAAGACAAAATCAACTGGCAAGACAGCTAGCTGATCAATGGAGTCAACAGTTTCGGCACCTATCTTCTGTGCCAATGCGGTCGCGTGTGACTTGGTAGGGCTGTATAGTGCCGAGCAAGTTACCCCACCCTTCACTAACGCTTCCGCCAAGTGAGTAGCCACTCTGCCGCTACCCACTAAGGCGAAATTAAAGCTCTCTTTCCTCATACCTTCCTACGAAAAGACGCTCCCACTCCACCTCTCGTTCACGTGGCTTAAGCATATCGGCTTTTGCCACCTCCCCTATGCCTATAATGCAGAGTACTTTATAGCTATCGGGCAAATCTAGCTTGTACTTGATATACTCCTCGGCAGTAGCTCCTTTGGGCGAAGGGCTGTCCTCTATATGGCACCAGCAAGAGCCAAGGTCGTGATCAGTCACTGCTAGCTGAATAAAGGAGGCAGCTATAGCACAATCCGAATAAGGGCGCTTGCTCTTATTGCTATCGCTACACACCACAATGGCAACTGGAGCACCAGCCAAAAACTGGCTCCCGCGCTCACGGCATTCACTAAAGTCTTTGAGCAGTTGCTTATCCTCAACCACAAAGAATCGAGTGCTTCTGCTATTCTTAGATGTAGGTGCCCTTAGCCCCGCCTCCAATATATCCTTTAGCACTTCCGATTCGACAGGTTGGTTGGCATACTCGCGTACGCTCCTTCTCTTTCGAGATAAAAAAGTCAAATGTGAAAACATATTCCTTATATCATTAATGATTAACGTTCATAAAAAAGCAATTGTCTAGTCATTCATCGCCAACTCCAATAGTACTCTATCGGCGAAGTCCCAGCCCTTATCAGTAAGGGCAAAGCGATCGCCCCATTGCTTTAGGAGTTCTTCATTCACTAGCCTGAACAGTGACTTTTCTGGAATAGCAAAGTTTTTTTTCTCCATCTCTGCAATAGATATTCCCTCAGCAGTTCTTAAGCGTGTTAGGAGATACTCTTCATACTCCATCTCTGGGGTAATATACTCAATCTCACGGGATAAAAAGCCTGCACCTGTAAGCAATTGATCGGTATATAGTGGCAAGGAACTAGCATTCCACGAGCGCCAAGGAGCTACATAACTATGAGCGGAAGGACCTAATCCGATATAGGGCACCCCACTCCAATAGTTGCTATTATGCCTAGAACGAAAAGAGGGTTTTGCGAAGTTGGATATCTCGTAGTGCTGATAGCCCGCCTCGGTTAGCACCTGCCTCACAGTATGTGCCATCTCTATAGAAACCTCCTCACTCAGCTCGTTGATTTCTCCCTTACTACGCATCTCATAAAGTGGAGTTCCCTCCTCATAGATAAGATCATAAGTAGAAATATGCTCTGGAGAAAGTGAGACCAATTGGTCTAAATCCTCCCTTAGCTCTTTGAGCTCCTCTGTAGGAATGCTGTATATTAAGTCAAGAGAGATATTATTTACTCCTTCTTGGCGTAGACTCTCAAAGAGAGCAATGATCTCCTGATGGCTATGACGGCGACCTAGCTTTTGAAGCAACCGATCGTGGAAAGACTGAGCCCCGATACTAAAACGATTGACACCATAGGAGAGCAGATGCTCAATATCTACCTTTCCAACGTCACCAGGGTTACACTCAAATGATATCTCAGCCGATGGTGAAACGTTGTAATGGCTTCGCAATACTCCTATTATCTCTCCGATATAATGGTGTGGCAATAAAGAAGGGGTTCCACCGCCAAAGTAGATGGTCTCAATGTCCATTCCTCCGAGCTCATAAGCTCGCTTTTGTGCCTCAATCTTTAACGCCTTTACATAGCGAACGACCTCACGGCTGTTGGCCACAGAGTAAAAATCACAGTACAGGCACTTTTTCTGACAAAAAGGAACGTGAACATAAATACCAGCCATAGTCGCACTATATGTGATCCTTCACATCGTCAAGCGTTACCAATTTATTCATTATGGCATAAATTGTGAGACCAGAAGGGCTATGAATATTGAGTTTGCGTGCTATATTGCGCCGGTGGGTAATGATCGTATGGGTAGAGAGAAAAAACTTCTCGGCTATCTCCTTATTAGTAAGCCCCTTCACCACTGCTACCACTACCTCTTGCTCCCTAGGTGTCAGCACCATCTCCTCTGCATTGCTTCCATCCACCTCTAGTACACTCTCAAGCATATTAGAGACTTCATTCCCCCCATCTGTTGAGAGGATTTTTCCATCAAAATTCTTTGAGAGCTCTGCTTCAGCCAATGTGGTACAATAAGATACGATCCTCAGCTCATCATTTCCAAGTGCTTCCTTCAAGATAGGCACCATTGGATCAGAAACCACGTCGGGAGATACAATCAGCAAGTCAGGCAACACCTCCTTACAACTCTCTAGTAGCCTATAGGGATCTGCTAGCATATTTAACCCCAAATGGAAGGTCGTCTGCCTTTGGAGCAAATGCTCAATATAATGTGCACGCCCAGCATCCCCCACAGCCACCAATACCGAATATCTCATATACAGAATGCTCTATTTTAGCTTGTCTTCCTCCATTTCTCTTACACAAGGAATGAGGATATGATCTTCCACATCATTATGAATGTGAAGCTCCTCACTACAGGTAAAGAGATCATGAAGCACATTATTGACCTTGAAGTCCATCTCCATCGGATAGTACTTAATAAATATATTCTTAAGCTCCAGCATTTTTAGCTCCACTTGGTCGTGGCGCTTCTCAAAAGTTCGGATAGAATACTCTAGGTCATTAGCTCCCTCCAGAAGTGACTCAACGTATGGGAAAACCACCTCATCCTCATACTTCATATGCTGAAACACTTCCTTTTCATAATTATCAAAGTACTTCTGAATCACAAACCTTATATCCTCAGGGGCCTGCTCAATAGCTTCCAACATATTTCTTCGGATCTCAGGAAGCCTGAAATCAAGGAAGTAGCTGTGGCTATTTCTAAGGAAACGAATTAGTAGAGGTATTGATAGTTTTTTGTACAACCCTTTCTGCCCTACCCCCTCATCAAAGAGAATAAAATGGACCACAAAAAGGAAAGTATCCACATCAACACCATGTTCATCACAAATCTCTTTGATCGTCCGCTCACCGACTCCCAATGGGATATCAAATCTATAGATAAGTAGCAGGATATTATAGTGTTCACTCACCAAATCCGCCATCTTACTGTGCGGGGAATAATGTCTATTCTTCATGTGTTATTCTTATCTCCCTTGTCATTAATAATAACTACCTACCTTGTTACCCTCTCCATCAAAGCCTACAATAAAGCAATCTTTATACTTCCGTCTCAAATCACGCTGATAGCCTTTTGCCTCGCTAAGACTGGTGGTATCGTAAAAGGTGTACTTGTAATACTTACCCTCCTTAGTTACTTTTACTACATCCCTATATGAGCCGAAATAACTTGGTTTTAGCTTTCTTGTATCTGCCATTACCTGTACTCGATAATGTATTTCTCCGGCAACGGCCTTATCATCGGATTTGATCATTACTGACTGCGAGGCAACCTCGGGTGCATTCTCAGCCACTACCTCCTTACCCTTAGTGCTTCCGCCTCCACGACCAGATATCTTAGCTTCGTAGTCGACTACTGCCTGTGCGATACTTTGGGCTAGTTTTCTCGACCCATTCTTCGACAACATATACTCTTCATCAGAAGGGTTAGAGATAAAGCCAAGCTCCACCAGCACACTAGGCATAGCGACTTCCCTCAGCACCAAAAAACCAGCTTGTTTCACTCCGCGGTTACCTAACCCCCCATTGACCATACCACCTTGTATCAACTCCGCTAAGTTGATACTAGAGGAGAGATGCTTATTTTGAATAAAGTTGAATATGATATAGCTTTCCGATTCATTAGGGTCAAAACCTTTATAGATAGCTCCATGGTCTTTCTCATAGAGGATCACAGAGTTCTCCTTCATTGCCACATCAAGGTTATCTTGAGTTCGGTGCAATCCAAGCACATAAGTCTCGGAGCCATGAGGACGAGAAGTTTTATGCGAATTGGCATGAACAGATACAAATAAGTCTGCTTTCTTTTTATTGGCAAAGTCTGCTCGCTGCTGGAGACCAATAAATCGGTCATCCTTTCGTGTGTAATAGACCACGATATTGGGGTTTAGTACATTGATACGCTCACCCACCTTTAGAGCTACATCTAGGACTATGTTTTTCTCCTTTGAGCGTTTACCCACGGCCCCGCTATCCTTACCACCATGACCGGCATCAACAACAACCACAAAACGCCCTTTGCCATCTCTAGCTTGGCTCATCGTGCCTAGAGAGGGCAGAGAAAGCAAAACGAGCAAAATCAAAGCTCTATAAAAAATCCTCATACCTAGCGAAACCGAATCATACTTACTTATCACTGCGAAATTAACTAATTCTACGGATATCTCCAAATATGAGTATCTCCAAATTCCATACAATGTTAAGACATTATAGGCATTTCTCATTGAGACACACCCAATAATTATAATGGGAGAAAGCGATTATCTTGGTAGTATTGGATATTCTTTGTAAATTTGCCATCGCACTCAAATGAGTACAACAATTAATGAATTACTAACAACATTTACAGGAGTTTATGATTATTGTAGAAGTAAAACAAGGCGAGAACATCGAGAGAGCACTGAAGAGATTCAAAAGAAAGTTTGACCGCACTGGTACAATGCGTCAGCTTCGCACTCGTCGGGAGTTCCAAAAGCCATCGGCAGTAAAGCGCCGCAAGATGGAAAAGGCTCGCTACGTGCAGCAACTTCGCCAGATGGAGGATTAGTCTGAATACTACCACTCATAGGTGGATGCTAGACGACGAAGTTAGAAGAATAATAATAAATCATTTTCACCAAGGAGGTGTTGTTTAATAAATAAAGGGATGGCTAAAGCTCACTGAGCAGTAGTCATCCTCTTTTTATCATATAATAGTGATGCTAAAAACATACAAGGAGGTACTCACTCAGATGAATGAAGCAGGTAAAGCTGGTATACCATTTTTATTCGTTCTAGACTATGAAAAGAGTGAAGGAGCCATAGTGACCAATCCACAGGAGCAGAGCGATGTGCTTTTTAAAGTCGGGAGTGTCTCAAACTTCAAGGCGCAACCCATCAAAAATGCTAACGAACACATCACCAGACAGCCTGAAAGTCTAGATCAGTATGGCCAACGCTTCAAAGTCATTCAGCAAGGAATGGAAGAAGGCAGGTCAGTGCTCGCCAATCTAACAGTCTGCACTCCAATATCCACTCCCCTTACCCTAAAGGAAATCCTATACACCACCAGTGCTAAATACCAGATCTATCTGCCCGAGGCTCGCTTTGTCTGCTTCTCTCCAGAGAGATTTGTACGAGTAACTAACGAAGGCATCATTTCCACAGATCCGATGAAAGGGACTATCACTAGCGATGTCCCAGGGGCTCCAGAAGTCATACTCAATGACTACAAAGAGACCTCAGAGCACTGTGCCGTAGTAGACCTCTTAAGAAAGGACCTTTCTACCGTAGCGACTGATATTGAAGTCTCTCAATTCAGATATTTCACAGAAATCAAAGCTCCGGAGCACACAATCTTCCAAGTTAGCTCGGAGATCAAAGGGCAACTCCCCACGGATTGGCCATCACATATAGGAGATATTTTTGACCACCTTCTTCCAGCAGGTTCAATCCTTGGGGCTCCTCGTGAAAGTACTCGCACGCTCATCTCAGAGGCCGAAGGAAGCCACACAAGGGGCTATTACTGTGGCGTCTTTGGCTACTTCGATGGCAAAGAGCTAGACTCCTCCGTTCTTATTCGCTTTATCAGGGAAGATAAAGAGGGTCAAAAGTATTACCACTCAGGTGGCGGAATCACCATTAATAGTATACTAGATCACGAGTACCAAGAGGTGATAGACAAAATCTACCTACCACTTCACTGAATATGGAAGCTCTCTTAGAGACCTTTTGCTTAGAGAATAAACAACTTTTCAACCTCAAATACCATCAAGATAGAGTGAGATGGTCAACTGGTCAAGAGATAGATATATCGCTCTTTACAGAAGCGATAAAATCGGATCCCTCTTATACTCTTGCTCAGAAAGGAAAGTGGAGGGTAAGCGTCACCTATTCACCCAGTAGCATACTTTCCATACGCTTTGTGCCCTACCAAGTGCCAGAAATAGGATTACTGAAGCCCACCACAATAAAAGAGAACTTTTACTCATACAAATGGGCTGATCGCTCTCAATTTGAAAGCATCAAAAAGGAGCTTCCTCGTGGCACAGAGCCTCTGTTCATCTTGGACGGCTTGGTTACCGACACCTCATTCACGAATGTAGTACTCGAGAAAGATAGGCAATTATTCACGCCCAAAAGCTACCTACTTAAAGGGACTAAAAGGTGCTGCCTTTTGGATAAAGGGATAATACATGAGTGCGATATAACGCTTGAAGATTTAAGACATTATGATACCATACACCTTGTCAATGCAATGCTCTCACCCTACCAACTGACACTCCCCATTGAAGCAGTGCTCTAGTAGGTAAAACCAATCCACCAACATTCTATAAATGAGCGTAGCGGAGTAAGTGTTCTTACTCCGCTACGCTCATTTTGAAAAAGTTACCACCAAGTGGCACAAAGTCAATGGTGATCAATCATTGTTGTTGTGGCGATTGTGGTTGCGATTACCACGGTTTGGTCGGTCGCCATTATTGCGAGGGCGATCATTGCGTGGACGCTCAGGACGCTCTACATATCCCTCAGGCTTTTCAATAGCAGCCTTACGAGATAGACGGAACTTGCCAGTCTTAGGATCCACTTCAAGAAGAACCACATTGATCTTCTGGCCTTCCGCTACACCAGTCTCCTCAATGGTCTCAAACCTACGCCAATCCCACTCAGAGATATGGAGAAGTCCCTCTTTGCCAGGCAAGAACTCTACGAATGCACCGTAAGGCATCACACTCTTAACGGTTCCCTCGTACACCTTACCTACCTCAGGAATTACCACAATGGCATTGATCATCTCGAGTGCCTTATCGATTGGCTCCTTCCCAGCAGCAGCCACCTCGATAATACCTTCGTTCTCTACCTCCTCAATATTTACAGAGGCACCACTCTCCTCTTGGATACTCTGAATAATCTTACCACCAGGGCCAATCACTGCACCAATAAACTCCTTAGGGATGCGCATAGTAACGATTCGTGGAGTCTGTGGCTTAAAGTCGGCACGAGGCGCAGGAAGAGTCTCCTCAATCTTGCCAAGGATATGGAGGCGTCCCGCCTTAGCTTGTGCAAGAGCTCTCTCTAGGATTTCGTAGCTAAGTCCATCTACCTTGATATCCATCTGGGTAGCAGTGATTCCATCCCGAGTACCAGTCACTTTGAAGTCCATATCACCGAGGTGGTCCTCATCTCCCAAGATATCTGAAAGGATCGCGTAATTCTGTCCTTTATTCTCAGAAATCAGTCCCATGGCGATACCACTCACTGGCTTTTTGATCTGCACACCAGCATCCATCAATGCTAGAGTACCAGCACAAACGGTAGCCATTGAAGAAGATCCATTGCTCTCCAATATATCACTCACGATACGCACTACATAAGGATAATCCTCAGGGATCATAGACTTAAGTGCTCGCTGAGCCAAGTTGCCATGACCAATCTCACGACGTCCTACTCCACGCTGTGGCTTAGCCTCACCAGTAGAGAAGGGAGGGAAGTTGTAGTGCAATAGGAAACGATCCTTACCATGATTAAGCACATCATCTACTAGCTTCTCATCGCTCTTGGTACCAAGGGTCACCGTTGCTAGTGCTTGAGTCTCACCACGTGTAAAAATAGAGGAACCGTGAGGTGCTGGCAATGGGCTTACCTCGCACCAGATTGGGCGAATGGTCTTGGTATCACGACCATCAAGGCGCTTTCCTTCGTCCAAAATCATCCGACGCATCGCCTCCTTCTCCACATCGTGGTAGTAGCGATCAATCATCGGGCCCTTCTCCTCTAGCTCCTCCTCAGTATATTGAGCCTTAAACTCCTCCACAATATTAGCAAAGGCATCTGTACGCTCGTGCTTTGATGTACCTGAGGTAGCTACTGCATATGCCTTATCATAGCATACATCGTGTACTTTTTGGCGAAGCTCCTCATCATTCACCTCGTGGCAATAGGTACGCTTTTCCACAGTGCCGCACTCCTCCATTAGCTCCAACTGTACCTGGCATTGCTTCTTGATAGCTTCGTGAGCTACCTTAATAGCTTCAAGCATATCCGACTCCTGTACCTCCTTCATCTCGCCCTCTACCATCATGATATTATCCATTGAGGCCGCTACCATCAGGTCCAAATCGGCACGCTCTAGTTGCTCCTTGGTTGGATTTACTAGATACTCACCATCCAATCTAATCACTCTTACCTCAGAGATAGGACCGTGGAAAGGCACTGTACTTACAGCAAGTGCCGCAGAAGCTGCCAGCCCAGCCAATTGATCTGGGAGCTCGTTTTCATCACCACTATATAGAGTGATATTAACAAAAACCTCTGCATGATAATCATCAGGGAAAAGTGGTCGCAGTGCCCTATCAACTAGTCGACAAATCAAAATCTCGTAGTCCGAAGCCCTACCCTCTCTACGGGTAAAGCCACCTGGGAAACGACCCACGGCTGAAAACTTCTCTTTGTACTCTACCTGTAAAGGCATAAAATCCACACCAGGATTAGCATCCTGTGCAGCAGTAACTGTTGCCAACAATACGGTGTTGCCCATGCGAACAGTCACAGCACCATCGGCCTGCTTAGCTAGCTTGCCAGTCTCAATTGTAATGGTGCTTCCATCACCCATTGTGATGGTCTTAGTGATTACATTCATGATAAAAAATTCTATATAAAAACAGCTTAATTCTCAGTTAACTAATGGTTAGGAGAGCAGTTTCCTAACAATCTGGGAGATCAACTTGCCATCAGCCGAAGCGCCTAGCTCCTTTGTGGCCACTCCCATCACCTGACCCATCCCCTTGATATCCGTGACACCAAGCTTAGAGATCATCTCTTTCACCTTTTCAGTGATCTCCTCTTCCGACAATTGTGCAGGGAGAAAACTCCTATATACCTCCGCTTCCGCGTCCTCTGCTTCGGCAAGGTCTAGGCGGTCAGCATCGCGATAGAGACTTGCACTCTCCTCACGCTGCTTCACTAGCTTTGCAATAATTTTCAGTGCGTGATCATCATCCAACTCACCAGCAGCTCCTTTGGCAGTCATTGCCTCTAGGAACTCCTTCTTAATACCGCGAAGTGCTTCCAATCTCACCTTATCACGGCTAAGCATCGCCTGCTTTATTCCCTCATTTACTTGCTCTAAAAGTGCCATATCTATTATTATTTAATCGTCTCCAAAAGTTATTGTTCTTCCAATTGAATTACCACTTGTCTCAACAGAGTCACGGCTGGAAAAGCTAGAGTGATTTACAGAAACCGTAGGCTGACTATTCCAAGACTGCATAGGTCGCTCCTCAATAAATTGCTTGATGGTATCTAGTTGCTCCTTAGACCGTGTAAGCGTAGGTCTTTGGTTGACCAAAGAGATGAACCCATTATTCGTCATCAATTCCTCCGTAAATACCACCGTTTCATACTCCTTATAGCTATTTCCTTGAGCCAATTCACTACCGTAGTAGTCGCTAATCTTGGTATCCTCCTCCTCCTTTGTTGCCTTCGGACGCTCGTCGCTGTATTCATCAGCAAACATCACGCTGTCATCAAATCCTGAGGCTAGAAGCACAAAGCCGAGGTCGTCCTCCATACCATCGTCCTCCCGAGGCGACATACCCCAAATGAAGTCAAAGGAGCCCTTGATCTTGGCCGTCATATCCCTCAACTTCTCACTCATACGAGTGGTTGGCTCATGCTCAGGCTTATAAATAACCTGCACCAGCAGACGGGTAGCTAGATTGAAGTTGGAAGTATTCAACAATGGCGAAGACAACGCCCGCTCCATCGCCTTTTCCAAACCTTCCTCGCCACTTGCAAAGCCACGAGTGATGATGGAGACTCCCCCCGATTGAAGCGTCCGCTTCACATCGTTAAAGTCCAGATTCACACCACTAGGGATCGTGATCAGCTCCGAGATCGAGCGCGTACTGGTGGTCAGCGTTTCATCGGCCTTCCTAAAAGCTTCAGAAATCTTCAGGTCGGGATAGATCTTATTCAGTAGCTCATTATTAACGACCAAAATAGCGTCCACATTCTTCTTCAGCTCCTCCACCCCATCAATTGCCTGAAGAATCTTCGTCCTCCCTTCAAATAGGAAAGGAATGGTCACAATCCCCACCGTCAGAATCCCCATATCCTTAGCGATACGAGCAATTACAGGGGCAGCACCTGTACCAGTACCACCGCCCATACCAGCAGTGATAAAGACCATTTCTGTGCCATCATTCAGTGCTTCACGCACCTCCGCCTCACTCTCCTCGGCAGCTTCCTGAGCTAGCCGTGGGTTATTTCCGGCACCCAGACCTTTTGTCGTTTTAGTACCTAGGCAAATAGTCTGTGGCACATCACATACATTGAGATGCTGTCGGTCGGTATTACACAGAAGGAATGAGACGTGGCTCACATTCTGATTATACATATAATTGACCGCATTGCCACCGCCTCCACCTACACCAATCACCTTAATGATTGTTGGCTGATCGTTTATCTCCTTCTTAATAGGCAATATATTCCTCTCCATAACCTCCATCATTAATCCTCGTCATCCGAAAAGTTAGAGTCGTCATCAGACATCGCAAAAAGGTCCTTCAGCCTTCCCATAAATGAGCTTTTACTGTTCTTCTCCTTTTTAGGCTTAGGTGTACGCTCTCTTCGTGGCTTCACTCTTGGTGCTGGGTCTGCTTGAGGCTTCAGATCCTCTTCGTCAAAAGGCAATACCCCCGGCTGAGACATTATATCAGCTTCACCCTCCACAATATGAATTGCTGACTCCTCATGCTGTTCTTCGTGCTGTTCCACCACACTAGGCTCCTCCTCAGTCCTAGCCACATCCACATTTGCCGCATAAAGCATCGCATACAAGCTGTGGAATTCAGGGTTAGCGGTCAGCTCCTGGTTACCACCATCCGAGAAGAATGCAGGGCTCACCTGCTTCACACTCAGCTCCCCACCAAACTTATCCTTGAGATACTCAGGCAAACCAGCTAGCTTCGACGCCCCGCCAGTAATCACCATTCCCCCAGGCACCTTATAGTCACCTTCAGAGCCCTTAGCACGAGCAATAATTGCCTTGATATTATCCACTATCTCGTGGGTACGTGCCTCGATATATTGGTTCACATTGTAGCGAGAAATACGTTTATCCGTCCGCATATCGGGAGCTTTCACGATCAGCTCCTCCTTGTCACTCGTATCTAGAGACAATGAAGCGTGAGCTATCTTTACCCTCTCCGCCTCTTCTGGGCTAATATCTAGATCCGTAAGGTCATAAGTGATTTGATTACCACCCATTGGGATCACCCTCAATGACTCTAGCACGCCGTGATTAAAGTAAGCCACTGTGGTAGTCTCCGCACCGAAGTCCACCAATGCCGAACCTATTCTCTTTTGCTCGGGCGTCAGGACACGCTTACTGAGCTCCACGACTCCAACTAAATAAGGCTCTACCTCTAGATCTAGTTTGTGAGCCAAGACCTCCTCCACATTATCCGTCACCATACGATCAGTGACCACCGTCTGGATACTCACCTGTAGCTTCATTGCCTTCACCCCCACTGGGCGAAGCACCGAGCTACCATTCACAGAGAAGCGAGCAAAGTCGGCATTCAAGAAAAACTTACCATCCGGCTCTTCAATCTTTCCCCATAGACGCTCAATATCGGCCTGAGTGATCTCATGAGGGGCATCATACTCCTCCACCTGCTTTATCAGTAGGCTATGTAGCCCCTGCCCCGAAATACTCGCATATAGGTGGTCTATCTCTATACATAGATCAGCCTCGGCACGTGATAAAAGTTTGCGCACCTTTTCCGACGTTTCGGATAAGTTAAATACTACGCCCCTCTGCACGGCACCCTCCGATGGCTCACTATCCAGATAGACCGTCCTAAAGAGCTCATCACCCGGGGCCATCTTCTCTGCCACCGCTAGCTTTATGGCACTACTACCAAAGTCTAGGATAGCCACATTTATCTTATCTTCTCTGTGCTCTCTCATCAATATAATATTTGCTTCATTTATGGTTGCCAAGAGCTAAAAAACTCCCTAGCACACTAATTCCCACAAACTTACCAAATTCTATCTTACCCACCTACCCTTTTGAGAAAATATTACCGTCTTTTACGCTTATGCCGAGTGACCCGAAGAGGCTGTTTATGGTATTGAAAAGCATTCAAAGCCTCCTGCACCTCTTCCGACTCACCACGAGCCACCTCAAAAGTGGCATTTCTGTCGAAAATAGTAATCTTCCCCACCGGCACCTTTCTACCCGTGCAATACTCAATCATCTCAATCAGCTTATTGGGATAGAGTTTATTTCGCTTTCCCACATTGATTTGAAGTAAATCCATCCCCTCCGAGGTTCTCTCCTCCTCTTCGCGGGAAGCCTTTCGTTTTTTGGAGCTTTTCTTCTCCGCCTCAGGGATCTCCTCCACCACGGCTGCATTCTTGTAGTAATCCAGCATTCGCTGAATCTCTAGATAAATAAGCCGTTGTATCAATTCGTCGCTATCTAGCCAGGAGAGCCTATTCACCACACTATCCATATAAGGGGCAATCGCATCCAGGTCAGGCACCGTATGCTCCATACGATGCACCAGCTGCAATAGTTGTTTCTCACAGATCATCTCGGCCGTTGGGAGCATTGCACGCTCGATAGTGATGCCACTCTCCTTTTCGATTCGCCTAATCTGCCCTCGCTCCCTGGCATGGCAAATAGCGATCGAAATTCCCTTCTTTCCCGCTCTCGCGGTGCGACCACTTCTGTGCGTGTAGCTCTCCACATCGGCAGTCAGACCGAAGTGGATCACGTGCGATAGATTATCCACATCGAGCCCTCGTGCTGCCACATCGGTTGCCACAAGGAGCTGGATCGTTCCATTCCGGAAGCGTCCCATCACATTATCTCTCTGTGCTTGGCTTAGCTCTCCATGAAGAGCATCGGCACTATACCCATCAGCGATCAACTGCTCTGCCACCTCTTGAGTACTACGCCTCGTTTTACAGAATATAATGCCATAGATATTGGGGTAATAGTCGGCAATACGCTTCAGCGCCAAATAGCGGTCGTTAGCACTCACTACATAGTAAATATGCTGAATGTTACGATTGATCCGCTGTTTATTTCCTACCGAAACCTCAGTGGGCTCTTGCATAAACTTTCGCACAATAGATCGGATCTCCTGAGGCATTGTGGCAGAAAAAAGGAGCAGATGACGCTCCTCAGGGATATGCGAAAGAATCTCCTCAATATCATCGATAAAGCCCATATTGAGCATCTCATCGGCCTCATCCAGCACCACATCTTTGATTTCATTGAGTGCGATAGCCCCTCTACGGATCAAGTCCAAAAGCCGTCCAGGTGTCGCTACCACCACCTGTGCGCCCCTCCGTATATGCTGTATCTGCTCCTCAATAGATGCCCCACCATAAACTGCCACGATACTAAAGTCGTCCATATGGATAGCATAGCTAGCCATATCCCTCGTGATCTGCATACAGAGCTCACGAGTAGGGGCGATGATCAAGGCCTGTGGACGTTTGAGATCACTGGTGATATTCTGAATAATAGGCAATCCAAAAGCAGCTGTCTTGCCACTCCCCGTCTGAGCCAATGCCATAATATCCTTCCGCTCCCCTAGAAGCAAAGGGATCACCGCCTCTTGTATCGGCGTAGGAGTCTGAAAGCCCATCTTCTCGATCGCTTTCAGTAGGGGCTTGGCGAGCCCTAGTTCTTCAAAAGTCATAAATAATGATTAGTTGATACTGCTTGACCCCTCCCCTTCAGGCTTCCTCTCACTATTTGGTCGAGGGACAAAGGTTCTAGCGGTCTTCTCTCGTTTCCGCATACGCACTTCTCCAGCTGGTGCTACACCTTCCTCGCTTCTGGTGCGTGATTGGTTACGAGGTCTCGACTTAGGAGCCGACTTGCGGTCACCAAAGTCACGCACACCACCAGTCCGTCGCTCTCGCTCACCATAGCCACCCTCGCGCTCGTTTCTATCTCCACTGCCAGCACGTTGCCTACGATTTTTCATTCTAAAAGCTCGCTGCTCCTGCTTCATCGCTTCACGCTGTTGGTAGTACTTTTCCCGCTCCTCACGTGAGGGGAGGAGTCCCTGCTGACGAAGCTCCTCCAGGTGCTCATCACGCTTTCCTTCAAAGAGCTCATACCCTCTCAGCTCACACTCTATCATACCATTGTAGAGCTTTTCTCGCTGAAAGTGCTTCAATCCGATTGCATTAAAGCCCTCCTCCAGACTGCCACTGATGATCCAAGCCTTCCAACCAGAGAATACATGCTTCAGCGTACTCCCGATAGAGCTATAGAGCTTCTCCAGATCCATCGGCTTCAGGCGCTCACCATAAGGCGGGTTCATCACCAGGATCCCCTCACCTCCAGGTCTATTCTCCTCCGAATACTCCTCAAAGGGCTTCACCTCTAGCTCCACATACCGACTAATACCAGTATTCTTCACATTGGCACGAGTGATCGCAATCGCCTTCGGATGGATATCCGAGCCATAGAGCTTGTGATCAAAAGGCTGCTCCTCCCAATCCTCCAGCACCTCACTCAGCAGGTCGGCATCAAAGTCCATCCACCGTTCAAAGGCATAACTCTGGCGGAAAATACCAGGCGGAATGCCTAGCGCAATCAAGGCCGCTTCGGTAATAAAGGTACCACTGCCACACATCGGGTCCAGGAAGTTGCACTGACCGTGCCAACCGATCTTCAGCAAAATACCTGCCGCCAACACTTCACTTAGAGGGGCCTCATTCTGACCCACCCTGTAGCCACGCTTGTGTAGGCTCTCCCCACTCGAATCAAGAGCTAGCGTCACCACACTATCGGCAATATGGATATGAAAAAGCAGGTCTGGATCCACCACCGACACATTCGGCCTACGACCACCACGATCGGTAAAGTAGTCGGCAATCGCATCCTTGGCACGATACGCCACAAACTTACTATGGGTAAACTGCTCCGAGTAGACCACCGTATCAATCGCGAAGGTACTCCGTGGCGTCAGATAACGATCCCACTCAATATGCTCATACAGATACTCATACACCTCATCGGGGCTATGAGCTTCAAACTGTGCCACCGGCACCAATACCTTTAGCGCCGTCCGAAGGTGGATATTGGCCCGGTACAGCAACCGTCGGTCACCCCTAAAGGCCACCATCCTACGCCCCGGCACCACCTCATTAGCCCCAAGCTCACGAAGCTCCTCCGCCAATACATCCTCCAACCCATACAGCGTCTTGGCTAGCAGATCCATCTCACCTTCCTCACGCTCTCGACCCTCCCATTTCAATTCTTGCTCCATCGCCAACTTACTAGATCTCGCTACTTTCACTCTTAAATTTACATTTCAACACGCAAAGGTAACTATAATCAGCCAAAGTCAGTGAAAGTAAACCAATACACACAGGGGGTTACGCATTAGGAAGTTCACGCCGTATGGTTTTTAGCGGGGTGTCTATGAGTAAGGACCTCCGCGAGGAGGTCATTCATGGTAAGACTCCTTCTAATGCGTAACCACTGCCAATACACACTAAAAGAAAACTATAGTGACAAACATAGGGGTCTATCTCTATAAAACCTCTGTACTAGTAGAGTAAAAGTCGAGATGCAACTAAGCAATCGGCGAGTTGCAACTAAGCATTTGCCGAGTTGTATCTCGCCGATTGCTTAGTTGCATCTCAGCGAACGATTTAGTATAGCATTGAATTTCAATTGATTAAAAAGCAGGTCTCTGAAACCCTATTTCAGTTTTTTCACATTGGTTCTGCAGTTTAAAATTCTGGAAGACTGAGTGGCTTGTGGTGGGAAAACAGGTTCAGTACTAGTCGGGTTCCGATAAATAGAAGCCAAAGCAGTTGACACCTCTAATGCACAATCCGTAAGTACAGGTCGGAGTGGTAGGTATGTATGGATAATAATGAGTAAATTTGCAGAGTGAGCGATGGGCGATAGGGAGGGAGTGCCCATTAAGTTCCATTGATACGAGACATACACACTTTTTATATATAGCGAACCTACGATGAAGCGAACCGAGGAAAGGGAGTCACAATCCACCCAGCTGTCCACTGTAGCGACCAGCACCGAAGCCTCTTCGGCAGAGACCACTCTGTCCAATAACGAGGGCGGTGATGAACCACAGGGAGCGGACGGGGAGGAACCTTCGCCTAATGTCAATAGAAGCTGGTGGCGGCGAGGGCTACGGTGGCTTGGCATCGGTATAGCTACGGTGTTTGCAATACTCATACTAGGTACGGCACTCCTCTACCTACCTGTGGTGCAGGGGTGGCTCTTGGGTTTGGTTCGGACCGAGGTAGCAGAGCGCGCTGGCATTGCGCTGGAGTGGGAGCGTGTAGGGGTGGCCTTTCCGCTAAAGCTTCGGCTGGAGAAGGTTCGGGCTACAGAGATAACAAGTGGCGATGAACTGGGGTCGGTAGGTTTGCTCACCGCGGATGTACGACTGCTACCGCTATTGCGTGGTGGGCGTCTACCGATTGGTGGGGTGGTACTGGAGCAGGGACGGGCTCGCTTTTCTCTCAGTAATGATTCGATCCAAGTAGCAGGGGCCATTGGTCGGCTCGCTTTGGATCACATTGATCTAGACCTCTCAATGGAACGAATAGAGGCGGGAAATCTGGGGCTTTACGATACCGACCTTTACCTTACAATCATCACGGCTGGGGATTCGGTCAAGGAACCGGAGAAAGATCCTTCTCACTTACTGGTAGAGCTCTCTCGTGGGGAGCTACGCAATGTGGCGGCCTATATCACCCTTCTCTCCCCACCTACCATCTCAGACACCCTCCCCACCCCCTTCCCCCTTCCCCTTGATTCGCTCACTCCGATGCGGATTAATAGCTACATCACGAGGGGCGATCTGCGGGGTGTGCAGGTAGATCTTAGGAGCGGTCGATATGGTGCGGCGACGGTAGATCTAGCGGCAGGTTTGACTGCTTTGGGCGACAGCAGTGCCTTTGCACAGCCTTCGCCTTTGCCCCTACCATGGTATGCCGAGCTAAAGGGGCATGAGGTATGGTATGGCGGTGTAGAGGAGCTACGGGGTGAGCTGGAGCATCTACACTATGCGGTAGGCGATGGAGTGGTGCTGCAGGAGGGGCGGCTCTCGCTACGAAAGGAGGGGGAGCGACTAGTAGCCAAGGGGCTGGAGCTATCGGTGGGGGAGACCCACTTAAAGGGTTCGGCTTCATTACCGTTTAGGGGCTGGCTACCAGATAGTGTGGGGGTGGCAGATCTCCGACTGGAGGGGGTGCTTTCCCCAAAGGATGTTGGTCGCTTTGTGGGGGAACGCCTAGCAAGGGTGTCAAAGCCACTAGAGGTGGCACTGGAGGCGAATGGGACAATGGAAGATCAGCTCACCTATGCCCTTCGTATGAAAGGGGAAGAGGTGGCAGAGCTGAGCCTAAAGGGGGTGGCAAAGCAACCGCTTGCAGAGGGTCGAAAGGTGGATGCCACGCTGGAGCTACAGACGGGACGTGATCTACGGGAGTGGTTGCTCACGCTAATGGAAGGTAAAGAAGGGAAAAAGGTGCCTAGCTGGGATATCCCAGAGGGGGTACAGCTACGAGGGTCGGCACGCTACTCAGCAGAGGAAATGGGGGCAGATCTACAGCTACGGCAGGCTACGAATATGGGGGGTGGCGACCTAACCCTCCATGCCTTTTATCACCCACGGCGAGAAGAGTACTATGCCGACCTTAGGGTACGTGACCTAGCACTACAACCTTTTTTGCCGTATGATACGATCGGCCCCCTTTCGGCAACGATCAATCTAGAGGGGCGTGGTACCGACCCCTTTGACCAGCGGTCGAGGGGCATCCTCTACGTGGATGTGGATAGTGTGAGCTACCGTGGCTATCGTCTGCAACAAATGACGCTTCTCTCACAGCTCAAGGATCATCAGCTCTTTGCGGCACTCAACACTGATAGTGAAGGGCTTCGGCTGGCGGCACAATCGGATATCATGATGCGGCGGGATAGTCTCTCGGGGAGTATCAATATACTGGTGGATACGGTGGTCCCCTCGGCGATTGGGGTGGATCTGCCGATCTTGCAAGCGGGTAAGCTGGAGCTGAGAAGTAATGTGATGAGCGACCTGAAGCAGCGGTACCAATGGGAGGGTGAGATCGAAAACTTTGTGCTGGTGACGGATAAGGGAACGATCTACCCGAAGAATACTTATCTCACGCTCCACACCTCGGAAAGGGATCTTGGGGCGGAGGTGGCGTCGGGTGATCTCTCGCTCCACTTTGCGGCTAAGAATGGTCTGAATGACTTTACTACTCGCCTACAAAAGGTGATGGAGGAAGCAGAGAAGTCGCTCGCCGACTCAGTGGGGCAGGTAAATATGGCGCCGTGGATACATTATTACCCAGATATGGAGTTGCGATTTGAGATGGGCCGTGACAACCTCTTGAGGGCCTACCTTGATGAGCACCGCATAGGGGCTACTTCGGTGTCGCTGGACCTGCAGACAGTAGCAGGGGAGGGGCTATCGGGACTGGGAGTGGTGAGCCATTTTCAGTCGGATACCTTTAGAATCGATAATATCGACTTGGTGCTTCGGCAAGACTCGGCTTTCTTTACGGCGATGGGGACGGTGCACAAGGAGCCATTCCTCAATCAACCGGCGTTTGATATGATTCTCTCGCTCTCATCTAATGTACACCGCAGTGAGGCGTATATCAATTGGCTGGATTCGAAACAGGAGCCATTTGTACAGATGGGTTTGGAGCTAATGAACAGGCCGAATGGTGACCTGACACTGGGATTTACCCCCGATCCAGTGGTGCTCGCCTACAATAGATTTGAGGTGGTGGGGGAAGACTTCGTGACGCTTCCTAAAGAGGATCGCAACAAGATCCTTGCCCAGCTGGAGCTGGCGACAGCGGAGGGGACTTGGATCAAGATACATAACCTGCCGGATGAGCGGGGTCACTTGCTGAGGGCAACGATCAGCGACCTTCGCCTTGCCGACCTAGGTGCGGTGCCTTGGGTGCCTGACCTCTCGGGCAGACTGAATGCGACGGTGGATTGGCTACAGCTACCGAAGGGGGGCAGTGAGATGAAGGGGGTGCTGAAGGCGGAGAATCTTTTTTACCAAAAGAGGGAAGTGGGCCAAGTGGAGGCTTCGGGTAATATGGTGGAAGGTACGTCGGGGAGCCATCTATCTGGTGAGGTGGCTCTAGGGGGGCAGTCGGTGCTTTGGGCGGAGGCCTTTGCACCGAAGAGCTCATCGAAGGAGGCTAAGGAGCCTCTGAGGTACCACCTAACGGTGAAGGAGCTACCGCTGGAGAGGAGCAATCCCTTTCTCCCCGCAAAGTATGCTAAGCTGAAGGGGCTGATGAGCGGAAGTGTGAGCAACTATGCTCTAGGAGAGAATATTGAGCGTACTAAGGTGGTGCCACTGAGTGGACAGATCACCTTTGAGGAGGCTAGTCTCTATACCCCTTTTGCCAATGAAACTTATCACCTAGATTCGAAACCAATACGAGTGGTAGACGGGCGCATTTTGCTAGAAGAGTATGCCCTCAGCGCTAATACGGGCAGGCTCACCACTCAAGGATATGTATCGGTGGCAAATGGGCTGAAGAGTGACCTCCGTATAGTGGGTAGGGATATGATGCTTCTGGACTCTGATGCGACGAGTGAGACGCTCCTCTATGGCAAGGTGAATACCGATGCGGATCTAAGGATCAAGGGGCCACTGAGTGCCTTTAAGCTCTCGGGTTCGCTCTCTATTAAGGGGGATACGGATGTCACTTATCAGTCGCAGACAGGGGAGCTACAGAGCAGGGCTGGGTACAAGGGGTTGGTGACATTTACCGACTTTTCGGATACGCTCTTTGTGAAGCAAAAAAGCACGGTGGATAGCCTTTCTCTCGGTGGTATGGATATCAAACTGTCTCTCCACATAGACCCTGCCGCTAAGGTGAATGCCATTCTTACTACAGATGGTAATAATAAGGTGGCGCTCCAAGGGGGTGGTGACTTTAATCTCTCTATCCCACCGTATGGGGCGATGACGCTGAATGGGGCGTACAATATCCATGAGGGGGATATCCACTTGTACGTATCACCACTAAAGCGGAAGTTTAAGGTACAGCAGGGGAGTAAGGTAACGTGGAATGGGCTACTAATGGAGCCAGACATTGATGTGAAGGCGACGGCTAGGATACGCAGTAATGTATCGCTAGCAGGGGAGCCGGATAGACAGGTGGACTTTGACGTGCATGTGATCGCGGAGGATAGGCTGGACAACCTGAAACTGCGATTTGAAATGGAGGCACCGCAAGACCTGACGATCCGAAATATGCTGGCACGCCTGAGTCCTGAGGAGCAGAATAGGCAATCAATAATGCTTCTGGCTTCGGGGCACTACTTTGGCGGTGGGGGCTCTTCGAATACCAAGGGATTTAATGTGAATGGAGCACTCACTTCGTTCCTGGCTAGTCAGATTAATTCGCTCGCTGGGGAGGCTCTTGATGCCGAGATCAATCTAGGTATTACCGACGGTACAAATGCGTATGGTGTGGGGACTAACTACTCGTACAGCATTACTAAGCGCCTCTTTAACAACCGAATCAGCGTGCAGGTGGGCGGTAAGATGGTGACGGGTGCTGCGGCTACTGGATTGCAGCAGACGTTTATAGATAATATGTCGCTGGACTATCAGCTGGATCAAGCGGGGACGCACTATCTGAGGCTTTTCCACAATAAAAACTATGAAAATCTCCTGGATGGTGAGGTGATTGAGACGGGAATTGGCTATGTGATCCGAAGGAAGATGAATAAGCTGAATGAGCTATTTAAGTTCTCCAACCCACTGAAATCTAATGCCCCTACGCCTAGAGCTATATGGGAGATAAAAGCTTTGCCAAGAAGGGAGGAGGTGACGACAAATGATAAAGAGGATGAAGGGAATAAATAAATGGTGTGGGCTTTGGCTCTCTCTGCTACTGCTGGGGGGCTGCTCGGTAGCTAAGTATATCCCCGAGGGGGAGCAGTTTTATGCTGGCGTGGGGAAAATTGAGTATGCCGATAAGGGGACGGGCTTTTCGGACAATAGTAAATTGGCACGCAATGAGCTGGAGAGTGTGCTTAACTATAAGCCAAATAATAGTTTGCTAGGGTCGGCAAAGCATCGATTGCCCTTTTCATATCCTTTTTTCTTTGATAAGTACTATGCTCACTCCAATAATTTCTTCGGGAGGTGGCTCTATAAGACTTTTGGGGAGAAGCCGATTCTCCTCTCGGAGGTGAACCCTGAGCTGAGGGCGACTGTGGCTGAGCAGGTGCTGAGGGAGTATGGCTATTTCCACAGCTCAGTAACACCTGAGGTTACGATCGTGGGCAAGGACTCAATTAGTGCTAGGCCAAGCTACCACATTGCGATGGGAGCACCGCACGTGCTGGATAGTATCAACTATCAATTGGAAGCTCTGCCTTTACAAGAACTGGATTCTCTCGTACATTCAAAACGGGGTTTTCTACACCGTGGGGACCCTTTTGGGGTGCTGGCTTTGGAAAATGAGCGGACTAGGATCAGCAACTTCCTAAGGGATCGGGGGTATTACTTTTTTCAACCCAATCATATCGTCTATGAGGCGGATACGGTACAGGTGCCTAGAAAGGTGCAGCTGAGGGTGTTGCTTTCGGAAAAGATGCTCCCCGAGGCGTACCGTCCGTGGCATATCGGCTCTATTACCTATGAGGTGCGGGATGGGCAGAATAGTGCCCTCACGGATAGTTTGATGGTGGAGGGGGTGCTATTTAAGTACCATAAAAGGTCGCCGGTGAAGTTTTCATCGCTCTTGCCACGCATAGGATTTGAGTCGGGGACTCTCTATAATCAGGAGAGCCAGATCAAGACGCTCCGCTCTATGGCGGATCTGAATGCTTTTGCCTATACCGATGTGGCTTTTAACCGTTCTTCGAATGATAGCATTAATAATGCGCTTGATATTATTATTACTTCGCAACTGGATAAGCCTTATAGCACGGAGCTGGAGGGGGTTTTTAGGTTTAAGAGTAATAATCAGGTGGGGCCGGGGCTCAACTTTTCGGTCAATAGGAAGAATATATTTAGGGGCGGTGAAATGCTCACGGTGACGGCGAGAGGGAGCTATGAATGGGAGACGAAGCACAATACGAAGGGGAGAAGCTGGGACATTAATAGCTATGAACTAGGGGTCACGACGTCGCTCACTTTTCCAAGGCTATTGCTGCCGGTGTTGAATCACGAACCGCTTTCGTTTCCGGCTTCTACGCTGATTTCACTGAATGGTACGTTTCTGAACCGTGCCCGCTTCTACAAACAGGCACAATTTGGAGCTGACCTCACATATCGTCTCGAACCGAATGCCAATATGCGGCATTCTATTACGCCCCTAAGCCTGAGTTACAATCACCTACTCTCTAAGACGGAGCGTTTTGAGGAGGTGATCGCAAAGAATCCGATCATTGGGCTCTCTTTTAGGAATCAATTTATTCCGCAGGCTAATTATCTCTTTGGTTATGAATTAAAGGGAAGGCATGGATTTAGCATCCAGACTTATATTGCTGAGGCGGGAAATGTGCTTTCGCTTTTCTATAAGGGGAAGAAGCGAGAGGGTACGGAACCTTATAAGTTTCTGGGTGCCCCTTTTGCGCAATTTGTGAAGGGGACGCTGGAGCTGCGATACAACTACAAGTTTAGTCCAAAACTCCAATTGGCCAGTCGAGCTTATGCTGGTGCGGTCTACAGCTATGGAAATATGACGGTGGCGCCCTACTCTGAGCAGTTTTATGCGGGTGGAGCGAATAGTATCAGAGGATTTAATGTGCGTACGCTAGGGCCAGGAGGCTATAATCCAGCGATGGAGGATCCGCTCAGTTTCATGGATCGGACGGGGGATATTCGTTTTGAGACGAACCTAGAGATACGGTACAAGGTTTTTGGGGCGATTGAACTGGCGACTTTTATTGATGCCGGTAATATTTGGCTGATGAGGGAGGATGCAAATAGACCTAATGGACAGCTGACCAAGGAGTATTTCCTAAACGATATCGCACTGGGAACGGGACTAGGAGTGAGGTATGACCTTGATTTCTTGGTATTGCGTCTGGATATCGGAATAGGACTACATAAGCCCACTAGAAGAGCGGAAAAGTATTTCAACACCTTCGAAAATGGCTTCCCAACAGTATTTCACCTAGCTATCGGCTACCCTTTCTAGAGAATGTTGCACGAAGTGCCATTCTCACACATTTGCAGACAAATGTGTCAAGACTTTGCACGAAGGATGAAATGCAAGGCATTGAGGATGAGGGCAAGGTGCACGTAGGGCACCAAGGCCACAACGTGCGAAGGGAGCGTACTCACGTACGTGACCGAGCTCGAATTCCGATAGCAACGCAGCAGTTCGCCTTCGTGCAAAGTCTCTTCTAATCGAAGCGGAGGGTGCGGGAAGGGTTGATGCCACCGATGATGCGGGTGGGAAGAAGCACGAAAAGAAAGACAACGATAAATACCGCCAAATTGGTTACGAGAAGTACCCACCAATCAATACTGATGGGGACGTAGCTCATGTAGTACTGGCTAGAATCAAGGGAAATCACTCTAAAGTGCTTCTGTAGGAAGGCAAGTGCCAAGGCAATCGCATTGGCGTACAATATTCCCCTCAGGAGGATATGGCTCGCCATAATCCAAAATATCTTCTGCAGTGAGCGGTTACGCTGGCCCAATGCTTTGAGGGTGGCAATAGCTCTGACTCTTTCAAGGATCAGTACCACAACTCCTGTGACAATGGTCATAGCAGCCACCGCAATCATTAGGATAAGGATGAGTAGCACATTGGCATCCAATAGGTTGAGCCAGCCAAAATAATTGTAATTCAGCTCCTCAACGGTAAACATAGCATACCGCTCTCCATATTTCTCACTACGGTCGGCAAGCAAATCAAAAAGGAGGTCGTAGAGTTGGCTTGCCCCACTCCTTGATTTTAGAGTAACGGTAAGCCCCCCCACCTGATGCTCGCTCCAATCATTGACACTCTGAAGGTCGGAAAGGGAGGTGAGTGCCAGGGAATGATCAAAGGTATCGAAACCGGTCTCAATAAGGCCTACGATGTGATATTTTCGTACTTTGGTACGGTCACCATTGCTATAATAAGCAAGGAAATCATCGCCAACATTGAGGTCTAAAAACTGTGCTACTTTATTGGAAAGTAGCAACTCCCCTTGCTTGTGTAAGTCTGGGAGCCTTCCCGCCACAAGGTACTCTTCGTAAAACGCTTGGTTGTACCCTTCGCTCAGCCCATGCATCATCACAGCACGGAATGAGGAGTCTACTTTTACCAAGGCCATCTGGTCAATAAAGGCCTCTACCCTAGCCTCAGGAAAGGTGCTCTGACTAGTTCTCTCTATCTCGGAAAGTAGGTCCTCACTAATAGTAAGAGGTAAGGCGTAGGCATCATAATTATTATCGGGATTGGAGATCCGAATAGTGCCGACAAAGTTATTGAGCTTCTTCTCTATCTCTTGTTTGAAACCTCGTACAACGAAAAGAGACAGCAGTATCAATGAGACACCCAATGAGATACCTATGGACGATATTCGCACTGCAGGGCGGTATTTCCCGCTCTCCGAAAATAGAAACTTCTCGGCAAGAGTACGCTCTAGCTCCATAGGTAGAAATACTTAATACTCAAACTTGATATGTCCGCCCTCTATCAGTGCTTGGTGTGTAATGCGGTGCGACTTGAGCTTCCGCCCACCCAACTTAATAGACTTGATGTACTGCCCTTTGTGGGAAGGAGCACCCTCAATCACCAGTTCGCTTTTTCCAAAGTACTTGGGGTCTAGGGTAATCACCACCTTATCAAATACTGGGGCAGTGAGGGTGTACTCTGGCACGCCAGGGCAATCGGGGTACAATCCCATCATACTCATCAGAGCCCAACAGCTCATAGTACCAGTATCATCATTACCAGGAAGGCCATCTGGTTCAGTAGTGAAGTGCTTTTCAAGTAGCTCTGTCACCAGCTTTTGAGTCCGCCACTCCTCGCCTCTAAAGTAGCTAAAGAGGTAAGGATACGCAATGTTTGGCTCATTGGTTGGGTCGTAGTGACCTTCATCAAATATCGCCTGTAAGTTATTGATAAAGGCACGCTTTCCACCCATTAACCTAGTTAGGCCTTTGATATCATGAGGAACAAAGAAAGTATAATTGTAGGCACTTCCTTCATGGAATCCTGGGTTGGGCTCAAAGTTTTCGCCAAGTTTTGGATTGAAAGGAGTGAGGAAGGTACCATCAGGTAGTTTAGGGCGGAAGGTCTTGAATTCAGGGCTGTAATAATGCTTATAGCCAAGGCTTTGCTGTCTAAATCTACGAGCATCTGCCTTGTAACCTAGTTCCTGAGCCAAAATAGAGAGGGCATTATCTGCGACGTAATACTCCAAGGCATGAGATACGGAATTATCAAACTCCCCTCTTAATGGCACATATCCTAGCGATAAATAGTCGTCGTTATCTGGTCTGAGTAAGTTCTCACTACCGTTGGTAGTCGCGGACTTATACATCGCTTTGTAGACTGTTTGAATATCAAAATCCCGAAGCCCTTTGAGGTAACTATCTACAAATACAGGAATAGCAGGATCGCCCTCCATTGTAAGTGTCTCGCGTCCATAAAGCTCCCACTTAGGGAACCAACCGTGCTCTTGATACATTCCCAGCATGCTCTTCAGCATATCCATCTGCCGCTCGGGATATACCAATGTGAGGAATTGGTGCACATTGCGATAAGTGTCCCATAATGAGAATACGGTATATCTGTTTCCTCCTCCAGTATTGAGAATCTCTCCGCCCTCCATCTGCGGGTAGTCTCCATTGACATCCTGTAGGATATTAGGATGAAGAAGTATATGGTAGAGTGCGGTGTAGAATATCTGTTTCTGCTCTAAGGTTCCCCCTTCTACTCTAATGCGGCTAAGGTCTTTTTCCCAAAGATTCTCTGCCTCTCTACGTACCTCATCAAAGTTCTTTCCAGACACCTCTTGCCGTAGATTTTCCCTAGCATTCTCAATGCTTACAAATGATACGCCCATCTGGACTTCTATCGTTTCATCAGCTTCGGTATCAAAGGTAAAGTATGCACCCACATCATCACCAGCCAACTCCTTAGTATACTTGGTATAGAGCTTATATTTACCTTGATCTGGATCCCATTCTGCCTCTACACCTTTCATTGGGCGTTGCAACTTCCAATACCCTTGTTGGCTAGGGGTTTTGCTTAATTTCATCACAAAGTAAATCGGAAAGACTGCCTGAGGATTGTAGCAGAAAGTACCTAGTAGCTTTACCCCTTCAACCTCTACATCACTCACGCGCCTAAGCATCGCTCCAGACTCATTAGTAAGCCCCTCGCCTAGATTGAGGAGGATGTGGCTTTGCCCTTTAGGAAAGGTAAAGCGGGTCACGCCACCTCTTACCGTAGCCGTTGCTTCAGTTTTGATATCGTACTTGGTAAGGTGATTGCTATAATATCCTGGAGAGGCCACTTCATCTTTGTAGGCACTTCCATATTCTCTATAATCCACAGAGAGCTTCCCCGTGGTAGGCATCACCAGTAGCGAACCAAGCTCTGGACACCCTACCCCGCTGAGATTAACATGGCTGAAACCTGTGAAATAAGAATTGGTATATTCGTAAGGAGTACTCCACCATCTAGAGTCTTTATCGTATCTATTTTGATCACTTCCCATCACGTTAAAAGGCACCACACTCATCATACCATGAGGCACCACAGCACCCGGATTGGTCGTCCCAAAGTTGGTCGTCCCCACAAATGGACGTACATAATCAATTAATCGCTCCTGTGCACTCGCTCCCACAGTAAATAGGAGTACCACACCAACTACATACCAAGATAATCTTCGCATACTCATCATTTATATATTTCCTTACGCAAAACTACCTAAATTATTCCACTTGAGTTGGAATATTGGGCTAAGGGCAAAAGATATGGCGACTACCGGATTGGGTAGCCGCCATATCTTATATATGTAGAGGGCTTACTCTACGAAAGTAACCCAACTGTGCTTATCCTCAATGTCGCCATACTGGATAGCTCTTAGGGTATTATAGAGCTTGGTACTCTTAGGCCCAGCCTCGCCATTGGTAGAATAGGTATAGACCTTACCAGTATCAAGGTCGTCAATATGAGAGATTGGAGAGATTACCGCTGCAGTACCGCAAGCACCTGCCTCCTCAAACTCAGCTAGCTCCTCCTCAGGTACATGACGACGCTCAACCGTCATACCAAGGTCTTTAGCGATCTGAGTCAAACTCATATTGGTGATAGAAGGTAGGATTGAGGTGCTCTCTGGGGTGATATAGCTGTTGCCCTTGATGCCAAAGAAGTTGGCAGGACCGCACTCATCAATATATTTCTTCTCCTTCGCATCTAGATAAATCACTGCAGAGTAGCCCTTCTCGTGAGCGATCATACCGCTCTTAAGACTTGCTGCATAGTTACCACCCACCTTGAAGGTACCTGTACCAAGAGGTGCAGCACGGTCATAACCACGCATAATGGCCATAGCTGTAGGCTTGAAACCTTCTTTGAAATAGGGACCTACTGGAGATACAAATACTAGGAATAGATACTCATTAGCTGGCTTCACACCCACCTGCTCACCAAGACCGATGATAATCGGACGAATATAAAGGCTAGCACCACTCTCGTAAGGAGGTACATAGTCGATATTCTTCTTCACAACAAGGTCAATAGCTTGTAGGAAAAGCTCCTCTGGCATAGGTGCCATCATAATTCCCTCACAAGAGCGACGCATACGCTTGGCATTTTCCTCAGCACGGAATAGGCGCACCTTACCGTCTTTGCCTCTGAAGGCCTTCATCCCCTCAAAAGCCTCTTGTCCATAATGCAGACAAGTAGCAGCCATGTGAATATTAATAGTAGTTTCAGACGAAACCTCTAGCTCACCCCACTTACCGTCTCTGTAGTAGCAACGAACGTTGTAGTCGGTTGGAAAATATCCAAACCCTAGATTTGACCAGTCAATTTGTTTCATGTTGATAGTGTTTTGTATGGTTATTTACTGTATTTGATATAGGTAACCAATATTCAGAAGGACATGAATTACCTCTATACTATTTTCTCTTCTTTTGCTCCTTTAATTCCTTAATCTCCTCTTGTAACTTCTGGATTTCGTCTCCCTGATTTTGAATCGTCGTCAGCAAGGCATTGAGCTCCTCATTTTCAATACTGCTAGGATACTCAGCCTCCACACGTAGCAAGAAGTCACTAAGGACATTCATATAGTTACTAAATGCACTGTAGGCACTCTCATAGGGAGTATACCTCCAAGCATCTTCATTTTGAGTAGACATATAAAGGAAGTGGTCAGAGCTTTGGAGGTAGTGCCAATCTTGTATCAGTCGGCGATCGCGTGACAAGCGAGTTCGCTCAGCCCACTTCTCTAGTTTGCTAAATGCCTCCTTTTGTAGGTCATTGCCCAACCAGCTAAGCGTATTCTTCTCCTCTTCCGACCAGGAAATTGGCTCTGGTATATCAAGAAGATCCTTAGAATTGAGCTGCTCCATAGCTACCGATGGAGTAGTAAACTCCATTCCAGCCTTAACAATATACTTAGGAAGTGCTCTGAAGAAGTCAAAGATACCCGTCTGTGCAGGCTGCCCTACACCAAGGACATCCAAACTCATATCAATAGTGATTAGCTGGTCATCCTCAGGAGTTTCAGAAAGCCACTTAGCATACTTATCTGCCGTTAGTGGGAACTCACTCCAATCATAACGGTTGAAGTTTTTAGCGATATCATCGGTAAAACGAGCATTGCGAAGCTGTAGCTTAAGATGTGGCTCAAGGCTACTAGCATAGAGATGATTGGGACTCTTCCAACCTAATACATGCTTTGCACCCTCAGTAATCACCCCTTTGAAGCCTAACTCCTTGAGAGAAATAGCGATGCTATCATCAAATATGAGGTCACTATTTCTAAATACCTTCGGCTTCACTCCAAACATACTATTGAGCTTATTGGCATGAGCTTTCACCTGTGTCTTAAACTCCGCCTTCTCCTCATAAAGTGACGCAATACTATGGGCATAAGTCTCGCCAAGAAGTTCCACACTTCCCGTACCTACCAACTCCACAAGCACATCGATCAGCTCTGGTGCATAGAGCTCAATCTGCTCTAATACCACGCCTGAGATAGCTAAAGCAAAGCGGTACTCCCCTTTCGTTTCCCTCACTAAGTCAAGGAACAACTTCAAAGCTGGGAGATAGGACTCCCTAGCACACTTCGTAAAGATCTCCTCGTTTTGGAAATCATCAAAGTAGTAATGATCATTACCAATGTCAAAGAAACGATAGCGCTTTAGCCTAAATGGCTGATGCAATTGAAAGACAAAACAAACCTTTTTCTTCATAATGAGTCTTTTTCCTTATTCCTTCGTCAATCCTCTATGACAATAGCTGATCATAGATCGCACGAATCTTTATTCCTACATCTTCCCACTTGATACTATTCACCTCCTTCAGCCCCTCCTCGGATAGGAAGTGATGCATTGCGGGGTACGATACTAAGGCATACATAGCATCTGCCAAAGCATCCACATCCCAGTAATCTACCTTTACAGCATAGTCGAGGATTTCAGCACACCCCGACTGCTTGCTAATGATACTTGGCACACCACACTGCATCGCCTCCAGTGGAGAGATTCCAAAGGGCTCCGATACAGAAGGCATCACATAGACATCACTCGCCTTATAGATTTCATATACCTCCTTACCCTTCATAAATCCAGTGAAATGAAAACGGTCACTGATACCACGCTTGGCCACCAAACGTATCATCTGATCCATCATATCTCCACTTCCAGCCATTATAAAGCGTACATTCTTCGTGTGCTGAAGTACCTTACAAGCAGCCTCCACAAAAAACTCTGGTCCCTTCTGCATAGTGATACGACCGAGGAAGGTAATTACCTTATCCTTTACTCCACGTTTATCAGGGATTGCCAATATCTCGGGGTCAAGAGGAGTAACCGCATTATGCACCGCAGTCACCTTGCTAGGGTCCTGATGGTATTTCTCAATCACTGTGCGTCGAGTCGCTTCACTCACACACATAATATGATCAGCATGGTCAAAGCCATTTTTCTCCGTACTATAAACCTGAGGATTGACATTCCCCCTACTCCTATCAAAGTCCGTCGCATGCACATGTACCACCAGTGGCTTTCCAGATACCTGCTTGGCATGAATACCAGCAGAGTAAGTTAGCCAATCATGGGCGTGAATGATATCGAAGTTTTCAGTCCGAGCAATCACCCCTGCAACAATCGAGTAGTTATTGATCTCCTCAAAGAGATTATCGGGATACTTTCCCGAAAACTCAATACAGCCCAAATCATTAGTTAGCATATAGGAGAAGTCGGCGTAAATGTGGTCTCTCAGCCGATAATACTCCTCAGGATCCATTACATTTCCAATGCGATCCTTCACGTAGTCATAGTTCACATCACGATAGACAATAGGTACTTGAGACGCCCCTATAATCTTCATAAACGACTTATCCTCATCACCCCAAGGCTTTGGGATAACAAAGGTAACCTCCATATCCTGTTGCTTACAAAGTCCCTTGGTAAGACCATAGCTCGCTGTACCAAGCCCTCCTAAGATATGAGGTGGAAATTCCCACCCAAACATCAATGCTTTCATAATATCCACATCAATTTTGGTCGTGATTATTCTCAATTGGCTCATTGCCCTCTTCTGGAGAACCCTTGTGGTGTGAGGTCATACTCAGTCGCAGGTCAAAAATATCGTCCGACTTGTATTCATCAAACTCTTTCAACCTATTTTGGATTCTCAGAATCGCCGTTGCACTCAACATAAAAGAGATACCACTTCTAGCGGTATATGGTGGTGTACCGTCATAAACCTCAGAGATACTGCCTATCCCGTGTAGTTTCATCTCATCCTCAAATGGGATCAAGAGCCGATCTACAAACGACACACCAACCCGCCTGAATAACTTCAAGTATCCACTTAAATAATAGTAGATCAACCAACTCCACACACCTCCCTGAAGGTAAGAATAGGCGCGCTCCGCAAGATTACCGGCACAGTAGCCTCGGTAAAAGCCACTTATCGGTGATAGCGTACGAAGTCCCTTGGAGGTGAGAAGCTCCTTAGTGACAATATCTAAGATATTCCTCTGCAGCTTACGCGATAAAGGCGAATAGCTAAGACCTACCGCTAAGATTTGATTAGGCCGCACACTCCAATCTTTTTCACGACCTTCTACAACATAGTCAAATAGATAGTCATGCTCATTGACAAAGACGCGGATAAAGCTTTCTGCCACCCTATCTATATAATCGTCCTCCTTATAATCGTCAATGCCAAATAGAGCTCTATTAAAACATAGAGCATTGTACCAAAGGGCATTAAACTCCACAATATATCCCTGCCGATCCACCACTGGATAACCATCAATGGTAGCATCCATCCAAGTGATTGGTTTATCGGCACTCTCAGGCATTGCATAGAGTAGACCATTATCCATCACCTTAATAAGTGGATGCTTATTCGCCCGAATAAAGCCAAGTGCTTTCTTCACCACAGCTCCGTACTCTTCACGCGTCTTCTCCATGCCCACCCAGCGAGAGTAGTCTTGCACGCAATTTATAAGCCATAATAAGGCATCTGGCTGATCAAGTCCTTTGATCACTTGGTCCTGCTCCCCCTTCTGATAAAAGCCATCAAGAGCTGCCAATGTATTGTCCATCACCGCTTTATATCGCTCAGGCTTTCCGATTCCAAAGCTCGCTGCAGTAAGGCCTATCATCTGGTCTCTATGGCGAACATCGAACCAAGGTAGGCCAGCAAGTAAATAGCTCTTGCCCGGTTCTGGCTCATAGTAGTATTGATCAACAGTCCTTTTGAGACAATTAAGGAAGCCATCTCTAGGAATAACGGTACCTTCAGATTGATCAAACTCCTCCTTAAGATTATTCGGATCACATACCTCATCAGAAATGGAAAGATAAATCTCCTCTCCTTTTTTGATTTCACACTCAAAGAGACCTGGCACTGGCAAATCCTCTATACAATTGTGTGCTCGCTCCGCCTCCTTATCATAATAGTGATGCTTATTCCAATGCGGAGCATGAGTATAATGGGTAGGCTTTGAAAATTGGAGATAAAGCCTTGGACACCCCTCATAGAGGGAGAGAGAAACGCCGTTGGGCTCCTCATTATAATCCCAATTAATATGATTATTCTCGTATGTTAGCTCTTTCACTTTGCGAAATGCCAATAACGGCTTAAAGCGAAGGGTCGTTTTTGAGTGGGCGTCTAGTAGTCGATACCTCACAATCAATTGGTTTCTGTCTTCTGAGAGCAGAAAAGACTTGGAGAGTATCACACCCCCTACCCTAAAAATGGTGGTCACAGCCTTCTCCACATCATACTCTCGGATATACTTATGACCATTGGGACTAAAGACTCCTCCAGCATATTTATGGACGGCAAGATTAAACTCTGCACCATGCTGAATTACGGTCTCATCTAGGGATGATAATAAGACCCACCGATTGGCCACAGAGTCATTTTGAGAAGGCACCACCAGCATACCGTGATACTTACGTGTATTACAGCCTAAAATCGTTGAGCAATAGTAGGCTCCACCTTTATTGGCACACAAGATTTCCCGCTGCAAAGACTCGTCAAGATTGGTAAGGCTAGACCGGTCAAACTTTAGGTAACTCATTATTATAACTTCGCTTCTATATGGTTATTCTTAAGCTTCTGAACTACTTCCAAATTTACGCTTTAATTTTGATAAATACAAGACTTCTTTGGATATATGCTCCTAATTTATTTCACAGGCATCAATCCGACAGGTCGAAAGCTGCCTTAGGAGACAAAGACAGAGAACTCCTTGGCTGGATAAAGATAAAGTTTAGTTAGAAAACAAATGAATAGATATGATAGAGAATGACTAGTTGGCGCCATTTAGAATTATGTGAACTCAGTCAAATTGGGTATTTTTGCGGAAGCTATTACCTATAAGATATAATTAGAAATGCAAGAGCTACCTCCAAAACCGTACGTCCAGCAACGATGGCACGCAAAATTGCAAAAGAGTAAGCCACTCACTGATGCACTTTACATCTTAATTGGCTCGCTACTCCAAGCAATTGCTTACTCCGTATTTATTGCCCCTGCCAATATTATTCCAGGCGGAGTCTATGGTATCACCATCGCCCTCAATCACCTTACCAAGGGACTATTTTCATTTGCCCCTGATGGACTTCCCATTGGTACCACAGCACTTTTCTTCAATGTGCCGTTACTTCTCCTTGCCCTAAAAAAGCTCGGGCTCTCTTCTGCTGGCAAAACAGTTGCCACCTTTCTTCTTATATCTTTCTTCACCGACCTAATTGGTCAAATGGTCAAAAATGTTGGATTGATAGGTAATGATCGAATACTCTCTGCCTTTTATGGCGGTGCCATTCTAGGTGTGGGGGTTTTTCTGATATTCAAAGCCGAAAGCACCAGCGCCGGAACAGATGTTCTGAGTAGAGTGATTGCGAAAGGGAGTAATTACAAGCTCAGTGATACCATTATCGTAATAGATTCGATTGTGGTGATATTTGGACTTATCGTATTTGGCGACCTCACGGTACCTCTCTACTCATGGCTAACCATTATCATATACGGCCAGATCGTCAACTTCCTTCAGCCCGAAAACCCCAAGAAAGCAGTCTTTATCGTCTCCTCTAAAACCGAAGAGATTAGAGATCTACTACTCAACGATCTAGAGATTAGAGGGACTATCATTCAGGGCAAAGGCATGTACAAAGGAGAGGCTCGAGAAATGATATTTACAATTGTGGAGCGCAAAAAGCTACCTAAGCTCAAAGATAGCGTGAAGGGCATTGATATCTCAGCCTTCATCTCCACAATGGATGCCAGTCACGACACTGTCAACGCTCCCTCCAAACCTTAATCAACAGACCATTTGAGAAAGCCCGAAAAGCACGTGAGCTATCTAGCGGAAAAGAGACAGCAACGGAATAGTAATCATCGGCGGGACACACCGCGAGCAGACTAAATAAAAATAGTTTCGGATCCAGGCAAAACCATATCCGAAACTATTTTATCTCTTCCAAAAGTATTTCAAATGTTGTTACTTTGCAAGCTCAAAATCCAGAGTTGAATTATTGGAATCCTGATAAACTTTTTCATCTTTTACGCCCTGTCGCATCTTTCGTTTTAGGATAGTTCCCGCCTTAGGCATCTCATCTATAGCAGAAGACCAACCTGTATAACCCTTGTCAAGGTCAGAACTAATAGCATTCTTAACATCGCCGTCACCATCCTGAGGAAGACTTAATACAACAGCATCAAAAATGCAGTTATTGGGCAACGTAAAGAAAGTCTTAGGTGTCTTATCTGTCGGAGATGGATTGGTGTGGGTAAACTTCTTACCAAATGCCTCTTTAGTCAATTTGGTGCGTGCTAGAGCCAATACTCTCGTACCATTATCTGAGAAAAAACCACGCTCATTAGCAACCTCCTCACTATCCACAAACTTTACCAGCTTGTCCGTATTCAAAACCATAACACTCCCTGGCTCGATTGGGTATTGCTTTCCACTACCCGGAAGTAAGTATGCTCTATGAATAGGGAGCGAAGACCTTACAACGCTAGAAAAAGAAGGGGCATAGCCTTTGAGCGTTTGGTAAGCTCCCTCTACCACAAGCAAACTATCGGCATAGAGAGTTTCATGTGAATTGTTGGCAACGATCAAGTATTGTCCCACCCCATTATTTTCAGTGGCCTTAAATCCAATCTCTGCAATCACAAAAGAGGAGGTACTGCGGGTATTCTTGATGCTCGGTTCATAACTTAGAGAGCATTGATTCTTAAACTTACTCTCTTTGTAGTATCTAACTGCCACCCCACGCTGCTCATACAGTCTGGTGGAAATGCGTCTAAGCCCTTGCTCTCCCTTATCCTTAAATGAAAATGAGGCTTTGCACGAAATATCATAAATTCCCTCTTGCACATTGGGTACAACTATAGGCTCTGACCCGTCATACTGCTCTACAGTAACCTCATATGAAAGGTGCGGAAGCATTACATGCTGCAGCTTTACAGTAACAGCAACCGGCATAAATTCAGCTTCTTCAACCTCATATTTTGCAGGTAATTTCAAGCTGACCTCTACAGATGTCTCCTTGATTTCCTTCACTCCCAACTCCTTCTTGCAACCGGATGCAAGGCAGAGAAGCATGATGAAAAAAGGAAGAAGCATCGCTTTATAATCTTGTTTTAACTTCATGGCATTAAATAATTATAGCGTTCAAAAAGACAACCCAAAAGACACAACTGCCGTATGGGCTTTATACCTTACTTGATTCGTCGTATAAAGATAGTTGGCGCTAATGGTAAAGACAAGTGGGGAAGTATCATCCTGCCCAAACTCAACAGCATAGGTTGGCGTTACGTTCAATTTAAGTTTATTGGATTGGAGGAATGCAAAGGTATGATCAAGATACTCACTAATGTATTCATCAGGATTTGGTTTTTGCAAATCTTTTCGTTTGGTGTACCGATCTCTATCGTAGTCAAATGAACCGTCAATATTGGCATTATAGTCAGCACCCACATTAATGGTCAGTAGAGACTTGTCCCAACGCTTACTGATAGTGCCGGATACAATGCCACCAATGCGTGCCAAGTGGACCTTATCATCCGGGTAAATATTAGCAATATACTCCTCTGAAGCATAGGCGGATAGGTCGGTCTGAAACTTAATGCCATGGTTCCAATACTGCTCTTGGCTCACCGTCACCTTATCCTCCCACTTCTGTTGATAAAAAATGGGCTGTGTCTCGAGGACTAAGAGCTCTCCGGAGCCATCATCGCCAATGATATTATCAAATCCCTTCTTATGTGAGTAAGCGTAGTGGTTGGCCACTCCCCATGAGAATTGCCGGCTACGCTCCTGAAGGTATCCGATGGAAGCGGTAATTGTTTTTTGAATATAGCTATTCGTTGGAGCATGGTTATTCTCAGTGATTACCCGCTCTAGCTGATGCTTCATATACCCAAGTGAGCCATAAATACCTGACCTGCCTTTGGGAACAAACTCGATGGTAGCACCATAGCCACTCTTGCGATAATACAAAGAGCCATTAGCCCCACTAAAGCGTTTCGTAATTTCACCAAGCCCTTTCATACTCATCTCATGCACACCGCCCAATTCGTTGGCGAACTCAACTTTATAGCTGCGTTGCTTATAGACATCATACCGCCCACTTACAGAGACAAAATACTCATCTGAAATAAGCTGAGATAAGCCCACCGTACTCCGAAAGTCTGAAACGACATTACGGGGACGGGGGTCAGTGTCTCTAAACTCATGTAGAGCTCTGTAAGAGGCTTGCACACCTATAGACCCACCCCTCCAGGTATTTTGGTTAAGACCTCCGGAAAAAAAGTAGACTTCAGACTTCACATTTCCTCCTACTGTATCAGCAGTAAAGTAAGGATAAATCTCCGGTAAGTCCGAACTGGACATCCACTTGATACTTTTATTAACTCCTTTTTGATAGTAGGCACGACCCCACAGCTGTTGAGAGGAATTCCTTTGAAAGCTGGTTGCATCTATACGTACATGGTTATATCCTCTTCCATATTGATACAGGCCTGAGTCATCATTATTGTGGGCATTGTAAGAGACCACAATGGATGATAATGAACTGTCGCAACGCTTGACGGCTAATGAAGGGTTGAGGTCAAAAGGAGAGATAAAACGGAATGGGAGCATCTGCCGCTCTTCGTAATGGTCAATCACTTTGTGGGCAGAATGATTCTGTGCACTAACTGAGTATGGGCTCATTAGAAAAGCAACTATAACAAAGGCATATCCAACTATCCTTGATATATATTTTTTTGTATTCATAAGTGTATCTCTTTATCTCATGTAGAAGAAAGTAAGTTGTACCTTCTGCTTATCTTGTAGCAAGTATAGATCGTTTTTGGAACCACGAATCCACCGCACTCGCTTTTCACCGGTAACGGTATTCTCTTCTGTCACACTTTGGCTATCCATGTATATTCTTTGGTAATAACCTTTTTGTAGCGTTATTGTGAAAGGAAATTCCGTAACCTTTTGCTTAATCACTTCTTTAGTGTTAAGGTTAGTAGTTTCTAAGACCAGGTCCTTGAGATCTACCAGTTTACAATCCGGATTAGGTAGGCTGGCCTCTATCGTTAACTCACACATAATGTTAACGTCATCGGTCTTTAGTTCACAACCACTCAATAGGACTGTGTATAATGGAAACAACAATAACGCAAAAATTGCTCTTTTATTTTTCATAAACTGATCAAAACTTAATGTTCAACTCCATTCCAAAATAGGGATACCTATTTCTCCGGTGGAGATACCCTTCATGATAGTAGTCCGGACTATAGTCAAAGAGACGATTCACAAAGAGTGCCACCCTTAGCTTTTCATCAAAAAAGTACTTGGTTGCTTTCACATTAAAGTGTGTGCATATCGGCACCGTATACTTTTCAAATAAAGGCTTCAACTCTCCACGGAAGAGGTGTTGCAAATAAGTATCTTTCTTTGACTCTTCGGTATAGGGGTGCTCTACCAAGTCGAGGTCTACATAGTAGTCAGGCCGATCAGACTTAGGGAGAAATTCAGAGGAGGCATACCAGTTAGTTTGTATCGAGAGAGAAAGGTTAAACTTATACTTCCTCAGATACGTATCAAAGCGGAAATCGGTATTGAGCATCTCACTTGTCAAGCCCTCCTCGTCCTTATATAGACCATAGTACGGGAATACCAATTGCTTACCCAACTGCACATCGGGCTGGACATACAGCGGTGCACTATTTCTATATATAGTCTTAAACCATGCTCCAGAGAATGTCAGACGAGTATGGATCTTGTCGTACCTTGGAGTACTGAACACCCATTCTACTCCCTCCTTTTTGGTCTGGCTACCATTCCTAGTATATGGGATTAGTGCAAAGTCCTTATACTCCTTATACTTCATCTTGGAGAGATCAGGTGGTGCCGTTAGGTTTCTCCAGTCGATACTGTATATATCATACCTTTTGAAAGAGAGGGTTGTCAGCTCACCCACTCGTCTGAAGCCATTAGGCATATCTTCCCGGAAATAGGTAGCGGTGAAGTAATATTGATCATAGTCCAGATCCATTCTCACCTCCCATTTCTTGTTTATCGCCGGCTCAAGTTGTGTAGAATTAGGTTGGAAGATATAAGTCTTAGCATTGACTATCCAGCTATCTCTATTAGGAAATCCACCGGTATTGAGTTGAATAAAGTCCCAATAGAGTTTCTCCGGATTCAGTTGTTGCATGACGGGGAAAACACGAAGTGTTCCATACCCTCCGACAAAGTGAATCCCCAGCTTTTTATCTCCTATCTGTATAGGAGCCACATCGTACTTTGCATTGACACGCAAGTCTGTGTAGAAGTGACCGCTCATTGTAAAAGACTTGTCAAGCCCAAGTAATGTAGATGTAGTCACCCCGGCCTGCAAGGAAAGCACATGGTCGTTGACGTTAATGCTCATGTTGTCTTCCAAAAAGAAAGTGAGCCTATTCAGTGCCGGTATGTCACTAAACCTCCTGGGGCGTTGGGAAGGGTCTCTAAATACAGGGCGCTCGGGGTCAAAGATCGTTCCTTCCCCAAAGTTCTTACTGTAGTTCCATTCCGAGCCCCAAATAGCCCGATTATGTACCTTTCCTAACCAGAATAGGCTTTCTCCCTTCAGCTTAGTGTAGGCATAAAAAGGCTGATCATCTACACGGTGCTTAGCGATAAAGAACCCACCGGGGTAAAATCCCCAGTTGTACTCACCCTCTTTCATGGAGTAGACAAAAGGCTTATTATCATGTTGCACCCCTCGCACTATCTTCATGACATCATTGACATAGCTGACTGCCATATCTAAGCTCATCCCTGCAAATAATCCCTTCTTATTCGGCGTAAACCTTAAGGAGTGATTCGTAGAGAGACGATGATAATTCACGCGATAGGAGTCCTGCTGGCTGTAGGATTGATCCGGATCCACCTTCTCGCCATCTAATGAACCGGTATAGTCCAAGTTTGCAAGCCAACTAAGGCTTCCGGAATCAAAGTGCCAAAGCTTCGTAGAGCGTATAGATCCTGTGATCCTCTGATAGGAGGTCTGACGGAACCTTGGATCAGCACTAGAAGCAAGAATGCTGAGGCCCATACTCAGATTATAATCCTTGCCAATATCATTGGTGCCTTTACCGATATAGGTAAGGTAGCTCCTCATATCACCCTTAAATCTCGCCTCCAAGTCATTCAGCGTACGCTTGCGCTTGATATTGATAAGCCCCGTACTTAGGTTAGCATGCTCCACAGAGGGAATGCCTCTGATGATTTCCACACTCTCAATCTCATCTGTACCTATGGTACGCAGGTCAACCCCTTCTGTATTAAAGATACTATTGACAGCACCATTATTACTAGAGCCAAGACCGGAGAGGGTCATCATATTGGCATTATTAGCAATTGGCATACCATCGACAATAAATGCAGTACCAAGCGAGGCCGTAGCATAGTTGAGCTGGTTCACCCGAGGCATCATACGCCCTCCGGTGTCGAATGGGAAGTGAGCCTCTCTCAAGCGTATAGGCTGCGGCGTCATCACATACGGATCCACAGCTACACCTCCAGGGAGCAGTTCCAAAACATCTGCAAAGCTAGAAGCCTGAATGTGCTTCATTGCCTCCTGATCAATCTTCGAGCCACTCGTCATACCCTTCGTCTCCTTAGCGGTCACAACAACCAACTCACTCAGTTGCTCATCCGAAGGTGCCAAACCAACCACCAGCCCATTGCTCTTAGCTGGTAGCTTCACACGGTTTTGCTCAAAGGGGGTATAGCCAATAAAGGTCACTCGCATCCTATAGACACCTTCAGGCAATTTTCCGAAGTAAATATTCCCCTGAGAGTCTGCCACATTGCGGTATATTTTACCATTCTCAAGGGTCAGCGTAGCCAGTGCTCCTTGCAGAGGAGACTGCGTACTTCTGTCCGTGACAGTAATTGTAAATAACTTAACGACAGATTGTGCTTGTACCGCACTCACGGTCAGTAGTAGACCACTGAGTATTGCCGATATCGTTAAGTACAACTTTTTAGTAATAAAGTTCTTCATTTCTCACCTTTTCATATACGTATTGCTTCATGTGTAACTCTGTTTGCAAAGTTATGAAAGTATATATTGCACCTCAATACCTATTTTTGATTAAAATAAATATATTTTCATACCTAAAAATAGGGATTAAATTTAATAAACCTCTTCAATGAGTATGTTGCACGAAGTGTTATTCTCGCACATTTGCTAAAAATGCCTCATCCGATATTCTGCTTGATAGAGTCGACTGTGACACCTTGAGACTACTGCGTCAGCCTGTATACACCAATCATCTTGCGGGATGAAATCCGCAAGATATGGGCGACGGAGTCTTTTTCCTCTTTGAAAATTTGAAAGAGAACTGGAAATCCATTATAATTGAGCGAATTATTCACTAAACGCTTAATTACACAATGTGGTTTCCTGAAAAAGGTTGACTCGGTTAATAGATTATTAGAAAATGAAGAAGCCTCTATAAGAGGAGCATTTGTTATGAGATAAGTACTAGAAATCCTCTGTAAAAGCTCATATTTGGAGCTTTTACAGAGGAGAATAATCAAACAACAAGGCAGTTTCTCAAGCCAGATAAGACAAAAATCAGCAAAAAGTCAATCCAAAATGTCTAAACTTGAATGTGCAACAGCCTCAACGTTGAAAGCCCCTCCGAGAGTCGCTCGGAGGGGCTTTCAAATATCATAAAGGCTATATCAAGGATCAATCCTTAAACTTAGCCTTGATAAACTCTCTATTGAGGCGAGCAATGTTGGATACCGAAACGCCCTTTGGACACTCCAGCTCACACGCACGGGTGTTGGTACAGTTACCAAAGCCCAGCTCATCCATCTTTGCCACCATAGCCTTGGCACGCCTAGCTGCCTCAGGACGACCCTGTGGCAACAATGCGAATTGGCTCACCTTAGCACTCACGAAGAGCATAGCCGAACCATTCTTACATGCAGCTACACAAGCTCCACAACCAATACAAGAGGCGGCATCAATCGCCATCTCTGCTACGTCGTGTGAAATTGGAATAGAATTGGCATCTGGAGCACTACCTGTATTGACGCTGACAAATCCTCCAGCTTGTTGGATCTTATCAAATGAAGTTCTATCCACCATCAAGTCGCGAATCACTGGGAATCCAGCAGAACGCCATGGCTCAATAGTAATGGTATCACCATCATTGAACTTACGCATATGCAGCTGACAAGTAGTCACAAGAGAGTCAGGTCCGTGTGGGTGCCCATCAATATATAGTGAGCACATACCACAAATACCCTCACGGCAGTCGTGATCAAATACCACTGGCTCCTCACCCTTGTGAATCAGCTGGTTATTCAATATATCAAGCATCTCCAAGAAGGAGCTACCCTGAGATACATTATTTAGTTCGTAGGTCTCAAAGTGCCCTTTCTCCTTAGCACTCCTCTGTCTCCAGACTCTGACCTTTATATTAATGTCTTTATCCATAGTTTTGTGTCTAATCTTACGAAAGGGTTATTAAGACTTATAGTTTCTCTGGGCTCTCACTACGAACTCATAGTCAAGAGGTTCCTTATACATCACTGGTGCTTTGTCCTCACCTTGGTACTCCCAGCAAGAAACGTAAGCGAAGTTCTCATCGTCACGAAGAGCTTCACCCTCCTCAGTCTGGTACTCTAGGCGGAAGTGACCACCGCAAGACTCCTTACGGTCAAGAGCGTCATGAGCCATTAGCTCACCGATCTCAATGAAGTCAGCAAGGCGAAGTGCCTTCTCCAACTCTACATTGAGGTCAATAGCCTGACCAGGGATAAATAGATCGGACCAGAACTCCTTTTTCACTTCAGCAATCAGCTCTAGGCCCTTCTTTAGCCCAGCCTCATCACGACCCATACCTACATAATCCCACATGATGTGACCAAGCTTCTTGTGAAGGTCATCCACAGACTGCTTACCCTTAATATTCATCAACTTGTGGATTCGGTCAGTCACCTCCTTCTCAGCAGCATCAAACTCTGGTAGATCTGTGCTGAAACGTGGCACCTGAATCTGATCTGATAGGTAATTTTGGATCGTATAAGGAAGTACAAAGTAACCATCAGCTAGCCCCTGCATCAATGCAGAAGCACCCAGACGGTTGGCACCGTGGTCTGAGAAGTTGGACTCTCCAATCGCGAATAGGCCTGGAATAGTGGTCTGCAGCTCATAATCTACCCATAGGCCACCCATTGTATAGTGGATAGCTGGGAAGATCATCATAGGGGTCTTGTATGGATCATCATTAGTGATCTTCTCATACATCTGGAATAGGTTACCATACCTCTCCTCAACTACCTTTAGCCCAAGACGCTGGATAGGCTCAGCAAAGTCTAGATAAACTGCATTACCAGTCCCTACGCCATAGCCAGCATCACAACGCTCCTTAGCAGCACGCGATGCCACATCACGAGGCACCAAGTTACCAAAGGCTGGATATCTACGCTCCAGGTAGTAGTCTCTATCTTCTTCCTTTATCTCAGTTGGTCGTAGCTTACCTGCACGGATAGCCTCGGCATCCTCCTTCTTCTTAGGCACCCAAATACGTCCATCATTACGTAGCGACTCCGACATCAGCGTTAGCTTACTTTGGAAGTCACCATGCTGTGGGATACAGGTTGGGTGAATTTGAGCCATACAAGGATTACCAAATGCGGCTCCCTTCTTGTAGCACTGCCAAGCGGCCGAACCATTACACTCCATAGCATTGGAGCTAAGGAAGAAGGTATTGCCATAACCACCAGTTGCAATCACCACAGCGTGGGCAGAGAAGCGCTCTAGCTTTCCAGTAACCAAGTCACGAACGATGATACCTCTTGCACGACCATCCACCATTACTAGATTAACCATCTCATGGCGAGTATGGAGGTTGACCTTACCTAGGCCCACCATACGGGAAAGTGCTGAGTAAGCTCCTAGCAATAGTTGCTGACCCGTAATACCTCTTGAATAGAAAGTACGTGATACCTGAGCACCACCAAAGGAACGGTTGGCCAATGTACCACCATACTCACGAGCGAAAGGCACACCCTGCGCTACACATTGGTCAATAATTGCATTGGACACCTCTGCTAGACGATATACATTGGCCTCTCTTGCACGGTAGTCACCACCTTTAATTGTATCATAGAATAGACGGTACACAGAGTCACCATCATTCTGATAGTTCTTCGCTGCATTGATACCACCTTGAGCTGCGATAGAGTGTGCACGGCGAGGGGAGTCTTGAATACAGAAGTTCTCCACATGGAAGCCCATCTCTGCCAACGAAGCAGCTGCCGACGCACCTGCCAGCCCAGTACCTACGACTATGATATCCAATCTACGCTTATTGGCCGGATTCACCAGCTTCTGATTAGCCTTATAAGTATTCCATTTTTCCGCTAAAGGACCCTTTGGAATTTTGGCATCTAACTTTATCATATTATTATTAATGTCTAAAGATTTTACAATGCGGCATGCTGCCCAAGCGTCCAAATATTGCCTACGCTAGGCCATACGCCGATAGACTGTAGGTAAAAAGCGATTGCAGTGAATGCAAACATAAGACAGATGATGGTAGCGAAAACGACACCTATCACATGAAGCCTCTTGTACCAGATAGCATTGCTCCAACCTAGGGTTTGGAATGAACTCCAGAAACCGTGAGTGAGGTGGAACCAAATAGCCACAAACCAAACAAGGTACATGACCACATACCAAATGTTAGAGAAGTAATACTGGATCAGTTCAAAGCCATTCGCTGGCTCATGACCCATCCACTCCTTCAGCTGCATCTTATCCCAAAAGTGAGTTAGGTGTAAAGCAATGCCGATAACGATGATCAGACCAAGCACGAACATATTCTTCGCTGCCCATTGGACATCGCTCCTGCCAGTCTTATCATATCGGTCATTACCACGTGCCTTACGATTCTGAAGTGTCAGAATACAAGCATACACAATATGGATAATGACACCTAGTGCCAGCACTGGCACCATAAACTGCACGACAGCATTCGTGCCTAGAAACTCAGTGATAAGGTCATAGCCCGATTTTGAAAATACTGCCACCAAGTTCATCGTTCCATGAAATAGGAGGAAGAAGATCAAAAATAGACCCGACACACTCATCACCACCTTTCTACCAATAGATGATTTTGTTAACCACATAATCAGAGTTAATTAAAAGTAGGTATTAGTTGTGAAAATTACTAGGTACAAAGATAAACTTAAAAAAGTAGACTACCAAGGAAAACCGCTATCAATTACGATTTATTTCCACAATACATTAATTATCCCCTTTTTTTCGCCTACTTTGGTGCCTTGGATAATGGGCAGTAACTCTTAATATGGTGGAAAATGATTAAGTTTGTAAAGTGATTGGATAGTCAGGGTCCAAGTTATTTTATTGATAGATCGTTATAAGTACATATAATAAGGATTATGCAGAAGAAAGATAAGGAAGTACAGAAGAGAGATAGTCAGGTATACGACTTTGGCTCTATTTCATGGAAAGGTGCCGAGCTGGGCAATCTCAAGGAGCATTTAGTAGAGAATATCCATCTTGTGGAGGAGTATCCCGAGCGCGAGGCGGAGTCGATCGTGCGATTGCTCTCTCGCCGCCTTGAGGTAAAAGAGGACCAAGTAATTGTCACCGATGGCGCTACCGGAGCACTTCATTTAGTGGCGAGCATCTCAAAAGGTGCTACCTCACTTATCTTACCCCCTACCAATCAGGAGTTCCGCCATGCACTTGAGCGTGCCGAGCACATCATCAAGGAAGCACACGACGTCAAAGATCTTGGCAAGCTAAACCTCGCGGGGATCGATTACCTTTGGATATGCAATCCCAACAACCCCGATGGGCGCTTTTTCAGTCGCAGAGCCTTACTTTCACTACTCCGTGAACACCCTGAGGTCAATGTAGTAATAGACCTCTCAATGGCTAGCTACGTGGTGGAGGATAATATCAAAGCTAGCGATATCAAGAAATACCCTAATCTCATTGTGGTGAGCTCCTTTTCAAGAGCTTATAATATCCCAGGCATGCGGGTAGGATATGCAGTCTCAACTGCTGATAAGATGAAACACTTCAAGCAGAATTACACCCCTCGCTGTGTAGGCTCCTTGGCACTTGAAGCAACCCGTTTTATACTACTTCACCCTGCACAGTTTACCATCCCTATCCGCAAGTGGTTAAGGGACTCAATGCAACTTGCCGAAAAGCTGGATAGCATCTACGGTATTGAAGTTATTTATGGCTCCACTCCCTACTTTATGATTAGACTAAATGTTGGCACCGTGAGCGAATTATCCGCATTCCTTTGGGAGAAGTACGATATTAAAATAGCTACCAGGGAAGATGACCTCGACCTTCAGGAAAACGAAGTGAGACTCTGTGGCTACATTGGAGATAGAAATAACGAACCTCTCATCGAGGGCATTCAAGAGTATGTCACTAGATTTACTGAGACAGAGGGAGAGGAGGTAGAAAGATGAATACACCCTTTAGGTTCCTTTACCTTGGACTATTGATTTCTCTTCTAAGCTTCACCGCTTGCAATCAAGCGACGACCCATGAACTAGAAGAGCAACCAGCACTCATTCCACTCCCCAACCAGATAGAGTGGCTCAGCAATAAAGCTTACACATTTGGCAACCACAATACCCTATCCATACCTAAGGAGGTGGAAAATAGGGACTTACTAGCTGAGCAACTCAATGCAACACTTCAAGAGCATGGTCTCCCTACGCTAGCCTTAACCATCAATGATGAGGGGGCATCGGTTGCTATTTCAATAGACAACCAACTAGAGGACAACACCTATCACTTAGAGAGCAACTTCACCTATGGCGTTACCATTACAGCAGGGAGCCCTGAGGCGGTAGGCTATGCCATCCAAACGCTCCGACAGCTAGTGACAGATGAGGGAATTGCCGAGGTGGAAATCCAAGACGCTCCTCGATTGGACTACCGAGGCGTAATGCTTGATGTCAGCCGCCATTATATGAGCATAGACTTCATCAAGCAACTACTTGATGAGATGCAATACTACAAATTCAATCGCTTTCACTGGCACCTTGTAGATGCCGGCGGTTGGAGAATAGAGATCAAGAATCACCCCGAACTAACCGAGAAGACCGCCTATCGTACCGAGAGTGATTGGCAGAAGTGGTGGATTGAGAAGGATCGCCGCTACTGCAGTAAGGATACTCCTGGAGCCTATGGTGGCTATTACACTCAAGAGGAGGCAAGAGAGATTGAGGCCTACGCGGCAGAGCGTGGTATCACAGTGATCCCTGAAATCGAGATCCCTGGACACAGCGAAGAGGTACTTGCTGCTTTTCCACAGCTTAGCTGTAGTGGTAAAGCCCTACCCTACGAGAGCGACTTCTGCATAGGTAATGAGGAGAGCTACACCTTCTTGGAAGTAGTTCTGAGTGAGATCATGGATATATTCCCCTCCGAGTACATCCATATAGGTGGTGACGAGGCAGGCAAACAGGCATGGGGCACTTGTAGCCGTTGCAAGAAGCTGATGCGTGAGATGGGCTATAAGCATATTGACCAGCTCCAAAGCCATATGATACATGCCATGGAAGAGTATCTGAATGACAATGGTCGGCAGATCATTGGCTGGGATGAAATTCTAGAAGGTGGCTTGGCACCTAATGCCACTGTGATGAGCTGGAGAGGTGAAGCAGGTGGCATCGAGGCAGCCAAAGCAAAGCACAAAGTGATTATGACCCCCAATTCACATCTCTACCTAGATTACTATCAGGAAGACCCAACGCAATCGGAGAAGAAGCAGATTGGAGGATATCTCCCATTGGAGAAGGTATATAGCTACGACCCACTCCCCAAGGAGCTCACAACGGAAGAACAGTCCTATATATATGGAGTGCAAGCCAATCTTTGGACTGAGTATGTGATGGATGAAAACCATGCTGCCTATATGCTATTCCCGAGAATACTAGCACTCTCGGAGGTGGCGTGGACAGATCCTGAGTACAAGAGCTGGGAAAGCTTCCGAAAAAGAGTCAATACCCATGTTCCGCAACTAATAAAGAGAGGAATTAATAGCTACCCACTCTCTACCTACCTCAATATCTCACATACCATAGACTATGACAAGAGAGCCTTTGAGGTGCAGATGACTACGGAGCTATATCCCTACGAGATTCACTACCGGACGGATGGTCAAGTACCTACTACTGAAGACCCTACTTACACAGAAGGTGAGACCATCACACTCCGTGATAGTGCCACACTGGTTGCAGGCGTATTCAGAGATGGCAAGCTACTTGGCAAGCCTACTACACAGCGATTTGACTACCATAAGGGTATTGGGCACACAGTGAAATGGCTTACCCCACTCGGCGGTGGCTATTCCGCAGGTGGTGTAGAGACCGCCCTACTTGATGGACTTCGTGGCAGTATCACCTATATGGATGGCAGATGGCTCGGCAATGTTGCTTCTCAGAGTACCATAGGCGTCATTGACCTTGGTGAACCTACTGAAATCAATTCTGTCAGCACTAAGTGTATGCACGATATTGACCCATGGGTACACATGCCAGAGTGGGTAGAGCTCTCTACCTCTATGGATGGCAAGCAGTACGAAGTGGTGGATAGGATTATGTCACAGACCGACCCAAAAGATACTCGCCTGCGCTTTGAGACTTTTAGATTTACCCCAAATACTACAGCTCGTTACCTCAAGATAGAGTACCACTTGCCTATCAAAGATAAGTTCTTATTCACCGATGAGATTGTCATTTGGTAACGATACTGACTTACATCTCTGACAAATTTTGAGCGAGAGTGGTAGGAATTGACCTACCACTCTCTTTTTTGTCACAGCCTACAGACAATAGTATCATTGCTCTATTACATATTGTCCGCCAGCCACCATTGGCTGGAATTTTGTATAATACTATATGTAAAAACGATAATAAATAGCATAAGAATATATGAATTGGGAAAAATATACAATTAAGTCGCAGGAGATAATTCAAGCGACAATACAAAGTGCCAAAGAGTTAGGACAGCAGGCGATTGAGCCACTACACCTACTACAGGCACTGCTCAATGGCGGTGGTCATTTGATAGAGAAGAGCATCCCAGAGGCAGGAGGCGATCTTCAGAGGCTTCGTGCCAACGTAGATGAAGCGGTAAGGAAGCTTCCACGCGTGGAAGGGGGCGAGCCCTATCTATCTAACGATACCGTCAAACTACTACAGAGTGCTGAAAAGATATCTGGTGAGATGGGCGATAAGTTTGTCGCTATAGAGCACCTACTTTTGGCACTATTACAAGAGGAGAATACCGCTAGCCGATTACTAAAAGCTAGTGGAGTAAATGAAAAGAGATTAAAGGAAAGCATTATGAATATAAGAAACGGAGCAAAAGCAGATAACCCTAGTGCCGACAATACCTACGACGCACTTGGTCAGTATGCCATCAACCTTTGCGAACAAGCGAGGAGTGGCAAGCTTGACCCCGTCATAGGGCGTGATGATGAGATCCGCCGTGTGTTGCAGATATTGAGTAGGCGAACTAAAAACAATCCTATCCTGATAGGTGAACCAGGAGTAGGAAAAACCGCTATTGCCGAAGGGTTGGCAAGGCGTATCGTGCGTGGTGATGTACCAGAGAACCTTAAGAGCAAGCAGATATTTTCGCTCGATATGGGTGCTCTGGTGGCAGGAGCTAAGTACAAGGGTGAGTTTGAGGAGCGCTTGAAGAGCGTCGTGAATGAAGTTAAAAAGTCGGAGGGCGAGGTGATCTTATTCATCGATGAGATCCACACCCTAGTAGGTGCTGGTGGCGGTGAAGGAGCTATGGATGCTGCCAATATCCTGAAGCCTGCATTGTCTAGAGGTGAGATCCGCACGATCGGTGCAACCACCCTTGATGAATATCGTAAGTATTTTGAAAAGGATAAGGCACTAGAGCGACGTTTCCAGATAGTCACTGTGGACGAACCAGATGAGCTCTCTACCATCAGCATATTACGTGGATTAAAGGAGCGGTACGAAAATCACCACAAGGTACGTATTCTTGATGATGCTATCATCGCAGCTGTGAGACTTTCGAGTAGATACATTACAGATCGATTCTTACCCGATAAGGCAATTGACCTTATGGACGAAGCTGCAGCTCGACTAAGGATGCAAGTGGATTCACTCCCCGAGGAGCTTGATGAGTGCCTTCGCAAAATTAAGCAACTAGAGATTGAGCGCGAGGCGATCAAGATGGAGGGCAATACCGATAAAGTGTCGCAACTTGATAAGGAGATATCCACTCTCAAGGAGGAGCAATCGACCCTTACCAGTAAGTGGGAGCGTGAAAAGAGCCAGATGGATACTATCCAGCAGAATAAAGCGAAGATAGAGAACCTCAAATTTGAGGCAGAGCAAGCTGAGCGTGATGGAAATTACGAGCGTGTAGCGATGATCAGATATGGTGAGATTCAGGAGCTCCAAAAGGGTATTGATACAGCAGAGCAAAAACTCCACGAGATTCAAGGTGATTCAGCCCTCATCAAGGAGGTCGTTGATGCTGAGGATATCGCAGAGGTAGTCTCTAAGTGGACCAATATCCCGGTCTCCAAGATGATGACTTCGGAGCGTACCAAGCTACTACACCTAGAGGAGGAGATGCACAAGAGAGTAGTAGGACAGGATGAAGCGATTGAAGCAATTGCTAATGCGGTAAGGCGAAGCCGTGCAGGATTGCAAGATGCACAGAAGCCTATCGGTTCTTTCCTATTCCTCGGTACCACAGGTGTAGGTAAAACGGAGGTAGCAAGGGCACTGGCAGAGTTTCTATTCGATGATCAGGATATGATGACGCGTATTGATATGAGTGAGTACCAAGAGAAGCACTCCGCCTCACGTCTGGTAGGAGCACCTCCAGGATACGTAGGCTATGAAGAAGGTGGACAGCTCACCGAAGCTATTAGGCGTAAGCCCTACTCAGTAGTGCTTTTTGATGAGATTGAAAAGGCTCACCCCGATGTCTTCAATGTGCTATTGCAGGTGCTTGACGATGGACGACTTACGGACAATAAAGGCCGTACCGTCAACTTTAAGAATACCATCATCATCATGACCTCTAATATGGGTTCGGATATTATCCAGCACAACTTTGAGAAGTTGACCGCAGATAATGCCCACGAAATAGAAGAGACGACGGAGAAGCAGGTATTGTCACTCCTAAAGGAACGAATAAGACCAGAGTTTCTCAATCGTATTGATGAGACCATTGTATTCCACCCATTGAATAAGGAGCAGATAGCCGAGGTGGTACGTATACAGCTGGATAGGGTGATTACGTCACTTGCCGATAATGGCATCACGCTCACCTATACAGATAGGGCGGTAGAGCACATTGCAGAGCTTGGTTTTGACCCACAATACGGTGCTCGACCAGTAAAGAGAGTGATCCAAAAAGAGGTGATGAACCCCCTATCTATCGCAGTCTTAGAGGAGAAAATCCAAAAGGATAAGGCGATACAACTTGATTATGTAGACAATGAGATGAAATTCATAAATCAATCATTGGCTAATTAATATTTTTGTGGTATCTTTGCCACCGAAAGGGTAGAGATACCACTGACACTGTCGCGTGGTGTAATGGTAACACAAAAGATTCTGGTCCTTTAATTCGGGGTTCGAGTCCCTGCGCGACAGCAAAGGCGAGAGGTCAATTGACTTCTCGCCTTTTTCATTTACGGCATATACCACTCCGCTTGATTGGAATTGCAAGTGCCGTGTCCGCCCTACCGACAAAGCCCCTACCGCTCTGCCTGATGGCTCACTCAAGGATGAGCCTAAGGATGGGCTGGCGAATAACCCTGGTAAGAGTGGCAGTCTCTTTGACCTCCACAAGCACCCCTACACTAAGGGGCAAGGACTACCCACCTGCCCCGAATGTCGTAGGCAAGGCTTGTTGAAGGGAGCTAAGCTGGCAGACGACACTAGCAAGCTATGCCCTATGCACCAGCTGGCGAGGAAAGTCAGTAGAGATAAAGAGAAAAAAGTAACCTATAAGGAGCTTTGCAAACGGCTATTGGTAACTCGTAGAGCTGAAAACTTTGAGACGTATTTGAATATCAATCAACCTCTCAAGATTGAAGGGAAAACTTATAGTGAAGTAAGAACCGTAGACAAGCAACTACTGCACGCCACTAGAGACACCAAAGTAGCTTTGGGCAAAACGTTACCACTAGAGGAACTACTACAGAGATATAAACAAGACCTCCTCTCTTTTGATGAATGGCGAATAGATAAAACCAACTCCTCAATTGTGACTGGAGTCAAATATAGAGATGGTGCAAAAGCCCTAAAATACGTGTTTAGACTACAAAGGGATAGAGAGAGCAAGGAATACTTCCTTGATTTTATCACGATCGGAGTTGTGTTAGAAAAGGAAGTGTTGCAGTACAAGAAAATAAAATGAGACTTAAGCAGGAGGGACTCGAACCCGTCGATATAGGCGGGGAATTAATCCCCTAACCTATCGCTACCAACTGCGATCATCTGCTTAGGTCTCACTGCAAAGATAACTAACAAATAAGATATAACCAAATGGATATCACTCAATTTGCCAAAATGTTTCCTCAAAAGATGGCGGAGGTAAGGAAGTACGTGGAGGGAGAGGGCGTCAAGATAGATATGGGGCGGATAGCCCTTGATCACTTTGATGAGACTGTTGCACGACGGCGATCTGCTACGTTGCTTTCAGAACTCGGCTTCGTTCACGTACAGGGGTTACGCATTAGAAAGTTCTTACCGTATGCTTTTTAACAGGGTATCTATAAGAAAGGACCTCGGCAGAGGTCCGTGCTAAATAGGCACAGGTCAAGGCACGCAGCGCCGAAGACCTGTGTATAGGTAGGTGTAAAATACCCTCGCGACCCCGGCCGAGGGGTCGGACAACCCCATCTCTAGGTCTGACCCCTCAGCCGGGGTCAAGGAGGTAGTAAATACGCTCTTATACACAGGTCGTTCGGGGCTAACGCCCCTCCGACCTGTGCCTATTTAAGAGGGACCTCTGCCGAGGTCCTTACTCCATTATCCTCAACAGATTGTATGTGATCATTCATACAACAGTCTCTTCTAATGCGTAACCCCTAGGTCACGTACGTGAGTACGCTCCCTGCAGCCAGGTAGACCTTGGTGCCCTACGTGCACCTTGTCCTCATCCTCAGGCCTTGCATCTCATCCTTCGTTCAAAGTCTCAGCACATTTGCGCCAAATGGGCGAGAATGGCAATACGAGCAAGAGATTACTTAGCAGCAACGATGAGAGACAAGGCACGCAATACCGTTGCGACTAAATCCTCCTCGTGAGGTGTGGGTGACTCACAGATCACATCAAACCCATTTTCCTTGAGCACTTTAGAGGTGACAGGACCTATGCTTGCCGCAGCAGGTAGCAACTCTGAGGACTCTTTCCAAGCACGTACTCCGCTAGGGCTGTAGAATAGAACCAATCGGGGAGCCTCAGTTAACTGAGAGAGCTCCTCTCTAAGCTGGGGATGAGGAATCACACGATAGCTCTCCACGCGTGTAAAGATCGCACCTAAGGATTCAAGCCGTTTCTGAATTCCCCGACCAGCGATGTCACAGGTGGGCTGGATAAAGTGAAAGTCGGTGATGGGTCTATCTAAGCTTCCAAAATAATTGGCTAGCTCCTCAGCCATCCCCTTGGTGGTCTCTATACTACTTACTAGGTGGCACTCGGCGCCATGAGCCTCTATTGTCCGCTGAGTTCCTATACCAAGAGCCACTACAAAGGCATCTTTGGGCAAGGACTGCTTAGCAAAGAAATACTCTACTCCCCGAGGAGAGGTAAATAGGAATACTGGTTTCCTATCTCCAACAGAGGGGATGACAAAGTCCTCGGCTTCGGTTTCAATCACTGGTAAGGATTGAAAGTCAACAGCATCAGTCGCAGCACGTAGCTGTTCTAAAAGCGTCTCACAACGCTCCGCCTCACGCCCTAAGATGACCAAAGGTCTTTGCCCATTCTTTTGGTTGGTTTCTTGTGCAAATAGGGTAAATGATGATGATGCCAATACAATGGCCAATAGTAGGGATAAGGGAAAAGTAGATTGTCTCATGTTTCTTATATCTAAATAATAAATATCTGTCAGGCTGTATGCCCTCAAATTGCGAATAATAATTTCTCCAGACTATACTACTAGAGCATCGCCGTGCAATGTACTAAAACTTTAAGACTTACAAGCAAGTTCCATATCTCTAATCAAGGGTTACGCATTAGAAGAGACTTGCCATGAAAGACCTCCCCTCGTGGGAGGTCAGACGGATCCTAGCCCCGAGTCGGAGGGGCGTTAGCCCCGAACGACTCGGGGGTTATGAAGCCCACCACCACCTTACGGCCCCTTGTGGGTCGGACAATAGGAGCTAGGACATCAAAATTAATTCTATAAAAGGTTGTCCGACCCGCAAGGGGTCGTGGGATAGGGGGGATGACCATTAATTCCCCAGTCGTTCGGGGCTAACGCCCCTCCGACGTGGGGGCTAGGATCCGTCGGACCCCTCAGCCGGGGTCCTTAATCATAGACACCACCCTTAAAACCATAAAGTAAGACCTTCCTAAGGCGTAACCCCTGATCTCTAATCAGGGGTTACGCATTAGGTGTATATTTATATGTTAATGACTCAATAAAATAGGAGAAAATAGTGGCTCAAAAGCCTGTTTATAATAAACTGATAATCAGCACCATATAAAATCAAAAACTGAATTGCTTAGTTGCAACTAAACTTTTGACCACTTAACTGTTGTCTTTTCTAGACTGTCAGGGGTTACGCATTAGAAAGGTCTTACTTTATGGTTTTCAGCTGAGTACCTATGGTTAAGGACCTCCGCAGGAGGTCCGATTTGTCGTAGCCCCCATTCGAGGCTCGCAGAGCCGATGAATGGGGGTAAATCATGCGACCAAAACCCACGACCCCTTGCGGGTCGGACAACCTATTCTAGGAATATCTTTGATGACTTAGTTAATATTGTCCGACCCGCAAGGGGTCGAATATATACGTGTGCCATTGCTTACCCCCAGTCGTTCGGGGCTAACGCCCCTCCGACTAGGGGGCTACGACAAATTGGACCTCGGAGAGGTCCTTAGTCGCTTCTCTAGTACAAGCTTTCTATATTATGATCGCAACTTAAGTTTCTAATCCTAATGCGTAACCTCTATATCTCTAATCTGCTATTAACTCCTTTCGGAAACTATAGAGGTGCTCCACCATGACACTCCGAATACATTATGATAGATATGTGGGTAGAAATGGGTAAATTTGTACTTTGATTAGGTATCTTAAATAATTGAGTAGTAAACGTATGAACTGGATAAGCGAAACTTTTCAAGCCATTGACTTGAATCAAATTGGTAGTGTATTTATAGCTCTATTTGCAGTGATAGATATTATTGGGGCTATCCCTATCATTATGAATCTCAAGCAAGCAGGGCAGAAGATTGAACCTTTTAAGACGGTTCTATTCTCTGCTATTATATTGATTGGATTCCTCTTTTTTGGAGAGTGGCTGCTTAGTTTCTTGAGTATCAATATTCAGAGCTTTGCCGCTGCGGGAGCTATTATCCTATTTCTACTCGCCTTTGAGATGATATTTGGGTATGAGATATTTCGCAATGATGCCCCAGGGGGATCCAACACACTTGTACCGCTGGTATTTCCGCTCATTGCTGGAGCGGCCTCTTTTACCACACTGCTATCATTTAGAGCCTCGTATGCTCTAGTGAATATCATCATTGCTACACTCCTCAACCTTGTTGTGGTTTACTTCGTCCTTAAGCGTCTTGACGTGGTAGAGCGACTGATAGGTCAAGGTGGTATATTCGTACTCCGCAAGTTCTTTGGAGTGATACTGATGGCTATGTCGGTTAAGTTTTTCACAGAGAACATCTCTTATTTGGTAGGAGTGATTAAATGATTATCAAAAGGCTTTCCCTCACCAATTACAAGAATATCAAAGCAGCTACCCTACAGTTTTCTGATAAGCTCAACTGTATTGTAGGGGGCAATGGTATGGGGAAAACCAATCTACTTGATAGTATCTATATCCTCTCCTTTACCCGCTCGTATCAGTACCTTCCCGACTCCCTAATCATTCACCATGACGAGGAGATGGCGATCGTATCGGGAGAATACCAGCGGGAAGATGGGCAGAAGGAGAGTCTCGTTTTGGGACTCAGTCGGGGTAAGAGTAAAAAACTCAGGCGTAATAAAAAGGAGTACAGCCAGATGTCGGACCATATTGGGCTATTTCCTGCAGTGATGATAGCACCAGGTGATATGGATCTGATAAGAGGTGGCAGTGCCGAACGAAGGAGTTTTATGGACCAAATACTTTGCCAGGAGTCTAGGGTCTATCTTACTGCAGCCAAAGGGTATAAAAACCTACTAGAGCAGAGAAATAGTTTGCTCAAACAACAAATGGGCTTAGATCTATCTCTGATTGAGGTGCTCAACCAACAGATGGCACCTCTTGCTGAGAAGATAACCGCTTTTCGCAATGAATGGATTGGTAGAATCTCACCATTATTTCACAACTATTACAGCACCATCACTAAGGACAAGGAGTGTGTAAAGCTGACGTATGCCACCTCAATAGGAGTGCAAGAGCCTAAGGCAGAGGACTTTCTAACGGCATGGCAAAGCAATCTCCAAGAGGATCTCGCCTGTGGCTATACTAGAGTAGGACCTCATCGTGATGATTTAATTATGTTGATAGATGACTTTTTGATCCGCAAGATAGGGTCACAAGGTCAGAATAAAAGTTATATGGTGGCTCTCAAGTTGGCTCAGTACAGTCTACTCTGCCAGCTACATCCAGATAACCTACCTATTCTACTCCTAGATGATATCTTTGACAAACTTGATGAGGATCGTGTTGAAAAAATAGTGGAGTTGGTGAGTGACACACGCTTTGGCCAAATTTTTCTGAGCGATACCAACCGTAAGTACTTAGACCAGATACTAGAGAATCTACCTATAGAAGCCTACACGATATTCCAAGCGAACGATGGCAATTTTCTAGACATCACTCCAGAGCGATGAGGTTTTATAAGACAAAATCTATCCGTGATATTATAGAGGGGTATCGGGAGAAGGAAAGCGGGTTACTAGCTACGATTGAGCTACAAAAGGAGCTTTATGATCTGTGGAGGGGTCTGTCGGACAAAAGGCTTAATAGCATTAAGGTGACTTTTAAGGTACAAAAAGGGGAGAGGCTAAGTATCATCTGCCCCTCCCCTACTACGCTTAGTTATGTCCGTCAACGTCGCTCTTATATAGTGCAATCACTGATGGATTTTATGTCTGAAAACAATATCCCCCACCTAGAGATCAGGCTCAAATAGTCTGCCTAAAACCAATAGGTCTTTTCCTCAGTGACCAGAGCATCCATGCGCTGATCAAAAGGCTCCATAGGAAGTGGCTCTTCCATCACTTGTAGCTGGTACCCAATCGCAATCTTTTTCCGTATCACATCGTGATGTAGCTCAAAGTAGCGATCATAATAACCTTTGCCACGACCTACTCTACCGCCACAAGCATCAAATGCCACACCCGGCACGATCATCACCTCAGGCACTAACGCTTTAGATACATCATCCTTAGGCTCTAGTATTCCGTAACCCGACAATTGGTAGTCTTGGGTATTTTGGAGCTTGTAAAAACGGATGGTCTGCTCATCTTCCACACGAGGTACCAGGAGCGTATGCCGACCTTGCTTACCGAGCATTTGGATCAGATAAGAGGTCTCTACTTCATCTGGCATACTGAGGAACAAGGCCACATTAGTTGCCTCTTCCTCTCTGAGCAATTCGAATGCTCGCTCAGCTATCTTCATAGAGATAGTAGTTCGTTCCTCAGGCGAGAGTTGTTTTTTCCTTTGTCTAATTATCGTCCGAATCTCCTTCTTCTCCATCTGTACTGTCGCTCATTTCGATTAAACTTGTAGTTGGTGAAGGTAGAGCAAGTGGGGAATAAATCCCCTGTGAGAATAGCTCTGACGCTTGCTTCACCATTGAGTCACTATAGCACCTCACTCGCCAGGCCTCTTTCTGACCATAAAGATAGTCTACAATAAGAGGATACAATATATTATTGAGTGGTACCTCTGCCTGAGAGATAAGGAAACTCCTCCGAGGTAACCCCTTAGACTGTGCAAAGGTAGCTAACTGCCAAACCAATCCCTGATTATCCAAAAAGCTATAGATATGCTCTGTATCCTCTAGTCGCTTGAGTAGATCACGGTGACGATCGGCATAGACAAAGGCAAACTGATGGAGATACCCTCTATTGAGCACCTCAGCATAGTAGCTATTCATACCGATGGTATCGCGTGCCACAAATTTATCTGGCATGATACCTCCACCGCCATATACTTCACGGCCGGCCTTAGTATGATAAACTAAATCACGCTTTATCTTGATGCTATCGGCAGAGAACATCTCACCCCCCAGCACTCTATCAATCCAGTCATGAGCATACTCCTCATCTCCACCGAGCTGGTACTCTCTCTGAATAGAACGTCCAGAGGCAGTATGATATCTAGCAATAGTAAGGTGAACGGAACTGCCATCGTAATACTCAAAAGGCTTCTGCACGAGCCCCTTACCAAAGCTACGACGACCTATAATAATACCGGCATCATTATCCTGAATAGCACCGCTGACAATCTCAGATGACGAGGCCGAAAGTTCATTAATGAGTACATAGACAGGAAAATCAATCAGTGTACCCGTCCCATCACTATATATATCGCTACGGTCTTGATGAGCACCATCGGTATAGATGATTAGGCTCTTTCTGGGTAGAACTTCATTGGCGATGCTCAGTGCCGCCTGCATCAGGCCACCAGGATTATCTCTAAGGTCTAAAATCAATCCTTTGGCACCCTCATTTCGCAACTTAGCAACTGCCTGCATAAAGTCATCGTAGGTCGACATACCAAATGAGCTGATACGGATAAAACCCAATGAATCATTGACCATAAGGGCAGCATCCACAGTATTGGTATTGACTACCCCCCTCTTGACCTTTACCTCAGAAAGCGTCTTGCTATTGTATGGGCGAATGCCAAGAGTAACGATAGTTCCGTCTTGCCCTTTAAGGAGCGAGCGCACCGAGTCGGGAGTAAGCGATTGACCAGTAATATCTCGGCCATCTACCGTGACAATTCTATCCCCAGCCTTCAAACCTGCGATATCTGACGGTCCATTGGGGATCGTCTGTATTATTACAGCGGTATCAATAATGGTATTGAAAGTGATCCCAATGCCATAAAAGTACCCATCGAGAGACTCCTGTTCGGCTTGTCTTTGCTCAGCAGTAAGATAGGTAGAGTGTGGATCCAACTGTCCAATGAGCATCGGGATAAGATCCGACACCAACTCATCAGGGTCTACACTATCCACATAGTTTTCACTAATCATCTGCAGCGTCGCCTTGAGCTTATCAATAGGCGTCACAGCACGCATCAAGGGGTTTCTTGACTTTACTTTAAGCCCAATAAAAAAACCTCCTACTAAGAATAGCAAAAGCAATAGGCATACCAATGCCACCTTGACCCACTTCTTCATACAATCACTTTTTCTTGAGAGGTAAACACTCCACCTCTATACCTGCTTTTCGTAAAAGGTCTACACCCTCAGTAAGTCGATACTCCTCTGAATAGACCACCCGCTTAATACCAGCTTGGATAATGAGCTTGGAGCACTCCAAGCAAGGAGCGTGTGTCACATAAACCGTGGCACCGCGGCTATTATTATTGCTAGCCGCGACCTTAGTAATCGCATTGGCCTCGGCATGCAGGACATATGGATAGGTTTTATTATCCTCATCCTCACAGCAGTTTTCAAAACCCGAAGGTGTCCCATTATACCCATCAGAGATAATCATCTTATCCTTAACCACAAGGGCACCTACCTGTAAGCGCTTACAATACGAGTTTTCTGCCCATATCTCCGCCATTCTTAGATAGCGAAGGTCTACTTCACGCTCCTTTTCACTTCCCGACATAGTTCTTATCACATCCTTTCAGGCATCTCTATACCTAGTAACCCTACGGCATTCTTCAATACTTCACTTGTAAGATAGGAGAGCAATAATCTCTGATGCCTAATAGCTTCATCAGGCTCATTGAGAATGGAGTGATCGTGATAAAACTGGTTGAATTGCTTACCCAGGTCATAAGCATAGCTGGCAATTAGACTTGGGTTAAGCTCCGCACCCGCCTGCTTTACTACCTCACCAAATTCATTGAGTCGCTTCACCAGCTCCACCTCTTTAGGCAAGAGCTCTGCCACCTGTTGTGTAGCATGAAAATCCATACCCTCTGCCTTACGCATGATGCTCTGAATACGAGCATAAGTATACTGTATGAATGGACCAGTATTACCATTGAAGTCAATGGACTCCTTAGGATCGAAGAGCATATTCTTACGTGGCTCTACCTTCAGCAAGAAATACTTCAAAGCACCAAGACCCACCTTGCGAGCCATCTCCTGTCGCTCCTCCTCCGACATATCAACTGCCCGTCCTTGACCTTCAGATGCCTCTAAAGCGGTATCAATCATCCGATCCATTAGGTCATCTGCATCCACTACAGTACCTTCACGGCTTTTCATCTTGCCATCTGGAAGCTCCACCATTCCATAGGAAAAGTGCTTCAAGTCCTTTCCAAAGGAATAGCCTAACTTATCAAGAATGATAGAAAGCACCTGGAAGTGATAGTCCTGCTCGTTACCTACCACGTAGATCATTTGGTCGATAGGATAGTCTTCATACCTTAGCTTGGCAGTTCCAATGTCTTGAGTGATGTAGACAGAGGTACCATCCGCACGCAAGAGTATCTTCCGGTCGTAGCCCTCTGGTGTTAGGTCAGCCCAAACCGATCCATCAGGATCTTTCACAAAAAGCCCCTCATCGAGACCCCTTAGCACCTCCCGCTTACCGACTAGATAGGTATCACTCTCATAATAGATCTTATCAAAGTCTACCCCTAGCCTGCGATAGGTTTCATCAAAGCCGTTATACACCCAGGTATTCATATTCTTCCAAAGGGCACGCACCTCTTCATCACCTGCCTCCCATTTCTTGAGCATTGCTCTAGCCTCCTGCATAAGGGTGCTCTCTCGCTCCGCTTCTTCAGGAGTAAGCCCCTTTGCTTCAAGCTCCTTTAGCTCTGCTTTATAGTGCTTATCAAATAGCACATAGTAATTACCTACTAGGTGGTCGCCCTTCAAATGAGAGCTTTCTGGCGTCTCACCATTGCCCCACTTCTGCCATGCCAACATAGACTTGCAGATATGGATGCCTCGGTCATTGACAATATTTGTCTTCACCACCCGCTTGCCATTGGCCTCCAATATCTTTGAGATGCTATAACCAAGCAGATTATTTCGGATATGCCCAAGATGAAGTGGTTTATTGGTGTTTGGCGATGAATACTCCACCATGTAAAGAGGTGAATCATTAGTGACCTCCTCAAAGCCATAGTTCTCCACCTTTTTCATCTCCTCTATCTGGCTAGCGAAGAGAGCAGGTTGAAGCTCAATATTCAAAAAACCTTTCACCACGTTATATCCCTTGCAGATAGTGCCGAACTTCTCCACAAGTGCATTGCCCACTTCAGTAGCAGTTGCCTCAGGAGCTTTCTTACTCTGACGCAGGTAAGGAAATACTACAAAGGTATAATCACCCTCAAACTCCTTTCTTGTCGGAGCTACCGACACAGAGCTCTCAGACACCCCATAAAGGGAATTAAGTACGTCGCAAAGTGCATTGCTCAGCTTTGTTTCTATACTTGTATACTTCATCTTATTATATCAGTTTATTCGTTTCTGTATCTGGGAAAATTACCACAGGCTTATATGAGCTAGCCTCTTCCTCCGTCATCAATGCATAAGATATTATCAGTGCAATATCTCCAGGCTGAAAATGGCGAGCCGCAGCTCCATTAAGGCATATCACGCCACTTCCTCTTTCGCCTTCTATTACATAAGTCTCTATTCGAGCCCCATTATTGTTGTTCACCACCTGTACCTTTTCATTAGGCAAAAGGTGGGCTGCCTCCATCAGGTCAAGATCCACCGTAATACTACCAACATAGTTGAGATTGGCATCCGTCACTCTCACACGGTGGATCTTGGATTTCATCATATTTAATAGCATATTGTTTCTGCGTCTATATGTAGTTGTCGCTATATTCACACAAAGATAACCAAATATAGCTATATATCGACTAGCAATTGCAGTGAAAGTTTTGCCAACCCAATATAATGGGTTATTAAATCAAGTAACCAAAGAAAGGGGCTGTGTCAAAAAGCTTTGACACAGCCCTAAGTATATAGGAAAACTAGTTTTTACTAGCATCACTTTGCAAAGGCAACTGCCCTTGTCTCGCGTATCACAGTAATCTTCACTTGTCCTGGATAGGTCATCTCATCTTGAATTCTCTGAGCGATCTCTCCCGATAGCTGCTGTACCTGCCCATCATCCATCTTGTCCGCTCCTACAATCACACGTAGCTCACGACCAGCTTGGATAGCATAAGTCTTTATTACACCTGGATAAGATAGCGCCAATTTCTCAAGGTCATTGAGACGCTTTACATACGCTTCGGCAATCTCACGCCTTGCTCCTGGTCTTGCACCACTAATAGCATCACAAGCCTGCACAATAGGAGCAATCAGTGTCTCCATCTCCACCTCTTCGTGGTGCGAACCGACGGCATTACATACATCAGGCTTCTCCTTGTACTTCTCACAAAGCTTCATACCCAAGATAGCGTGAGGTAGCTCAGGCTCCTCATCGCTCACCTTGCCAATATCATGCAACAGTCCGGCACGCATTGCCTTCTTCGGATTCAGCCCAATTTCACTAGCCATCACGGCACAAAGATTGGCAGTCTCCCTAGCGTGCTGAAGTAGATTCTGGCCATAGCTAGAGCGATACTTCATCTTACCAACAAGACGAACCAACTCGGGGTGCATACCATGGATGCCGAGGTCAATCATCGTACGCTTACCAGTCTCAATAATCTCATCCTCAATCTGGCTCTTTACCTTGGCAGCCACCTCTTCAATACGTGCTGGGTGGATACGCCCGTCCTGAACAAGCTGATAAAGAGTCAAGCGAGCAATCTCTCGACGAACAGGGTCAAAACAACTCAATACAATCGCCTCAGGAGTATCATCTACAATTACCTCCACCCCTGTGGCGGCTTCAAGAGCACGTATATTACGCCCCTCTCTCCCGATGATACGGCCCTTCATCTCATCATTTTCGATATGAAAAACCGTCACGGCATTCTCAATCGCAGTCTCAGTAGCAATACGCTGAATACTCTTTACCACCAGCTTTTTAGCCTCCTGATTAGCAGTCATCCGAGCCTCCTCTACAATTTCATTGACATAGGCAGCGGCACTTGCACGAGCTTCATCACGAATACTCTCTACCAACTGAGCCTTGGCATCCTCTGCGGAAAGACCACAGATCTGCTCCAGCTTCTTTTCCGCCTCTATTTTCATCTTGGAGAGCTCCTCTTGATGCTGCTCTGTGGCTAGTATCTGTTGTTGCAACTGTGTCTCTAGCTTCGCCACCTCCGATGCTTTCGCATTCAGATCACTCAGCTGCTTATTGAGTTGTTGCTCTCTATTTTTTAGTTTAGTATCTTGGCTTTGAATACGAGCATCAGCGCTCTGCACCTTGCTCTTCCACGCCGATATCTCCTGCTCTAGCTCAGTGCGTTTCTGTAGAGCCTGCTCCTTCACCTCCAAGAGCCGATCCTTACGGAGTATCTCTATATCTTCCTTAGCCTGTTCAATATAGCTATTCTTCTCCTCCTTAGCTCGTTCGGTGAGCGTCTTCCAAATGTTTTTCCAAAGGATTACACCGCCAATAGCCAATACGGCAAGTGCAATCACCACTGCGATGATTATCTGCATTTTATTCCACTACTAATATATCCACAAAACCTGCTTTTATGCCTTTCGAATTGTGGCAGTAGGTAACAACACTTATCGCTCCGTCCAAGCTAGACAGACTCCTCTAGGGAGCTATTGAGACGATTCAGACGCGCCTCAAGCTTTAGCTCACTTTGCTCCTTTCGAAGCCGCTGAAGCTCATTAGCAATATCTAGTGCTACATAACTCAGGAGCTGTTCTCTAGCAACGTGTGGCATCTCAACCCGATAGCGCTCAATGACAGCATTCACCTCATCAGCCGCTCTCCTTAGAGACTGCTCATACTCGGGCGACCTTGGTATGGAGAGGGTCATCCTAACACCTCCCACCCGGAGATTAATATCCCAAACGCTAGTAGTATTATGCTCGACCTTATCGCCCATATAGCATTTATATTTTGCCCCTAAGGGCATTGTTACCTATCCTACAATTACTCAATCCGACCATCCAGCAGAGTAATACATTCGTCTATCACCTTAGTGATATCATCCAGCTCACATCCCAAGCCTTCCAAAGCTTTTCTTCCTTCGGAGGATGGAGTAGTGACCACTGTAGCGATAGACAGACTTTGCTCCAGTCTTCTAATTTTCTCCTCTTGAGCTTTCTGCTTAGCCAGTAAAGCATCACACTCCTGGCGTTTCATTTCAAGTGCATTTCGCATCTCACCATACTTCCGTATCAGTGTAGCGACCCGTAACTCCAGCTCAATAAGCTGGTCGTAAGCACTGCTCATGCGTATTTCAGAACTCTCAAATGAAGTGAACAATCAAATATCTGTGCAACTCTTAGCAAATCTACATAAAATAAATAGTTGTAGCAAGAAGTAACCCCAATATTTTTAGCTATCAATGCGAATTCGGTGAAAATTAAATATCCACTGTACATTTTATTTCTCAATCGACCTAATAGTAGCTATAATTTGGTTACATTTGCACTTTGATATGTTATGTATTTGCTAAATATATATTGAGATGAAAGAGAGTGTTGAGGTAGGCGGATTACAATTCATCCCCTACCTATCAGAGGAAGAGTTACAACCTGAGGTGGCACGAATGGCTCAGGAGATCATGAGAGATCACGGGGCATCCAACCCGCTGTTTGTCTCCATCCTCAATGGTGCATTTATGTTTACCGCTGAGCTGGCTCGTCAGCTCGATTGTGAGTTCGACATTGCCTTTGCCAAATACTCCTCATATGCGGGGCTCTGCTCAACGGGCACCCTCAATGAGATCATGAAGCCAAATATCTCTGTAGAGGGAAGGGTGGTCATCATCCTTGAAGATCTAGTAGATACTGGCTTCACCGTCACCGAGTTGCGAAAGCTCTATATGGAGCGAGGGGCAAAAGAGGTACACGTAGCTGCCATGCTCTCCAAGCCTGGTGCACTAGCTGATTGTGCTCTACCGGCTGAGTATGTGGGTCGTGAGATTCCTAATGATTTCATCGTTGGTTGTGGTCTAGACTACAATGGTGGAGGGCGTATGCTAAGAGACATCTACGTCCTCAAGAAATAAACTAGATATCTTCATTTAAATCAATCAAAGCATTATGCTAAACTTGTTATTATTTGGGCCTCCAGGCTCTGGAAAAGGCACTCAAAGTGAGTTGCTAGCCGAGCACTATGGGCTAGAACACATCTCCACTGGCGACCTACTCCGGGAAGAGGTGGCAAAGGGTACGGAATTGAGCCAGGATATTGAAGCTCTAATATCGGTGGGGAAGTTGGTGCCCGACCACTTGATACTCGACTTGCTTTTTAAGCACATCAACCAAATGGATGGCAAAAAGGGACTAATCCTTGATGGCTTCCCTCGCACTTACCATCAGGCAGAGGAGTTAGTAAAGGAATTCAATGCCCGCCAATGGCCAATTCCACTCCTTGTCGCACTGGATGTAGAGGAGGAGGAACTACTAGAGCGACTAGTGGAGCGCGGCAAGGTTTCTGGTCGAAGCGATGATCATGAAGAAACTATTCGCGGTAGATTCAAAGTTTACCACGAGCAATCAGAGCCTGTGATCCAGTTTTTCAAAGAGAGTCATAGCCCTATGATTGAAATAGAAGGTGTGGGAGCCATTGATGAGGTAACCGCAAATCTGGTCAGAGGGATAGACCAATTCATTAAAGAGTCAAACAATTAAGCTTATAATACAATGGCCGAATCCAACTTCGTGGACTATGTAAAGCTTGTCTGCCGATCAGGCAGAGGAGGTGCTGGGTCTTCACACTTCCGACGCGAGAAGTTTGTTCCCAAAGGAGGCCCCGATGGTGGAAATGGCGGACGTGGTGGCCATGTGTACATTCGGGGTAACCGAAATTACTGGACACTAATCCACCTACGGTACGACCGACATATCTTTGCCACTGATGGTGCACATGGTGGCGCCAAAAATAGTACCGGCAAGGATGGCAAGGACGTCTATATAGATGTGCCATTGGGCACTGTGGTTTATGATGCCGATACGGGTGACTACATCTGCGAGGTACGCGAACACGATGAGGTGATTATGCTACTAGAGGGAGGTATGGGTGGACTAGGCAACACCAACTTTGCCACTGCCACCAACCAAGCCCCTCGCTATGCACAGCCAGGGCAACCAAGTAGGGAAATGACCGTAGTGATGCAGCTCAAGATGCTGGCCGATGTAGGATTGGTAGGCTTCCCCAATGCGGGCAAGTCCACCCTACTATCCATCGTCTCTGCTGCTAAGCCAAAGATTGCCGACTACCCCTTTACCACCCTTGAGCCCAATCTCGGGATTGTCAATTATCGTGATGGCCGCTCCTTTGTGATGGCCGATATTCCCGGTATTATCGAGGGAGCATCAGAGGGAAGAGGGCTAGGTCTTCGCTTCCTAAGGCATATTGAGCGTAACTCCGTGCTCCTATTCATCATCCCCGCCGACACTGCGGATATCGCAAAGGAGTACCAGATCCTACTCAATGAGCTTCAGCAATACAATCCTGAGCTGATGGCAAAGAATAAGATTCTTGGCATCTCCAAAGCCGATCTTATTGATGAGGAGCTTCAAGAATTACTAATGCCAACACTTCCTGAAGGGGTTGAGCATGTCTTTTTCTCCGCAGTCACTGGCAAGGGGGTTCAAGAGCTAAAGGACCTCATCTGGCATAGCATTACGGTCAATAACTTCCACGATGTCAGCCCCTTGGTACAGCAGAATATGCACCTCACACTCTCGGGCATAGACTTTGATGAGGACACCCTCTACTACAAAGAGGAAACCGACGAAGAGGTTGATGACAATGCTGGCGGTCGGATGCTAGACGAAGACCCTTGGCACTAATGACACATGTCTATATTATGCATAGGGCGGTAGAGTTTCTACCGCCCTATTTTTGTGTGAATACTCAAACTATAACTTTGGCAAATCCTCACTAAAATCATTCAAAAACGTTGTCCGATGCTCATCAAATCTAAACAATGTCATATAGACTGGAACTCCATAATCCTCCTTTGTAATAGGAGTATCGCAATACTTCATTATAATGTCAATAGGATTAATATGAGGAGAGTGATTTAGGACTTTTGCTTTTCCACTATTATTCACACGAATTTCTGAAGTATAGAGAAGAGCTTTTGATTTATTATCAAGCTTATCAAAGCCGTGTTTAATTGCCCCCTCAAGTGCTAACTTAACCTCTAGCTCCTCTTGATTACTACAAACCACAAACATAGCGTCACGACCATAGATCACACGCTCTACAACTCCTAACTGATCATTCCATTCAACAGGATCATTGTCACTGTTTTCATACACAAAGTACAATCCAGCGAAATCATAAAACCATCTTCGAATCTCGTAATAATATATGGACTTATGAGCGGGCAATAATTGATTTATCGCAAAAAACTGCTTTAGATCCACTATCTGACCATATGTATAATGGATAAAGTTGAAGTTTTTTCTTTCCCTACCACCAGCTAAAAATCGCATAGTTGTATGCTTGCTTTGGCTACCATATTTTTCACCTATATATTTCTGATAGCTTTGCATATCCTCCTTATTCGCAAGTAGGTTCTTTTCCACAATATCTCCAAAGATTGGACCTCCTATGGTCACCATTGGAGGGCGAGGATTTGGCACCATACGTGGCACTCTTTTATTGAGATCATTTAGTTCAATTAGACCCCCAACAAAAATATTCTCTGGGTCTAGTATTTTAATAAACCATTCACCATCATAGCTAGCATTAACCACTGCCCCCTCACTTCTTTGAGGTATCAAAGTAATAGCTCCCAAAGTGCAAACGACATACGTAATGAGCTTTCTAAACCTAATTCTTTTCATAGCTATATTAATTACCTGAGGTCTCTTTCTTGAATGAAACAATAATATGAGTCCAATAAAACGAACCAGTCTCATACCTTGGAAGTTCGGACTCATCACGCATAGTGTAACTCGTTCCTTGAGCGAGAAACTGTCTATAGTTCTCCGTGTAAACGATATGGAAGAAAGTTACAGGCAACTCCAACTCACCATTCGCATTTATATTTACAGTGATAGGGATCTGACTCGTTTTGTCTTCAAAAACTTGTTGTAGCTGATTGGCATTTGAATTGACAACCTTCATCTTTTCTACAAGTCCGTAACGTTTGTCTATAAATAACGAGTCTTTGTCTATCGTTATTGAAGCAGGTATGCCGAATTCAGCACGTTCGCCCCACATCTCTTTGACGGCTTCCATTGTGTGGTCTTTCTCCTCCTTCTTACCGTCCTCTATCACAAAAGAAGCAACAACTCTCTCAAATGAGGGAACATAGGTACCAGAGAGAAGATCTTCTTCGATCTCAGGCGTTGGTGTTGGAGGAACTTTGTTATCTTTCTCTTTACACCCAAAGCATAATCCTAAGATTAAAGCTATGACTTGTAACGTTAACAACAATTTTTTCATAAGCTAAACATATCTAAAAAATGGACTTTTATGAAAGGTATGTGAAACTGATTTTTCATTAGCTTCCCATTGGTATTGGTAGATTGATTGCATTGGAGATAGTGGTGCTGGACCACTTTGAGAATATTGATAATAATCTGATCCGACATATATCATGGGTTTATAATCAACATTTCTTAGACACACTAACTCCTCGTTATCATCGCTATCAATTAATATTGCGGGCCAATTATTGTAATCGGGGTAGTAATGCTTCTCTGTATGACATCGTGTAACTCTAAATTCGATATCGGGTTTTGGAAAAGCCTTTTTCGTCTTTTCCCTATCTCTATAAAATGAAAGATAAATATCACTGGAAGAGGACGAATATAACCCCTTATCATCAGAATAGCCTCTTGATTCAGCACGATCAACACTTACAAATAAAGGTTCTATATAGATAGTATTCTCAATCTCAAGTTCCACAATTTCATGTGAATTTGCATAAGCAAAGGTACATGAAATTGGAACCCCATAAGCTTCTTCTGTAAAGCGAGATTTATATATCATTTCAAGGAATTCAGCATAGCCATTTATTGAATGAACAGTATAATTACTATCTCCACCGATCACTAAAAGCTTAAATTCGGTTTCATTAAAGAATTGCTCCTCTTCCCTCGTCAATTTTTCTTTTCCTGATTGAAAAATTCTACTGAACTCCTTAGAAATACACTTCTTAGCAAATATATAATCTTCATCGGTTTCAAATACAAGAATCCCCATCCTGCCATAGGTTACCGAATTCACATAAACAGGTTCGTAAGAAGAGCTACCTTTAACAGTTGTATCACTTAGAGGCTCAATATCCGTATTTACGGTAAAGGCAGATTGATAAAACTTCACATACATCCCAGTGCTCTTAACTATTCGATTTCTCAACTCGGTTGACTGTTCTTTCCTTGATGAAAAAAGCCCCCGAACATCTACATTGGCACCTAGTGCAGTTTTTATCTCATCAAAAAAAGTGAATCTAGCTTGATGAAACATAAACTTTTCGGACTGAGCGAAAGACCCATCTCTAACCATCTCCTTGACATAGTCATTCAGCTTGGAATAAGAAGGGTTCTCAATTACTTTAGAGGTGCTTTTAGCATATGTATGAGTTAAAGAAGAAGATACCGTAATTGGTCTTCTATTCGGGAGTATAATTGGCTTAAACTTTTGTTCATTAATACTATTTCCCTCAAGAATAGAACCAGGATAAATACAGCTCTGACCATATAGAATGATCGGATTAATCGTCTTAACCACCATCTTCTTATTAAAGAAGCTTTCGTCATCTGGATTAAGTGATCTTAGACCATTATTCACACTGCTTTTAAAATTATACTCATTTAACAAACGATTATATAACTCATCACCCATATATGTATATGAAGAATCTACGTGAATAACAGATGGATACTTCTCCAACCTGAGAGATTGTAATTCATTTTCCACACCCATAGATGTTTCTGTGCAAGAGAGAAAAGCTAAACTACAAACAAGTAGCATACCACTCACTCTAGTAATATTTATTATGCTCATAAAAATACTATAATTCTACTGTTGAGACAAATAAGGCGTTATCTTTAGCATATGCTCCAGAAAAGGAAATAGGCACACCATATACTTCGTTTGTGTAAACTCCTCCATTAATAATATAATCTTCAAAAGCATCAAATCCCCTAACAGTAGCTACTTGTCCATCTCCGAAGCCCCCAACGATACAAATTACAATATTTGCCTTGGAAAGAATCTCCTTATGCTGTACATCAAGATTCAATTCTCCATCGACAACTTTAGCCTTAAAGGCAGCTCTCACTGCCAACGATAGTTTGCTATAATCAACATCGGACTCCACCAAAATAATGCCTTTTCTCCCGTAATTTATTAGGTTAATATAAACTGGATTAACGCCAAGAAACTTTCTTTTGACCTCCTCATTTTTGAAAATATTACCATCTTCAGGAAAATCCATAATCACGTTAAAATAGGTTTGCCCGAAATCAATATACATAGCTGTATTATGCGAAAGAGCGACTTCGTCACTTTTACCTTCAATATGAAAAAAGCTACCTATCGCAACTTTTGCACCAAAGGCTATATTAAGTTCTTTATAGCTATATATTTGCTTAAATCTATACATAAATCGCTGCGATTGTTTACCTGAAAAGTTCTTCCCATTTGTCGCTTTAACTATAGTCTCTCTCAAGCTAGCGAGAGTGGGTTTAATAACATAAGTTTCTGCTGGGAAAGAAAACGATATACGTATTGAATCCTTACAATCTAAAGAGCTACCAACAGGTTTCAACAATCCATTCAAGATAGACTTTTCCTCAAGAACCGAGCCAAGAAAGATTGGAGTTTCAACTACTACAACAGGATAATAAAACTCATAAACTGAACGTAGTAAGTTCGGATTAGTGATCCTATGTTCTATGCCATTAACGAGCTCGTAAGCTTCGTCATACCACAGATTACTACCTACAGTCTGTTGGTTTAATACTTGAATATCATCCTCAGCTAAGTAGCTCCTTTGCGTGCAACTCAAGCAAAGAGGTATTAGAGCGATCATAGTGATTAGGTTTGTTGCTTTCATATAGACAGAGGTTAAAAATGATTAATAAAAAAAACGACTCTACGGCAAAGGTAGCTATTTAATTTCAATAATACAAATTTAATAGCATTAACATTCACAGAAAGATGGCACTTAGCTTTATTTCTACAAGAACGGTCCTTCATTCAAAGATTCATTTTTATAGGCGGATATGTACCGCTCCCGTCTGCGGGTCAAAATCGATTTGGTCCGAACTAAAAAGTTGCTGGATATATTGGCTCTCCTTCATCTCAGAAGTGGGAAGGGTAGTCAGTTGTTGATTGTGAATCAGCATAATTCGGTTGCAGAGCTGTAGAGCAACATCCAAATCATGAGTACTAAAGACGATCACCTTTTGTCGCTCCGAAGAGAGTCTCTTAAGAAGTAGCGCTAGATCGTACCGGTTAGGCAGGTCGAGAAAAGCTGTCGGCTCATCTAGCAGGATTACTGGCGTATCTTGGGCTAAAGCCCTTGCAATCATCACTCGCTGATTTTCCCCATCACTGATCTGGCTCACATACCTATGGGCAAGGTGGGAGATACCCACTAGTTCCAGCGACTCTTCCACCACCGCTCTATCATGATTAGAGAGGCGCCCCATTCTATTCGTGTAAGGACTTCTCCCCAAGCCCACCACCTCAAAAGCGGTTAGTTGAGGCGCTCTACTTCTTCGGGTGGTCACGACACTCATCAGCCTAGCTCGCTGCGACTCACTCAGCTGATGGATAGGTTGCTCACCCACTAGCACTGTCCCCGATAGCAGGGGGAGCAGACCAGCAAGATGTCTTAAAAGCGTACTCTTACCCGCACCATTTCTTCCCAATAATGCCACAAGGTCGCCACTCTCCAATAGTGCATTGGCACCCTCAACCAAAGGAGTTTGATACCCCACCGAGACCTCTTTCAGCTCTACCTTCATCGCCTGGATAATTGGCTAAAGACCACCTTTAGAATAATCGGGATGCCCAATAGAGCCGTGACCGAGTTAATCGGTATCACTAGCCACTTAGCTATCATATCGCAGAGTAGCATAGCAATTCCACCCATAAGCATTGTAGCAGGGAGTAAAACCGCATGATCAGAAGTGCGAAAGATATAGCGTGTGGCATGAGGCATCGCAAGACCAATAAAACCAATCGGACCGCAGTAAGTCGTCACCGTGCCAGCCATCAACGTAGTAGCACCAAAAACCATCATACGTGTCCGCTTTCGATTCATACCCATCGTTTGAGCATACTCGTCACCCAGCAATTGCAGATTGAGCGACTTGATAGAGAGGAAAGAAAGCAAAAGCCCCACTGCCATTACAGGAACCAATAGCTGCAGATGGCTACGAGTAATACTTGAAAAAGAACCAAGGCTCCATAGCGTGTAGAGCTTGAGCTGCTCCGCACTCGAGTAGTACTGAAGTATCTGAATGATAGAAGAGACAATATAGCTCAGCATCACGCCGACCACTAGCACCCCGAAGATATTGGCTATCTTACGGCTCAGCATCAGGATCAGAAAAAGCACAAGAAGGGCACCCAGCCATCCAGCACCTAGGACACCAAAGTCCAGTACCCACTGTGGCACCGCACTCCCTAGCAGTGGAACGCCCAGCATAAAGAGTGCCACACCAAGGCTCGTACCCGAACTAACCCCCAAGATATAGGGATCGGCAAGAGGGTTTTCAAACATCGTCTGCATCATCAACCCACAGACCGGTAGAGAAATCCCAACGATCAAAGCCACCAATACCCGCGTGAGCCTCACCTTGGTGATGATATACCCTACCCCTTCATTACCACCTCCTAGGAAAGCCTGTATCACCTCGCTAGGAGTACACAGCACATCCCCCACCAAAAGGTCGCCAATAAAGAATAGCAACAGTAGCAGGATAAGTACCACAAAGTAAGCCCCTCGCCTAGACATCACTCCACAGCTATATGACGGTAAAAGTAAAGAGTATGCTCCTGAAGCTCTGGATGAAAGATCTCTATTAAGTCTTTAAGGATCAGGTCGGGACGAACAATCCCCTCTTGATAATAGGCTGTACCACCAGCCTCAGAGATAATCGCATTATTATTGTAGAGATGATCCAATTGGATGGGGCGAATCTCCTTGGCATGCGTCCGCAATACCTCAGGGAGCTCTTTGTAGCTGGTTGCCATGCCAAGTCCAATCCAGTAATCAGCCTTAGAGAGTTTTTCCAACGCCTCCTCCATACCAATATGCGACACATCTCCAACCTCTTTCTCGCCAGTCTCAGGGATAGCCCCTGCATCTCTGATGAGCGAAGCGGTCACACTCTGCGTCGCAGGCAATACCCACACATCGTTGAATGGAGTATTGAGCATCACCCGAGGTCGCTCCTCCTCAGGCACATTGGCAGCAATAGCCAATGCCTCTTGATAGTTGTGCACTATCTGTTGGAAGCACGAGATCCCCTTCTCTCGTTGGTCAAGAATCTCGGCAAACATAATCACCCACTCACTCTTTCCCAAAGCTGAAGGTTCCAAATAAGCCCCACTATATATATAAGGTATCCCCAGCTCCTCCAACTTATCGGTCATAAGTGTTTCGGCATCAGAGACTCCGTAGCAAAAGACCACATCCGGACGCAACCCCACAAGGGTTTCAAACTGAATATGCTCCCCGAGGTCTACCACCCCATTCTTAGGGTCGGTAAGATAATCATTAATCAGATACTGCAGCCCTCTAACACCCACCACTCTCCGCTCATAACCGAGGTACTCCAGCATCCCCACATGCGTAGTTGATAGTGCTACCAATCGCTCTGCACCCGCCTTCACCACCTGACCGGTAAAACCTTCAGGTGCTTTCTCTCCATTTCGCTCCACATAAGTATCCATCACCACTCCACTAGCTCCCTGCCAAGGGTTGGTAATTCTGATGATCGTACTCTCCTGCCCTTCAATCGAATAGATAGTAAAGCCAGTAGCATATTCAGGAGTATACAGAGGGGTCAGTAGCTCCTCATAGCTCTTCGACTCCTTTCCGCAAGCAAAGAGCAAGCAGGCAATTAGATAAAAGGATAGATGTCTCAGTTTCATAGTTAAAGATATTTTTGGGAGTTGATGAAATAGTTCAGATAAAGTTCTGCGGGTAGTTAAGGGATCATCTTCTTAAAGTGATCCCATAGATTAATCAGCAAATAAAGCCCCAGTGCCAGTGCCAGACCACTAAAGCTCCACAGGATCACCCCTACTATCGCCACCGCAACCACCACTCCTATACGAGTCAGGTGTCCAGCTCTACTCATGGTGGTAGAACCCTTAAGGGAAAACATAGGGATCTCCGAAATCAATAGGTAGGAGAGGAGCAATACCACAATCCCATAAAGAGGGTAGACCTTGTACTTAATAGTCAGGGGCACGGTACTAATCACACCGGCATTCGTCAAAGTATAATAGGCGAGCCCAGCAAGGAAAAGTGCATTGGCTGGTGTAGGAAGCCCAATAAATGAGACCGTCTGGCGCGTATCGTGATTAAACTTTGCCAGTCGATAGACCGAGGCAGGAACTACCACCAGAGCCAGCTCTGGTAGAGGGAAGTTGATCGCCTCGAGTGCCACCGTCATCATCATAGAGGGCGCCACCCCAAAGGAGATCACATCGCAAAGCGAGTCAATATCCTTGCCCAGAGGTGAGAAAGCTTGGAGCTTTCGAGCGGTAAAGCCATCAAAGAAGTCCATCACCGCCGCCAAAAGCATAAAGATAATTGCCGTAAATAGATCGCCATACTTCAGGGCATAGTAGGTCGCCAAGGTGCCAAAAAAGGCATTGCCTAGGCTGATGAGATTGGGGATATGCTTACGAATCTTCATGATCTACTGATATACACATTAGCTTTGGCTCTGATCCACCTTAGGCAAGACCGCCATCAGCGTCTCATTACCCCAAACCACCTGACCGAGCTCCACCTTGACCTCACTCCCCAGTGGTAGGAAAAGATCCACCCGCGAACCGAACTTGATGAAGCCAAGTGGCTCATCCGTCTCGTATCGCTCACCCACCTCGGCATAGGTGATGATACGCCTTGCCACAGCACCAGCTATCTGACGCACCAGTACCTGCTGCCCATGCTCCGTCTGGATCAAAATGGTACTCCGCTCATTCTCCACACTACTCTTAGGTAGGTTGGCACTCATAAAGCGCCCATTATGGTGGTCAAGATAAGTCACCTTACCAGCAATTGGAAACCACTGAGCATGCACATTGAAGATGGTCATAAAGGTAGAAATCTGAATACAATCGCACTTAAGGATTTCGGGCTCATAGACACGCTCTATCACTACGATCTTACCATCGGTAGCCGCCAGCACCGCACGAGGATCGGTAGACTGCTGCTTACGCTTTGGAAATCGATAAAAGTTGAAGGAGAGCCCTAGCAAGATCACCACACAAACCAGCCAAATCCAAAAAGGCACCTTCGACTCTACAAGGATATAGAGGAACACCAATGAGAGTCCCAAGAGCACGGTCGCTCCCACCAAAAAGGCTAGCCCCTCCGTATGAACACGCAATAAGCGCTTTTCACGCTTCGACATAAACCAAATACTTATATAGGCACTATGCCCAATTGATTACTTAAAAGTCCACTTAAGACCCACGGTAGGAAGCACGTAAAACTTATCTGGGGCCAGCATACTGTAGGAGACCTTCACCTCTGTACCAAGGCTCAGATTAAAGTCATCGTGGACACCGACAAACTGATTGAGATTTACCCAAAACTGAGGCTCTGCAAGGAAATTTACCCCACTCTTCACCCCCTCAAGGTTTTGAGTGCTTAGGGTGCCAAAACCACAGAGTGTAAAGACACGATTCCAACTAGTCCAGCTCCAAGTGGTATGGAGGGTCATATTATGAGGCTTCGCCCACCCTTGGTCATAGCGATACGCCATATTGACTCCGAAGTAAGTCTGGCGTGCCACATTGCTATACTTCCATGCCACACCACCGAGGTAAGAGTGATTGAAAGCGGTCTCGCTTCCTCTTGCCAATCCCCCATTATACTGGGTAAGGATATAGATTGGTGCCTTCCAAAACTTCGTATAGCGGTGTATCTGAGTATAAGCATTTTGCAGGTTACCATCCCCCATATTCATATCCACGAATAAGAAGTTGCTACCCCACTTATCCGAGGATAGATGCTGGATCGTCACCAAATTGGCTGGAAGATGCCCCTCCTTCAGCTCCTCATAAAAATACTTACCTACAATATGGTGATACTCCACCTGAGTCTGTGCCTTAGCTACAGAAAAGAGCGATAGAAAAAGTACCGCTACCACTAGTTTTAGTTGAACTCTCATCTCTTGTATATTCATTAATTTAACATCTAAAAGCAAAGCTACAAAAAATATCACAGTTGCAGAGGCATAACTCCAACGCTTGCAGGCGTTACGCATTAGGAGTAAATGTATAAGTTAATGACCCTATAAAATAGGAGGAAGTAGTGGCCCAAAAAGCCCATTTATAACAAACTGATATTCAATACTATATAAAAGAGAAAACTTAGTTGCAACTAAGCGATCGGCGAGTTGCAACTAAGCAAATGCCGAGATGCAACAAAGCAATTGCTTAGTTGCAACTAAACTTTTGGCCACTTAGCTGTTGCTTTTTTTTGGCAGTTGTACGAAGACCATCAGCCCCCTTATTTGTGGTATGGATTTATCCGTGGATGTTAATTATGAACTCAGAGTAACAATCTCCTTATTCATAGATACCCCGATAACTACCACTTACAAGACTATTCTGATGCGTACCCCCTGCCAACGCTTGTGGGTGGTGGATTAGCCTACCTCATTTTATTTCTCTAAATTTGTAAAAAGTTTAGACCAGCAGGTCAAGCAGGTCAATAGTAATAGAGATAGATAGAGCATGAACCCAAAAAGGATATTAGTAACTGGCGGAATGGGCTACATTGGTAGCCATACTACGGTGGAGCTTCAGGCCGTGGGGTATGAGGTGATCATTGTAGACAACCTCTCCAACTCCAATCGTGAGGTACTGAATGGTATCAAAGCGATTTCGGGTGTGGAGCCAACATTTTACCAAGTAGACTGCAACGACCAAGCAGCGATGCGAGAGATATATGATCGCCATCGCCCCGATGGGGTGATTCACTTTGCTGCCAGTAAAGCGGTGGGCGAATCGGTAGAGAAGCCCCTCCTTTACTATCGCAATAATATCCTTTCGCTCATCGTGCAGCTGGAGCTGATGAAGGAGTTCGGCACGAAAGGGATCGTCTTCTCCTCCTCTTGTACGGTTTACGGTCAGCCTAAGGAGTTGCCAGTAACTGAGGAGGCACCTATCCTACCCGCCACTTCGCCTTATGGCAATTCGAAGCAGATCAATGAGGAGATCATTCGTGATACCATCCACTCTGGAGTGGATTTTAGAGCCATCTTGTTACGCTACTTCAATCCGATCGGTGCTCACCCTTCGGCAGAGATCGGGGAGCTTCCACTTGGAGTCCCACAAAACCTCATTCCTTATTTAACGCAGACGGCAGCTGGCATTCGGAAGGAGCTGACGGTATTTGGGGACGACTACAATACACCCGATGGCTCTTGCATCCGCGATTATATCCATGTGGTGGACCTTGCGAAGGCACACGTGGTGGCAATTGATAGGCTACTAGAGGCTAAAGCAACTGAACCTCTGGAGGTATTCAACATCGGTACGGGGCGTGGAGCCAGTGTATTGGAACTGATCCATACCTTTGAAGAGGCAACCGGTGTAAAGGTGCCACATAAGATAGGGGCAAGACGAGAAGGGGACATAGAGCAGGTGTGGGCCGACCCAACTAAGGCGAATGAAGTACTTGGTTGGAGGGCACAGAGCACGCTCCAAGAGGCACTAAAGAGTGCATGGAAATGGCAACAAAAAATCACTAAGCCATAAAACTAGAAAACAAAGAAACAAAACTACATAACAACACAACTTACAACAAGCAATGAGACCAAATGAATTTGCCGTTTTCTCGGGAACTAAGAGCCTATATCTTACCGAGGAGATTTGCAAGAGCTTAGACTGCGAACTAGGGAAAATGCGTGTGGATCGTTTCGCCGATGGCGAATTTGCGGTCTACTATGAGGAGTCGATCCGCGGAAAGGACATTTTCTTAGTACAGTCTACACAACCCACCACTGACAATCTGATGGAGCTCCTCCTGATGATTGACGCTGCCAAGAGGGCAAGTGCACACTATATTACTGCGGTTATCCCCTACTTCGGTTGGGCACGCCAAGACCGTAAGGATAAGCCTAGAGTATCTATCGGTGCCAAGCTCATCGCCGATCTACTCCAGACGGCTGGTATCTCTCGATTGATTACGATGGATCTACATGCCGACCAGATCCAAGGCTTCTTTGATGTGCCAGTGGACCACCTTTATGCCTCCAACATCTTCGTTGACTATGTAAAGGAGTTGATTGAGAAGAATGAGATTTCTCACGAAAACCTGGTGATTGCTACTCCTGACGTAGGAGGTACTAAGCGTGCCAACACCTATGCCAAGACTCTCGGGGTACCTCTCGTGATCTGTCATAAACTACGTCTGCGTGCCAATGTGGTAGCTGAGATGCGCATAATTGGTGATGTAGAGGGCAAGGACGTGCTACTAGTAGACGATATCGTAGATACTGCTGGCACAATGACCAAGGCTGCTAACCTGATGATAGAGAATGGTGCTCGCTCGGTAAGGGCACTTGCTAGCCACCCAGTAATGAGCGACCCTGCCACCTCCAGAATAGAGGAGAGTGCACTGAAGGAGATGATTTTCACCAATTCGATCCCTTACACCAAGGGTGGAGAGAAGATCAATTGTCTGTCAGTGGCTCCCATGTTTGCCGAAGCGATTCGTCGTGTGGTAGAGCATGAATCTATCAGTGACCTTTACTCTATGTAATCAATAGTGGCTTCAAAAGAAGTTCATAAGAATATTGAAGAGAGACAGTGCTCCCAACGATCACAGGGAGAGCTGTCTCTCTTCCGATTAAAGCTACTTGAGTGGTTTGATGCCCATGGGCGTATCCTCCCCTGGCGTGGCATAGACGACCCCTACAAGATATGGGTGTCGGAGATTATTTTACAACAGACGCAAGTGGCACAAGGGTGGGACTACTACCACCGATTTATTACTGCCTACCCCGATGTGCAATCCCTAGCCACGGCGAAGGAGGAGGAGGTGCTACTCTTGTGGCAAGGATTGGGCTACTACTCTAGAGCCCTGAATATGCTCACTGCCGCCCGCCAGATAATGGATGCATTTGGTGGCAAGTTCCCAAGAGAGGAGCGAGAGGTGGCCTCACTTAAGGGGGTTGGTCCCTACACTACTGCAGCGATCATGAGTATCGCCTATAATGCCCCTTTGGCAGTGGTAGATGGCAATGTATACCGCGTCCTTTCTCGTGTAGAGGCGTGTGAAACTCCAATTGATACCACCCCGGGACAAAAGTATTACCGTGCCCTTGCCCAAGAGTTTCTTGACCCTGAAAGAGCTGGGAAGTACAATCAAGCTATGATGGACCTAGGGGCTACTATCTGCACACCCTACAACCCTGATTGTGCCCAATGCCCTGTAGCCAAACTTTGTCACAGTAAAGAGAAGCCAGAGCTACTGCAACTACTCCCTATCAAGGCAAAGAAGACAGCAGTAGAAAATAGATACATTGACTACTTTCTACTCCTTGATGGCGATAAAATGTGGGTGGAGCGACGAGACAAGAAAACGATTTGGAAGGGTCTCTACCAATTCCCCATGCACGAGCAGGAGAAAGAGTTTCTCACGGAAAAGCAACTTCATAAGCAATATGGCGGAGAATGGAAACTGGTAGAAACGATAGATCTGCCAGACCATCGGCTCACACATCGGCTGCTACATATCAAGGTACATACCTATCAATGGCAAGGGGAACTCCCCTCATCACTCCCTGCACCACTAGAGCAAATAGCAATTAGCGAGCATCATCTGTATGCTTTTCCAAAGCCATTACGAGCCTTTCTGAACAAGCACTTCAAGTGAAAACATTTGCATTGAATTTGCATTGGCGAGCAGAAAGTCTTATCTTTGGTCATTAGATAATAAGTAAACACCGATCAATAAATCAAGTAATCTATGTCGACAACAGATCTAAGCCATTACGACCCGAGCCAAGTACCTTCGGGAGAGAAGAAGAAAGTCACCATCATTGTCTCTGAGTGGAATAGTGACATCACCTTTGCCCTAAGAGATGGAGCAGTGAAGACCCTCCGTGAATTTGGTGTGCGAGAGGATGATATCGTGGTACGCTACGTACCTGGTAGTTTTGAGCTACTTTATGCCACCGCCAAGACGCTCCAATTTGGCAATTGTGATGCGATCATTGTACTCGGGAGTATCATCAGAGGCGAAACTCCTCACTTCGACTATATTTCGGAGAGTGTGATGGTGAACCTGGGCAATCTTAATACCCATACCAAGCAACTATCGGGCTCCACCTATGTGCCTATTATCAATGGTGTGCTAACTACCAACGATAAGCAGCAAGCGCTCGATCGTGCTGGTGGCAAACTAGGCAATAAGGGGGTAGAGGCAGCTGTCACTGCCCTCAAGATGCTAAGATTCTAAAAACTACTGACAAAAAAGAGGGACCTCGTCGAGATCCCTCTTTTTTGTCAGTAGTTTGGGTAATTATAAGTTGAGAGTGTTGCATGCGTGGCACGCATACAACACTCTCTTTCATATTAACTTATAACCGTAAAAGGCTCTAGCTGTATTCTAATTTCTCCTTGGAAGTCAATAAGTCTATTTTCACGAGTGGAAATGGTAAAACCTCCATCCTGACAGTAGAATAGGAACTCTGCAAGAGTCATCTTGACTTGTAGCTTTCCTAAACCCTCATGACCAGAACCATAGGCACCTGAGTGATTGAGCTCGAGATCAATTGTTACCTCTTGATTAAGTTTTCGCTCCATAGAGAGACGACTTCCAAACATAGGGATTCTTATCTCTATAGCTTTAGTGAAATCAAGGCGGCCACTAGGCACTACAAATTCATCCATTCCCTTCTCAAGATTGAGATAGGAACTCTGAGGAATATTCAAGAACTGCTGGCGTCCCCTTCCTGGAACAGAGATGTATCCCTTTCCATAGACACGAACTTTACCAATACCCTTAAACCCTGCTGTAGCACGGATACCTGAAGCATTCATCTTCACACGTAATTCCTTACACTTAGGAATGAATATGCTCTCCTTGGTATTGGCTGTGCCAGTGTAGTGGACCTGAGCAGGAGCATTGTTGTCCACGAAGTTGAGCCCTATAGCAATTGGCTCAGCAGCAGTAAGAGGAAATTGATTGGCTAGTGATTGCTTAAAGGCTTCCCACCCTTGTGCTATCAGCACACCATGATCAAAACTAGTACCGCCTACCATAGAGGCATTGACAATGGCTTCGTCACGGATCTTCTTGTAATAACTCTCAGAGAAGGCACTCCACATAGATCCTTCAGTAGCTCCCTTACCACTTAGATTAAAAGCAGCTTTGACCTCATCGCTAGAGTAGTTGCTAGAAATCATAATATAGTAGGCTCTTCCATACTCGATATTACTAATGTAGAGCGGACGACTACGATCTTTCAAATAGGCTTGTAAGTCGTAATCCATCACGAGACAACCATTGGGTCGGTCCATAGCAACGCTATAAGCCGATTGAATAAATTTCACCAATATATTGGTACGCCTCTTAATACGTGCAATTTCTAGCTTAAAGCCAATACTCTGCAGATATTCAGATAGCCCATCAATATTAAAGCCACTATTGGTACCACTCTCTTCTGAGATCTTGATATCTCTAATCTCAGTGCTGGTACGTGCTGCAGAAGGCTTAAAATCATTACTCATCCAGCCATTTACCACATCGCGGTACTGACTAAGCTTTGGCATAATAATCTGTGAGTGAATAGGATTACCTGTAGAGACAAGGGCTGTAGAGATAGTAATAGGCTGAGTAATGACCCCTGCTAGAGGGACAAAACTACCATCGGATACCGAACGGCCTTGCAACACATTGCCTAAGAAGATTTGATCGCTCTTACGATCAAAAACGAACTGCTCAGAGTAGAGGAAGTCATCTCGATTGGCATTGCGCGTTCTAGAGATGGTCACCCCATTTCTATCGGACTGTAATAGCATTTGGCGGAATGCTGCACCATTATTATCAAATGTAATAGGTGGCACTCCTACTGCATAATCGTGGAATAGATTCATATCACTTCCACTGTTATAATTGAAGTAGGTGCGCTGACCGCCCTTAATCTCTTCAACTCCAGGAGCAGCTCTTAGGCCCTTAAGCCCAGCTGGTACAGGTATTGGATTGACAGGAATTTCAGGTTCCACACCAGGTGTATTGTTATTATTATCACCATTTTCTCCTGGGGTGTTACCTGGGTTATTCTCTGGATTATTTTGCCCTTCACCATCCTTTGGCTCCTCTTTATTGACCTCCTCCTTCTTCTCTTCTGGAGTTACAATAATATTTTGAGTACAGCCAACGGACGAAGCTATAAGGGCACCTGTTAGCATCAATGCTAATATATTATTCTTTTTCATACTTTTCCAGTTATAATTGTTGGAAAAAAGATTGTGCTCGTCTATAGGTTGGATTACTGATAATTACCAGTAACTACAGGATCTAGCCTAATATCAAGGGCTACGCTATAATTAATGCCAGCACCAAGTCCCTTGGTCTCAACCTGAAGCACCCCATCCTGACAGTTGAAGATAAAGTCGCGCAGAGGCTTCTTGATATTGAGCTCTATAAGCTCCTTGCCATCAATAAGGCCATTCATACCAGCAAAGTTGAGCTTCACATGGATCTCAACAGGTTCATCGTAATAACCTGCCTTATCTTTATTGGCAAAGCTAGAAAGTAGGACATGGGCACTTTCCTTATTGGTACTATTGCGTACATCTCTAAAGTTATCACCCGTCTCAATGATAAGAGGATTTTTCTTGGTGTTGTTGAGTAATGTAATAGTTTTATAGCTAGTAGCAGTAGGAATCTTGATGCTCACCTCTCCAGCCACATTGGCCTTCTTGAACTTAGCATAAGTCGCTTTGATACCGGTAAGCTGCGCTCCGAATTCAAGTGTCTTTTGCTTGTTTGGAATAAAGATCGCCTCTTGTAGTGGCATCTCAGTAGCCTTCATCACACGAGCACGAGAATTGTCATCAACGAATCTAAGATTAATAGCAATAGGAGCTGCATTACGGATATTGATAGGCTGTGCAAGGATGTTCTTAAGTCCTGTACCAGATGTCATCAATGCTGTATGATCTTGCTGGCTTCCACCAATTACCACATATTGCACCTGTGAATTGTCCATAACATGGCTATAGTTGAAGCTACCGCCACCTCCTTGGCTCATACCAAAGATCATCTTTTGCATTGCCTCGACACTAGCACGTAGGTCTACTGCAAGAGCATCGCTAGAGAAGAGTGCATAGCAAATACGTCCGTAGTGGATATCACTCACATAGACTGGCTTATAACCATTAAGCCCCTCAGTATTTATATTGTGAAGGAGACCATACTGTGGTAAATCCATGGACACGGTAAATAGATTCTGAACAAAGCGTACTAAGAGGTGGCTCTTATACTTTGAAACATTAGCATCAAGTTCGAACCCTAGATCCATCAAGGTCTTTTGATTATACTTGGCAGAGATACCCCCTTCGTGGCTGATATCAACCTCCTGAATATCAAGAGTGGTCTTCACAGCCGACTCCTCTGGGAAACCCTGGAACACATCAATCAAAGCGTCTCTATAAGTAGAGGTAGAAGGTACCTCGATCACCTTTGACTTGAGAGATGAAGCATCAGTCCCTTGAGTAGCAAGCCAGTTACCAGAGATCGTTATAGGATTCACTGCATATTGTGCCACGGTAGCAAAAGCTCCATTGGTGATCTGGTCACTCTTTAGCACCATACCTGGGTAGACACTCTCTAGGTACTGAGCTAGCACCAATGGCTCACTGTAGGTAGCTTTTTCGTAGCGCTTCTTATTACGATATAGCTTTACGCCATCTAGCAGTTTATCACCTTCGTACCCGCTACCAGGCTCATTACCGATATTAGGGTCGGTAAGCACTCCATTATTATTGTAGATTTTGCCATCACCTGGGAGAGACTTAGCCTCAATCACTTTTTTGCCTTGGGTATCATCACCTGAACTCATACCATTAGGGATGGCATAAGTTCGCAGTGTGTTGATTATAGCATCACCCGTAAGGAGGTTAGGGTTGTTGGGGTTATCAGGATTCTCTCCAGGATTATTAGGAGTCTCATCCTCAACTTTCTTCTCGTCGATCTTCTTCTCAACCTCCTCCTCAATCTCCTTTGTAACCTGAGTAGGAAGATTGGTACATTGCACTAAGCCCAAAGAGAGCGTTGCAGCCAATAGGGTCCATTTGAATGTTTTCATCTTTTTCAACATCTATCTATCAGTTAATATGAATATTGTTAGTATTACTCCGGTATTAGTATCCAAATTAATATCGTTTCATTTATTTCATGATGCAAATATTATAATTATTAATAACATAGCCAAGAAAAAGGCAGTAAAAATCAACTTTTGGCAACAAATAGGTCGGCAAAAGTCTGTTCTATTTAACTTTATACATAATATTAATACATTTAACCTACATATCGTGCTTAAAGCAAATCTTAAGGCAACATATAGTAGAACATAAATCACGAAACAGGAGAGCGTTCCACACACGTTGCCATTTTGAGTAAGGATCTCTACCGAAGTACTAACTCTAAATGGTGTCCTTTGTTTCGTCAACAAACCTTTCTTGTATCAACCTCTTATTCCGTATGCGTGCGGAATATGCAGAAGGTATATCATCGCATTCCTGAAAGTGTAGACACTTCGTCTCCTCTATTCCTGAAAGAGTAGACAAATTGGGAATGTTGTGTAAAGAACCAATCTTGAACATTTGATCGAATGTGCTGAGACTTTGCACGAAGGCGATCAGCTTCATTGCTTTCGTGAAACAGTTTCAATAAAAAAGGCGAAGCATAAGCCTCGCCTAACTTGTCTGGATATTTATACCTAGGATTAATTATCGCTCACCAAAGTAGAGTGGATAGAAGTACTCTGGACGGTGGAAGTCTGGTTTATCAGCATTCACAGGCATCCAAGAGACGAAGTGTGGAGCGGCCGTCTTATCGCCACACTTGTAGAGATTAGCCAAAAGATGATTGGGAAACGGCTCTCTATTAATATCTAATCCCAAAATCTCGAATGGGATAAATACCGAAACCCAAAAAGTATGGACTCCCTGTGGACGGTCAAATATTAAGCCCATTCGCTCACTTGTTACTCGCTTGATAGAGCTATACTGCGCACTTGAAAGAGAGTAGCTGACGTACCGACTAGCTCTATGAGCTGCATCACAAGTACCGATACAATTGAATTCAAAGTTGTAATACCGCTTCTCACCCGGCACCTGTAGGAATATCTCTACGCAGCTATCCTCGTGCACTCTATCGCCATCCTCAGCGTAGCTAGCCTTAAGCCCTATTCCTTTGCTCCAAAAGCGACAGTAAATACCCTTAGTAGAATAGGCTAAATCCGCTATTGTCACTGGTTTATAAGGATACTCATCAGGCCAATTGGCTGTCATAATGGGCAGACGCAATGCCTTGGTCTCCATCACCATTTCTTGAGATGAAAGATCCAATGCATCCAATACGGGCAGAAAAGGTATAACATACTTAAATGAATCCATGGCAATATAAATATTATTTGACTATCTAAGATTTGCTCCAAATATACTTAAATATCCGACATCTCCACTATTTTATTCTAAAAAATAACTAACTACGGGATATAGGCGCCTAGTTACGTGTAATATATCACATTTGAAAGACCCAGTGAATAACCATAGAATACCCTTCCCCAAAGATTTTCCTCTTTTGGAGAAGGGTATTGTATCATTATTAAAATAGAGGGGTGAGATCAGTACTCCTCTTCATTGAAAAAGAAATCCTCCTTACTTGGATAGTCAGGCCAAATCTCTTCAATATTATCGTAGATCATCTCATCATCCTCTATCTCTTGGAGGTTTTCAATCACCTCCATAGGAGCACACGTACGCTGTGCGTAGTCGATCAATTCATCTTTAGTCGCCGGCCATGGGGCATCGTCGAGCTTAGAGGCTAGTTCAAGTGTCCAATACATAGTTGATACTCTAAAATCATTAATATTAAAGCATTTTGCAATTGCGAGTGTAAAGATAACACTTTTCTCCACAATTACAAATAGTACGACCGCCAAGAAGTAATCTCCCAAGGAATTGTTATCTTTGTCTATTACCAAAACATGAATAGGATATAGAGATATATGGGTATAGGGAACTTTTACAAACAACCGAAGCCAAGTAAATTTAGGTACGTCTACCGCTACTACGACCCCAAGAAAGAGGAGGATGAGAAGCGCCGCCGTCGCATACGAAGAGAGCTCGGCCTCACCGACGAAGTGAATGCCGAGGATATTAAAGAGGAGCTCAAAGGCTCCTTTCGCCGGCAGTCAGAGGTACTCCAAAAGTACGGCAAGGAGGGGGTGCGTAAGAAGTCCTTTGCCGAGGCCAATCGCACACCTATCATACTCCTGATTTTAGGAGCGGTATTACTCTTGTCATTACTCCGCAATTCCGACTCAGGATTGATGCGATACATTTTACAAGGATTTCAACAAATAGGTAGCTTACTAGGCATCAATGGATAGTCTCATCAAACTTTTACCCGACAATATCGCCAATCAAATCGCTGCTGGCGAGGTGATTCAGCGCCCAGCCTCAGTCATCAAAGAGCTGGTGGAGAATGCGGTTGACGCTGGTGCCACTGAGATACAAATTGAGATCAAAGAGGCTGGGCGGACGCTTATCCAAGTCATAGATAATGGCAAAGGGATGGCACCGATAGATGCACGAATGGCCTTTGAGCGACATGCCACGAGCAAAATACGCAAAGCCGACGACCTCTTTGCCCTCACCACAATGGGCTTTAGAGGTGAAGCTCTTCCCTCAATTGCAGCGGTATCGCATGTGGTACTACAAACTCGCACCGAAGACTCTGAGCAAGGGATACGGATAGAGCTAGAGGGCTCTAAAGTGGTGAGTAGCGAGCCGGTAGTCTGCTCTGTAGGTGCCAACTTTGCCATTAAGCACCTATTCTTTAATGTACCAGCCCGCCGAAAGTTTCTTAAAACTGACGAAACGGAGTTCCGACACATCATCAATGAGGTACAGAATATCGCAGCAGTGAGGCCGCGCATTGCCTTTACTCTTAGGCACAATGAGACGATTACCTTACGCCTCGACCCTACTTCTCCAAAGCAACGGATCATTGATATCTTTGGCAAAAGGCTACAGGATAATTTGCTCACCATTGACATGGAGACGCCACTCGTACAAATCAGAGGTTTTGTCACAAAGAATACTGCAGGGCGTAAGAGAGGGGCACAGCAATACTTCTTTGTCAATGAGCGATACATGAAGCACCCCTACTTTCATCGGATGGTGCTCAATGCGTATGGAGGCCTAATGCCCGAGGGAGAGAGCCCCGAGTACTTCATTTTCCTCACGGTAGATCCCGCCTCCATTGATGTCAATATTTCCCCGACCAAGACAGAGATCAAGTTTGAGGCAGAGACAGATATCGCCTCCATCCTCTACTCCTCCATCCGAGAAGTACTGATGATGGGCGCAGCAGTACCTTCACTAGACTTCGACACACATAATCCTCTGGATATTCCTGTAGCAAAACAACGGAATGATAGCGACTTCTTCCCCGAGCCCCCTACCATCTCACCCGAGGTAGAGGTGTCGAGCAAGATGAATAGCAGAGGCGATACGGCACAAAATATACAGCTCCTAGAAAGCGACTTCAAGATGCCCGACCTATCGGATTGGGATAAGTTTTATGAAGAGTTTGAGTCCCAACGATTGCACACCAAGTCACAAGCACCCCATCAAAACCCGCTGATCACGGCACCTACCGAGGAGAGTACCACCTCCATTGAGGTGCCTAGACCAATGATCTATGGCAAGTATGCGCTATTTAGTCACCCTATGGGCTTAGCCATTGCCGACCTCTCACGGGTGCGCTACAAGATATATTATGAGCAGGTCAAGAGAGGCTACAAAGCCGGCGGAGCTACGTCACAGCGACTGCTATTCCCATCACTGATAGAACTAAGTGCCAAGGAGACCGACCTCATCAAAAAACATCAAGAGCTTCTCGCACGCATTGGCTTTGACATCTCCGATATGGGGCAAAATGCCTTTACTATCAACGCGATCCCCGATGGTATCTCGGCTGGAAGTGAAGAGCTACTACTCATACAGTTACTCACAGAGTGTAGCGGTGGCAGTAAAGGACAAGAGGAAAACATCCTCGAGGCTCTACTCCGACAGCTCATTCACTTTAGGGTAGAGCAAAGCCCCTCCAAGTTTACTCCCGAAGAGGCTCAAGAGCTACTCACACAACTTATGGAGCTGCCCGAGCACCTCGTCACTCCCGAAGGAAAAACCATCATCTCCATCCTCACCCACAAGGAACTAGAGCAGCGCTTCTAAGTCAGCTAATAAATAGAGTACGCCTCGGAATCGCTTACCGATTCCGAGGCGTACTCTATTTAATGACTAGTTATTTCTTCTTTTGCTGCTCACGGAGCATCTGCTCCTGTTGCTTCTGCATCTCCTCTAGGCGAGCCATCCACTTGGACTTCTTCTTAGGCTTCTTCTTATTAGCCTCTAGCTCAGCCAGTAGCTTCTCATCATTAGTGGTCCACTTAAATATCTGCGTCTGCAGTATCGAAATCAGCATCGATAGTAGCAGGTAGTAACTAAGTGCCGCCGCATTTTCATTGAGGAAGAAAAAGAGCATAATACCCATAATCCACGGCATCAACTTCATTCCTGGCATACTCTGACCCGAAGCACGCTGCGTCATATTCATATAGAATATCTGCACCACCGTCATGATCAAGCAGAATAAGCTCAAGTGATCCCCAATCAAAGGCACATTAAAGCCCCAGCTCAGCACATCATCGTAGGTCGAGAGGTCATTAGCCCAAAGGAAGCTCTGCCCCCTCAAGTTGATACTCGTAGGGAAGTACTGGTACATCGCCATCAAGATAGGCATCTGTAGAAGCATCGGCAAGCAACCGCCCATACTGCTCACCCCCACCTTTCGGTAGAGTGCCATCGTCTCCTGCTGTCGCTTCATCATATTCTCCTCACCAGGGTACTTCTCATTGATCGCATCCACCTGCGGACGTAGCACCCTCATCTTGGCTTGCGATTGGTAGCTCTTGTAGGTAAAGGGAAGCACCAATAGCTTAATAAAGATAGTGAGTAATAAGATGATAAGACCATAGCTACTGATAAACTTCTCTAGGAAGTTAAAGACCGGCTGAATAATCCAGATATTGATGAATCTAAACCATCCACCCATCTCCACCACCTTAGAGAGGTGCGTCTCACCACCCAACGTCTCATCTAGCCCCTTTAGCAGGTTGTAGTCATTAGGTCCCACATAGATCTTCATCGAAATACCCTCATTTCCTACTGGGATCACATACTTCGCCTCCATCTGCTTTAGGATACCACTGCCTCCCTTCGCATCCTTTACATCGCTAATGAGCTCCACCGACTCCAGACCATTCGGACTGTAGAAGATCGTGGAGAAAAACATATCTCTAAAGGCGACCCACTTAGCACGTCCACTGATATTTTCCTCCACACTCTTAGAGGTGCTCAGCTTCTCCACACTGCCCGATGCCGTCTCGTACGAGATACCAGAGTACCGCTGCTCCGTCTTTGCTGCCTTTTCATTTTGGTAAATAGGCATCTTCATCATCGCATCAAGGTAAGGGGCATTCGGAGCCACCACTTGGTCAAAACCGTTGCTCTCAATCTGCACATCAAGGAGATAGTTCGGCTCAAGGGTATAGATAAAGCTCAGCGTTGCCCCACCCTCACTATGGAGCGTCATGCGCAATCGGTTCGGTCCAATCTGCTCAGGCTCAAAATAGAGATCCTTGGTACTCACCACCCGATTGGTACGGGTAATAAAACTAAAACCAAATGACGCCTCCTCGGGACGAATCAACCGAATAGGCTGCTTCAGAAAATCGGTGTAGGTCTTCAGCTCACTACCCACCAAAAAACCGCCCTTCGTGCTAAAATGATAAGCAACACTATCATTTTCCAGCACAAAAGTCCGCTCCTCGCCAGTGGTAGCAGTAGCTAGCTCACCATAGCTCATCTTCGCCTTGGCGAGTAAGAGAGAATCCTTCTCCTCTTCTGTAAGCCCAGCCACCTCTAGCTCATTACTCTCCACAGGCTTGGCAATAAGAGCCTCTGCCGCCTCCATCTCTGCCTGATGCACGGCAGCAATGGAGTCATTGTATCTACGCTGTGCCTCTATTTCCGCCTGTGATGGCCGACCCAAATAGGAGAAAACCACCAAGACCAATCCCATCAGCACAATCGCTGCAATCGTATTTTTATCCATCAATAAAACTTATTTACTTCTATTCTCGGCATGCTTAATCGCTGCTCTCATAAACGACATAAATAGTGGGTGCGGATTGAGTAGCGTACTAGAGTACTCAGGGTGAAATTGCACCCCGATAAACCAATCTAGGTCGGGACGCTCCACCACTTCTACCAGCCCAGTGTCACTATTCTTTCCCGATAGCACATAGCCTGCCTGCTCAAATGGCTCCTCATACTTATTATTGAATTCATAGCGGTGTCTATGGCGCTCACTGATCTCCTGCTTACCATACGCTTCAGCCACCTTACTACCCTTCTTCAGATGGCACTCATACGCCCCCAGACGCATCGTACCCCCAAGGTTCACCACCGACTTCTGCTCATCCATTAGGTCAATCACAGGGTGGGCAGTATTGGGCTCCATCTCCGCCGAATTGGCATCCTCCAATCCCAGCACATTCCGAGCCCCCTCCACCACCATCATTTGCATTCCTAGGCAGATGCCAAAGGTAGGCATATTGTGCTCCCTACAATAGCGGATGGCTACCAGCTTGCCCTCCGTACCTCTCGCTCCAAAGCCAGGGGCAATAATTACTCCATCCACCTTAGAGAGCTGCTCCGCCACAGTTTCCTCCGTCAGCGTTTCCGACTGCACATGCACTAGGTTTAGCTTCCGACCATTGTAGATAGCCGATTGCTGAAGCGATTCATCGATCGACTTATAGGCATCCTGTAGCTCCACATACTTACCTACTAGAGCAATATTGATGTGCTCCTTCGCTTTATTCATCAGGTCAATAAAGGCACGCCACTCCTTCATCTCAGGCTTAGGCCCCACTTCCATGCCAAACTTCCGAAGCAATACCTCATCAGCGCCCTGCTCCTGCATCACCAGAGGCACTTCGTAGATCGAAGGCACATCGTAGCTCTGTACCACCGCACGCTTAGGCACATTACAGAAGAGCGCCACCTTATTCAGAATGCCCTCATCCAACTTCATCTCCGTCCGGAGCACCAGCATATCGGGCTGAATACCCTCCTCCTGTAGCTGTTTTACCGAGTGCTGAGTTGGTTTGGTCTTCACCTCGCCCGCCGCCTTGATATAGGGTACGTAGGTGAGGTGCACCACCATACACTTATCCTCCAGCTCCCACTTCAGCTGTCGCACACTCTCCAGGAAAGGCAAGCTCTCGATATCTCCCACCGTACCACCTATCTCAGTGATCACAAAGTCATACTTCCCGGTCAGACCGAGTCGCTTCACATTACGCTTAATCTCATCGGTGATATGAGGGACCACCTGCACCGTCTTCCCTAGAAAGTCACCCCGACGCTCCCGCTGAATCACATTCTGATAGATTCTACCCGAAGTGACATTATTATCCCGAGAAGTACGAATATCTAGGAAGCGCTCGTAATGCCCAAGGTCAAGGTCAGCCTCATGACCATCCTCAGCCACATAGCACTCACCATGCTCGTAGGGGTTGAGCGTGCCAGGGTCCACATTGATATAGGGGTCGAACTTCTGGATCGTTACACTATAACCACGGCTCTGCAAGAGCTTCCCAAGCGAAGCCGCCACAATACCCTTCCCAAGCGAAGAGACCACACCACCTGTCACAAATATATACCTCGCATCACGCTTCATCATCTCACTAGAGACCTCCTATCTCTCTATTACTTTTGGTAAAAACAAAAAAAGGGGAAGCAGGAGGAGCTGATGCCCCCTACTCCATCAGGTGCAAAGGTAATGAAAAAATAGCGAACCTCTGAAAGATAACACAACACGATGCAGGGGTAGTGCACCCCCACACGGAGTGATGGAGGTGGTGAAAAGGCTCTTACACCCACTAAGACAATGTTGTGCCAACATCGGTCATTTCAAAACGCCAAAGACTTATCTACAATTTTAACCCCTTGAGGCGTGTAGTATTTCCACAAGCCCACCTCCTCTCCTTCAGCTTCTACATCATCTCCATATATCCACCATCCTTCGGAAGTCGGTTGGCCATCGGTATCATAATTCAGAATATAGCACTGCCATGTAGCCTCTGGATCATAGAATCCAGCAGCTCGTGCCTCTTTCAAAAAGTGAGTATTCCTGGAGATCTCGGTTTGGGAAGTAGCCACCATACCATTAGCATAAAAAAATAGCCATTGATTCGCCTGCCTATCATTATGGTAATATCCTGAAGCTTGAAGATAATATTTATCTTGATCTACCTTTCTGTATACTTGAGCAAAGCCGTTTTTAACTCCACCAGCATAGATACAGAGTGACACCATATCATCCGAAACTTCACACCAATACCCATCTTTTTTACCCAAAGAGTCTGTTTGATTAATATGCTTCAAATTGATATTCAAAGGGACTATGGGCAAGCTTATTGATTGCCCCCAAATATTGGAGCAAACAATAAGTGATAATATTAACATAAATAGCCTCATACGCAATTATTTAGGTCTATATATTGGAGACATAAGAATACTCAAAGGTACGATAATTTTCCTTGATAGCCAGCAGTTACAACGAAAGTAGGCCGATGACCAATGCCTCTGTAAGTACAACTAGAATCTTGGTTACAACACTAACAGCTCTTAAGCTTCTAAACCCACATAAAGATGATAAACGCAATAGGATAAACTCCAATAAAAAGCATACAATCAACCCGAGTAAAAATGTCATCGCAATTCTCATGACTATAAAGGAGGGCTCACTCATCGCCATCAACAAATCCTCTTTTGTACCAAGCCAAAAGTTAAACACCCGAATCATTAAGAGAAAAGTCGCAACAAAAGAAAGGATTGAAGGAAGCCTATTGAAGGCTTTATTTTGCTTTTCCATATATCTTCTTTAGCCTCAAGCAAACTCTCTATTTTAAGTACACTTCCTCAAAGTTATATCCCTTTGGGGCTCGTCCTAGCTTAAAGAGATCATATTGAAGCTGATAGGGAAAGCTTCCTCTTATATACTTTTTATTGAACAGACATTGTGTATCCACACTGCTATACAAGACAACTCCTTCTTTAAGGTATAATTTTATACCTTCCCCATCAAGCATATGCCAAAAACACTCAACATCTTTATCAAGTGATCTATCGAAATAATCTACACTATCAGAGTGGAAAGTAAACTTTTCAGCTGGTATTGATGGATACTTTTTGGCATGATAGGGCTTAATCATATATGCTTGTATTGAATTCCCATGATGAAACCAGAGCAAGTTGTAATTATTAAATGCTATCGAATAGACATAGATAGAATCGTTACTCAAAAGAAGCTGATCAACCAATCTACTAGTCCTCTTTTGTAAACATAATTGAGGACTGCAACTCAGACACAACAAAGCCGTCAATAAGCCGAGCACCACGCTTATATAACTACTTTTCATTATTCTATTTCTCTACCATTCAAAGGGAACTACTCTTTGAAATTCTTGAAAAATGTCGATATGCTCCGGCTTCTCTGCTCCTACAATTTCCCCATCATAATTGATGAAGTAACTTATCTTGTAATCCAACGACAAATCACTATCCGACTCCACCTCATCAATCCTACTCTTATAGGAGTATTTAGTCTCCAACACCTTTATCTTTTCAGCTCCAAACTCATATATTATTGTTGCCTGTCCTGCCTCCCCGTAAATGGATATAATGCTCTTTGATATTTTACCATTGACATAAGTTACTTTAGCCTCTGCTCCTTCACTACTTATCCCTTCGATATTATATGTAATTGTCGTTTCATTGGTTGCTCTATTCACCTGGAAGACAGGTATAATATCTTCAGGTTGAATCTGAATATAGTCATATTCTGGAGGATTTCTTGAAATAAAACTCAATGAACTATCCAATCTATAGATTTCCTGTATAATATCTTCTCCCGGATAATCTTCTATCTTAGGGATCTTACGATAGACTTCAATCGAATCCCCTTTTAGCTTGTAAAAGATTGTAGGCAGATCACAGCAAACTGTGCTGTATACATGGATCTTGTATGCTATTCGATTTTCAGATGGGATGTAAGAAGCTATATAGTAATCTCGTGAGTAACCATCTGTTATTGCATACATTAATAGCCAATAGCTACTCGCTTCGACTTTGCAAACAGGATAATATCGTAACCTATATCTACTGTTCGGATTAAAGTAATCATTTCTAGTATTGCACAAGTAATCCAAAACAATATTTTCCGGAATTGACGATCCCAGTGGCTGACCAGAACAAATTACAGAGTCAGGCAATACTTCCTTCTTATCCCAATAGTCAAGTATTTTATCTTGACCAAACACTAGTGTTGCGCTCGAAACAAGCACAAGCACTAATAAACAGATCACTCTCTCTTTCATTCTCTTTTTCCCGTCTAATTTCAGTGTGGATTCAAATTACTAGTGCAATTTACTTATATTTTTCCAGTTATATAGTTATTGTTTTTTACACTGGTGTTTTTTTAGGGCCTTGGATTAATATTCTGCACATAATTTAGAGCTTGTTTATTGGTTGCATCATTAAAAATCTCCACTAGATATGGGCCATTTTCCGAACTTTTATAACCAACTGATATCCAACACTCTATATTATCGTCTGCCAAGATGCAACAAAGCAATCGGTTAGTTGCATCTCAGCAAATGCTTAGTTGCATCTCGGCAATTGCTTAGTTGCATCTCGGCAAATGGCTTGCAGTAGCGGGTCTATTTACCCCTTTCTTTTACCCACATAATGGGGCTCTTACAGAGGGTTGGTGATAGCTGATTCTGCCTCGTAGTTTTGACGCTGATGGTATATTTACCGAAAATGAGGTTCATTCTTGCATCATATCAAATAAATAATGTAGATTTGCATTTACAAAACACATTATATTTAAATCTCAAATAGTGTGACTAGAGACTTTTGTGAACTAACTAACATCATTAAGACAACTCTACTATGAGCAAAACAACCAATGTGAGCACCATCAACGATGTGGTGATTCGCTTTGCTGGAGACTCGGGGGATGGGATGCAGCTATCGGGCTCTATCTTCTCGGATGTTGCAGCAATTCTGGGAAATCAGATCTCTACTTTCCCCAATTACCCTGCGGAGATCAGGGCACCCCACGGGAGCTTGGCTGGGGTCTCGAGCTTTCAGGTAAGGATTGGCACCGAGGGGGTCTATACCCCTGGCGACTATTCCGATGTGCTGGTAGCGATGAACCCTTCTGCCCTCAAGGTGAATGTAAAGGCGATTAAAAACAATGCGACGATTATCTACGATAGTAGCGCCTTTGATGCCAGTGGGCTGAAGAAGGGGGAGTACACGTCGGAGGATCCATTCTTGGAGCTTGGGCTAACGAATAATACCATTATCCCCGTGGCAATCACGGAGATGACCCGAGAGAGCCTAAAGGAATTTGATATGGATCTGAAGTCGGTAGATCGATGCCGAAATATGCTAGCACTGGGCGTGGTGCTTTGGCTATATAATAAGGACATCTCTCCGGCAGAGGAACTGCTAAAGAAAAAGTTTGGCAAGAAGCCAACTATCCTACAAGCTAATATCAAGGTGCTGACCGATGGCTACAATTATGGGCACAACACCCATGCTTCGGCCACCACTTATCATATCGAGGGGCGAGATCAACGACCTGGGCACTATACAGAGATTACGGGAAATGAGGCGACTGCCCTTGGTTTGGTGGCGGCTGCTGAGAAGTCGGGCCGACAGCTATTCCTCGGGAGCTACCCCATTACCCCTGCGACCGACATTCTGCACAACTTGGCAAAGTTCAAAGCACTCGGTGTGAAGACGGTGCAGGCAGAGGATGAGATTGCTGGCATCACTACTGCTATCGGGGCTTCGTATGCCGGTGCCCTTGGGGTGACTAGTACCTCGGGACCTGGACTAGCCCTGAAGAGTGAGGCACTAGGGTATGCAGTGATTACGGAGCTACCATTGCTACTGATAGATGTGATGCGAGGTGGCCCTTCTACTGGTTTGCCTACCAAGAGTGAGCAGACTGACTTGATGCAGGCTCTCTATGGACGTAATGGTGAGAGTCCGCTGGTGGTAATGGCAGCGACCACGCCAACCGACTGCTTTGATACCGCCTTTGAAGCGGCTCAGATAGCCCTTGAGCATATGACACCTGTGATCCTCCTCACCGATGCCTACCTAGGTAATGGTGCTTCGGCTTGGCGGATTCCCGATCTGAGCACTTATCCTGAGATCAAGCCTCCATACGTAGAGAGCAACTACCAGGGGGAGAAGCCTTGGAAACCTTATTTCCGTGACCCTGAGAGCTATGTCCGCTATTGGGCGATCCCTGGTGTGGAGGGCTTTACCCACCGCGTGGGAGGCCTGGAGAAGGATAGTGAGACGGGTGTGATTAGCACCGACCCACGCAACCACGCACGTATGGTAGGGTACCGTAAGGAAAAGATTGCACGCATTGCCCATCGCCTTCCTCAGCAAGAGATCATAGGTGATGAGGATGCTGAGCTACTAGTGATAGGCTGGGGAAGCACTTATGGACATATCCTTTCGGCAGTAGAGGAGATTCGTGCTGCTGGACGGAAGATTGCAATGACGCACTTCAAGTACATCAACCCACTACCTAGCAACACTGCTGAGCTGATAAAGCGCTTTGAAAAGGTGGTGGTAGTGGAGCAAAACTTGGGTCAGTTTGCCGCTTACCTCAGTGGTCAGATAGGTGGGCTAGACCTCTATAAGTTTAATAAGGTGGAGGGTCAGCCACTCAAGGTACGAGAGATTGCCGACTATCTACTGCATATACTGGATGGTGAAAATGTAAAGCAAGGAGGGCTATAAAGATATGAAACTAAATCAAGTAATAGGGCCACAGCCCTCAGGACTCACGTATACAGGTAAGGACTTCCACAGTGGTGGGCAGGTGAAGTGGTGCCCAGGGTGTGGTGACCACGCTGTATTGAATTCGCTACATAAGGCAATGGCAAAAATAGGCATTGCCCCACACAATACAGTGGTGGTGAGTGGCATCGGTTGCTCTTCTCGCCTACCCTACTATATGGGTACTTATGGAATGCATACCATCCACGGTCGTGGAGCTGCCGTGGCTACTGGAGTGAAGGTGGCGAATCCCGACCTTTGCGTTTGGCTTACCTCGGGGGATGGCGATAGCATGGCGATTGGGGGCAACCACTTTATCCATATGATTCGGCGTAATGTGGATATCAATATGGTGCTCTTTAATAATAAGATTTATGGGCTCACCAAGGGGCAGTATTCGCCTACTAGCGACCGTGGCTTTGTCTCGAAGTCGTCTCCTTTTGGCACTGTGGAGGATCCTTTTATCCCTGGAGAATTGGTCTTTGGGGCAAGAGGGACCTTCTTTGCCCGTACCATTGATGTGGACATGGGTCTTTCAGAGGAGATCATGATAGAGGCGGCTAAGCACCGAGGCACTAGTGTGGTGGAGAGCTTGGTGAACTGTATGATTTTCAATAATGGCACCCATTTAATGTACACCGACCGTACTATTCGTGCCGATGTGACGATTACGCTCCGCCATGGAGAGCCTATGATCTATGGCAAGGAAAAGAATAAGGGGCTAGTGCTGGACGGTCTGCAACTGAAGAGTGTGACGATTGGTGAAAATGGGGTGACGGAGAAGGATATCCTGGTGCACGATGCCACCACAGAGAGCCCCGTACTCCACTCAATGCTAGCAATGATGCACACGACACCTGGAATGCCACTAGCACTCGGTGTGATCCGCAATGTGGAGGCACCCACCTACGACCGTGAGGTGACTCGCCAAATCATTGAGGAGCAGGAGAAGAAGCCCGAGCTGACGCTCCAAAGCTACCTCAATAGCCTTTCGAGCTGGGAGGTGAAGTAAACCTCCTGATGAAGGGGGTGCCTTATCGGGGGTGCCTATCTCGGACGAGTCGGACAGGTCGGACAAGTCGGACGCCGCGATAAAGGTTGGACGCCGTGATAGAGCACCCGACCTATAAAAGGCACTCGCCCCAAAAAGGACCTCGGCAGAGGTCCGACGGATCCTAGCCCCCGAGTCGGAGGGGGCAAAGCCCCCGAACGACCGGGGGATTAACGGTCATCCACTGCCCATCCCACGACCCCTTGCGGGTCGGACAACCTATTCTCGGATTAATATTTATGTCCTAGATCTTTTTGTCCGACCCACAAGGGGTCGATATTGTATGCTATACATTTATCCCCCGGTCGTTCGGGCTACGCCCTCCGACACGGGGGCTACGACAAATCGGACCTCTGCGAGGTCCTTACCCAATCTCGGATGAACCCTCCCTTTTTAGTGCTCTATTTTTCGGGAAGTCTCGTGGAAAATGAGTACATTTGTGTGCAGGAGAAGAGGGGGAAGGAATTCATTTACTAAGCAATCGACAGAGACTATGGCAGACCTACACTTATCGGACAAGGACCTAAAGCAATTGCAGGAGAAGGGCATCTCACAGACTCAACTTGAAGGGCAGCTACGGCGATTTGCCCAAGGATTTCCCTACCTACATTTGGTAAAAGCGGCCTCGGAGGAGGAGGGCATCGTGACACTAGAGGGCGATGCACTAGATTCAGCACTCAAGGAGTGGGAGCGGACGCTATCCTCCCCCACCTCGGTAGTGAGCCGATTTGTGCCGGCTAGTGGTGCTGCCTCGCGAATGTTTAAGGCGCTCTTTGCCTATCTACACACGGAGGAGATGAACGATGATACCCGTGAGGTGCTAGACCACATCACCGACTTTGCCTTTTTTGATAGTCTCAATCGTGCTTGTATGCTGGGTGAGGGTGGCAAGGGATGTCTGAAGCTGATCCAATCGGGCAAAGAGCATACGGTGATTGAATACCTTTTGACGGAAAAGGGGCTTAACTACGGGCATTTACCTAAGGCGTTGCTTCAATTTCATCGCTACCCCGAGGGAAGCCGCACAGCTATGGAGGAGCAGCTGGGGGAGAGTGCTAAATACGCACGCAATGCCGATGGTACGGTAAAGATACACTTCACCCTAAGCCCTGAGCATATTGAGCCTTTTCAGACACTCCTCAAGCGGAAAAGGGGTGAGATAGAGGAGCGCTACTCCTCTGTACTGGAGGTGACCTACTCTATTCAGAGAAGCGATACGGATACCATTGCTGTGGATATGGATAACCAGCCGATGAGGACTAAGGAGGGGGCTTTGCTTTTCCGTCCAGGAGGGCATGGGGCTCTGATCCATAACCTTAACGAAATCGATTCGGACATTATCTTTATTAAGAATATTGATAATGTAATCCCTCAGCCCTACTGGTGTGACACGCTGATCTACAAAAAGGCAATTGGAGGCTATCTAGTACAGCTCCGCAATAAGGTCTACAAGTATATGGCGCAATTAGGGGAGGATAAAAAGGTGAGTAATAATCTTATCAGCGAGATCAAAACCTTTGTGGAGGAGAACTTCTGCATCGAGACCTCGGCACTTGATGAGCTATCCCTGGAGGAGCAGGCCAACTTCCTAAGGAGGATCCTCAATCGACCTATCCGCGTTTGTGGCATGGTGCGAAATACGGGTGAGCCAGGGGGTGGCCCTTACATTGTTAAGAATGAAAATGGCACTACAGGTCTGCAGATCTTGGAAAGCACTCAGATCAATATGAATGACCCTGTGGATAAGGAGCTATTTGAGACAAGTACTTACTTCAATCCTGTGGATCTAGTGCTTTGCGTGAAGGATTACCGGGGCAATAAGTTTGATCTCCTTTCGTTTGTGGATGAGGAGACTGGATTTATCAGCCACAAGAGCCAAGAAGGGCAAGAGCTAAAGGCTCTTGAGCTTCCCGGCTTGTGGAATGGGGCGATGAGCAATTGGCTCACGGCGTTTGTGGCGGTACCTGGAACCACTTTCAACCCAGTGAAGAAGGTGAATGACCTACTCCGCCCAAGCCACCAACTATCATAAGAAAGAGATAATAATCAATAGATATTAAACAATATGAAAGAAAATATCAAGGAGCGACTGAAAGCACTGAGAAGTGCGATGAAAAGGGAGCAGATAGATGCATATATTGTACCTAGCTCAGATCATCATCTAAGCGAATACACACCCACTTGCTGGAAACATAGGGAGTGGATTACGGGATTTAATGGCTCGGCAGGTACCGCAGTGGTAGCAATGGATGAGGCTGGTCTTTGGACCGACTCACGCTACTTCCTTCAGGCAACTCAGCAATTGGAGGGGACAACCATTGACCTACGCAAGGAGGGACTTCCAGAGACGCCCTCTATCGCCGACTACCTTCGCACGAAGAAGGGGGTGAAGCGGGTTGGATTCTTTGAGAAGTCGATGAGTACAGCAGAGGCACTTCGCTACAAGAAGGTGCTGGATATCGCTGGTATTGAGATGGTGACGGAGAAGGATCTGATCTCGGAGGTCTACACAGATGCCCCTGAGATTCCACGCAATCCTTTCTTTATCATGCCTACGAAGTATGCGGGTCTCACTACGAAGGAAAAGGTGGCTAATGTTCGTGCTGCACTAGAGGCAAAGGGGGCTAATGCCATCATCATTAATATGCTTTGCGAGCTGGCTTGGCTATTTAATATCCGAAGTAATGATGTAGCCTTTAACCCTGTAGGCATCGGATATGGTCTACTGACTAAGGATCAAGTAACGCTATATGCTTTCCCCGAAAAGTTGCCAGACGAGGTACGCCAGCATCTTAAGGAGAATGGCGTGAACATCAAACCATACGAAGCAGTTTATGCCGATGTGGCAGCACTTCCTAAGAAGACGGTGCTCTCTTTTGACCCAGCTCGAAACAACTACGCTTTCTACAGAGCGATCCCTGAGGGCGTAACCGTAATTGAGCAATTGAGCCCTATCACGCTACTTAAGGCGGTGAAGAATGAAACAGAGCACCAAGGCTATGTGAATGTGATGAAGCGTGATGGTGCTGCCCTCACCCGCTTCTTCATTTGGCTTGAAAAGACACTAGAGAGTGGCGAAACACCTACAGAGTATGAGGTGGGTGTCCAATTAGCAAAGTTCCGTGCGATGGATGAGCAGTATGTCAATGATAGCTTTGCCCCTATCGCTGGTTATCGTGACCACGGGGCTATTGTCCACTACAGTGCTACTCCAGAGAGTTCGCACAAGCTGCAGCACAATGGGATGTTCTTGCTGGACTCTGGTGGTCAATATTACGACGGTACCACAGATATTACCCGTACCATTTCGCTGGATGGCAAGCCTACAGCAGAAGAAAAGGCCGACTATACGCGTGTACTGAAGGGACATATTCAGTTGGCAACAGCTATCTTCCCTGAGGGGACGCGAGGCTCGCAGTTGGATATCCTTGCACGCAAAGCCCTTTGGGATAATAGTCAGAACTATGGACACGGTACTGGGCACGGTGTGGGCTACTTCCTCAATGTTCACGAGGGACCACAAAACATCCGAATGGACGAGAATCCTACCGTGCTTCAGCCAGGTATGGTCACCTCCAATGAGCCAGGTATCTACATCACAGGTAAGTATGGTATTCGTATTGAAAACCTCATCTATACCAAGCCATATTCTGAGGGAGACTTTGGCAAGTTCTTCTGCTTCGAGACACTCACCCTCTGCTATCTAGATAATAGCTTGGTAGACCTTCCACAGCTTACCGATAAGGAGCTGGAGTGGTACAATAACTATCAAGAGCGAGTATACCGAGAGGTATCACCACTTCTTAATAGCGAAGAGGCTGCTTGGCTCAAAGCCAAAACAGCACCCTTGAGTAGGTAATTTTTTAGACTAATAGTAGGAGGTACTTCCAGAGTACCTCCTACTATTTTTTCATTTTTATATGGCAATAATTCAAGAGGTGAGGGGTTTTACACCCAAGATCGCTCACAATGTTTTTCTCGCTACCAATGCTACCGTGGTGGGAGATGTAGAGATAGGCGAAGGGAGCAGTATATGGTTTGGTGCTGTGGTGCGTGGCGATGTCAATAGCATTCGCATAGGCAAAAACGTGAATGTACAGGATGGAGCTGTCATCCACACCCTATATCAAAAGTCGGTCTCAATACTAGAGGACAATGTCTCTGTCGGACACAACGCTATCATTCACGGTGCTAAGATCGAAGAGGGAGCCCTAGTAGGAATGGGAGCTATTGTGATGGATCATGCCGTGGTAGGGAGAGGAGCAATTGTAGCTGGTGGAGCTGTAGTCCTCTCCAATACGGTAATAGAACCTGGTGCACTTTACGCCGGCGTCCCTGCTAAGTTTGTGAAGATGCTAGACCCTGAGCAACAGCAAACCATCAATAAGCGTATCTCCGATAACTACCAAATGTACGCCTCCTGGTACCCTCCACAAGAGTAACAGGAGGCTTTAGGCTTGGTTATCTGCCGAAAAAAGGGTAACTTGCTGAAGATTTTCAAACCAATAATACAAAAGACTGTAACAACATGAAGAAAACTCTATGCAAGGTGGCTATGGCACTAGCTATCGCCACTCTAGGAGCGGGAGTCTCAGCAGAGGCTTGTACCGACCTAATTGTAGGACCCAAGGCATCTACAGACGGGAGCGTCTTTATTAGCTACGCTGCAGATAGCCACACATTATATGGCGAGCTATACCATTGGCCTGCCGCCACTTGGACCACGGGAAGCATCCTTAAGGTAACTGAGTGGGATTCAGGTATTCCAACAGGTGAGATTGCACAGTATGTAGGGCGCACCTACAACGTGATTGGCAATATGAATGAAAAGCAAGTAGCCATCACAGAGAGTACCTGGGGCGGTTGCGACAAGTGCCAAGGCACAGAGGGTCTGATGGACTATGGAAGCCTTATTTATATCGCACTTCAAAGGTCGGCAACAGCTCGCGAAGCTATTGACGTCATCACAGGTCTAGTAGATCAATATGGCTATAGAAGTAGTGGTGAAAGCTTTACCATTGCCGATAAAAACGAAGTATGGGTAATGGAGATGATCGGTAAGGGCAAAGGCGAGAAGGGTGCCGTTTGGGTAGCTATTCGCATCCCCGACGATGCTATCTCAGCTCACGCCAACCAAGCACGTATCCAGCAGATTCCTTTTAATGACAAGGAGAACTGCCTCTACAGTCCCGACGTTGTAGAGTTTGCTCGCAAAAAGGGCCTCTACAAGGGAAGTGACAAGGACTTTAGCTTCCAAAAAGCCTACAACCCCTACGACTTTGGTGGTCTACGTGGCTGTGAGGCAAGAGTTTGGTCTTTCTTCAATCGCTTTGCCGATGGCATGGATAAATACCTACCTCTAGTTATGGGATACGAGCCAGATGCAGAGCCAATGCCACTTTATGTAAAGCCTAATCGCAAGCTCTCACTTGCCGACGTGCAGAATATGATGCGAGACCACTACGAGGATACCCCAATGGATATGACCAAGGATCGTGGTGCAGGTGCTTATAAAGTTCCCTACCGCTGGAGACCTATGGGCTTTGAGGTAGATGGCCAAGAGTATGTCAATGAACGTGCTATCGCAACACAGCAAACTGGTTTTGTACTAGTGGCTCAGATGCGTAAAGACCTACCCGATTATGTTGGAGGTATCCTATGGTTTGGTGTGGATGACGCAGATATGACCCTCTTCAAGCCTATGTACGCCTCTATGACCCGTGTACCTCATAGTTTTGCACCAGGCAATGGATCTATGACTAAGTTCTCTTGGACCTCAGCCTTTTGGATGCACAACTGGGTAGCCAATATGGCCTATGGCAAGTACAGCTATATGATTAAGGATATCCGCAAGAAGCAGCAAGAGATTGAGGGGCAATGGCAAAGCATACAGCCAGCCATCGAAGCAAGAGCGATGGAGATTGCTAAGAGCCAAGGCGAAGCAGCTGCAGTAGAGTTCCTTACCAACTACTCCTGCCAGATTGCCGACCAATCGACAGCTGAGTGGAAGCAACTCGGAGAGTACCTACTAGTGAAGTACATTGATGGCAATGTTAAGCTAGAGAAAGATGGTCAATTCGTAGAGGAGCACGGACTCGTAGCCTTCCCAGAGCAACCAGGCTATAGCGAAGACTTCTACCGTCACGTAGCAGAGGGCGACAATGTAGAGCACCTCAAGGTACCAGCTAAGAAGTAATCAACTTACACTTTATCTATACTAGAGTGATGAGCTGAAAAGTCAGTTCATCACTCTATTTTTATATCCACGGAAACCATTGTAACAATCAAGAATCACAGAAGGACCTCGGCAGAGGTCCTTGTTAAATAGGCACAGGTCAAGGCACGTAGTGCCGAAGACCTGTGTATATAAGTATGCACATGTACGTTACGACCCTGGTCGAGGGGTCGGACGACCTTATCCTGGTCTGACCCCTCAGCCGGGGTCATGAAGTTGCGGAAATACCCTTGTACACAGGTCGTTCGGGGCAAGCCCCTCCGACCTGTACCTATTTAAGAGGGACCTCTGCCGAGATCCTTCCAATCCATGAGAAGCCTTGACAGATATAAGCATTTTATCCTTCATACGACAGCCTCATCTAATACGGAATTCCGACGCTCAATAACAGGGAAAAAGTATATGGTATCGGTACAATTCCATAGGGAGTGTCAACTAATTTAGGAATAAACGATTGTCGGTGTCTACAAAAATAGGAATACGACGCTAGGCCGCGCCAATATTCCGCATGCGTGCGGAATGCGTTCCGCATGGCTACGGAATGGATTCCGCACGCATACGGAATGAAGCTTTGATGCATCGGACTAAATATCGAAACGCATAACCACTTCATCAAAGACGTCATCAGGATTGATACCCATCTCGACAAAGATTGCTGAGATACGTTCTGCCTCCCAAGGACGCAAAGGCATTTCGCCTTTACGCAGCTGATAGAAGCGTGTTTTTTGCATGCCGAGCTCTTGCATACAGCGTCGGTTAAAAGTAGTTAGCAGTTTGGTGGGGACTTGACCAGCACCCTTCATAAAGCCTACATAATGAGGGATCAATCGATCCTCCACATACGCTTGGCAGTTAGCACCCACATCGGGTTTATTAGGGTGGTAGCAGAGGACAGGCATATTACTAGGTGGCACCTCCTGCCCTTTGAGAAAGTGCAAGCAACTCTCCTTCTTGGAGCAATGATTGGCAAAACAAAGTTCAAAACTATCTGGAAGTGTCTGCGACATAGAATCTATAGGCATAATAAAAGAAATTAGGTAATGATACATTCATCTAATTGTACTACAAACTTACCAAATTGAGGAGACGATATCAAATTTATGATTTATTAAATAGCCATATTGTGGCGATATGATATCTTTGCCGCTGATTTATTTTCAACAACAGAAAGAAAGATTGAATGAATATGGAAAAGAAGATTTTATGGTCCCTAGTAGCAGCATTGGCTGCGGTGTTGATGGTAAGTTGTGGTAATGGTGATAACCTTCCGAAGGAAGGCTCTGTCAATGACTACGAATACATCTTTACGGTGACAGCAGAAAAAGGTGAGATGCATATATTCTACACCTTTGACACTGACGCCAAGGAAATCTTGTGGAGTGAAGAGCACCGCCCAATAGCGAATAAAGAAAAGACATTCACCAACATCAAAGAGGGTGAGACTAAGACCTACACCTTTAGAATCAAAGAGGCAAAGCGGGTATCGGTCAAAGGAGAGGTCGTTGCACCCAATTCAATGGGGACCAAAGGCTCCTACCAATTTGAGGAACGACTTAATGGCAAAAAGGCTAGAGATAAAAAGGAAGCCATTGAGCTTGAGCACAATGGAGTAACTCAAAGCTTTGAGTTCACCAGTTCCTCCCTCTAATTCTCTATAAAAGTAAGCGACCGTGGATGGATACCGACTTGGTACCTTTTCCACGGTCGCCTTATATTATGCGTCTACCGACTAATCTAGCAGTGCACGGAGAGAAGTGGGGAGATAAAACTGATTGGTTTTATCGACATAAACCACTGGCATTGGTAGCTCGTGTAGCTCTTTATTGAGATAGAGCTGGTTGGTAAAACTCTTAATCTGAAGCGTCTTACGTCCCTTCTTTACAGTCAGCACCTTATTCTGTGGCTCTTCACCACTTATGGTTACCTTGAGACCACTGAAGACTTCACTGTGTGGGGCGAAGTATTGATGGGTCAGCTCAAGCATGGTTGGCTCTAAGCCCAGTGAGCGACGTAAGTAATCATGAAGCTCCATATTATTATGGACACCCATGAGTCTCTGTTCCTCAGTTGGCGCATAACTAGCTAGGAATACATCCTCAGCGGTATGGCCGTGAGTGGTAAATGCGAGGTACATCCTGTTGCGGTAGATAGATGCGATGAAGTCGGATAGTCCGGCAGTATAGAGTGCACCTTCGCCTGAAATGTTGAGAGCCTTTAATTGCTGCTTAATGGCTGCACGCTCGGCATCGGGCGCTAGCTCCAGCTGACGAAGCAACTTAAGTGCCACTAACTCCTCCTCTGTAGGTGTAAAGGTAGTCACCTCTTCAAAGATCTTTGCCAACTGGCTCTCCTCGGCCGCCTTGATCATTTCGGCCAGTCCGACGGAGCTCTTTTTTATCTTGATGAGTGGTCCGAAGAGGGTCTCCTTAGAGGCACCTGCATAATTGCGAAGGTCGCCTCTACCGAGGCTCAGTCCACTATTACCGTGGTCTGCGGTAACAACTACAATGGTATTTCCATCAGCTTTGGCGAAGTCGAGTGCCACCTGCACGGCACGGTCGAAGGCGAGAAACTCTGTAGCCATCGCCACGGGGTCATTGGCATGTGCCGCCCAATCTACTTTGGAGCCCTCAACGAGCAAAAAGAAACCATTAGGATTATTGCGATCAAGCAAAGAAATCGCCGAGGAGACCATCTCGCTTAGCTTAGGGTCTCTGCCAGCCACCCCATCCATATCATACGGGATATCACGATGAGAGAATAGGCTCCACATACGATCCTTTTGGTTGGAGGTAAGTGAGGCGTGGTCATTGAGGTAGACGCCATAATCCTGGCTACGTAGATAATTGACCTGCTCTTCACTAATCAAGCCTTCCCCACCCCCAATCACTACATCGAGGTGATTGTGTACCATCTGTGGGATAATCCAATCGTAGCGCTTTCTACTATAGCTGTGTGCAGTGGCATCGGCGGGCGTAGCGTGTGGAAATTCACAAGTAACCACTACCCCAACCTTACGATTTTGTAGCACCCTAGTGGCCTCCATCAGTGAAACGAGTGGTCGGTAGCCCATGGTGCTATCTACCGGTATTAGATCTTGGGAAGTGGCATAAGGATAAGTGCCAACCATTCCTTGAATGGAAGGCATACCATTCATATAGGTAGAGGTGGTAGGGGCGGAATCACCAATAGGGGCATCGGAGCAAAAGGTGAGCACGGTACCACTCATGAAAGGGTCAAGGTGCAGTTTGGTAAGTGAATCGGCCTGTAGATTTTGATACCAGCGTGCTAGTGAGATGGTACTGAGCGATGTACCATCAGAAATCATAAAGATGACGTTTTTAACTGGTTTGGTTGGTTGCTCTGCTACCAACAACTGTGGCAAAGCGAAGAGCAAGGTAGCGAGTACACAAAGAGTTCGTTTCATTGTTAATATTTATTTATCAATTATATACTAAGGTCGTCCTGGCACAATGGAGTCAGCTCCTCGGGTAGAGGGGTAATATTCTCCGCTCCTTCCGTGCCAATGATATAACTATTCTCCAATCCTACCGCCCCCACTTCAGGGAATACAAACTTCGGCTCGAGGGCAATGGTCATACCGCTTCTGAAGGTATCTCGTGAGCGCGCGGTGAGCACCGGCACTTCATTGATCTCAATGCCAAAGCCGTGACCAACAAACTTAACCTTATTGGCGTGTCCCATAAAGTAATCGGAAAGCCCCTCCTCTTCGGCACGAGTGGCACAATGATTAAAGACTTCGGCAACTGGTGCCCCCTCCTTGGCATAGGTCTGAAACCACTTATGAAGCTCCATAGAAAGCTGGTGGGCTTTATGCACCTCCTCTGGCAGTGTCCCTAAGTAATAGGTGCGGGTGATATCGGTTTGGTACACCCCATAATTGCCCGACATATCCACCATCACCGTGGTATTGGGGGCTATCTCCTGATTGGACGCGCCCATAGGCATGGCAAAGGTGCCTTTTCCTCCCATTGTAAAGTCGTAAGGGGCTGGGTTATCGGCATTGCGACCAGATATCACATTGCCCATAAATATCTCCGACCTAGCTCCGAAGGAACGGAAAAGGCCTATGGAACCGCGACGACGCATCTGATACTCTAGCTGATGCTGGAGGTCGAGCTCGGACATACCACTCTGATAAAGCTCTGGTACCAGCCGATAGATCTCCATATGCACCTCTGCAAGGTGGCGTATGGCGGTGAGCTCTTGCTCGGTCTTGATGCTCCTTACGCTCCGCATAAGTGATGAGGCATCCACACTACTCACTCCCTCGGGAGAGAGTTTGGAGAGTCTCTGATAGTCGGTCACGGGGAGGTAGCCAAGCTCTAGGGCTGTGGTGGAAGATATAGCAAGCCCCCTACCCTTAAGTAGATCGGGAATCAACTCGGGCTTGCGCACATTAAAGATAAGCTCCTCGGGATAGCCTTCTAGCACGTAGGTGGGGCGCTCCAAAAAGAGTAGCGGTAGGGCCTCATCTTTATGAATAAAGATATACCCTTGTGCCACGCTCCCAGTGAGGTATAGGAAGTTGGGGACACTACCGAGTAGCAAGCTATCAATGGACGCTGCCTGAAGGGCTGCTTTTATGTTGTCTGTTTTGAGAATGATTTCGTCAATTGTTGTATTCATACGTTCGGGGGAAATGGATTAAATAGCAGGTAAACTCATTCCTGTAAACTTGCGATAAAGGTCGAGTGCATAGACATCGGTCATTCCACTTATATAGTCTAGGGCACTCTGTATCTTGCCGTACATGGTGCCGCGGTGCATATCGTATTGCTCGGGAATACGCTTAAACCATAAAAGGCTATAAGCATTATCGGGCTTGGTCTGTGCCTCAATCAAGGTATCTAATAGGTACTCAAAGATGCGGAAGCCGGCGAACTCGATATCTAGCACCTCCTTGGTAAAGTAGATCTTATCAAAAGCTATTTCACGGGCATGCTCGAAGGCGGTACGCTCGCGCTCTGGCAGTGCCTGAATGAGCGACCCTTCGAAGGTGCCCTTTAGGATCTCTTCTTCGTGATCCAAGAAGGCTGCGATAGTGGTGGCCACTAATCGGCCTATAGCGACCGAACGAAGGTAGGCAACTTGCTCATTGTGATCGGTAACCTTGGAGAGAATCTCATCCACATACTTATGCTGGTCGGTGGGGATAAAGGCTTGCATCAGCTCCATGCACTCTTCCCTGCTGATTAGCTTTAGTTTGTAGGCATCTTCGAGGTCCATAATCTGGTAGCAGATATCATCAGCGGCCTCTACAAGATAGACAAGGGGATGACGTGCATAGACTGGTGGCTCGCCTTTCTTGGACTTCAAGATCAAGCCTAAGTGGTCAGCGATCTTTTGATAGCTAGCTTGTTCGGTCTCAAAAAAACCGAACTTCCTCTCGGAGCTGAGCGATGTATAAGGGTACTTGACCACGGAAGCAATGGTACTATATGTGAGCACGAAGCCCCCTTTTCGACGCCCTTTGAATCCATGTGTGAGTAGCCGCAGAGCATTGGCATTGCCTTCAAAGTGGGCAAAGTCTTCCCAACGGCCACCCTCATCTAGCACTTGTTGCTTCCATCGAGTCCCTTTGCCTTCGGTAAAGTAGGCACTGATAGCCCGCTCTCCAGCGTGCCCAAAGGGAGGGTTACCCATATCATGAGCCAAACAAGCAGCCGATACAATGGCGCCGAAGTCGGCATGATCGGGGAGTAAATCGGGGTATCTTCGGCATACCTCTCGCCCTATCTGTGTGCCGAGAGAACGCCCAATACAGGAAACCTCTAGGCTATGAGTCAATCGGTTATGAACGAATACCTTCCCTGGTAGGGGGAATACCTGAGTCTTATTTTGCAACCGTCTAAAGGGTGGAGAGAAGATAAGTCGGTCGTAGTCTCTTTGGAAATCGGTTCGATTTTCCTGCTTTTGGCTGTGTGACTCAAGTCCAAATCGCCTATCGCTTATCAGCCTCTCCCATTGCATCATTTCGCTACTCATTGCTCAAGAATTATGGAGCTTATTGATTAACTCTGCCATACCTTTGCCTGCTCCCATCTTGATATGAACGAACTGGCTTGATCCGGGCACATCTTTAGGGTCAATGAGGTAGATAGGTGTACCTCTTGGCACAAACTGTACTAGCCCAGCTGCTGGGTAGACGTTGAGGCTTGTGCCAATGATTACGAAGATATCGGCGGTTTCAACCTCACGCACAGCATCCTCCATACGGGGGACTGGCTCGCCAAAATAGACAATGAAGGGGCGGAGACGATGGCCTTGGGCATCTCTATCCTCGGTAGTCATCCTTAGCCGTCCTTCTGGTAAGGGAAGCGGAGTGGAGAGGTCATTCTCACTACAGCACTTCATCAGCTCTCCATGAAGGTGAATGATGTGGCTACTCCCAGCTCGCTCGTGGAGGTCGTCGATGTTTTGGGTAATGACGGTAACGTCGTACTCCTTCTCCAGCTCGGCAAGTAGCTTATGTCCTTGATTAGGCTGAGCATTCACACACTGCTCACGACGGTCGTTGGCAAAGTCAATCACCAGCTTAGGATTTCTCCGATATCCTTCGGCCGAAGCCACCTCCTCCACTGAGTAGTGCTCCCAAAGTCCATCACTATCTCTAAACGTGGCGATGCCACTCTCCGCACTTATTCCAGCTCCAGTAAGAGCTACTAACTTCTTCTTTTTCATCTTCACCTTAAATTTACCAATCATGTGGTGTGTGACCCATCTGTATCTCAAGATTACCTCCCTTAGCCATCTGCTCAAAGGTAATATACCGCTCATTCAAGGGCTCGCCATTGAGTCGAATGCTTTGGATATAGATATTTTCACTGCTATTATCCAGCACTTTGATCTTAAAGAGGCCATCACGCACCTGAAGCTCTGCACTATCTACCATAGGACTACCAAAGTAATAACGTCCACCGCAAGGCTCCATCTGATAAAAGCCTAGTGCCGACAAAATGTACCACGCACTCATCTGCCCAGCATCTTCGTTACCCGACAGACCATCGTAATCCGCATGATACAGCTCGGTCATCACCTGTCTGAGCAAAGGAGCGGCCTTGCTCTGCTTCCCTAGCATACTATACATATAAAGTATGTGATGGCTTGGCTCATTGCCGTGGGCAAACTGGCCGATCAGACCTGAAATATCTGGAGATACGTCATCGCCCTCAATGACTGAGGGGAGGATAAAGAGACTATCCAACTTGGAGAGGAAATGCTCTTCGCTACCAAAGCACTCTACCAAGCCCTTCACATCGTGAGGAACGAGGAAGGTGTATTGCCATGCATTTCCCTCACAATAGTCATCATTGCGGTGGGTAGAGGCCAGTGGATTAAAGTCGGGGTTAAAGTTACCCTTTTGGTCCACGCCACGCATAAAGCGTGTCACTGGATCGTAGTGGTAGTGGTAGCTCTTGCTACGCTTGAGGAAATAGGTATAATCCTCCTCGTGCCCCAGTGCTTGCGCCACCATAGCAACGGACCAATCGGCTAGTGCATACTCGAGGTCATAAGCTACACTCTCTAGCATACTATCGTAAGGGATATAGCCGTACTGGATACGATACTCCTGTCCTCGCTTGGGTACCATAGCCGATGCCTTAAGTGCTTCATAAGCCTTCTCCTTATCAGTGACGTATCCCTTGAGGATAGCATCTGCCAGTACTGGAATGCCAGGGGCACCGACCATGGTATAGGTCTCATTACCCACTAAGTGCCAGATAGGTAGCTCACCTTGCTCCTCATAGATCGCCATCATGGTTGCTACCATGTCGGGCATCATTTCGGGGTGAATCAGCGTCATCAATGGGTGTGCTGCCCGATAGGTATCCCATAGTGAGAAGATTGTATAGTTGGTGAAGTCGGCCTTTTCGTGCACCTTTTGATCCGCTCCATAATAACTACCATCCACATCACAAAAAGTACTTGGTGCCATCATCGTATGGTAGAGCCCAGTATAGAATATCTTCATTACATCAGGTAGGTGACTCTCTATTTTCACCTTGCTGAGCTCTTGATTCCATAGCTGCTTAGCCTCAGCACGGACCTCATCAAACTGCCATCCTTTTTGCTCGGCTTCCATATTCTTCCACGCTTCCTCAATAGAAGTTGGCGAAAGGGCGACCCTCATCATCACCTCTCTATCGAGTTTGGGATCTAGATCTATATGACCATAGACCACCTTACCTCGACCTTCCTTCTCAAGAAACTGACCATCAGCTATTACAGTTAGATCCTCAAAAGGTTGAGATAGCTCTACTGCGAAGTAAACCTTCTGATCCTTTGCCCAACCAGTAGAATAGCGATACCCTTCTAGTTGCGTATCGTTAACCATAATGATGTATCCCTCTGTAGCTTTATCCCAGTTGCCTCCATTCTCCAAATCAAAGATAATGGCACGCTTCTCTGACCCCTCTGGGAAGGTGTACTTGTGGTAGCCAATACGACTTGTAGTGGTCAGCTCTACATCAATGCCATATCGCTCCAAATGGGTAGAGTAATAGCCTGGCTCCACCTGCTCTACCGACCGACGGCTATAGCTCCAAAGCCCGCTCTGTGGATCATCGTGATTTCCACGTGCGTAAGTCACCTCGCCAGTGACGGGCATCACGGTGATGTCAAGCAAGTCACCAATTCCAGTACCACTGAGATGAGTGTGTGAAAAACCTATCACCGTAGAGTCGCTTACGTGATAACCGCTACACCAATCCCACCCAGTGGTGACACTGGTGGGACCCAATTGAACCATTCCCCAAGGGACAGAAGCTCCAAGGAACACATGTCCATGACCTCCAGTACCGATCCATGGGTCTACATAATCTGTAGGGATCAATTCTGCCACTACCTGTTGCTTACTCTCCTTGCAACCAACCATCAAAAGTGTAGCTAGCAAACCTAGCATACACATCAGCATTTTACTCATCTCTATTATCCTCAATTATTCTCTACTTAATTCCTGTATGTCCAAACCCTCCTGCTCCACGCTCAGTCTCTTCTAGTGCTTCAGTCACATGCCATGTTACATGGGCATGCTTCGCCACTACCATCTGACAGATCCGTTCGCCTGGTTCAATCGTATACTTGGTATCCGAAAGGTTGGCAACGATTGCCTTTATCTCGCCCCTATAGTCGGCATCGATAGTACCTGGTGCATTGAGCAGTGTGAGACCGTGCTTTAGTGCCAATCCACTTCGTGGCCTTATCTGTGCCTCATATCCCTCTGGCAAAGCGATATACAGACCCGTAGGCACCGCCACTCTCTGCAGTGGCTCTAGCTCTATTGGCGACTCTATATTTGCCCGAATATCAAGGCCCGCCGATAAGGGTGTGGCATACTCAGGAAGTGGGTAAGGACTTTGATTGATTATTTTAATCTCTACTTGATTATTCATATATTCTATCTATAGTGGTAAACCATTGTACTTGATTGCTTTCTTAGCTTTTTGTAGCAATTTTATCTTATCCTCCAAAGCAATGTCAATAGATATTGGCAATATCCATATTCTACTCCTTACCTCCTTTGGAATCCATTGCTGGCAGGTGAGCAGACGCATCCCATCCTTCTCCGTTGTGAGAACAAAGAGATCCTGGTCACTTTGAAGGTCATCCACTAGTACCTCTACCTCCTCTTTAGTAAAACGATGATGGTCGGGGTACTCTATGTAATCAACCACCTTAGGGAAAGTGCTTTTACATGTCTGCTGAAAAGCAACCGGACGTGCAATGCCACTCACCACCAAGATTGGACTATCTTGTGTTAGCCTATGACTTGAAGTAGTATCTGCCTCAGTAAAGAGTGGTATTGGCTGCTCATATCTTACACTGGTACAGAAGACATCTTGATAGGCCATAGTCCCGAGATTGTCCATTTTTAAGCGCATCTCAGTTACATTGACCTGTCGAGGAGTTCCAGTAAGGATAATTGCCTCAGCTCTAGCTGCCTCCTTTCTACTCTCACGTAGTCGCCCATACGGCATCAAATAATCGTCATAGTAAGGTTTGCAGTAAGGAGTCAGTAGTATAGAAAAAGATGGGGTCACTTTGCGGTGCTGGAAACCATCGTCCATGAGCACCACGTCGGGACGCTCCTCCTCTGGCATCGCCTCCATCGTCTCGAGAGCGCGCCGACGATCTCCATCAATATAGACCATCACCTCTGGATGTTTTTGCTTGATTTGGAAAGGTTCGTCACCTATTCTATCTGCGTTATCCTCCAGAGATGCGATGATAGGCCTACGCGTGCGACGACCATAACCACGAGAGAGGACAGCGACCTTATATTCTCGCTTCAAGAGAGATATAAGCAACTCAATATGAGGGGTTTTACCACTTCCTCCTACGGATAGATTACCGACACAAATAGTGGGTATTTCCGACTTCCAAGAGGAGACTAGGCGGTGATCATAAGCAAAATTGCGGATACCTACAGCCATCGAATAAAGGGCTGTGGGTATCCACAATAAAATATTTTTACGCTCTGGTCTCCCCATGCTTAAGTCATCTCTATTTTACATCATGCTTAGAGTCGTCTGAGTAGTCTCACATGCGGTAGCCCCTACTCTAGTAAGATCATAGGGAGGTAGTGCCTTTACCCCGCTCATCTGCTTAATGTACTGCTCGGTTCGCCTATAGAGTTTCTCCTCATTGGTAAGGGTGAAATACTCATAGAGGGTCTGTACGCTGGCACCGACATTGATTCCAAATATTTTTTGTAGCCAATCAACCTCCTCCTTACTCTCCACAACGGTATAGCTATCTAGTTCGGCCAATCTGGCTGCCTCTTGAATAGCCACATCAAGACCACCCAACTGATCTACTAGCCCAAGCTCAATGGCTTTAGCACCAAGCCATACACGCCCTTGACCAATAGAGTCGACAGTCTCTTTTGATAAGTCACGACCTGTTGCCACGCGCGTAATAAACTGATCGTAGCCACGCTCTATCATCTCCTGAAGTTTACCAGCTACACGAGGGCTTAGTGGCTTAGTAACAGAGAGACTACCAGCAGTAGAAGTGCTTACTTGCTCCTCTTTTAGCCCCAACTTCTTCATAGTGCCTTCAGCATTAGGAATGATACCAAAGATACCGATAGAGCCCGTGAGCGTATAAGGGTTAGCAACAATAGCACTAGCATGTGACGAGATATAATAGCCACCCGATGCAGCGTAGTCACCCATAGAGACTACCACAGGCTTCTCTTGCTTCAACTGTGCCAGTTCATGGCAAATCAATTCAGAGGTCGTTACTGCACCGCCACCCGAATTAACTCTCAAGACTACCGCTTTCACGTCATCGTCTTCAGCAGCTTCACGAAGTTGCTTCACCACACGCTCCGTAATCACACGTTCTGAAGACCATAGGTCATCAGAATCCTCACCAGTACCTATCACGATATTACCCTCGGCGTAGATAACAGCAACCTCATCACTACCACTACCTGAATCATAAAGTGGGAGAAGGTCCTCCACATGGAGGTAATCCATCTCATATTCACTATCTCCAAATAACCTCTCGGCAAGTGTCTGATCTAGATCTACACGATACACAAGGGTATCAATCAAACCTAGTTGCTCGGCAACGTCCAACTTATCCATAAATTGAACATTATCGGCAAAATGCTGGAATACACTAGCATCTACCCCTCTACTCACTGCCATCTCAGTGGTAGTTCCTTGCCATAGACCCTGAAGATACTCCTCAATTTGCAAGCGATTAGCTGGGCTTAGACCGTCAAGGATATAGGGTTCCACAGCCCCCTTAAAGGTACCTACCTTAAAGACCTGCATCTCCACACCGAGCTTCTGAAGTAGCCCTTTGGTAAACACTGTGGAGCTAGTAAGTCCAATAATATTTAGGCTTCCCTCAGGACCACCAATCACTTGGTCGGCAACGCTACTCACGTAATAATTAAGGAAACTATAATTATCCGAATAGGCAATCACCTCTTTTCCCGACTCTTGAAAACGCTTCAAAGCATCTCGCAACTCCTTGGCAGTTGCGAAGTTGAGACCTGTATTCTCTAACTTCAAAACCACTGCTTCGATATCCGAATTTTCACGAGCCACCTCAAGAGCCTTTAGGATCTCAGGGAGAGTGTAGTTTTTACGTACCTCTTTACTCAAGAAGTCAAAAGGATTCTCCACGGAGGTATCGGTCACAACGCCATTCATATCCAGGAGTAGTACACTCTCCGCCTTTACCTTCTTTGTCTCTTTTTCTCCATTAAAGGCACCCATTACTCCACCAACTGCAGCACCCAACATTGAGAAAAAGATAATAAATACTATTACACTTGCTAGAATGACTCCAAGACAAGAGCCAAAAACTACTTTAAGAAAACTTTTCATCCTTCAATAATCTATAATTACGCTATCCGTGCTATTATTCGAGTAAAAACATTGAGCCAAATACCCTCTTAATCGCATAAGGTATTGACCTAACCTCCGACATTGCAAGATACCAATTTATCACCACATACACTAATGAAGATTCGCACTAATTTCACATTGAGAGAGAATGTTGCACGAAGTGCCATTCTCAGACACTTGCATAAAATCATGTTAGGGCGTTTCATGGAGGAGGGGGTTAATGGCATTGAATTATTATGAAATATAGACCGTTAGAAGCGTTTTTGTAAACGTCTGATAACCAGGTGTATATTTTAGCGATTTTCGAGTTGCATCTAAGCGATCGGTTAGTTGCAACTAAGCAAATGGTTAGTTGCATCTCAGCAAATGCTTAGTTGCAACTCAACTTTTGCTCTCTTAACTAGGGCGTGAGACATCGTGCAACAGTCTCATTTTTTTTGCTTCCCATAGCTATGGTATCTCTAGAAAGTATAAAATCCGACTCTCTGTGACTGCTTTTTCAAACAAAGCTAAGCCCCATGCACACAGCGTTGCATGGGGCTTAGTATAACACGGTCTTCCACCTCAAATAATAGTAGTGTTACTTAATGAGGCTCATAAATTCCTCTCGGGTCTTAAAGTCCTGAAAGGCTCCTGTAAAGTCGCTAGTAGTAGTAATAGAGCCCTCCTTTTGAACTCCACGCATCTGCATACACATGTGCTGCGCCTCAATAACCACCATCACGCCCAAAGGCTTAAGGGTATCTTGGATACATTCTTTAATCTGTGTGGTCAGTCGCTCCTGAACCTGCAATCGACGGGAAAGAATATTAACGATTCTAGGGAGCTTGCTCAGTCCCGTAATGTACTTATTAGGGATATAAGCAATGTGGACCTTACCGAAAAAGGGCAACATATGGTGCTCACACATAGAATAGAAACCAATATCCTTGACAATCACCATCTGCTTGTAGTCTTCTCTAAATTTAGCAGACTCCAACACTGCTGCTGGGTCTTGATGGTAACCTTGGGTTAAAAAACGTAGGGCTCTTGCAACACGCTCAGGCGTCTTTAGTAGCCCTTCTCTTGTAGGGTCTTCTCCGATAAGCTGAAGTATCTCTTTATTATGTGCTGCCAAATCGGCAATCAATTGACTCTCCTCTTCTTGGTCAATCTTCTCTGTGTAATAAGGGTTATCGTGATGTGACATATTCTTGATCTACTAATTTATAAGTCTTGAGGATCTAGACGCACCTGTGACCTGATTATGTACATTTCTCTAGCAAAGGCAGGAAATGATTTCTTGAGCTCTTGCATCTTAGTATGCGCTTCACTCTGGTCTACAAAGTTACCCACCCTCACTCTCCAAAAGGGAGCATCATACTCCACTGTTGGAAGTAGCTCAGGGTAAAGAGCATTAATCTGATTGCGTCGCTGCGTTGCGATCGCCTTACTATTCCGCAGGTTGCCACTATAAACCTGAATTCGAAAGCCCGAGATAACCGCAAGGCCATTCACGATGCGTGCATTATCCAACAAACTAGCGGACTTCATCCCTACAAGGGATTCGATTTCAGGACTTTGAGTTACGAGCACTACTCCAGCACCTGGCTCCATCGCCTGAAGTGCCTGAAAGATAGTGGGGCGAGTAGGCTGCTGTGCCATGGTCGCTGACGAACATAGCCACAATAGCAAGCCACATAATAGCCATTTATCTAGACGTATTCTTTTCATATGCACAAAGATAGCAAATAAGTCAGATATATTTTGCCTATCTAGTAGCTTTTAAGTAGCTTTGAAAGGAATAATAGAGTATTAACGCTAAAGTATTGGATGAATAAATGAAATATTATAGAGTAACACTACCTACTCCAGCCGATGAGTGGGCGACAGATATATTGATGCAAAAGCTAGGAGATATCGGTTTCGACTCCTTTGAAAATAACGGTAAAGAGTTACATGCTTACATACCAGTTGACTCCTACAACGAAGCAAGTGTAGAGGCAACACTTTCTGAAGCCCCTTTTGAGGCATTGCAAAAGCAAGCCAAACTTGAAGAGGTGGAGGATAAAAACTGGAATGAAGAGTGGGAAAAGCACTATTTCGACCCTGTGGTAGTGGTCGAAGGAGAGCTAGGGATACGGGCACCATTTCACCAACCTATTGAAGGGGTAAAGCACGAAATCGTTATTGAACCAAAAATGGCCTTTGGCACAGGCAACCACGCCACCACACAGGCAATGCTCACACTCCTCAGCCAAATTTACCTAGAGGGCTGCTCAGTGATTGATATGGGATGTGGCAGCGGAATTCTCGGTATATATGCAATGATGAAAGGCGCAAAGGAGTGCGTGAGCATAGACATTGACGATTGGTGCATAGAGAATGCAGAAGAGAATGCCCGCCAAAATAATGTAGCACTCAAAGTACTTCAAGGTGATGCCAATATACTACAGAATATACCACGTGCCGATATATTCCTAGCAAATATCAATCGGAATATTATTCTGCAAGACCTCGAGCGATACGTCTCGCGTATGCACCCAAGTGGCATCATGCTCCTTTCGGGATTCCTTGATGAAGACCTTCCACAGATTATGGATGCCGTTTCAGCCCATGGTCTCACCCACTCTGGGCACATTGAAATGCCAGGTGGCTGGGTAGCCATGAGAGTTACCAACCAAATGCCCTAAGTAGAGGCTCTTACACAAAGGCGATTTGCAATACTTAGTCCTCCGTAAGGATATCTAGGTAGTGCAGATCGCCTTTGTGTAAGAGCCTTCATTAAATATATTATGGAAAAGTTTTGGCAATTAGGAATAAATTCATACCTTTGCTTTTGAAAAGGTGATCAAAGGACATTGCCTATGTGTTTTGATTGAAAAGGGAACTCAGTGAGAATCTGAGACTGGACCCTCAGCTGTATGTTCTGTATACAGCTTTGCCCTCTAGAAAATGTCACTGTAGACAGCTCTTCCGAGTGCGGGAGAAGTCTATGGGAAGACCGCAAAGCAAATGCCAATAAGCAACAGAATGAGTCAGAAGACCTGCCTTTTCACTGATAGTTTTTTGTTTCTGGGGAATTTGGGAACAAAGGACGGACATTGTTACTAAGATAGACTATTTTTTACCCATAAAAGAGGTGTATCCTCTTTATTTGGTGTACCCATAGTTGCTCCACAGATAGGGGCATCTTGCCCTATGGTATAGTTAGAATAGAGATAGTGCAATGTACCTTCTCAACTTTCTCTTCAGCAATAAAAACAATAGTGGAAAAATAACAAGTAAATACAACTAATACAAACCACTAAAAAAAGTAGTAAATGAAAACAAGAGAAGAGTACATCGAGAGCCTAAGGAAGCTCAACCTAAATGTATGGTTTATGGGAAAGAAAATCGATAATCCTGTGGACCACCCTATGATGAGACCATCCCTTAACTCTCTAGCGATGACCTATGAACTGGCACAACAAGAGGAGTACAAGGACTTGATGACTGCTAAGTCCAACCTCACAGGACACACCATTAATCGCTTTTGCCACATCCATCAGAGCACTGAAGATCTCGTAAATAAGGTTAAGATGCAACGCCTATTGGGACAAAAGACAGCTTCATGCTTTCAGCGCTGTGTCGGTATGGATGCTTTCAATGCTGTATGGAGTACGACCTACGAAATGGACGAAGCTCTAGGCACAGACTACCACCAACGCTTTAGGAAATATGTAGAGTATGTACAGGAAAATGACCTAGTAGTGGATGGTGCTATGACCGATCCCAAGGGTGATCGTAGCTGCTCTCCATCCCAGCAAGAGGATCCTGATCTTTACGTCCACATCAATGAGATTCGCCCTGATGGCATCGTCGTAACAGGAGCCAAGGCACACCAGACGGGTTCGGTCAATTCTCACGAGCACCTCATAATGCCCACCTGCACGATGAGAGAAGAGGATGCCGACTACGCTATATCATTTGCAATACCAAGCGACGCCGAGGGTGTGACCATTATCTATGGCCGCCAATCTTGCGACACCCGAAAACTAGAGCCAGGGGCAGAGATAGACCTCGGTAATGCCACCTTTGGTGGTCACGAAACCCTCTTTGTGATGGATCATGTATTTGTCCCTAATGAGCGCATCTTTATGTGCCGTGAGTACCAGTTCACTAATATGCTGGTTGAGCGCTTTGCTGGCTACCACAGACAATCCTATGGTGGTTGCAAAGTAGGTGTAGGTGACGTATTAATTGGTGCTGCAGCACTAGCTGCCGACTACAATGGTGTACCCAAGGCTTCTCACATCAAGGATAAGCTCATTGAAATGGTACACCTTAATGAAACTCTCTACAGCTGTGGCATCGCTTGTTCGGCTGAAGGCAAGGCCACTTCATCTGGCAACTACCTGATAGATATGTTGCTTGCGAATGTTTGCAAGCAGAATGTAACACGCTTCCCATACGATATCACTCGCCTTGCTGAGGATATTGCTGGAGGTCTTATGGTGACGATGCCATCCGAAGCAGATCTAAAGCATGCTGAGATTGGTCCTATCGTAAAGAAGTATTTGGCTGGTGCAAAGGGGACCGATACTACCAACCGTATGCGAATACTGCGCCTCATTGAGAATCTCTGCTTAGGGACAGCAGCTGTAGGCTACCGCACAGAGAGCTTGCATGGTGCTGGCTCACCACAAGCTCAGCGCATTATGATTTCTAGACAATGTAATATGGAGGGTAAAAAGGAGCTTGCTAGAACTATAGCAGGTGTAGATACCACATTGGATCGCAAATAATAAAAAAGGAGAGTATAAGATGCTCTTAAAATCCCAAATAACAACGGAGAAGGTCTCCCGTGTACTTGAAGAGGTCATCAAGCCTCAGCTCCAAGTACACGGGGGTGACCTCCACCTCCTTGATATCAAAGGTAATACCATTCGCCTTAAGGTCACGGGGACATGCCAATCTTGCCCTTCCCTTAACGACACTATCGAGGAAATTGTTTTACAATCCCTGCAGGACGCCCTTAACGACACCACCATTCAGGTAGAAGTGGATAGAGGGGTAAGCCCTAGCTTAATCCAAGAAGCACTCAAGATTATTCGTAAATAAGTAACCATCATATTTCCAATCACTTGTATGGACTGGAGTAAATTGTATAGTGTTCCGCAGATTTCTGCGGAAGAGGCTGTTACACACATTAAAGACAACGACCTCGTAGTCGTAGCACATGCAGCCGGTGCACCTCAATTGTGTGTGGATGCTCTGATAAATAACTACCAAGCATACCACAATGTACGCGTTTTTCATATGCTTACACTGGGCAAGGGAATCTGCAACCCACCAGAGATGGCAGGCCACCTACAACATATTACAAACTTCATAGGAGGCAATATGCGTCAAGCCATGAAAGAGAATAGAGTGGACTTTTTCCCTGGATATTTCTCAGAAGTGCCAGCGATGATGAATCCAGGTGAATTATTGCACCCTGATGTCGCACTGATACAGGTCTCCTACCCCAATGCCGAAGGGTACTGTAGCTTCGGGGTCTCCTGCGATTATACTAAGCCTGCTGCTGAGCAAGCCAAAGTAGTTATCGCTGAGATGAATGCACAGATGCCATTCATAGGAGGTGACAACCTCATCCATATTTCTAAGATGAATTATGTGGTCAAAGCAGACTATCCCTTACATACGATCGCACCTACAGAAATCAAAGAAGTAGAAGAGAGCATTGGGAAATATTGTGCTGAACTTGTAGATAATGGCGACACGCTACAGCTCGGTATAGGAGCTATTCCTGATGCAGTACTACTCTTTCTAAAAGAGAAAAAGGATCTCGGAATTCACTCAGAGATGGTCTCGGATGGAGTAGTTGAACTAGTCAATTCGGGGGTCATCAATGGTAGCCAAAAGAAGATAAACAAGGGGAAGATCGTGGCAACTTTTCTAATGGGTACTCAAGTACTCTACGACTTTGTCAACAATAATAATGATGTGGAGATGTACCCAGTAGACTATGTCAATGACCCTTGGGTTATTGCTCAAAACGATCATGTCGTCAGCATCAATAGCTGTGTGGAGGTTGATCTTATGGGGCAGGTAGTCTCCGAGAGCATTGGTCCTCGCCAGATCAGTGGTGTGGGCGGTCAAGTAGACTTCGTAAGAGGTGCAGCACGTTCTAGAGGTGGCAAGAGCATTATCGCTATGCCATCAACTGCTGGAAATGGTAAATTATCCCGCATCGTACCTACTATCGCAGAGGGTGCTGCGGTTACTACTTCTCGTAATGACGTGGACTACATAGTGACCGAGTATGGCATTGCCAAACTCAAAGGGAAAACACTCCGAGAGCGTGCGAAAGCACTCATAGATATCGCTCATCCCTCATTCAGATCCGAGCTAGAAGCAGCTTACAGAGCAAAATATTAATACTAATCAATAACGATACTGTTATGCAACTATTCAAACTTAAAACAACCATTGACCAGTTTGATACCTTTGCAGACTTTGCCAAGGCATTCAACCTAGGAGAGAAGGACTTGGTAATCACCAACGACTTTCTCTATGAGCCTTATATGAAGGCTTGCAACCTCCACTGCCACTTCGTTATGCAGGAGAAGTATGGCTTGGGAGAACCATCGGACGAGATGATGAATAATATTCTTCATGACGTACAGGGGAAAGACTTTGAGAGAGTCATCGCCATCGGTGGAGGTACGGTTATCGACATCTCCAAGCTCTTTGTCCTCAAGGGGCTAAAGGATGATGTCCTCAGAGCATTTGACCGGCAGATCCCTCTCGAGAAGGAGAAACAGCTGATCGTGATTCCCACTACCTGTGGCACCGGTAGCGAGGTGACTAATATCTCTATTGCAGAGATTAAGAGTCGGGGGACCAAAATGGGTCTAGCGGATGATGCAATTGTCGCAGACAATGCTGTGATTATTCCTGAGCTACTGAAAGGACTCCCCTTTAAGTTTTACGCCTGTAGCGCTATTGATGCATTGATCCACGCAGTAGAGTCCTACGTCTCACCTAAGGCCAATCCCTATACCGAGCTATTTAGCGAAGCAGCTTGGCGAATCATTATTGATGTATTCCGCCAGATCAAGGAAAAAGGTGAGGAATATCGATTTGAGGTAATGGGAAAGATGATTATGGCGAGCAACTTTGCTGGCATCGCCTTTGGCAATGCTGGAGTTGGTGCAGTCCACGCTCTCTCCTACCCTCTCGGAGGCGCTTACCATGTCCCTCATGGCGAAGCTAACTACCAATTCTTTACCGAGGTATTTATGGCTTATGAGCGTAAGAACCCCAATGGGCGCATCGCAGAGCTAAAGCAGAAGTTATCTAAGGAACTACAGTGCACACCAGAGGAGGTTTTTGCAGAAATAGATCACCTTCTCTCGGCACTTATTTCCAAGAATCCACTACACACTTATGGCATGAAGGAGGAGGAGATAGAGGGCTTTGCTGATGCTGTCCTCGCGACCCAACAGCGACTACTTGCCAATAACTACGTGGCACTCAGCAGAGATGAGATCAGAGATATTTATAAGAAACTATTCTAAGAACTATAACTCACTAATCACAATACATTATGGAAATAAAAGAAATGGTGGCACTTGCTAAAGTGGCACAGCAAGAATTTGAGCGGAAGTTCGATCAAAAGAGTACTGACAGCGTAGTTAAGGCACTCTGCAAGGTAATCTATGACAACGCCGAGATACTTGCACGAGAGGCAGTAGATGAGACCGGCATGGGACGTTACGAGGACAAGGTGGCAAAGAACCGCAATAAGTCCAAAGGCGTATGGCAGAACCTCCAAGGGAAGAAAACTATGGGGGTAATAGACATTGAGGAAGGCACGGGATTAATTAAGATAGCAAAGCCGGTAGGGGTAGTAGCCGCTATCACTCCTACAACGAATCCTATCGTGACCCCTATGGCCAACATTGCTTTTGCACTCAAAACAAAGAATGCTATCATCGTATCTCCACACCCACGCTCCAAGAACTGCTCTGGACATGCTATTGAACTAATCAAAGGGGTACTGAAAGAGCATAAAGTCCCTGAAAACCTAGTACAATACCTAGCCGAACCTGGTCTAAATGAGACTCAAGAACTGATGTCGCTTGTAGACGTAGTAGTAGCTACTGGTGGGATGGGTATGGTACACTCCGCCTATTCTTCTGGCAAACCTTCATTCGGTGTTGGTGCTGGAAACGTACAGGTTATTATTGATGAAAACATCAATGACTTTGATGAAACCGCCAAGATCATCATCAAGGGTAGAGCCTTTGATAATGGGATCATCTGCTCTGGAGAGCAGTGCTTCATCTACCCAAAGAAGTATAAGGAGGAGATTTTTGAGGCTTTCAAGCGCAATGGAGCCTACTTCGTACCCGAAGAATACCACGATAAAATGGTCAATACCATATTTGTAAATGGGACTATTAGTAAAGATGTAGTGGGTAAGGACGTAGAGATCATCGCCAAAATGGCTGGCATCGAGATTCCAAAAGACACCCGTATTTTAGTAGTACCTGCAAAGGGAGTAGCTCAAGCCGATCTTATCTGCAAGGAGAAAATGTGTCCAGTAATGACCTGTCTACCTTACGATCACTTCGACGAAGCAATAGCTCTTGCCAACGCCAACCTTAATATGGAGGGAAGCGGGCACTCAGCTGGTATTCACTCCAATAACCAAGGTAATATCATCAAGGCCGGTAACGACATCAAGGTTTCTCGACTCATCGTCAATGCCCCTTGCTCTATCACTGCTGGTGGTTCTATCCAAAATGGTCTATCTGTAACCACTACTCTAGGTTGTGGCACTTGGGGGAACAACTCAATCTCAGAGAACCTGACCTATAAGCATCTACTCAATATCACACGTATTGCACGGATGTCCGATACCATCCACGTCCCTACTGATGATGAAATCTGGTCAATGAATTGATTAATAGAGTGTGTTGCACGAAGGATGAGATGCAATGCTTAAGCAACACCGCAGCTCACCTTCATGTAACACTCACATATTGGATCAGGGGTTACGCATATGCGTAACCCTTGTCGTTTTTCTGGAGAGAATAGTTTAGTATGTCATTGCAGATGAGCTTTGAGTGATTTTCTCACCTCTTCAAAAGGCCTTGCAACCAGAGATAAGTCACAATGGATATTTGGTCAAAAGTTTAGTTCGTAACTAAGCAATCATCAAGTTCGAAACTTAATAATTGCTTAGTTACAAACTCAATGTTCACTTAGTTCCTAACTCATCGAGGTCCGAGATACGAACTCGACAATGCATCAAATCTATAGCTGAGATAGGTATCTTATCTTACGAAAATAAGGAAGAAAATAGGAATTACACACAGAGCCATTACGATGAAACTATGGCATAGAATAAGGTAATCAATCCAAGTGCCCTACAGGTAGGAGCACATGACACTGCTGTTTACTCACATGATCGTGCGGAAGGATCTAAAGTAATACCACTGATTGGCGTCGCACAACGGTCTCAAAACATATGGATAGTTACGCTCGTACTATCTCCACAATCGAGTAGGTCGGGAAACGAAAGTTTTCTGACCTACTTTCGTTTCCTTCCCTCTCACACCACCGTACGTGCCGTTCGGCATACGGCGGTTTAATTCGTTTTCAA